>Ga0078972_1000548_pt1 | contig 155788 bp, 146 predicted proteins | sample YelNatPaOPGAMG01_FD_67568 | JGI IMG/M metagenome (GOLD analysis project Ga0078972, IMG submission 67568) | Hot spring thermophilic microbial communities from Obsidian Pool, Yellowstone National Park, USA - OP-RAMG-01 (SPADES assembly) (version 2) | ecosystem: Environmental > Aquatic > Thermal...
GATCGGCGTTATCCTTGAGTCCGCAGCGCTGGCAGACAAACTCGGCCTGTGAGGGCCGGTTGTCCGGGTGAATGTGCCCGCACCGGGCACATTCCTGCGAACTGTAGTGCGGTGGTACCTTGATCACAAGCTTTCCGTTCCTCCGGGCCTTATAGGACAAAAAGATCACAAACAGGCCCCAGCAGGAGGACAGGATCGCCCGGTTGAGACCGGCCTTGGCACGTGCCCCGTTCCGGACGAAATTTCCGGACTCGTCTTTCTTTGGTTCCGGTTTTTTCGTCATGTTTTTGACCCTGAGATCCTCGACAACGAAGAGGCTCCGGTCCGGACCTTCGGCTATGGCATGGGTGGCCTTGTGGATCACATCTTTCCGAACGTCTTTTGTGTATTCGAAGGTCCGGGCCAGACGCGTCCGGGTCTTTCTCCGGTTGTTCGACCCCTTCACCTGACGGGGGAGTTTCCGTTGCCACCGTCTCCGGCTCCGCTCCTTCTTCTCCATCCGGCTCTTCTGGAGGGAGGAGAAATCGATCCTTCGCCCGTCGCTCGCCATCACCGGCGTCACCACGCCCCGGTCGAATCCAACGGTTTTGCTCCGGAGTTCCTCTTCCGAAAACATCCGGAGCCAGGCGATCGTGTCTTCCTCTTTAGGCTCGGCTTGCCCATCGTCCGAGGAGAAGGAGACGTACCATTTCCCCGCCTCGACCGAGACGTGAAGCGAGGCGGGGCGGAAATACGGGGTATGGGCCGTAAAGGAAAGAACCCCCACCGGGAACTTCTTCGTCCCGAGGACAAGCTCTTCGGTGTGTGTCTTGTCTTCATATCGTAAGGAGAAGAGTTCGGAGGTGATCCAGACCGATTGCCGTCCGTCCTTTCTCTGAAAGACGGGTCTTTGGGAAAGACCGGCATAGAACCTGGTATAGGACTGTTTCCAGCGAACTGCCCCGTTACGGAGTATCTGGGAGGGAACCTCCCGGAGCCAGGGGGTGTTCTCTCCGATGAACCGGGCATATTCCTGGTCGACAGGAACGGGCGTTCCCGAAAGGGAGACCGATTTTTGGGCGAAGACCCGGTAATACCGGTCTTCGGAGACCTTGGCGTTATAGATGAAGCGCTGATGTCCGATCCATTGAAGCAGGATCTGTTCCTGTGCGGGAGTGGGATAGGCGCGAAAGCGGTTGCCGGTCTGCATGGGAGTATGATACCCTCGGTCACATGGAAAATAAACCAAACAGATCTAGTTCCCATGCCGTCTACTCTCTTAAGATGCATATTGTTTTTGTGACAAAATATCGGCGCAAGACGCTCGCTCCGGAATTGCTCAACTACCTGCATGGGGCCTTTGGCGAGATCCTTTTGGATTGGCGCTGCCGCTTGCTTGAGTTCGGAGGGGAAGCGGATCACGTGCATCTGCTGGTGGAGATCCATCCCGCACTCAATATCTCCACACTGATCAACAATCTGAAAACGGCCAGCTCCAGGCGTACCCGCAACCGCTTTGCCGAGCATCTCAAGCCGTTCACCTCGAAACCGTATTTCTGGCACCGGGCTTACTATGTGGGGAGTGTGGGCGGCGCAACACTCGAAACGGTCCGACGCTATGTGGAAGCTCAGGGAACGACTGAAAAAGCAGGAAGAAGAAAAACAAAACCGCCCGCTTGACCCCCCTCTTGCCCTTCGGGCTAAGAAGGGGAACGCGCGGGCAGATGTTCAAGTTATCGGAGTTAAGTCGGTATCGTTCGTCCCCATGCGTGGGCTTCTCTCCTTAATATGAGATATTATTATTTTGTTTTTTAATGTGTTAGATATTTTTCATTAGATCGTTTTTATTTAATTAAAATATTTTTTGTTGAATTTATTTACTTTTTAATAGTAGCATATCTTTTTTTTCAGATATTAAAAAAAAGAAAGGAAGGGAAAGGTTCTTATGGAATTCGACTTTAGAAAGTTGATTGTTGACGAGGGAAATCTTGAAGAAATCCTATGCGCCTCATCGGAGAAAATGAGGGAGGTAGCGGCCGAGATCAGGCTATATGCCCCGCTAGACTTCCCCATCCTCATCGAAGGTGATTCGGGAACGGGCAAGGAGATCGTTGCCAGGGCATTACACGATCTGTCGGGGCGTCGGCCTTCTCCGTTTTTGGCGATCAATATCGCCGAAGGGTCGGACAACCTCTTTGAAAGCAATCTTTTCGGTCACAAAAAGGGGGCCTTTACGGGAGCCGATCATGCCCGGACAGGTATTATCGAGCAGGCGATGGACGGGACGCTTTTCCTCGACGAAATCAACAGCCTTCCGCGGGCGCTACAGCCAAAGCTTCTTCGAGTCCTCGAGGAAAGGGTCTACTGGCCTGTCGGCGCAGCATCTCCTGTCAGCACCCTAGCCCGATTTCTTTTCTCGACCAATCAGCAGCTTTCAAAGATGACCGAATATGGCCAGTTTAGAGAGGATGTGCTGTATCGGCTGGGGCGAACCATCCGACTGCCTCTCCTGCGGGAACGGCAGGAGGATATCCCCTGTCTTGCCAAAAGACTTATTTCGGAGTCGAGCCGAAAGATCTCCGAGGCGGTCTCCCGCCGACAAGGGGAGATCGGAGGCTGGATCTCAAGCTTCAAGACCCCGCCGGTATTGAGTGAGGGGGCTCTGTTAAAATTGCGGAGCTATCCGTGGCCAGGAAATATAAGGGAAATGAAAGTTGTATTGGAGAGGGCCGTACTCGTGTGTCGTAGCCGGACGATTCTTCCAGAACACATCGAATTTCCCTATGGGACTGAAATTCCCATCGAAAAATTTGATGTTGCCATGGAAAGATTCTCGGAAGACTACTTTTCCCGGGTTTGCGACCTCGCCGGGGAAAACTTTCGTCTCGGAATGTTGATGACAGGCATGTCTGAGACGAGCTATCGGAGGAAAATCCGGAAATATAAGAAAAACAAGAGCCGGAACAGGAATAAAAAATTTGAATTGGATGAGGGGGATGGCAACTGAGCCATCCCTAATTCTTTAGGGGCCAGAAAAAGTATTTGGAGGGGAGCCAGATTATTCTTGACAATCGTTTTCGTGAAAAGTATAATTCCGGTTTGTCTTCGTTCTGATTTGCCTATTTTCAAGGGTGGCCAAGGAAGAATTGGGATAGTCAGCAGGATGGGGTTTTTGACTGACTATAAAATGTCTCCCCGGTTCCACGGCAATGCTTGATAGGGCCTGTTAGGGGGAGGTTCCCGAGTGGACAAAGGGAACAGACTGTAAATCTGTCGCCAGCGGCTTCGGAGGTTCGAATCCTCCCCTCCCCACCATATAAGGAATCAGCTTGCGTGTTTTGACGCATGCGGGAATAGCTCAGCGGTAGAGCGCCAGCCTTCCAAGCTGGACGTCGCGGGTTCGAATCCCGTTTCCCGCTCCAATTTCTTTTGTTGCATGTTTTACCGAATTTTGGGCCGGTCGCATCTTGCCCTTGTAGCTCAGTTGGCAGAGCACATCCTTGGTAAGGATGAGGTCACCGGTTCAATCCCGGTCAAGGGCTCCATTGTTCTTTTTTGTTACCACGTGGTCAATCTTATCTGGAGGTTCAAATGGCAAAAGCAAAATTCGAGAGAACGAAGCCTCATCTGAATATCGGAACGATCGGACACGTGGACCACGGGAAAACGACGCTGACGGCGGCCATTACGCGGGTTTTGGCGGCGAACAAGATGGCGGAGTTTTTGGCGTATGACCAGATCGACAAGGCGCCGGAAGAGCGGGAGCGCGGGATCACGATCGCGATTGCGCACGTGGAGTACCAGACGTCAACCCGTCACTATGCGCATGTGGACTGTCCTGGGCACGCAGACTACGTGAAGAACATGATCACGGGTGCGGCGCAGATGGATGGAGCGATTCTGGTGGTGTCGGCGGCGGACGGACCGATGCCGCAGACGCGGGAGCACATTCTTCTGGCACGGCAGGTGGGCGTTCCTTACATCGTGGTCTTTCTGAACAAGGTGGACATGGTGGACGACCCGGAGCTTCTGGAGCTGGTGGAGCTTGAGGTTCGGGAGCTTTTGTCGAAGTATGAGTTTCCCGGGGATGTAATCCCGATCACGCGTGGATCGGCGCTGAAGGCGCTGGAGTGCGGATGCGGGAAGCGGGAGTGTGCGGCGTGTCTCCCGATTCTGAAGCTGATGGACTCGGTGGACGAGTATATCCCGACACCGGTGAGAGACGTCGAGAAGCCGTTCCTGATGCCTGTGGAAGATGTGTTCTCGATCAGCGGCCGTGGGACGGTGGTGACGGGACGCGTCGAGCGGGGCGTTGTTAAGGTAGGCGAAGAGATCGAGATCGTAGGTATCCGAAACACGCAGAAGACGGTCGTGACGGGTGTGGAGATGTTCCGGAAGGTTCTGGATTCAGGCCAGGCGGGAGACAACGTGGGACTTCTTCTTCGGGGAACGAAGAAGGAGGATGTGGAGCGCGGAATGGTCCTGTCGAAGCCGGGATCGATTACGCCGCACACGGAGTTCGAGGCCGAGGCCTATATTCTGACGAAGGAAGAGGGGGGGCGGCATACGCCGTTCTTTAACGGATATCGGCCCCAGTTCTACTTCCGGACGACGGATGTGACGGGAGTGGTGACGCTGAACGAGGGCGTGGAGATGGTGATGCCTGGAGACAACATCCGGGTGAAGGTGAAGCTGATCACCCCGATCGCGATGGAGGACGGATTGCGCTTTGCCATTCGGGAAGGCGGACGGACCGTCGGTGCTGGTGTGATCTCCAAGGTCATCCAGTAGCCAGAAGCTTTTACTGAAAGGAACGACTGATGCGCGAGATCATCACCCTGGCCTGTACAGAGTGCAAGGACAGGAACTATTCTACGATGAAGAATAAGCGGAACAACGCGGAAAAGATCGAACTCAAGAAATTCTGCAAAAAATGTCGTGGTCATAAGGTTCATAAGGAAACGAAGTAATCCTAGGCCAGTAGCTCAATTTGGCAGAGCTCCGGTCTCCAAAACCGGTGGTTGGGGGTTCAAGTCCCTCCTGGCCTGCCAATGAAAAGGTGAGGTGTTTTGATGGGCCGCATGGAAAAATGGAAGGGATATCTTTCCGATGTTGCGGTCGAACTGAAGAAAACATCCTTTCCCTCGCGTGAGCAGACGTTTGGATCGTCTGTGGTGGTAGTTGTTATGGTCGTGTTTATGTCCTTTTTCCTGGCTCTGGCGGATCTTATCCTGGCAAAGGTCGTCGGACTGATTCTTCGCTGACGCGGGAGTGCCCCCGCCCTTTTGAAATGGAACAATGGATGGCCGAAAAAAGCTGGTTTGTCCTGCATACATATGCAGGGTTTGAAAACAAGGTGAAGTCGGCCCTTGAAGGGTTGCGGGAGAGGGAAGGAATCGCCGATGGGATTGGTCTGGTTCTTGTGCCGACCCAAAACGTGACCGAGTTCAAGGAAGGCAAAAAAAAGGTATCGACAAGAAAGGTTTTCCCTGGATATGTTCTGATAGAGATGGAACCCACTGATGATGTGTTCCATTTTGTAAAGTCTGTTCCCAAGGTAACAGGTTTTCTGGGCAATCAGGGAAAGCCTCAACCTATGACGGCGACCGAGGTCAACGAGCTCTTCCACCGGATTGAGGAAGGGACCGCCATGCCTGCCGCCAGCGAACAGTTCTTTGAGGGCGACTCGATCCGTATTACGGATGGACCTTTCCAGGGATTCACCGGTGCCATATCCGGAGTCGATTCAGAGCATGGCAAGGTCAGGGTTCTCGTGAGTATTTTTGGTCGGCAGACGCCGGTAGAGCTCGACTTTCTTCAAATTGAGCGAGCATAGATCGTCCTCCTAATGTTCTAGTCTGGGGAAAATAATGGCTAAAGAAATAACAGGCTATGTCAAGCTTCAAATTCCGGCAGGGAAGGCCAATCCGGCACCTCCGGTCGGTCCCGCCCTCGGTCAGCATGGCGTTAATATTATGGAGTTTTGTAAGCAGTTCAATGCCAAAACCCAGGGGCAGGAAAATACAATCATTCCGGTTGTGATCACTGTTTACAAGGACCGCTCCTTTACCTTCATCACTAAGACGCCTCCGGCTTCCGATCTTCTGAAAAAGGCCGCAGCCGTTCCGAAAGGATCGAAGACTCCAAACAAGGACAAGGTCGCGGCAATCCCGAGGTCGAAGGTCCTTGAGATCGCCAAGCTCAAGATGCCTGATCTCAATGCCTATGATGTCAATCATGCGGCAAGGATCATCGAGGGAACGGCCAGGAGCATGGGAATAACCATCGAAGACTAAGGGTTAAAAAATGTCAAAAGGAAAGCAGATCGCGAAGGCACAGGAGAAGGTTTCTCCAACGGATTATTCCCTGAAGGATGCCATTTCTCTTATCCAATCGACAAAGTTCGCGAAGTTTGACGAATCTGTGGATCTTGCCGTCTCTTTGGGGATTGACCCGAAGCGTTCCGACCAGATGGTCCGCTCGGCTATTGTTCTTCCCCATGGTCTCGGCAAAAAGATCCGGGTCCTTGTCTTCGCAAAAGGCGAAAAAGAGAAGGAAGCTACTGACAACGGGGCCGACTATGTCGGAGGGGACGATCTTGTTGCCCGGATTCAGGAGGGATGGCTCGAGTTTGACCAGGTCATCGCAACTCCCGACATGATGGCGGCAGTGGGAAAGGTCGGTAAGATTCTTGGACCTCGGGGCCTGATGCCGAACCCCAAAACTGGCACAGTCACCGTTGAAGTCGGCAGGGCCGTTAGGGAATCCAAACAGGGAAAGGTCGAATTCAAGTCTGAGAAGGCAGGAATTCTTCATTTTTCTGTCGGCAGAGCCAGCTTTGCTCCAGAAAAGCTCTTGGAAAATGTCATGACGGCAATGGGGGCAATCGTCAAGGCCAAACCCCAGACATCAAAGGGGAAGTATCTCAAGTCCCTCTCTATTTCCACGACGATGGGGCCTGGAGTCAAGATCGACGTGAACCAACTCCTGAAAGAGGTTGTTTAATGGCAAACAAAGCTCATAAGACGGCCAGCATCGAATCGTTTCGGAAGAATGCGAAAGCCTCCTCCGTGACGGTGGTTGCCGAATACAAGGGCCTCAATGTTCAAAAACTTTCCGTGCTTCGCCGCTCCCTTAAGACCCACGGGGGAGAGTTCTCGGTCTACAAGAACACCCTGGCGAGGATCGGAACGGAGTCAACTGCCATCTCATCTCTTGTTCCCGATATGAAGGGGCAGGTTGGCTATGTTTTTTCCGAACAGAATCCCCTTGGAGTCATCAAGGCAGTTGTTGACTATTCCAAGGAGAATCCCCTTTTCAAGATCAAGGCAGGGGTTTTTGATGGACAGAAGGTGTCTCACCAGGAGCTGATCGAACTGTCGAAGGTGCCCGATCGGAAGGTCCTTTACGGCCAGTTACTGGGACTCCTTCAGGCTCCCCTTTCCAACCTTGTCGGGGGGCTTCAGCAAATCCTCAGAAAGCCCATGTATGCGCTTGAGGAGCGAAAGAAACAGCTCGAAGGCTAATTTTTTTCTCAATTCATTTTCCGAAACGGGAGGTTCCTTACGATGTCAAAAATGTCTGTTGATGAAATTCTTGGTGGTATTGAAACATTGTCTGTCCTTGAGCTTGTTTCCCTCATCAAGAACATGGAAGAGAAGTTCGGCGTTTCGGCTGCAGCTCCTGTTGCCGTCGTTGCCGCAGGTGGAGGTGGAGCCGCTTCCGCCGCTCCAGCTGAGGAGAAGACCGAATTTGACGTGATCCTCAAGTCGGCTCCTGCTGACAAGAAGATCAACATCATCAAAGTCGTCAGAGAGCTCACAAGCCTCGGACTTAAAGAAGCCAAGGATCTCGTTGAGGCAGCTCCCAAGCCCATCAAGACGGGTGTTGCCAAGGCTGATGCCGACGCGTCCAAGGAAAAGCTTGTCGCAGCTGGCGCTGAAGTCGAAGTCAAGTAGCATTATCCAGCTTCCTCATATCCGGAGGGTTCGCTATTGCGTCCCTCCGGTTTTCTCATTTTTGAAGCAATCCATAGATCTTCTCAATTCTGACGTCTCTCCCGATAAATGAGCTCCACATCAAAAAGCATGGCTTGAGGAATAATAGATGGAGAACAAAACCGCGATAGTTCGCCACAATTTTGGTGGCGGTCAGCAGTTTATTGATGTTCAGGATCTTATTGAGATTCAGAAGCGCTCCTACGAGCGATTTCTGCAGCTCGAATTGCCAGCTCCCCTGCGCGAAGACAGCGGACTGCAGTCAGCGTTTCTGAGTGTTTTTCCTATTGAAGACTATAATGGCAACTACCGGATAGATTTTATTGAATACTCTCTTGGGGACCCTAAATACGAGGAACATGAATGTCTTGAGCGCGGGATGACCTATGCGGCCCCTCTCAAGATCAAGATTCGTATTGCGGCACTCGAACAGAATAAAGAAAATGAGAAGACCGTCACTCCCTCACCCAAAGAACCTGCCTACTCTGTGAAATATATGAAGGAGGAGGAGAAGTATCTCGGTGACCTCCCCCTTATGACCACCAAGGGCACCTTTATCATTAATGGTACGGAGAGGGTTGTCGTGAGCCAGCTCCACCGCTCTCCCGGTGTCTTTTTCTCTCACGACAAGACAAAAACCCGTTTGACCGGCACACCTCTATTTACCTCCCGTATCATCCCCTATCGCGGCTCCTGGATTGACTTCGAATACGACCAGAAGGACAACCTTTACGTTCGTATCGACCGCAAGAAAAAGTTCCCTTCGACAATCCTTCTCAAGGCGATGGGAATGACCGCCGCTGATATCGTCAGGGAGTACTACAATATCGAAACCCTGCGCATCAAGCCGGGAGCTCCCGAGCTCTATGCCTATTTTCCAATCGAGCCGGGAGCGACACTTCCCTTTCAGCTCAAAGACCATGACGGGCTTGTTTTCAGAGACGACTCGGTTCCGATGGAAGCGAATGAAGCGACCAGGCTGCTTAAGGATCGTATTGACCTGACCCTTCGGTTCCAGGCGGAAAACGAAGAAGAGGTTACGATTCCGAATATCCGATTCTTTTCCGATTCCAAAACATCAGGAATCCTTATCCCTCTCATCGGGGTAAGAGGGGCGTCCGGGACTGCGTCTCTTCTGTCTCGAGATGTAAGCTCCCTTCTCTCGAAGATCGAGTCGAAGCTTTCTGATATTCCGTTGGGGCAACTTGCCGTACCCCTGACAGCCAAAGCTTTTCTTTCCCTTTTGGACCTTTCAGGAAAGGCCAGCGAGACCCTTCTCCACTCGATCCTTCCCTTTGCCGAGAAAATCAGGGACTTTATCATTTTTCGTCCCACACAGGTCTTCCGCTCCATGGCGATCTCTTTGGGCGATCCCCTTCCGTTTAAGGTCTGGACCCGTTCCTACAAGGAAGAAGGGGATCGTGTTAAGACAAGTGATGAAGTCGTTTATCAGGATAAGGTGACGAAGTTTTCCAAGGATATCGTAAAAGCAATTAATTCCCAGGTTCCCATGGGAACCATGCACTCAAAGAGCAAGAAGTTCTACCCTCTCTCCGTCGAGCCCCAGGCGGGAACGGATCGTTATCTCCTTCTTGAAGCCATTCCGGAAAAGGAAGTTGAGGATTTTTACTCCGCAGAAGACTTGCTTGATCCGAAGAATTCCATGGATGTTCTTCTGACCGTTGGACAGCGGGTAATCGAAGAGGATGGTGACAAAGCAAAGATTCCCGTTCTGACGAACCTGATTCAGCGCGGGATCTTTGAAATTCGCTGTTACTCGGTCCCTGCGAGCCAAAGGGCAAAGGCCGTACTACATCAGACCCTTCTTATTGACAAGAAAGTTTTGGCTCAGGACCGGTCAGGCCACACCGAGACGGATCGTTATCGCCTCGTCAGATTCCTTGTTGCCTCAGGGATCGAGCCCCCTGTCAGGGCCAAATCCCTTGTCTCCCGATTTATGGGTGGACTTGTCGCCTCTGTCAATGTTGCATCGAAGATGCTTACGTTTAATGTTCGTCCCACAGCGAAGGCGCTCTTCAAGCTTGTGACCCTAGATGGCGAGACCATTATTTCGGACAACTCTCCGATCACTGCCGAGACTCTTCAGCAAATCGGGGAGCATAAGAAGCTTGTCCTCGTCAGGGCAAAGCATGAGGATATACCCGTTTCCGTTTCGGTAACATCGGAGGCAGATGGCGTGACTGTTGCCCTGTCAGCCGACAGTGCCGTCACCGTTTCTGAACTTCAAAATTATGCGCACCTCTTTGACCTTGAAGAGCCTAAGAAGGGCTCTCCCTACAAGCGGGGAGGGGACCTTTTCGAGCTCGAAGATCTCGATGTGGCGAAGAAGTCTAAAATGGAGGATGTGTCACTTGTCTATGCTCCCACGAACAAGTCTCACGATCTTCTTTCAGAGCTTCTCGATCTCGCACTAAACCCGCATCGCATCGAGTCGGATCCGGCAGTCATTGAGATCTACAAGAAGATTCGGCCGGGAGAAGTTCCCCACGTCGAGACGGCCCGCCAGTTCTTTGAGCAGTCGTTCTTCAATAGCAAAAGATACGATCTTTCCTCTGTCGGCCGCCTTAAACTCAACTCAAAGCTTGGCATCCGTGAGAGCCTGACCAACAGGCTCCTTACGAAAAATGATATTGTTGAGGTTATTCGCTATATGGTCGACCTCTTGGAGAACAAGGGGGAGATCGACGACATCGATCACCTTGGAAACCGTCGTGTTCGCTCTGTCGGAGAGCTCCTCGAAAACCAGTTCCGGATCGGTCTTGTCAGGATGGAACGGGCAATCAAAGAGCGTCTGAATCTTGGCGACCCAGAGAGCGTCATCTCCTCCGACCCGATCAATGTTAAACCGGTCACCGCTATCATCAAGGAGTTCTTTGGTTCAAGCCAGCTTTCCCAGTTCATGGATCAGACCAACCCCTTGGCCGAAGTGACACACAAACGTCGGCTTTCTGCGCTTGGTCCTGGAGGGTTGACGAGGGAACGGGCAGGGTTTGAGGTTCGTGACGTTCATGCCAGCCATTATGGACGCATCTGTCCCATCGAGACCCCGGAAGGTCCGAATATCGGTCTCATTACATCGTTGGCAACTTTTGCCCGGGTAAATGATTTCGGATTCATTGAGTCTCCCGTACGGGTCGTTGAAAACGGTGTGGCAAAGCCCGAGATTGTCTATCTCTCGGCGATGGATGGCGATAAATACATTATTGCCCAGGCCAGCACCAAACTTGATAACAGCGGAACCTTGACCGAACCCCAGGTCTCGGCACGCTTCAAGGGGGACTTTATCAGCGTTTCCCCCGAGCAGGTTCAATATATCGACGTTGCCCCCCAGCAGATTGTCTCTGTTGCGACGGCACTTATTCCCTTCCTTGAACACAACGACGCGAATCGTGCCTTGATGGGTTCCAACATGCAACGTCAGGCCGTTCCTCTTCTCCGTCCGAGTGCGCCTCTTGTCGGAACCGGAATGGAAAAGGTTGTAGCCAGGGATTCGGGCTATGTGATCTATGCGGCAGAAGATGGCGAGGTCGTCAAGGTCGACGGAACGTCATTTACCGTCAAGTACAAGAATACAGGTCAGAAATCCTACCCGCTGATCAAGTTCAGACGCTCAAACCAGAACACCTGCCTCAATCAGAAGGTGTTGCTGAGCCCCCGGACCAAATTCAAGAAAGGGGACGTGCTGGTTGACGGACCTTCGACCGAGCGGGGCGATCTGGCGATGGGGCAGAATGTTCTCGTGGCCTTTATGCCTTGGGGCGGATACAACTTCGAAGATGCCATCCTGATCAGCGAACGCCTTGTCCGGGACGATATGTTTACCTCGATACATATCGAAGAGTTTGAACTGGAGGCTCGCGAAACAAAGCAGGGCAAAGAGGAGATCACTCGCGATATCCCTAATCTCTCCGACGAAGCATTGCGCAATCTCGATGAGGGCGGGATCGTCAGGATCGGTGCCGAGGTCAAGCCAGGCGACATTCTTGTTGGCAAGGTCACGCCAAAGGCCGAAACCCAGTTGACTCCCGAAGAGCGTCTCTTGCGCGCCATCTTTGGGGACAAGTCGGCAAACTGGAAGGATGCCTCCATGACTGTTCCTGCAGGAATTGAAGGGATTGTGGTCGATGTAAAGATCCTTTCCCGGAAAGGTGTGGAGAAAGAGGACCCCGCTACGGTTTCTCCCGTTCACGGACAGGATATCGGCTCGCTTACCCATGCCTATCAGGGAGATCTGCGCAAGGTCGAAGCCGAAAAGAAGGAAAAGATCAAGGCGTTTCTTCTCGGAAAGGTTATCAAGGAAGATATTCTCGATGCGGAAACGGGCGATGTCATTCTCAAGAAAAAGCGTCGCTTGACTGCGGAAACGCTTGAGAAGCTCGGAGACTATTCAGCGATTACCCTTTCGGACCAGAAGGAACAGGACGAGCTGCAGGCAATCGAGTCCCGGACGAAGGAGAAGATCGAAGCCATCCAGATGCGCCATGATGAACGCATTGGCCGACTCAAGAAGGGGGACGAACTTTCCCCCGGAGTCCTCAAGCTTGTCAAGGTTTATGTAGCGATGAAGCGAAAGCTTTCCGTCGGCGATAAAATGGCTGGACGTCACGGGAACAAGGGTGTCGTCTCACGGATCGTTCCCGTTGAGGATATGCCGTTCCTACCCGATGGAACTCCGGTGGACATTATCCTGAACCCCCTGGGCGTTCCCTCCCGTATGAATGTGGGGCAGATTCTTGAAACCCACCTGGGTATGGCTGCCAGAGCCCTGGGCCTCCACTTCGCAACCCCGGTCTTTGACGGGGCGAGTGAAGAAGAGATCAAGTCCATGCTCAAAAAAGGAGGGATTTCCGAAACAGGTCAAACCAGGCTTGTCGATGGAAAGACTGGAGAGGTCTTTGACCGGCCAGTGACTGTGGGTGTGATGTATATGTTCAAGTTGCACCACCTTGTCGATGACAAGATTCATGCCCGTTCCATCGGACCCTACTCACTTGTGACCCAGCAGCCTCTAGGCGGTAAGGCCCAGTTCGGAGGGCAGCGCCTAGGAGAGATGGAAGTCTGGGCTCTTCAGGCCTATGGTGCCGCCTCTACCCTTCAGGAGTTCCTCACGGTAAAGTCCGACGATGTCTCTGGACGAAGTCGGATGTACGAGGCCATTGTGAGAGGGGACAATTATCTGGATCCGGGCCTTCCCGAATCCTTCAATGTTCTGATCAAAGAGCTTCAGAGTCTTGCACTGGATATCGAACTTCTAAAGACACAGGAGAAGTTGAATGACTGATATGACGCACGATGAACAGGAAGAGGGGCTCTCCGGGAACGAGTTGGCAGTTGTCGAGCATGCGCCCCCGGTTGAAATCGCGGAACATGAGGCACCGGCCTTTTCTTCCGAGAGAGGGCGTTACAGGGATACCGAGAAGGGTGATATCTTTCAGTCCTTCGACTCCGACATGCTGTCCTTTTCGCAGATCAAGATCATGCTTTCCTCTCCCGACAAGATCCGCTCCTGGTCGCATGGCGAGGTCAAGAAGCCTGAAACAATCAACTACCGTTCCTTCAAGCCGGAACGGGACGGTCTCTTTTGTGCCAAAATCTTCGGTCCAGTGAAGGATTGGGAGTGCAATTGCGGCAAATATAAGCGCATGAAGCACCGAGGGGTCATCTGCGACAAGTGTGGCGTCGAGGTTATCCAGAGCAAGGTTCGCCGCGAAAGAATGGGGCATATCGAGCTTGCTGCCCCTGTCGCTCACATCTGGTTTTTGAAGGGCCTCCCTTCGAGGATTGGCAATCTTCTCGACATGACTATCAAGGATCTCGATCAGATTCTTTATTTCGAGTCCTATGTTCTGACCGAACTCGGATCGGTTATCAAGGATATCGATGACTCAAAAAACAAGTCGATCCTGGATATTCTTTCGAAAAAGGCCGTCCGACACCTTTTCCTCGACGACCAGGGAGCCTATTCGGAGCTTCCTTCCGACCAGATCTCAGCTGAATACTTCAAGGAGCGAGATACAACGCCTGTCTTTATCCTTCAAGACAAGGATGCGGCCACCATCGATGCTCTCGTTTCCGATCAGGCTGCAAATGAGTCGGCTTCGAAGAAAAAGAAGAAGGACTCGAGCCCGGAGGGTCGGGAAAACCTTGTAAAGTTCAAGACCCGCCAGCTCCTTGTTCTTGACCTCTACTCCTCAAAGACGGGAGAGATCCTTTCCCGCGGAGGTTCAAAGGTTCAGGAACTTTCTATTGAGAAGGGGATGATATTTGTTGTTCTCCCGGAGGAAGCGTACACCCTGATCATAAAGACAATTGCCGAGGCGGAAAAACGGCGTGAGGAAATTCTTTCCTCCTTCGCAAAGCACCGGCCTATTGCAAAGGAAGAGTTCGACAGGATTCGCCGCGAATTCCCGACCTCCAACCTGAAAGGCGAGATAGGTGCCGAAGCCATCCGCTCCCTGCTTCGCAACCTCGATCTTGAGACGCTTGGTCACGATCTTCAGGAGCAGATGCTCGATCCTGGAGTGAGTGCGGCTACTAAAAAGAAGCATGCAAAGAGGCTCAAGATTGTCGAGGCGTTCAGAAAGTCGGGAAATCTCCCGGAGTGGATGATTCTCGATGTCATCCCGGTGCTCCCCCCCGATCTTCGCCCACTCGTACCGCTCGATGGGGGCCGCTTTGCCACATCCGATCTCAATGACCTCTATCGGCGCGTCATCAATCGCAACAATCGTCTGAAGAGACTTCTTGACGTCTCATCTCCAACGCCGCAGTTGATCATTCACAACGAGATCCGCATGCTGCAGGAGGCGGTGGACGCTCTCTTTGACAATGGTCGCAGAGGACGGGTCATTCGTGGGGCCAACCGGCGTCCGTTGAAATCCCTCTCCGACATGCTCAAGGGGAAACAGGGACGATTCCGGCAGAACCTTCTGGGCAAGCGCGTCGACTATTCTGGTCGTTCGGTGATTGTTATTGGTCCCGAGCTCAAGTTGAATCAGTGTGGATTGCCCAAGAAAATGGCTCTTGAACTTTTCAAACCCTTTATCTTCCAGAAGCTGGAGGAGCGCGGGCTTGTCAATAATATCAAGACCGCCAAAAAACGAGTGGAAGGGGAAGATCCGATCGTCTGGGACATTCTCGACGAAGTGATCCGCGAACATCCAGTCCTTTTGAACCGGGCCCCCACACTTCACCGTCTGGGAATCCAGGCCTTTGACCCTGTCCTTGTAGAAGGGAAGGCAATTCGCCTACACCCCCTCGTGTGCGCGGCCTTTAACGCAGACTTCGACGGGGACCAGATGGCTGTCCACGTTCCCCTTTCGATTGAGTCCCAGCTTGAGGCGCGCGTCCTCATGATGTCTGTGAACAACGTGCTCTCTCCTGCCAACGGGAAGCCCATCATGGTCCCGACACAGGATATGGTTATCGGTTGTTACTACCTGAGCAAGGAAAAGGCAGGGGAAAAGGGGCAAGGAATGTCTTTCTCCTCCCCCAAGGAGGTCCGTATCGCCTATGACTCTGGCGAGGTCGGGCTTCATGCAAAAATCCATGTTCGAATGAAAGATGCCGACGGGTTGCCAAAGAAGGTGGAGACGACGGTGGGAAGGATCCTTTTTAGCGAAATTCTGCCTGCCCAAATCCCCTTCTCTGAAATCAACAGGGAGTTGAACAAGAAGGTTCTGTCCAACCTGATCGACTTCTGTTACCGGAATGCCGGGCGCAAGGAAACAGTGACCTTTCTCGACAGTATTAAACAGGTCGGATTTCACTTTGCGACCCGGTCCGGGCTATCGATTGCCATTGGGGATATGCGTATTCCAGCCCACAAATCGCTGACCATTGAAAAGGCCAACGAAGAGATCCAGGAGATCCAGACCCAGTACAACGATGGTCTGATCACTGCGGGTGAGCGTTACAACAAGGTAATCGACAAGTGGGCCCAGATCACGGAGCAAGTGGCTGACGAAATGATGAAGGAGCTGAAGGATGAGGAGGCCGCGGTCAAGGAAGGACGGAGTGGCGCAAACTTCAACTCCATCTACATGATGGCCGATTCCGGCGCAAGAGGATCGGCACAGCAGATCCGTCAGTTGGGCGGCATGCGCGGTCTGATGGCCAAGCCCTCGGGCGAAATCATCGAGACTCCGATCACAGCCAACTTCCGCGAAGGGCTGAGCGTTCTCCAGTACTTTATCTCGACTCACGGGGCCCGGAAGGGACTCGCCGACACGGCACTCAAGACCGCCAACTCGGGATATCTGACACGACGTCTTGTCGACGTGGCGCAAGATGTCATCATTACCGAAGAGGATTGCGGCACGATGAGCGGGATTGACGTCACCGCACTCGTTGAAGGAGGCGAAACGATCGAGCCCCTCGAGGAACGCATCCTAGGACGTGTCTCCTCAGAAGACCTCTATGCGCCAGGAACGTTGGGGAAGAAGACGTCCAAGCCGGATCTCATCTTGAGGGCCGGACAGGAGATCAACGAGGAAGAGGTCGACAAGATCAAGGAATCGGGCATCGATATCATCAAGATCAGGTCGGTCTTGACCTGCCAGTCGAAGCGGGGTGTCTGTGCCGCCTGCTACGGACGCGATCTGAGCCGCGGAAAGCGCGTGGAGCTCGGTGAAGCGATCGGCATTATTGCGGCACAATCCATCGGGGAGCCTGGAACGCAGCTCACGATGCGGACCTTCCACATCGGAGGAACGGCCCAGGTTGGAAAGCAGTCTGTCCATGAGGCCAAGAGAGACGGTCTTGTGCGCTACGACAACCTTATGACGGTCAAGAACAATGAGGCCTCCAATATTGCAATGTCGAAAAATGGAAAGATCGTCATTATCGATGAGGATGGAAGAGAGAAGGAGCGATACTCTGTCGTCTACGGGGCAAAGCTCCTTGTCGAAGACGGCCAGAGAGTCACAGTGGGAGCGAAGCTCGTCGAATGGGATCCATTTTCGACGCCGATCATCACCGAAGTGGAAGGTGTTTGCAACTTCAAGGACATCATTGAGCGCCAGACATTGCGCGAGGAAATTGATGAGACCTCGGGACTCAAGAGCCGGGTTATCATGGAATCAAAGCAGAACCTTCGTCCCCGCCTTGAGATTCGGGAGGCGGGAACGAAGAACCGGAGAGAGTATCCCCTGCCGACAGGGGCACATATTCTCATCGAAGAAAAATCGACGGTCTATCCGGGAGACGTTCTTGCCAAGATTCCGAGAGAGTCGACCAAGACAAAGGACATCACGGGAGGTCTTCCGCGGGTTGCGGAACTTTTCGAAGCTCGTAAGCCGAAAGAACAGGCGATTATCACCGAGATCGAAGGGACTGTGACCTTTGCCAACAGCAAGCAAAGCCGTGGGACTCGAACCGTCAAGGTGATCAACGATCTTGGCGACGAGAAGGAGTACATTATCCCCAAGGGGAAGCATGTCAGCGTCCATGAAAACGACTGGGTTGAGGCAGGAGAGCCACTCATGGACGGCTCGGTGAACCCTCATGACATCCTGACCGTACTTGGTCCCCAAAACCTCATGTCCTACCTCGTTAACGAGGTCCAGGAGGTCTATCGTCTCCAGGGCGTGGGAATCAATGACAAGCATATTGAAGTCATTGTCCGTCAGATGCTCCGCAAGATCCGGATCGACGATCCGGGTGACTCCGTATTCATGATGGGAAGCCAGGTCGACAGAGGGATATTCGAGGAAGAAAATGAAAAGCTTCTTGCACAGGAAAAGAGGCCTGCCAGTGGAAGTCCGCTCCTTCTCGGGATTACAAAGGCGGCCCTTTCTACCGAAAGCTTTATCTCCGCGGCATCCTTCCAGGAAACAACACGAGTCTTGACCGAGGCAGCAATCAACGGAAAAACAGATGATTTACAAGGACTCAAGGAAAACGTCATTGTTGGCCGGCTTATCCCGGCTGGAACAGGCTTTCCGAAGTTCAGGAAGACCTACATACCCCTTGAAGGAGAGTCGGAAGTATCTTGACTTATCCTCCCTTCATCAATAAAATGACAAGGTTCGCTTTTTGCGGAACCGAATTTGGAAAAATGGAGGAATCTTAAGTGCCGACAATTAATCAACTTGTTCGTAGCGGCCGCAAGAAGCTGCAAGACAAGAGCAAAAGTCCTGCTCTGACCCGCTGCCCTCAGCGGCGCGGCGTTTGTGTCAGGGTCTATACGACGACCCCGAAAAAGCCGAACTCAGCTCTCAGAAAAGTCGCCCGTGTTCGGATGACGAACGGGTTCGAGATAACGGCCTACGTCCCGGGTATCGGTCATAACCTGCAGGAGCACTCCATTGTGCTCGTCAGGGGTGGTCGTGTGAAGGACCTTCCGGGTGTTCGGTACCATATCGTTCGTGGGGCGCTGGATGCTGCTGGCGTTGCCAATAGAAAACAGAGCCGTTCCAAGTACGGATCGAAAAAAGCCAAGTCGTAAGATTCGTCGAGAACTTTTGATTCAACAAAGCTGGAGTCCAAGAGATGCCGCGTAGATCCAATCAGGTTGACCGCCGTGAGGTTTTGCCAGACGCCAAGTTTAACAGCCGCTTGGTCTCTAAGATGATCAATACCCTGATGAAGCAGGGGAAGAAGTCGACAGCTGAAAATGTCTTCTATTCCTCCATGGAGATCGTCACCACCAAGATGGGGCCTGATCCGCTCAAGGTCTTCAAACTTGCAGTCGACAATGTAAAGCCACTTCTTGAGGTGAAGTCCCGCCGAGTCGGTGGAGCCTCCTATCAAGTTCCAGTCGAGGTCAGGCCGAACCGACGTATCTCCCTGGCGCTCCGTTGGATGGTTAACGGTGCTAAATCGCGCGCTGGACACTCGATGGAAGAAAAGCTCGCGGCAGAGATTATCGATGCGTCCAATAATGTTGGTTCTTCTGTCAAGAAGCGTGAAGACACTCATCGTATGGCAGAAGCCAATAAGGCATTTGCGCATTATAAGTGGTAGGAGGATCAGGTGAGTCGGCAGTATTCCCTTGAAAAGACCCGCAATATCGGAATTATGGCCCACATTGATGCGGGTAAGACAACCACGACCGAGCGTATCCTTTTCTATACCGGAGTCGTGCACCGTATGGGTGAGGTGCATGAAGGCAATACCGTTATGGACTGGATGGACCAGGAACGTGAGAGGGGAATCACGATCACCTCTGCCGCCATTACCACCGTTTGGAAAGATCATCGGGTTAATATCATCGATACCCCTGGCCACGTCGACTTCACAATTGAAGTTGAGCGCTCGCTGCGAGTTTTGGATGGTGCTATCGCCCTCTTTGACTCGGTGCAGGGAGTAGAGCCCCAGTCTGAGACCGTCTGGAGACAGGCAGATAAATATCGTGTCCCCCGTATTGCTTTTATGAACAAGATGGACCGCGTGGGTGCAGATTTTTATGCTTCTGTGAAGACGATGGTGGATAGACTCAAAGCCAATCCGATTCCCGTTCAGATCCCTATCGGGGCTGAAGACAACTTTTCGGGAGTCGTCGATCTCGTGACCATGAAGGCGATCATGTATACCGATCCCACCGGTATGCGCTACGATGTCGTCGATATTCCTGCGGATATGAAGGAGCAGGCCGACAAGTACCGGGAGATGCTTCTCGAGTCGGTTTCGATGCATGACGATGCCATCACTGAAAAGATTCTCGGGGAAGAGGAAGTGACTTCGGATGAGATCATCCGGGCGCTCCGCAAGATCGCTATCGAGATGAAGGGAACTCCTGTTCTTTGTGGCTCGGCCTTTAAGAACAAGGGAGTTCAGCAGCTCCTTGATGCCGTTCTCGCCTATCTTCCCGGTCCCCTCGAGGTTCCCGATGTCGTTGGCATCAAGCCTTCCGACAAGTCTGAGTTAATTCGGAAGTGTGACGACAATGCCCCATTTTCTGCCTTGGCATTCAAGATCATGACCGATCCTTTCGTCGGACAGCTGACCTTTTTCCGTGTCTATTCGGGAAAGGTCGAAGCCGGCTCCTATGTCTACAACTCGACCCGTCAGGGGCGTGAGCGCATTGGTCGTATTCTTCGTATGCATGCCGACAAGAGAGAAGATATCAAGGAGGTCTATTCCGGTGACATTGCGGCTGCCGTAGGTCTTAAAAACACACTGACGGGGGACACCCTGTGCGATGAGAATAGCCCTGTCCTTCTTGAGGTGATTGAATTTCCTGATCCGGTTATATCGGTTGCGATCGAGCCGAAAACCAAAAGCGACCAGGAAAGGCTTGGTCTCTCTCTCGGACGCCTCTCGCAGGAGGATCCCTCTCTCCGCGTTTCAACGGACGAGGAGACGGCTCAGACAATCATCTCCGGGATGGGTGAGCTTCATCTCGAGATTATCGTCGATCGCCTCAAGCGGGAATTCAAGGTTGACGCAAATGTCGGAAAACCCCAGGTCGCCTATCGCGAGACGATTACCCAGAAAGTTGAGATCGAAGGGAAGTATATTCGGCAAACGGGTGGTCGCGGACAATACGGACACGTTGTCTTCGATCTTGAACCCCTTGAGCGCGGTGCCGGCTTTATCTTCGAAAACAAGATCGTCGGAGGCGTGGTTCCGAAAGAGTATGTTCCCGCGATCGAAAAGGGAGTTGTTGAGGCCATGGCCGGGGGTGTTCTGGCCGGGTTCCCCCTCGTGGATATGAAGGTCTCCCTGACCTTCGGATCCTATCACGATGTCGACTCCTCGGAAATGGCCTTCAAGATCGCTGCTTCCATGGCTCTCAAAGAGGGTGTGAGAAAGGCCCAGGGGGTAATTCTCGAACCAATCATGAATGTCGAAGCGGTAGTTCCTGAGGAATATCTCGGTGACACGATGGGAGATCTTAGTAGTCGACGCGGGAAGATCATCGGTATGAACGCTCGCGGTGGAGCCCAGGTCATCGATGCCCACGTTCCGCTTGCGGCGATGTTCGGTTATGCGACAGATCTTCGTTCGATGACTCAGGGAAGGGGAATCTTCACTATGCTCCTGGCCTATTATGAGCCTGCCCCCAAGAATGTTGCCGACGAAATTATTGAAAAATCCAAGGCGTGAACTTTATCCGTCAACAAGGGTCATAACTAGAATCCAGGAGTGAATTCATGGCAAAAGCAAAATTCGAGAGAACGAAGCCTCATCTGAATATTGGAACGATCGGACACGTGGACCACGGGAAGACGACGCTGACGGCGGCCATTACGCGGGTGTTGGCGGCGAACAAGATGGCGGAGTTTTTGGCATACGACCAGATCGACAAGGCGCCGGAAGAGCGGGAGCGCGGGATCACGATCGCGATTGCGCACGTGGAGTACCAGACGTCAACCCGTCACTATGCGCATGTGGACTGTCCTGGGCACGCAGACTACGTGAAGAACATGATCACGGGTGCGGCGCAGATGGATGGAGCGATTCTGGTGGTGTCGGCGGCGGACGGACCGATGCCGCAGACGCGGGAGCACATTCTTCTGGCACGGCAGGTGGGCGTTCCTTACATCGTGGTCTTTCTGAACAAGGTGGACATGGTGGACGACCCGGAGCTTCTGGAGCTGGTGGAGCTTGAGGTTCGGGAGCTTTTGTCGAAGTATGAGTTTCCCGGGGATGTAATCCCGATCACGCGTGGATCGGCGCTGAAGGCGCTGGAGTGCGGATGCGGGAAGCGGGAGTGTGCGGCGTGTCTCCCGATTCTGAAGCTGATGGACTCGGTGGACGAGTATATCCCGACACCGGTGAGAGACGTCGAGAAGCCGTTCCTGATGCCTGTGGAAGATGTGTTCTCGATCAGCGGCCGTGGGACGGTGGTGACGGGACGCGTCGAGCGGGGCGTTGTTAAGGTAGGCGAAGAGATCGAGATCGTAGGTATCCGAAACACGCAGAAGACGGTCGTGACGGGTGTGGAGATGTTCCGGAAGGTTCTGGATTCAGGCCAGGCGGGAGACAACGTGGGACTTCTTCTTCGGGGAACGAAGAAGGAGGATGTGGAGCGCGGAATGGTCCTGTCGAAGCCGGGATCGATTACGCCGCACACGGAGTTCGAGGCCGAGGCCTATATTCTGACGAAGGAAGAGGGGGGGCGGCATACGCCGTTCTTTAACGGATATCGGCCCCAGTTCTACTTCCGGACGACGGATGTGACGGGAGTGGTGACGCTGAACGAGGGCGTGGAGATGGTGATGCCTGGAGACAACATCCGGGTGAAGGTGAAGCTGATCACCCCGATCGCGATGGAGGACGGACTGCGCTTTGCCATTCGGGAAGGCGGACGGACCGTCGGTGCTGGCGTGATCTCCAAGGTTATCCTTTAAAAGGTGGAGTAAAACCGATCATGAATCAAATTATTCGGATTCGGCTCAAGGGCTATGATTTTAGAATATTGGACCAGTCCCTCGTTGATATTGTGTCGACGGCCAAGCGGACGGGCGCAACCGTCAAAGGACCGATTCCGCTTCCTACAAGAATTGAGAAGTTTACGGTCCTTCGCTCCCCGCATGCGGACAAGAAGTCACGGGAGCAGTTCGAACGGCGTACCCATAAGCGGCTGATCGACATCATCGAATCCACACCCGAAACGATCGATGCTCTCATGAAGCTTGAGCTTCCGGCTGGCGTCGATGTTGAAATCAAGCTGTAGGAGACAACTGTGAATTCCATCATAGGCGAAAAAGTCGGTATGACCCAGATCTACCTCGCGAATGGCAAGGCAGTTCCCGTTACTGTCGTGAAGGTCGGTCCCTGCGAGGTCATTCAGGTCAAGTCTAAGGATAAAGACAGGTATTCTGCCATCCAGCTCGGTTATGGCATGGTGAAGCCTGGCTCCCTGAACAAACCGCTGAGAGGTCATTTTCAAAAGTATGCACAGAACTCATATCGGACGATTAGGGAGGTTGTTATCTCCGATGAGCCTCCTGCCTCCGGAACGATCATCGGGGCTGATTTCTTCAAACCCGGAGAGCTTGTCAGCGCGACCGGAATGAGCAAGGGAAAAGGATTCGCCGGTGTTATGAAGCGTCATCATTTCCGCGGGGGAGACGCGACGCACGGGTCTATGTTCCATCGGGAACCAGGCTCCATTGGCTCTTCGGCCTATCCGTCTCGGGTTCTCAAGAACAAAAAGCTCCCTGGCCACATGGGACACAGGAAAGTCACGATCAAGAATCTTGAAGTGGTGGAGGTCAAGGCAGAAGCTAATCTTGTTCTGCTTAAGGGAGCAGTTCCCGGCCATCCCGGAACCATTCTTGTTTTCAAAAAAGATTAATTTAAAGGATTATAGATGAACATCCCAGTTCTTTCGTCAGAAGGAAAGTCCTCATCGACACTCGTCATTGAGTCCGATGTTACACCAGAAGCCTTCAACAAGAGTGTTATCCATGAGATTACGACCATGGAGCTTGCCGGAATGAGGTCCGGGACTTCCTCGACGAAGACTCGGGGAGAGGTTTCCGGCGGAGGCAGAAAGCCTTATCGTCAGAAGGGAACGGGACGAGCCAGACAGGGTTCCTCTCGTGCTCCTCAGTGGCGGGGAGGGGCAATCATTTTTGGCCCCCGTCCCAGAAATTACTTTTACAAGCAGCCGTCAAGGAAGGTTCTCAAAGCCCTTCGTGAGGCTCTTCTCGTGAGGGGGGCAGAAGGAAAGATCAGCATTATTCCTTCCCTTGACCTGAAGACTTCAAAGACGAAAGACTTTGTCTCACTTTTGACTAACTACAATGTCCTTCCTGGCTATCAAAATATTCTGCTCATCTCTGAGGGGCTTGATGAGAATATCTGGCTTGCTTCACGCAATATACCAGGTATCACTATTCTTCCTCCTTCGGCTGTGACTTCATTGTATGTTGTTCTCTCAGACTTCGTTCTTGTTGCGGAGGATTCTCGCTCCTGGCTTGAACAGTTTCTGAAAGGGGCCCAATAATGGACATTTCAGATATTCTTATTCGCCCTATTCTTTCGGAAAAGTCCGATCGCGTCAGGGAAAAGAACTCCGTTTACCTGTTTCATGTTTACAAAAAGGCAAACAAGATCCAAATTCAGAAGGCAGTCGAATCGATTTTCAATGTTAAGGTCGAGTCTGTCCGCACCGTTGTACGCAAGGGAAAAGCGAAGAGGATTGGCATCGTCAAGGGAAGTCTTCCTGACAGAAAGCGTGCCTATATTACCCTTAAGGACGGTTTCAAGCTAGATATTTTTGAGGGAGCATAAAAATGGGAATCAAGACATATAATCCTGTTCCTCAGTCAAGTCGTTACAAGACAGGATATACCTTTGACGAGATTACGGCAGAGAAGCCTTTCAAGCCTCTTACGACTTCGAAGAAGTCTTCTGGTGGAAGAAACAATATTGGGACTCTTACCTCAAGACATAGGGGAGGGGGTCACAAAAGGGCTTACCGGCTGATCGACTTTAAGCGCAATAAGGATGGTATCCCGGCCAAGGTTGAATCTATTGAATATGATCCCAACCGTTCGGCCAGAATTGCCCTTATCTGTTACGCTGATGGTGCGCGCTCCTATATTCTCGCCCCAGTTGGCCTGAGTGTGAATGATACCGTCATTTCAGGAGTCGGATCGGATATTCGCCCTGGAAACTCTCTTGAAATTATGCAGATTCCTCTTGGTACTCTTATTCATAATATTGAGTTCAAGATTGGTGCCGGAGGAAAGATTGCCCGCTCCGCCGGAGCCTATGCCCAAATTTTGGGAAGAGAGGGTGATTGGGTTATAATAAAACTTTCGTCCGGGGAAACCCGACGGATTCATGGTCGCTGTCGTGCAACAATAGGGCAGGTTGGCAATATCGAACACGAGAACATTTCCATCGGAAAAGCCGGTCGATCTCGCTGGATGGGTAAACGGCCTCATGTTCGTGGCGTTGCCATGAACCCGGTTGATCATCCCCTGGGGGGAGGCGAAGGAAAGTCATCAGGAGGACGCCATCCGTGTTCTCCATGGGGACAGCCTTCAAAGGGATTCAAGACAAGACACAATCCCAAGACCGATCGTTTTATCATTAGACGTAGAAAGTAAAAGGGATTATCCATGCCGAGATCTATTAAAAAAGGTCCTTTTATCGATGCATCTCTTTTGGAGAAGGTCGAGAAGTCAGTCTCTACTGGTGAAAAAAAGATGATCAAGACTTGGTCACGCCGGTCGATGATCATTCCAGAAATGATTGGTTTAACCTTTTCCGTTCACAACGGGAAAAAGTTTATTCCTGTCTATGTGACCGAAAACATGGTCGGTCACAAGCTCGGTGAATTTTCTCCGACACGGCTTTTCAAGGCTCATGGTGGCTCTAAAGTCGAGAAATCCTCAAAACGCTAGTAAACAAACGATTTGAAAGGCTTGAGATGTCGACTCCAGGTGAAGCGATTGCTAAGAACAGATTTATAAAAATTTCTCCGAGGAAGGTTCGCTTTGTTATTGATGCGATCAGGGGAATGGATGTTGTCAAGGCTCAGTCCTATCTGACCTTCACTCGCAGGGGACCGGCTCCTGTTGTTTTGAAAACCCTTAACTCTGCTGTTAGCAATGCACAGCAGAAGTTTTTAGGTGAGTCAAAAGACCTGAAGATTGATAGAGTGTTTGTTGATCAAGGTCCTATAATGAAGAGAATTCAGGCACGTGCGATGGGCCGGGCCTATTCAATCAAGAAAAGAATGTCTCATCTTACAATCGTTCTCACGCGCAAATAGCGCCGCCATCACACAGGGGTCACATGGGACAGAAAGTACATCCAACCGGGTTTCGTCTGGGTTATATCAAAACGTGGAATTCTCGCTGGTATGCCAAAAAGGCTTACGTTGAATGGCTCCACGAAGACCTTCAAATTCGGAAATATATCAAGAAGAAGCTCTACCTGGCGGGTATTTCTCGTATTGATATAGAGCGGACCGGCAAGGATAGCATCACGCGTGTTCTGATTCATTCAGCAAAGCCCGGTCTTATCATCGGGAAAAAAGGTTCGGAAATTGAAAAGCTGAAAATCGAGCTAGCGAAAAGCATCAAGTCAGAGCTCTCTATCTCCATCAAGGAAGTCAAGAAGCCCGAGGTAGATGCACAGCTTGTTGCCGAATCGATTGCCTCCCAGCTTGAAAAACGGATTTCCTTCCGTCGTGCGATGAAGAAAAGTGTCGCATCGGCACTCCGGTTTGGAGCTCTCGGCATAAAAATCTGTTGTGCCGGACGTCTCGGTGGTGCTGAGATTGCCAGAACCGAATGGTACCGTGAAGGCCGAGTTCCCCTTCAGACTATTCGCGCAGATATCGACTTTGGTCTGGCTGAATCCTATACCACGTTTGGTAAAATCGGAATTAAGGTTTGGGTGTATATGGGGGATCATCTTCCATCGACCACCGAGGTGACTGCAGATAAAGCCTCCGACAAGAACAGAAAGGTGAAGGCGTAATGTTAAGCCCAAAAAAAGTCAAACATCGCAAAATGATGAAGGGAAACCTCAAGGGGAAGGCCTACCGTGGGTCTGAGCTTTCCTTTGGAGACTATGGTCTTAAAGCGATCGAACCTCACTGGTTAACTTCTCGCCAGATCGAAGCCGGTCGTATTGCCATCACCCGGTTTGTAAAAAGGGGCGGTAAGGTTTGGATTCGTGTTTTCCCCGATAAGCCGATTACTCGTAAGGCTGCTGAGACTCGTATGGGATCCGGGAAGGGTAACCCTGAGTTTTGGGTCGCTGTTATTAAACCTGGACGTATTATTTATGAAATGGAAGGCGTCACTCCCGAGGTTGCCGAAGAGGCGCTCCGCCTTGCATCCTATAAGATGCCTTTTGCTACGAAAATAGTGAAAAGAGAGGATTTTAAATGACGGCCGAAGAGATTCGCCAGATGAAAGATGACGAAATCAAAAAAGCTATAGCTGAAAAGAAAAGGTCTCTTCTTAGCTATCGTATTCAGCGCGTAAACGGTCGCCTCGAGCATCCCCATCTGGTCAAGACGGAGAAAAGAATTGTTGCGAGGCTCAATACCGTTTTAGCGGAAAGGAAAAAGTAAATGCCGATCCAGGAATCTTCAGAGAACACCCCGGTTAAATCGTCTAAGCAGCTGCAAGGTATTGTTGTCAAGAACAAGATGACAAAGACCGTTGTTGTTGAGATCCGTCGGAAGGTTGTTCATCCCCTTTACAAAAAAGTTATTACAAAAAAGAACAGACTGAAGGCTCATACGGAGGAAGAGATTCCCCAGGGCGCAACTGTTCTCATCGCTGAAACGCGACCTATCAGCAAAGATAAACACCATAGGGTTGTCCGGGTTCTTTAATTTCATTGGCGAGGCTATCTAGATGATACAGCTTAGGACTATTTTGCAGGTTGCCGACAACTCCGGTGCCAAGAAAGTTATGTGTTTCCATATTATGGGCGGGTCAAGACGCCGTTACGCCCATCTGGGAGATACAATTGTCGTTTCTATCAAGGAAGCGACCCCGAATGCGTCCGTGAAAAAAGGTGATGTCGCAAAGGCGGTCGTTGTCCGGACGGTCAAGGAAGCTCGTCGGGAAGATGGCTCATACATCCGCTTTGACCAGAATGCCGCGGTTCTGATTAATGCCCAAGGGGATCCGATCGGTACTCGTATCTTCGGTCCTGTTGCGAGGGAGCTCCGAAAAAGAAAGTTTATGAAGATTTTATCATTGGCACCAGAAGTTATATAACTGAAAAGGAAAATTCATGAGAAAAAAGATGCCTTCTCCATTCTCCTTCCCCTCTCTGAAGAAGGATGACAAGGTCATTGTCACGACTGGAAAGGACAAAGGAAAAACCGGCAAGATCATAAAGGTTGACCGTGTCTTTCATCATGTTTTTGTTGAAAATATAAACATGATTAAGAAAGCCATCAAGCCTAACCAGAATTCTCGAGAAGGCGGCTTTGTTACAAAGGAAAACGCCCTTGACGCTTCCAATGTCATGCTCGAGTGCCCTCATTGTCACAAGCCTACGCGAATTGCCCATAAGTTGTTTGAGAACGGAAAAAAGTCTCGTGTTTGCAAGAAGTGTAATGAAATTATCGACCAGAAGTAACTGACGAAAGGTTAATGATGGCAGAGAAGAAAGCGCCCGCTCCCGCAAAATCGGGAAAAACGGCTAAACCGAAAAAAGACGTCAAAGGTAAAGAGACCGCAGCTCCTGCGGTGGAAGCTGTCAGAACAAAGTCATCAGAGCCTCGCTTGAAAATCCGTTACTTCAAGGAGATTCAGCCTAATCTGATGAGTGAACTGAAACTTTCAAACGTTATGCAGGTTCCTAAGATCGTCAAGGTTACGTTGAATGTCGCCTTGGGAGAAGCAATCGGGAACCCCAAACTTTTGGATATGGCTTCGAAGGAACTGGCTTTGATTACTGGGCAAAAACCGGTGATGACTAAGGCCAGAAAGTCCATTGCAGGATTTAAGCTCCGGGAAGGCATGCCTATTGGTGTCATGGTCACCCTTCGTGGTGACATCATGTGGGAATTCCTAGACCGCCTTATTTCGATCGCCCTTCCGCGCATTCGAGATTTTAAGGGAGTCAATGATCGCTCATTCGATGGAAACGGGAACTATTCCCTGGGCTTGAAGGAGCAGATTATTTTTCCTGAGATCAAGTATGATGAGATCACCATGACTCATGGTTTTGATATTTCCATCGTCACGACTGCCAAGGACAATGCCACATCCAAGGCTCTCTTGACACATTTAGGGATGCCTTTCAGAAAGTAAAGGAAAAAAAATGGCCAAAATATCCATGGTTTTGAAAGCCAAAAAAATTCAGAAATTCAAAGTCAGAACTTACAATCGCTGTCGTCTCTGCGGCCGTCCCCGTGGTTACATGAGGGATTTTGGAATGTGCCGTATCTGTTTTAGAAATCTCTCTCTTAAAGGCGAAATTCCAGGTATCACGAAATCGTCCTGGTAAACACGGAGGAATGAATGTCATTGACTGATCCTATTGCTGATATGCTGACGCGTATCAGAAATGCCAATATGCGAGTTTATCAGACCGTTTCCTGCCAGCATTCCAAGCTTAAGGAGAGTATCCTCAAAGTTATGGTGGAAGAGGGACTGGTGGCCTCTTATGAGGTTAAAGAGGAGGAGGGGAAGAAATCCCTTTCAATTCATCTCCGGGTCTCGAAGGAGAGAGTTCCCCTTATTCGTGGGCTTAAGCGCATTTCGAAACCAGGTCTTCGTATTTATCAAAAGGTCAGCAAGCATAAATTGTTGATGGGCGGGATTGGTGTGACAATCATTTCCACATCTAAAGGCGTGATGACCGATCGGAAAGCCAAGCAGTTAAACCTTGGCGGGGAAGTTCTTTGTCAAATCTGGTAACCTGCTGACACGGAGTCAATGATGTCTCGTATTGGAAAACAACCTATTCTGGTTCCAAAAGGTGTCACTGTTAATGTTGACAAGCTCGACCTTCACATTAAAGGCCCTCATGGTGAAATGCATCATACTTTGCCTTATGGCTTTTCTGCTACTTTGGAAGCAGACTTGCTCAATGTTTCCAGACCTTCGGACAATGGGAAAGACAAGGCGCTTCATGGCCTTCACCGGTCGCTGATCAACAATAAGGTTTCTGGTGTCGCTCAGCCTTTTAAAAAGGTTCTCGAGATCTCCGGCGTTGGATTCAGGGCGCAGCTTGCGGGGCAGAACCTCTCCATGACACTTGGATTTACCAAGCCTGTTGAAATGACCCTTCCGCCCCAGATCAAAGGATCTGTGGAAAAGCAGACCGTCATTACTTTAACATCCTTCGATAAAGAGCTTCTAGGCAAGATTTCCGCTGAAATCAAGCAGGCCAAGCCTGTCGAGCCTTACAAAGGCAAGGGGATTCGCTTTGAGGGTGAAAAGGTACGACGAAAAGAAGGCAAAACAGGCAAAAAGTAATTCTTGAGAGGGGAACAATATGAAGCTTTCCACACGCAATGAAAAAAGAATCTCAAAACACAAAAGAGTGCGGAAGAAGATCAAGGGTAGTACTGAGCGCCCCCGACTTTCAGTCTATCGGAGCCTTAAATATATTTATGCCCAGATCATCGATGATTCGACCGGATCCACGCTCGCCTCGGCCTCCTCTTTGACGATGTCGGAAGAGAAGTCGGGTGATACTGTGGAAGTTGCAAAAAAAGTTGGAGAAGCTCTGGCCTCTGAAGCGAAAAAGAAAAACATATCCTCTGTCGTTTTTGATAGAGGAGGTTATCTATACCATGGACGCATCAAGGCACTGGCTGAGGGTGCCCGTGCGGGCGGACTTCAGTTTTAAAATTGCTATAGGAGGTGTTTTTGGAACACGTTAAGGTAGACCACAGTGCTTTGAAGGACAAGGTTGTTTTTGTCAACCGTGTCTCGAAGGTCGTCAAGGGAGGAAAGCGCTTTTCTTTTTCCGCTCTTGTGGTCGTCGGCAATGGAGCGGGTATCGTTGGCATGGGAAAAGGTAAATCTACTGAAGTCCCGGAAGCCATAAAAAAAGCAATCGAGAATGCCAAGAAGAATCTTATTTCAGTTCCCCTCAAGGCGACAACTGTTCCCCATGAAGTCATTGGTCATTTCGGGGCAGAGGACGTCATGATTAAGCCAGCATCCGAAGGTACAGGGCTTATTGCCGGAGGTGCTGTTCGGGCTGTCATGGAGGTGCTCGGGGCAACAAATGTTCTCTGCAAATCGCTGGGATCGAGCAATCCCTACAATGTCGTTCGCGCGACTCTTGAAGGACTCAAGCAGCTTCGGAGCTTCAAGGATGCGATGGATGAACGCCGCCCTGAAAGCGTTTAACAAAATAAAATCAAGGATTTGAAATGGCAGAGTCTAAAATTAAGATCCGTCTTCTCAAGAGTACGATCGGGGTTCCCCTCAAGGTGAAGAAAGTTATTTTTGCCCTGGGCCTGACCCGTCCCAACAGCGAGGTGATCCACCCGGCATCCCCTTCCATCATGGGAATGGTTGCGAAGACAAGACATATGATTGAAGTGACCGAAATCTAGGGGGATTGCTGAACATGAAATTTCATGACTTAAAGCCTGCAGATGGGGCAAAGCATCGCAAAAAAAGAGTTGGTCGAGGAATTGGATCAGGCCATGGGAAGACCTCGACAAAAGGACACAAAGGGCAGGGTGCACGCTCCGGCGGAACAAAGCCTTTAGGGTTTGAGGGAGGTCAAACACCCCTTTTCCTCAGGATTCCCAAGCGTGGATTTATCCCGCTTGATGATGTCGAGGTTCTCATCGTGAATATTTCTCGTCTTGAGGATTTTTCCTTCCCTGAGAACAAGGTTGATATTGAAACTTTGCTTGCCCTGGAAGTGATCAGACCTCCGAAATCTCGGAAGTTTTCGGTCAAGATCCTCGGCAACGGCGAGCCAACAAAGCCTTATGTGATTGAAGGAGTTGCAACGAGCCGACCCGTTCAGGAAAAAATATTAAAAGCTGGTGGCTCGATTGTTTGAAAGAATTTTTCGCACATTTGAAAATATCTGGAAAATTCCCGAGCTCCGTCAGCGTGTCATGTTTACCCTCGGCATGCTTATCGTTTACAGGGTCGGTGCCTATATACCTACACCTGGAGTGAATGGGTCGGAACTATCAAAGTTTCTTCATCAAAATGGTGGGGCTTTGATCGGTTTTTTCGATATGTTCTCCGGAGGCGCTCTTTCCCGTTTTACGATCTTTGCCCTTGGTATCATGCCCTATATTTCAGCCTCTATTATTCTCCAGCTGCTGACGGTCGTTCATCCAGCACTGCAGGCGCTTTCAAAGGAGGGTGAGCGGGGCCGTAAAGTTATTACGAAATATACCCGCTATCTGACTGTTCTTATAGCAATGATCCAATCTTTTGGTATTGCGCTTGGCCTTGAAAAAATGAATAACGGTCAGTTTGTCGCGCATCCGGGTTGGGGATTTCGCTTAATGGTCATGATCACATTGACGGCAGCTACGACTTTCGTCATGTGGATCGGAGAGCAGATTACTGAACGCGGAGTCGGCAATGGAATCAGTCTTATTATTTTTTCAGGCATAGTCGCCCGTTTGCCCTCTGCTGTTCTCTCGACTTTTAAACTTTTTCAGCAGCGGGAGATTTCAGGTTTTGTCCTGATAGGCGTTGCTCTGATGGTCGTATTTGTTGTCGCCGCAATCGTATTTATTGAGACAGCAAGAAGAAAGATTCCAGTTGAATACGCAAAGCGGCTGGTGTCTAATAAGCTTGTTGCGGGACAGTCGACACATATTCCATTCAAGATCAATACTGCAGGTGTCATACCTCCGATCTTTGCCTCGTCACTTATTTCTTTTCCCGCGACGATCGCAGGTTTTATTTCCGTTCCCTGGATTCAGTCTATAGGGAAGTCTTTATCACCAGGAAGTTTTTCCTATACTGTTCTTTATGTGCTACTTATTCTTTTTTTCAGCTTTTTCTATACAGCAGTTGTTATGAATCCAGCTGATATTGCTGAAAATATTCAAAAGTACGGTGGGTTTATCCCAGGGATTCGTCCAGGGAAGACAACTGCTGCATTTATTTATAATGTAATGAATAGAATCACACTTGTCGGGGCAATTTATTTGGCTCTCGTCTGTGTTATTCCTGAAATTCTTATTACCCAGCTTCATGTTCCTTTTTACTTCGGTGGTACTTCGCTTCTGATTGTAATAGGCGTTTCATTGGATACATCTCAACAAATTGAGTCCTATATGATGTCCAGAAACTATGAAGGCTTTCTCAAGAAGAGCCGCATCAGGGGAAGGATAGCCTAAACGATGTTTATCGTGTTCATTGGCCCTCCTGGAGTAGGGAAGGGAACCCAGGCAAATATGCTGGTGGAAAAATATCCAATGGTTAAAATTTCCACAGGCGATCTGTTGCGTGAATCTATTCGTGATAAGTCTGTTCTGGGAGAAAGAGCCAAAGGCTTTATGGAACGCGGCGAACTTGTTCCCGACGCTCTTGTAATCGATCTTGTTAATGAAAAAGTCAACTCGACTACATCTAATGGTAGAAACTTTATATTTGATGGCTTTCCCAGGACTATAGAGCAAGCTAAAGAATTAGATTCTCTTCTCGAGTCCAGGTCATCAAAGATTTCGGTGGCAGTTGATTTTTCCATGGATGAGGAAGAGCGGATCGAGCGCCTTTCGGGCCGCAGAATGTGTCCTGGCTGCCAACGTACATATCACATTAAGTTTGCAAAGCCAAAAAATGATTTATTGTGCGATGTTTGCAACATACCATTGGTTCAGCGCTCTGATGATGATGAATCCGTCATTCGTCAGCGCTCCTCAGTCTATTGGGACTTGACTCGCCCCTTGCTCGATTTTTACAGAAAGCGCAACCTTCTTCAAACAATTGATGCAAGCAGGAATATTGATCTTGTCTTTTCAGAACTGGACCATTTTATCCAAAAAATTAAGCCTTAAATGATTTATCTTAAGACGGACCAGGAAATTTCGAAAATTGAAAAGGCCGGAAAAATTGTTGCCAACGCCTTAAAGGAGATCCGTTCCATGGTTTCTCCAGGGCTATCCCTTTTGGAAATTGAGAAGTTTGCTGATAATTATCCCAAGCAATTTGGAGGGCGTGCAGCATTCAAGGGGTATCATAATTTCCCCGCTGCAATATGTCTTTCTGTCAATGATGTCGTTGTCCATGGAATTCCTGATTCATATGTGTTAAGATCAGGAGATATTGTCGGTATCGACTATGGTGTTGAACTGGATGGGTATTATGGGGATTCCGCCATCACTGTTCCCGTCGGAGAGATCTCTTCTGAGGCAGTAGTCCTTATTGACGCGACTAAAACCTCTCTTGAACTCGGAATTGCCAAAGCCCTTATGGGTGGAAGGCTTGGCGACATTTCCCATGCGATTCAGGAATATGCCGAGTCAAAGAGCTTTTCTGTCGTGAGAAACTATGTTGGTCATGGGATCGGCCGAAAGCTTCATGAGGAGCCCCCTGTACCAAACTATGGACATAAGGGCAAGGGTGTGAAGCTTGAACCTGGTATGGTTCTCGCCCTTGAGCCGATGGTCAATGCCGGTACATACGAGACAATTCTATTGCCCGATGGCTGGACAGCATCCACAAAGGATGGTCGTCTTTCGGCCCATTTCGAGCATACTATTGCGATTACAAGGTCAGGGCCAAGAATTCTGACTCTTCCAGATAATTGAACTGTTGCGATCGGGGAAATTGTGGGGAAAGAGGATACCGTTGAGGTACAGGGAACTGTCCTGGAAACCTTGCCAAACGCCATGTTTCGGGTAGAACTTGAAAATGGCCATAAGGTATTGGCGCATATCTCAGGGAAGATGAGAATGAACTATATTAAAATTCTTCCCGGAGATAAAGTGACCCTAGAGCTGTCTCTGTATGATTTGACACGAGGCCGTATCACCTATCGTTTCAAGTAGAAAAATCTTTCTTACTCCGGAGGATGAGATGAAGGTCAGAGCATCGGTAAAGCCAATATGTTCAAAGTGCCAGGTTATCAGGCGCAACGGGATTGTTCGCATTAAATGCGAAAACCCAAAGCACAAGCAACGACAGGGTTAAATTAAATCGAAGGAGAAGTTCCTTGGCGCGTATTGTAGGGATTGATCTTCCCAGAAACAAGCGTATTGAAATTGCATTGACGTATATTTTTGGAATTGGAAAGCCCACATCCCAGCTGATCCTGGGAAAGGCAGGGGTCAATCCCGACACACGCGTCCATGCCCTCACTGACGATGAAGTTGCAAAGCTTCGCGATGCTGTAGAGACTACCTGCACCGTGGAAGGCGATCTTCGCCGAGAGATTTCACAGAACATCAAGCGGAAGATGGACATTGGTTGTTACCAGGGTCTTCGTCATCGCAAGGGACTCCCTGTTCGCGGTCAAAGAACAAAGACCAATGCCAGAACTCGTAAAGGCCCCAAGAAGGGCATTGGTGCCAAGAAGAAAACGGGATCCTGACCTTAAGCCGACTCCTGGAATAACAATGAGGATTGCATGAGCGTAAAAAAGGGAACGAAAAAAAAAGAAAAGAAGAACATTCCTGTCGGGATTGTTCATATTCACGCATCTTTCAATAATACCATCATTTCAATCACCGACTCTAAAGGTGATGTGATCGCCTGGTCAAGCTCCGGAGCTCAAAGTTTTAAGGGTTCAAGGAAGAGCACTCCCTTTGCCGCGCAAAAAGCTGCCGAGATTGCAACGAAGAAGGCTTCCGACATGGGTATGAAAGCCTGTGAAGTTTACGTCAAGGGGCCTGGCTCAGGGAGAGAGTCTGCCATTCGCGCCCTGCAGACCGTTGGAATCAAGATCAGCCTGATTAAAGATGTGACCCCTATTCCCCATAATGGTTGCCGACCCCCGAAAAGACGCAGGGTATAGTCGTTTAGAAAACATTGACTGAATTTAGATAAAGGAGACACGTTGGCTCGTTATAATGGCCCTGTTTGTCGTTTTTGCAGAAGAGAAGGTGTGAAGCTTTTCTTGAAGGGTGCACGCTGTCTTTCTGCCAAGTGTGCCATCGATCGTCGTGCCTATCCGCCGGGCGAGCATGGGCAGAGTCGTTCCAAGGCCTCTGAATACGGTCTTCAGCTTCGTGAGAAGCAGAAGGTCAAGAGGATCTATGGAATTCTTGAAAGACAGTTCAGGAAGACCTTCAAGCTTGCTTCCCGCAAAAAGGGCAACACTGGCCAGTCACTTTTGAGTGCACTCGAGATGCGTCTCGACAGCGTGGTCTATCATATCGGTTGGGGAGCTTCCCGCAACGAATCGCGTATGCTCGTGACCCATGGCCATGTTCTTGTCAACGGAAAGAAAGTTAATATTCCCTCTTTTTCATGCAAGGTCAACGATGCCGTGACACTTTCCTCTGCCATGCAGTCGAGCGAAAAGGTCGCAGGAAACTTTCGTGACGCAGATCAGAGAGGGGTCGTGTCTACTTGGCTTGATGTGGACAAGAACGCCTTTAAAGCCGTTGTCAAGGATATTCCCCAGAGAGATGCGATCAATATCCATATTGCCGAGAACCTTGTCGTCGAACTTTACTCACGTTAAGGTTCTTCATGGATAAAGAGGAGAAAAGTATGGAAGTGCTTGTATCTTCCCAAATGCCAAAAGGGTTGGCCGTTTCCCATGTCTCTTCTCGCTCGTCTCGTCTTGTTATCGAGCCGTTTGAGCGTGGATTCGGTATCACGATCGGGAACGCGCTTCGTCGGGTTCTTCTTTCTTCCATCCCTGGCGTTGCCATTACAGCGATTCGTGCCAAAAATGTCTTTCACGAGTTCTCAAATATTCCCGGCGTTGTTGAGGATGTGAGCGACATTATCCTCAACCTCAAGTCGCTGCGTATGAAGGCCCTGCTTCAGGGCGAGCACTGGATTCATCTCAAGGTCAAGGGGCCACGCGTTGTCAAGGCGTCTGATATTGACACCGGTGGAGCTGTCGAAGTCATGGATCCCGACCATATCATTGCCACACTCGACGAAGGTGGACAACTTGATATGGATCTCAAGGTTGAGTTCGGTCGAGGATACGTTCCTGCAGACCATACTCGAACGGCAGAGACGGAGGTCGGCGTTATTCCGATTGACGCCATCTTCACTCCTATCAACAAGGTGAACTACTTTGTCGAGAGTACGCGTGTCGGCAGAATGACGGACTATGATCGGCTTATTTTCGAGATCGAAACCGATGGGAGCATCACTCCCGGGGAGGCCATCTCGGACGCGGCAAAGATTCTTGCAAGCCATCTCGATCTTTTTGCCTCCGTTGATGGGAATTTTTCCAACGATTCCAATGCGCCTTCCCTTGAAGACTCTTCTCAAAAAGAAGAGACCATCATGGATAAAAGCGTGAATGAGCTTGAGCTTTCCGTCAGAGCGGCCAATTGCCTCAAGAGTGCCGACATCAAGAAAATTGGCGAGCTTGTCCGCCGCACAGAAGACGACCTTCTTCAAACGAAGAACTTTGGCAAGAAGTCCCTTGATGAAATCAAAGAGGCACTTGAAAATATTGGGCTTTCCCTTGGAATGGACCTTTCGAAGCAGTCGTAAGGGTAGACTTAACAGGAATTTTCTGGAGAACGACAATGAGACATCGTGTTGCAGGACGCCAGTTTGGTCGCGATTCAAGCCATCGGAATGCTATGTTCCGTTCGCTCATCACCTCCTTCTTTGAGCATGAGCGCATCGAGACGACGACCATGAAAGCCAAGGAGCTTCGTCCTATGGTGGAGAAGCTGATTACGAAGGCCCGCGAAAAGAACGTCCATCATCTTCGCGAGGTTTTAAAGGTTATCCGCAGCAAGGATGTTGCCTTCCACCTCTTTGACAGCATTGCTCCCCGGTTTGTTTCACGTCCCGGAGGCTATACTCGAATCGTCAAGACGCGTCGTCGTATTGGTGATGGAGCAGAAATGGCGATCCTTGAGCTTGTTGAACGCGGTGAATCCTTGTCCGCCAAGAGATCTTCCTCCGCACCTCCCAAAGAAAAAGCCGAAGAAAAGAAGTAACTTTCAAAGGACTTTTTCATGCCTTCGGGACAAGCTAAGCCAGTTCGTATTTCTACTCCTCTCTTCCTTGCTATTGGGACCCTCATTCTTGTGTTGGGGGTCCTTCTTCTTGTTAGGCACTCCCTATCCAGCCAGAATCTTATTTACTCCCGTCAGGCTTTTATCCTTGATACCAGGGGACTCTCTCCTGCACAGATTCATGAAACGTCTGTCGATGATAACTACCAGCAGCGAGGTTCGGAGCTATGGTATCTGGGGAAAAACCTCTTTGAGTATCATGCCCCTCCAACGATTCGCCTGATCCTTATCAAGAACAGCGCCCATGAAAACCAGGGAAAGATGACGAGCGTTACCATTGCCCCTCATTATGTTCGCTATCGGTTTTCCCTTCCGTTTAAGCCTCCCATTACCGTCGTTACAAATGGTGGGACCTTTCTCTTCCGTCTTCCTTAGATCCCATCCTTTTCCAAAGAATACCAGGTGCTGAAAATAGAGCTTTTTTTACTCTTATCGCGATATCATCAAGACAAAAAAAGGGGAAAAGGCTTTTCGCCTTCTCCCCTTTTTTTGTGTGAACCTTCTCAACCCATCTAAGGGTTTATTCGGTGACGCCACCATCCCAGGAATCTTCCCTGCCAACATAGGTGGGGTGAATAAGGTCTCTGATGGAGATAAGGCCAAGAACGGATTCTTCTTCATCGACAACGAGGAGATGGCGAATATGGTGTTTGTCCATCATGTCCTGGGCTTCGTAAACAGAGGCCTCTGGAGAGATGGTCAGGACCGGGGCGCTCATAACCTGCGAACAAGGGGTGATGTAAGGAATTCTGTCATCGCCGAGTACGCGGCGAACAAGATCGGTCTCCGTGATGATCCCGACTGTCTTGTCTCCCTGGACAACAAGGAGACTGCCAACCTTTTTCGATTTCATGATGTCTGCAACTTCGCGAGCAGTCGTGTTCATTTCAACGGAAATAGGGTTTCTTGTCATGATTTTTTTTACAGAGACCATCGCGCCCCCCTTTAAATATTTTTAGGATCCGTCCTGAGCCTGGCCTGTTGGATTGTTATCCTGGAACCTTTGGCGTGGGCTTTTTGTTGAAGAATGTATACATCCCTCTACTGGCGATATCAGGGCCCTTGATCGTCCAGATCCCCTTGTCGATGGTCAATGCGGCAACCGAGATCGTCGGGTCTTCATTTGACGCAGTTCCGATAAACCATTCATAGTGACCTACAGGATTCTTTCCGGTCAATGTCCCTGTCTTTCCTGCTACGAGAATGTGCCTGAGTCTCGGATTGGAGCGCCAACGAAAGAAGGCCCGCCGACCCGTTCCCCTGACAACGGTCGATCTCATCATCCCGATCATTGTCTTTGCAATACGGGGAGAGGCGACTTGGAAAAGGTAATTTGGACTGTCCTGGAAGATCGTTTCGCCATTCTTTCCCAAGACCCTTTCGATCAGATGGGGGCGCATCATTACGCCGTCATTTGAGAGCGCCCCTGCGATCATCGCCGCATGGACGGGGCTGATTGCAACGTCACCGAAGCCTGCCGATGCAAAGGCAAAGCCGTTAAGGTCGTCCGGGATGTCCGCATGGCTCTGGTCGATGGGGAAGTCGGCATCGATTGGCTTGTTGAACCCATACCGGAGAGCCGTCTGGCGGAGGTCTTCCGGGGTCAGGTATTTGAGTGCAATTTTTGCAAAGACGGTGTTGATCGACTTTCCGAGGGCTTCCGCAACGGTAAACTCGAGCCAGTCTCTCCGGCGATTGTTCTTCCAGTATGCCGGACCGATGCAGTATAGGCATCCATGGAAATGAATGCGTGTATTTGGGGTGATCCTGTTGTGGGAAAGTGCATCGGTGGCGGTAATGATCTTGAAGAGGGAGGCGGCCGGATAGGTGGCTCGCAGCAGGAGTCCCGGATCAAATTCATTGAAACGGGAACCCCAGAAGGCAATCAGACGACCATTCTTGGGATTTGCCGCGACAAAGACACCGTAGGGAACCCGGTGGGCCCGGATATAACGCCCTGTTCTTTCCTGCAGTGTAGGGTCTACCGTCCAGACAACCGTATACCCACCATCGAGGTGTGTGACGTAGCGCCCGTTCTCGATGGTGGAAAAGTGCGGAAGGAATCCTTCGAGGAGAACCGGCTGGGTTCCGTTCATGCGAATGACCGGGACGCCATTCCTTGTCAGAAAGGAGGGCTCTCCATCAAAAATACTGGACAGGGAACCGGATGGCTCTACGGGAAGGGATGCCGGGGACAACTGATCATTTGAGGCGGCCTTGGCGTCGTTATTAAATGAAAATGTCAGATTGCTTGAACGAATGGCCTGAGGGAGGTGGTAGAGCCCCGCGGAAAGTAGAAGAAGGATAAAGATACGGCTCAAAAGCGCCCGCGAAATGGGGTCAGGCATTCTTTACCTCTGTCGATCTGGTAGAACCTTTTCGCCACTGTCCCGATTGCCAAAAGTTGGCTGTGAAGAGGTTGATGCCAGAATTTGGCTGGAAGAAGGGGGACAGAAATCCGGAAAGCTTCTCCGGGAGATCCTTTGTCTCTTCACTCTTCGGCAGTTTTACTACGGACCGACAGAGAATGAAAAGGATCGTGATCTGACCTAAGGCTTTCCCGAATTTTTCGAGGGCGTCCATGACCCTCATGGAGATTATACGGGAATAAATTGGGAAATCAAGTTGATTTCCCAAGAATACAGGGATGAGTCCGCTTATCGATGGTCTGTTGTGCGTCTGACAGAATACAAAATGTCGTGGGGTATATGCAGGATGGTGCGTTTTTTTGTTCCGGGAGAAGGAGGACCGGTTTCTTCGCCGGCGGCCTTTCTCTTTCTTTCGGAGAGGGTCCCCATGGCATGGAAAACCATGAAAATGGATGAGACTGACCATGCCTGGATCCGGCAGGATGTCGGGTAGGGGAGGGGGGCGGAGTCTTCTTTATTCCGGGAAAAGCCGCAGTAGAGTTCCGGAGCTCGTTCCCCAGGAAAGGCTGAAAGTGCTGAAAAATAGCCACGGGCGAGGAGGGAGGCTTCTTTTGAAAATCCGTACCTTGAAAAGCCTTCGAGGATGATCGCGTTGTCGTGGGGCCAGATTGAACCATTGTGGTAGGAGACGGGGTTGTAGCGGGGTTCGTTGGATCCGATCGTTCTGATGCCGAAGCCGGAAAACATGTCCTCCTGCATCAGCTCCTTTGCCGTTATTCGCGCAAGATTGCGCTCCGCGATTCCGGTAAAAAGAAGGTGGCCGGCGTTTGAGCTTCGCACTTGGCAGGGGCGGCCCTTTCCATCGATGGCCAGTGAGAACATTCCGATCGAGTGGCTCCAGAAGAGCTCATTGAAGAGCTTTTTAAGATCCCGGGCCTTCCGGGCATAGGTCGTACTGCCGGCACGGTCTCCGCGGGCGGCAAGGATGGCTGCATATCCCCGGTAGGCCATGTAGAGGTATCCCTGGACCTCCGCAAGGGCAATGGGATGGGGGGCGATCTGTCCGTCGTCATGAAAGACTGAATCGCCCGAGTCTTTCCAGCCTTTCTGTATAAGCCCTCCGTCTGTGTCGCCCGAGTAGACGAGAAAGCCTGATGCGGGATCGATCCCAAACTCTTCAATCCAGCCCATGGCCCGGTCAATGGCCGGCCCGATTCGGGACAGAAAGCGCCGGTCGCCTGTATTTTCAAGATACGCGGCAGACAAGGCGACAAAAAGGGGAGTGGCATCGACCGATCCGTAGTATGAGGAAAAGGGGACGGAGGGATCATGAGCCGCCTCCCCCAAACGAAATTCGTGGAGGATCTTCCCGGGTTCAGAATCACGGAAGCTGTCGCGAATTATTGCTTGGTGGCGGGAAAGAAATGCGAGGATCGATTTCGAGAGATCCGGGTAGGCCCAGAGGGTAAAGAAGCCTGTAATCAGGGCATCACGGCCGAATGGTGTTGAAAACCAGGGGATGCCGGCGTAGGGGAAGGGGCCGGAAGGCTGGGGGGAGAGAAGAATTCTGAGATCCCGGAGAGCATTGTCGCGCCAGCGTTCAAAGGGAAAGCCTTCCCCTTCGATTCGGGCCCAACGGGAGCGGAACGCCTTGTCCTTTCTTCTGTCCTGATCCTCTCGCCGGGCGATGGTGTCGGCGAGGAGAAGTGAGGGTGGCGGGAAGCTTCTCCCCGTGTCCTGAAAGACTGTTGAGATTCGAAAAGACGTATTTCCATAAGCGGGAATCCGGAGGTGTCCCGCGAAACCCTCGGGGGAGGGAGACAGTCCTGGCTCGTGGACGACCACGCAGGACTCCCTTCGAATCCTGTCCTCGCAGGAACACGAAAGAAGAAGCGCGTTGTCTTTTTTCAGAATTGTTTTCTCTACAGTGTGTACAGGCCAGTGGGGGCGGATTCCCCGGATATCCATGATATCCCTGAAGTCGGCATCGATCTGCAATGAGACGGGGAGGGTGATCTCGAACATCCCGTGATTGTCGATGCGAATCTCCTCTTCGAGTCCGTTTGGGGTGCAAAACCGGTTATGGTGGACGAGGAGGGGGCCGTCTACGATCGGAGGGCCGGCATTTTTTTCGTCCATCTCCGGTGTAAGGGAGGGGCCGAGGCGGGTGATGGAAAAGGAGAACGGGCTGTCCTCATTGCCCCCGTCCGTGAGAGGTGTGATCGGGAGAGGTTCCATTCCGGAAACTTCGAGCCTGAGCCGGGAAAGGTGCCGCATTCCCTTCCAGTAAACACCATGGAAGGCTGTGCGTGCGGCATCGACCTCCATGGCATTGCCCCAGACTCCCGACAGGTCGCCGTTTTTGAAAAGATGGTCGTTCGGGGTGAGCGTCAGGGGAATCTTTTGTCTGAGATCCTTGCGGCTGCCATCGTTCATCGGAAACCCCTTCTTTCAGGAGTGAGGATATCCTCGAGTGCCGAGACCACCGTATCGTCCCAGTTGGTGTTGACGGAGAGCCGGAGAGTCTCTTCGCCTTTGGGAACTGTGGGGTAGGTCAGAAGCGGAAGATGAAAGCCTCTGAGGCCCATTTCTTTCGAAAGTCCGGAGAGCCGCGAGGGATCTCCCGAGAGCGCAATGATGGGGGAGGGGCTCTCCCTTCCGGTCAGGCTACGTTGCCAGTATAGGCTGGCTTCCTGGAGCTTCTCCACCATGACCGGAGAGCTCTCGATGAGCCTCAGGGCTTCGAGGGAGGCGGCGAGGACCCCCGGGGGAAGGGCCGTCGTGTAGATGAGTGTGCGCGCCGTCGAGGCCAAGGTTCGGGAGGCTTCCTCCGCGAGAACGGCAAATCCGCCGAGGCTCCCCATCGCCTTGGAGAATGTTCCCGTCACGATCATATGCTCCGGATCGAAAGGGAGGTCTATCTGCTCGAGCCCTCCCCTCCCGCTTCTTCCCATCGTTCCCGTTGCGTGTGCGTCGTCTATGACAAGGAGTCCTCCCTGCAGGGCGGCGATCTCATAAAGCTCCCGGAGGGGAGCCATGTCGCCCTTCATGCTAAAAACGGACTCGGTGACAATGATCGGCGGCCGGGCGGGATGCTTTTTCAGAAAGTCCCGGACAAAGTCCGCATCGTTGTGCGGGTAGACGATCTTTTCTGTTTGCGCTAAACGCATCCCGTCGATAAGGGAGGCATGGTTGTCCGCATCGGAAAAAATAATGCCGGAGGCCTCTCCGGCAAACGACATGACGGCCAGATTGGCGTGGTACCCGGATGAAAAAAGAATCGCCCTCCCCCCCCCGCCTGTTTTGAAGCGGGCCGTGGACTCCTCGAGCTCTCCGTTTAGGGCATGGTTTCCGGAGAGGTAGCGGGAACCGGTCGCCCCTGTCCCGGACTCCCGGGTAGCCCGGATCGAGGCCTCGACCACCTGCGGGTGCCGGGAGAGCCCCAGATAGTCGTTCGAAGAGAGGGACCGAAGGTGGGGGGGGGGAAGCGTTTTCAGGCGTCCTCCGCTCCTGAAAAAATGAAAAGCCCCTAAAGTCTGAGCCTTTTTGTCCTCGCTCATCGACGGACCTCTCCGGTCGTTGCGGAGGGGATCGTCCGGAGGGGCGGCGCCTCGAAGGGGAGGGGTGCGGGGGGGGACTGGGAGGTAAAAAGGACCGGAGTCTTCCGGAGAAATGTGACGAGAGATCGGATATCGGCGCCATCCCTGACAATATAAAGGCGCCCTCCGGTCGGAAGGCCGGGGGGCTTGATGAAGGGAATCCGCACATAGCCGGTTGGTCGGGAGGCAAGATAGCCCGTCTGGTAGGTCGGGTCATCGGAGGCGCAGATCTCGAGAAGGACGGGGTCGGCCATAAGAACCTTGCTCGACAGGATCAGTGCGTCGACAAAACGGTGGCTTGGCAACTCAAGGTAGTGGTCAACCGTTTCGATAAGGAGCTTTTTCAGGGTCTGCCGGCAGCCCATATGGGTCGTTCTTATCCCCTCGACTTGCGTGTTCGCAAGAATCTCCCCGCTCTCCCCGACGAGGAGCGCTCCGTTGCGAGAGGGGCGACCGAGGATCTCCCGATCGAAGATGTCGAGGATGCGGGGGGCTGTGGCGGGAGAAAAAATGCAGGAGAGAATTCCCGAAAGGGCTATCCGCGACTCTTCCGGCCCGGAGCTTTCCAGGGCGCGGACCGGCAGGAGACGCCCCTCGACAATCGAGGAAGAGGGAACCGGATCGATCGTCAGGATCTGCTGGGGAAGGGGATCTCCTATTATCAGCGGAAAAAGCCTCGCACCGAGTCGGACCACCGCCTCTGCGTACTCTTCGGCGGGAACGAGATCCTCTCCCCCGGAAATGTGGCGGCCGTCCCTGTGAACTCGCATCCTGAGGCTGAAGTAGGCGTCAGTCAATGCTGGCAGTCATGGGAGAGAGCGGATGGGGCGGAACAAGATCCAGTCCCAGATCACGGATCATCTGGATGTCGAGCTCAGGAGAGCGGCCCGAGCGGGTGAGATAGTTTCCGATCATGACGCCATCGGCCCCGTGAGAGAAGATTTCAGGGTGGCGGTCGCCTAATGCCTGAATCCGTCCTCCGCAGATGCGGACCTCCCGGTCCGGAAAGAAGAGGCGGCATACGGCGACGATCCGGAGGGCCTCATCGGCTTCGATGGTGGGGCGACCGTCAAAGAGGGGGGTCCCCGCAATCGGCACGAGGAAGTTGAGCGGGATCGAGTCAACTTCGAGCTCGCGAAGGAGGTCGAAGAGAGAGACTCTGTCGGCATTTGTCTCTCCCACGCCGAAGATGCCGCCGGAGCAGACGGAGATCCCTGCCTCCCTGGCCTTCCGGACTGTAGCGATGCGCTCGTCGTAGGAGTGGGTGGAGACGATCTTTGGAAAGTGATTTCTGGAGGTTTCGAGGTTGTGGTGGAGGCGGTCGAGACCGGCCTCTTTCAGGATGCTGACGGTTTCTCCGGAGACCGAGCCGAGTGTGGCGCAGGACCAGAGGCCGAGTTCGGAGTGCATCCGGCCGAGGGCCTCCTCTACCACGCGAAGCTCGACGGGATTCTCAAGACTCCGGCCACTTGTCCCGATACAGAACCTGCGGGTTCCGTTCTGCTGGGCGGACCGGGCCGCCCCCACGATCGCCTCGGAGGCCAGGATGTCGTAAGTGGGGGCGATGGTCCGGAAGTGGGTCGACTGGGCGCAGAAGTGGCAGTCTTCGGAGCAGCCCCCGGACTTGGCGTTCATCACGGTACAGGGGTCGATCGTCTTGCCGCGGAAGCTCTCCCGGACCTGATTGGCCCCCGCGCTGACGACCGGAGAAAACTCTTCCGGCAGAGACAGGAGCCAGAGGGCCTGGTCTTGGGAGATTCCGATTCCTTCGAGGGAGGATTGTGTACACTCCCCTATCTGTTCGAGAATTTGGGCTTCATTCGTCATGTTTTTTGGGTCCTTCCCTGCCCGAGGGCAGATATTATTGTGGTACGAAGGCTACGGGGTCGAGAGTTGAGGGGAGCTCCGGGGGGCCTTCCGGTCCTCCGGACTCTTTCGGAAGTTCCCTTGCAATTTAGCCTATTTTTCTGAAAATTCCAAGCACCAAAGACTCTCTGGTCCTTCGGGGCGGAGCAAATTTTTTCCCTGTTGTCGAGGGGATCTAATTTTCCTCGATTCTTGACAGGATAGAGGGGCGGGATTACTATTTTTATGAGGGAAGTTGTCTGCCGACTATTCCGTTTGAGCCAAATTCAGGAGCCCTGCCATGATGGATAAATTTACGGAAAAGGGACGCAAGGTCATTATCATGGCCCGTGAAGAGGCCGAGAAGCATCAGAACGACTATCTTGGAACCGAGCATATCGTTCTGGCCCTGATCGGCGATCAGGATGGCGTCCCGGTGGCGGTCCTCAAACGGATGGGGCTCACCCCCGATCAGGTCCGGATGGAGATCGAGCGCAATCTCCTGAACGGGACGGCCACCCTGACCTTCGGGGAACTCCCGCTTACCCCCCGGGTCAAGCGCGTGATCGAGTATGCCGTCGATGAGGCCCGGCTTCTTGGCCATACCCATATCGGTGCGGAGCATCTTCTTCTCGGCGTCCTGAGGGAAGAGGACGGGATCGGGGGCAAGATCCTCCGGGCACTGGGCTCGAACCTTCTCGCCGCCCGCCAGCTGACGGCCAGCCTTCTCAAGAAGGCCGGGTCGGGCTCCGTTCGGGAAAAGGAGCGCAAGAGCGGAACTCCTGCCCTCGACGAATTCGGCCGGGATCTCACCCAGATGGCGACAGACGGCCACCTCGATCCGGTCATTGGCCGTCACGACGAAATCGAGCGGGTTCTTCAGATCCTCGGACGGAGAACGAAGAACAACCCCGTCCTCATCGGCGAGTCCGGAGTGGGGAAGACGGCGATCGTCGAGGGTCTGGCCCAGAAGATCGTCAACGGGGAGGTTCCCGACAACCTTCTGAACAAGAGGGTCGTGGCGCTCGACCTCGGGTCCCTCGTGGCCGGAACGAAGTACCGCGGCCAGTTTGAGGAGCGGCTCAAGGTCGTCATGAAGGAGGTCGTGACCGCCGGGAACATCATCGTTTTTATCGACGAGCTCCACACCCTGGTCGGGGCCGGTGCGGCCGAAGGGTCGATCGATGCCTCCAACATGCTCAAGCCTGCGCTTTCCCGCGGCGAGATCCAGTGCATCGGTGCCACCACCCTCGACGAATACAGAAAATACATCGAAAAGGATGGGGCTCTCAAGAGACGCTTCCAGCCGATATACGTCAACGAGCCTCCCGTGGATGAGGCCGAACGCATCATCCTTGGCCTTCGTGACCGCTACGAAGAGCACCATGGTGTCGTGATCACCGACGATGCCGTCCACGATGCCGTCGTTCTTTCGGAGCGCTATGTGACCGACCGGTTCCTTCCGGACAAGGCGATCGATATCATCGACGAGGCGGGCTCCCGCGCAAAACTCAAGAGCTTCTCCCTTCCTCCCGAGATCAAGGAGCTCGATGCCATTCTCAAACGCTCCATGAAGGGCAAGGAGCAGGCGATCCGTCAACAGAACTTCGAGGAGGCGGTTCGGTTTAGGACCCAGGAAGATATTCTTCGCAAGCAGATCGAAGAGGAAAAGGTCAAGTGGAAGAGCCTGCAGGAACAGAACAAGCCGATCATCGGGGGTGAAGAGGTCTCGGTCATCGTCTCCAAGATGACGGGCATTCCTCTCTACCGGATCGAGGAAGGGGAGAGCGAACGCCTCCTCAAACTCGAGGAAGAGTTGCACCGGAGAGTGGTGGGGCAGGACGAGGCGATCTCTGCGGTTGCCCGGGCCATCCGGCGTTCGCGTGCGGGAATCAAGGGGGAGAAGCGGCCGATCGGCTCCTTTATCTTCCTCGGCCCCACGGGCGTCGGCAAGACCGAGCTTGCAAGAACGCTGGCCGATGTCATGTTCGGCAACGAAGATGCGTTGATTCGCGTCGATATGTCGGAGTACATGGAGCGGTTCAATGTCTCCCGCCTCACCGGGGCGCCTCCGGGATATGTGGGGTACGAAGAGGGCGGACAGCTCACCGAGAAGGTCCGGCGCCGGCCCTATTCCGTCATTCTCTTCGACGAGATCGAGAAGGCTCACCCCGATATGTTCAACGTCCTCCTGCAGGTCCTTGACGACGGCTATATCACCGACAGTCTGGGCCGCAAGATCGACTTCAAGAATACCGTGCTCATCATGACCTCCAACCTTGGTGCCCGGGCCATTGAAAAGGACGGATCCCTAGGCTTCGCCCGGGGGGCGGGCGAGGTTCGCGAAGAGTTTATCAAGAGCACGATCCAGGACGACCTCAAGCGGACCTTTAATCCGGAGTTTTTGAACCGGATCGACGAGATTGTCGTCTTCCACCCCCTCGACGACAAGCAGCTTGAATCCATCGTCGATATCCGGATCGAGGAGCTCAACCTGCGTCTGGCCCCCAAGGGGATCCTCCTCGAGATCGACCCCGAGGTCAAAAAGTGGCTGGTCAAGGAAGGGTATCAGGCTAACTATGGAGCCAGGCCCATGCGGCGCGCCATCCAGCGTCACATCGAGGACCGGCTTTCGGAAAAGGTTATCGCCGGAACCATTCATCCCGACAAGAAGATCCGCGTCGTTTTGCGGGAGGGACAGCCCGTCTTCATCGAGGAAGACGCCCTGGCGTCGATCGTCTGATCCTCGCTGCATGATTCTGGCTCTCGAAACATCCTGCGACGATACCTCTGTGGCCCTGGTCGACATGACCGGGGCCCTTCTTTTTCATCGCTCCCTTTCCCAGATTCCCCTGCATGCGCCTTTCGGGGGGGTGGTTCCCGAACTGGCCTCCCGCACCCATGCCTTGTATCTTCCCGCGCTCGTGGAGGAGTGTCTTCGCGAAACGGGGCGCACGCTCTCCGATCTTTCCGCCTGTGCCCTGACTGTCGGACCGGGGCTTTCGGGTGGCCTTCTGGCGGCCATCGCCTACCTGAAGGGGATCGGTTTTGGAACCCGCCTTCCCCTTGTGCCGGTCCACCATGTCCTGGCCCACCTCCGCGTGGCGGCAGACTCGCCCGGAGAAATCCTCCCCGGCTCCCTGGGGCTTGTCGTCTCAGGAGGCCACACCCATCTTTATCGCATCAATCTCTGGCCAAATCTTGAGCTTTTGGCCCGGACCACCGACGATGCGGCCGGAGAGGCCTTCGACAAGGGAGCCAAGGCCATGGGGCTTCCCTATCCCGGAGGGCCGGAGATTGAGCGTCTGGCGGCCGGCTATACCGGCCGGACCGAACGCCTTGTCCGGGCGATCCACACACCCGCCCCCTTTGACATGAGCTTTTCCGGGCTCAAGACGGCCTTTTCCGCCCTTGTGGCCCGGGAGGGGGCCGATCCGGAGAGGCAGCCCTTCCTGGCCGCCTCCTGCCAGGGGGCGATCATCGGCCACCTTGTCGACCGTCTGGGCAAGGCCCTGAGCCATTTTCGCCCTCCGGCCCTTTTTGTGGGGGGAGGCGTGGCCGCCAACGGGGCCTTCCGGAGCGCACTCGAAGCCCTGTGCGGAGATCTGGGGGTCTCTCTTCGGGTGGCGCCTCGACCCCTTTGCGGCGACAACGCAGTTATGGTAGCTTTGATGGGTTTGGAGCTTTTCCTGGAAGGAAATTTTTGTTTGTTTCCCTATGACGAGATTCGCCCCCGTCCGCGGTGGGACGAGGATTAGATGGAGTGCGTGTGCCTGAAGGAGTCGTTTCTCACCTTGTGACCCGCGCCGTGAGGATGGCGGGTGTTCGGGAATCCTGGCCCGGGGAGGTCCTTGATCGGGCCCTCTTGCGGGGAGTTCGCCTCGAATGGCCCAAGAAGGAAGAGTTTGGAGATCTCTCGACCCCTCTTGCCATGTCTTTGGCCAAGGATCTGGGGAAGCCGCCCCGAACGATCGCGCAGTCGGTGCTTGCGGCCCTTCGGGAGATCCCCGAGTCGGAGGCCTACTTTTCGCGGATCGAGATCGCGGGACCGGGATATATCAACTTCTCCCTCTCCCCCTCCTACCTCTCGGGATTCCTTGAGCGTTGCCTCTCCGGGGAGCCCCTTGTGCCGAAGGTCGGAGCCCCCCGCCGGATCAACGTCGAGTTTGTGAGCGCGAACCCCACCGGGCCGCTCCATGTCGGCCACGGACGGGGTGCGGCCTTCGGAGATTCGCTTGCGCGCCTTCTCCGCGAGGTGGGCCACGATGTCTCCACCGAATACTACATCAACGATGCCGGCAACCAGATGAACATGCTGGGAAAGTCTGTCTATCTGGCCCTTCGGAAGATCACGGGGAACGAGTCTCCCGAGGAAAAGCTCCGTCTCCTCGGGGAGTCGGACGGGTATCGGGGAGACTATATCGCCGATATTGCCCGGGAGATCCTCGAAACTCCGGCACTCATGGATCCGGAAATCCTGGCCGAAGCCCGGGAGGGACGTTTTACCGATCGGGTCCAGACGGCCTTCACGGACCTCTCCCAGAGACGCATCATGGAGGGGATCCGCGAGGATCTCGCCGGATTCGGCGTCTCCTTCGACCGCTACTTCTCCGAGAAGACCCTCCACGAAAAGGGCGACGACGGTCTCTCGTCGATCGCGCGATGGCTCACCCTTCTTGAGCGCGAGTCCGACGGGGCGATCTACGAATCCGACGGGGCCCTCTGGTTCAAGACGACGGCGATGGCCGACGACAAGGACCGGGTTCTCCGGAAATCGGACGGCTCCTATACCTACTTTGCCGCAGATATCGCCTACCACGCGGACAAGGTCGCGCGCGGATACGAGACCATGGTCGACGTCTGGGGGGCCGACCACCACGGATACCAGGCCCGCATGCAGGCGGTGGCCAAGACCCTTTCCGACCGGGCCGGCCGGCCGGTCGACCTCAAGATCTGCCTCATTCAGCTTGTCTCTCTTCTTCGCGACGGGAAGGCGGTCAGCATGTCCACCCGGGCCGGAGAGTTCGTGCCGCTTCGGGAGGTTGTCTCGGAGGTCGGAGTCGATGCCACGCGCTTTTCCTATCTGACCCGGAGCCACGAGTCCGCCCTTGAGTTCGACCTTTCGAAGGCGAAGGAGCGCTCCATGGACAATCCGGTCTACTATGTTCAGTACGCCCATGCCCGGGTCAAGAGCCTTCTTGCCCAGGCCTTAGGCCGCGGAGTAAGGGTCGGGGCCTTCCATGCGGCAGACTTCGCCCCCCTGACCGAGCCGGCCGAACGGTCCCTCATCCGGCTTATGGCCCAGTTTTCCGGCGTCCTCCATCGCGCGGCCGAGTCCTTCGAGGTCCACCCCCTTACCGACTACCTGACCGCCCTGGCGGGAGCCTACCATCACTATTACTTTCACCACAGGATCCTCTCCTCCGAGGAGGCGGACCGGCCCGTCATGATGGCCCGGATCGGCCTTTCAACGGCGGCGGGGCGGATCCTGGCGGCGGGTCTCTCCCTTCTGGGGGTGCGGGCTCCGGACTCCATGTGACGATGACTCCGTTTTTTGTCTCCCGGGCCCACGATCCGTCGTCTCGCGCCCGGGTGGGGCTCCTTGAGACCGCCCACGGCCCGGTTGAAACCCCGATCTTCATGCCGGTGGGAACCCGGGGGACGGTCAAGGGGCTGACCCCCGAGTCTCTTGCCGCCTGCGGGGCCGGAATCGTTCTCGTCAACGCCTTCCATCTCTGGCTTCGCCCGGGCATCGAGGAGGTCCGGCGTGCCGGCGGGATCGGCCGGATGATGGGGCTGGATTGCCCGATCCTCTCCGACAGCGGCGGCTACCAGGTGCTGAGCCTCGAATCGAGGCGAAAGGTGACCGAGGAGGGAGTCTCCTTCCTCTCCCCGTACGACGGCTCGCGGGTCTTTCTCTCTCCGGAGCTCTCGGTCGCCCACTCTGAGGGGCTGGGCGTGGACATCCGCATGGTCCTCGACGACCTTGCGGGGGCCGATGCCCCCCCGGAACGGATCCGGGAGGCCATGGAACGGACCCACAGATGGGCGCGGCGGGCGCTCGATGCCTGGGACCAGGAGTCCACCGCTCCCCTGTTCGGGATCGTCCAGGGGGGGATCGACCGTTCTCTTCGCGAGGAGAGCGCCCGGGGTCTTGTGGATTTGACCGGAAACCGGGGGCAGAGGTTTTCGGGGTTCGGGATCGGAGGTCTTGGCGTGGGGGAGACCGCGGAAGAGCGGCTCTCCGTACTCGACGCCACTGTGCCTCTTCTTCCGGAGGACCGGCCCCGCTACCTGATGGGGGTGGGATATCCGGCGGATATCCTCGAGGCGGTCCGCCGGGGGGTCGATCTCTTCGACTGCGTTCTTCCCACAAGAAACGCCAGAAATGGAAGCTACTTTACCCGGGAGGGGGCGATCGCGATCCGGAACGCCCGCCATCGCGACGACGATCGCCCCATCGATCCCGCCTGTTCCTGCGCCACGTGCCGGCGCCACTCGCGCGCCTATCTCCACCACCTCGTCAGAAACGACGAGATGACGGGGGCGATTTTGGGAACGATCCACAATGTGACCTTCTACCTTGATCTCATGAGGGAGATCCGGGCCCGTATCCGCTCGGGAACCCTGGCCGGAATCGACTGGCCCTGCTTTAACCGGAAACACGCCAATGGAGGAAACCCATGAATACCCAAGCTCCGGCCGCTTCGTCGGCCCAGACTATCATGCAGGTCGTTCCGATCCTGCTTATCGTTGTTCTTTTCTACGCCCTGGTCATCCTTCCGCAGAAGAAGCGCCAGAAGAAGATGGCGGAGTTCCTCACCGCCCTCAAGGTGGGGGACCGGGTCGTGACGGGGGGCGGTCTCGTAGGGACAATCTCCTCCATCGGCGACCGGGATGTCGCGCTTGAAATCTCCCCCGGCGTGGTTGTGACCGTGATGAAGCAGGCCGTGCTGACCCTGGCCTGAGAGAGTTTTTCTTGAATGAACGCGGCTGTCGGGGCGCGTGAGATGACGTTCCGTTTTTTCACATTCCGGAGATCACCAGATCATGCATAAAAAAAGCGTGCGCGGGCGCATCCTGCTCCTTGTCACTTTCACACTCCTTTCCCTGGCCTTTATTCTTCCCTCCCTTCCCGTCTGGAAGTCCCTTCCGGCAGGGGTCAAGTCGGTTCTGCCCTCCGGGGCGATCTCGCTTGGCCTTGACCTGCGAGGCGGGATCTCCATCACCCTTCAGGTGATGGAGGAGAAGGCCATCTCCGGGACGCTCGAGGAGATCGCGGCAGGACTTTCCGAGAAGGGGACAAAGCCCCAAATCTCGGGGATGACGCTCTCCGTGCCCGTCGACAGCCCTGCGAAGAAAAAGGAGATCGTGGACTATCTCGCGAGCCGGGCCCCCTTTCTCGAAAAGAAGTCGGAGGACGGAGGCCGGCTTGTCTTCGACCTCTCGCCCGCAGAGGCAACCCGCATCCGGACCCACGCCATGACCCAGGCGATCGAGGTCATCCGGAACCGGATCGATCAGTTCGGCGTCTCTGAGCCGGTCATCGAGCCGCAGGGGCGGGACAGGATCCTGATCCAGCTTCCGGGGGTGACCGATCCCGAACGGGCGATGGCCCTCATCGGGCGGACCGCCCGTCTCGAGTTCAAGTTGGCCGACGATTCGACCGATCCGGGGGTCTTTCTTTCCGGGAAAACGCCCCTTCCCCCGGGTGACGAGATCCTCTCCGGAGCCGCTCCGCCAAAATCCGGGAGCACCCGCATTCCCTACCTGCTGAAGTCTGCTCCCCTCATGGGCGGCGATACGATCAGCGATGCCCGGGTGGCCTTCGGCCAGTTCAACGAGCCTTACGTCTCGCTGACCTTCAACAGCGCCGGGGCGAAGCTCTTTGACCGGATCACGAAGGACCATGTCAAGGAGCGGCTCGCCATCGTCCTCGACCGGACGGTCTACTCGGCTCCTGTCATCCAGGAGGAGATCTCGGGGGGGCAGGCCCAGATCACCGGAAGCTTCTCGATGAAGGAGGCCAAGGACCTTGCCATCGTTCTCAGATCCGGGGCCCTTCCCGCTCCGGTCAGGATCCTCCAGAACGTGACGGTCGGTCCCTCCCTGGGCAAGGACTCGATCCGGGCGGGTCTTCATGCGACCCTGATCGCGCTTCTTCTGGTCCTGGTCTTCATGGCTATCTACTACCGCTTCTCCGGCGTCGTGGCCGACTTTGCCCTCTTGCTCAACATGCTCTTTCTTCTGGGGGCGATGGCGGCCCTCCATGCCACGCTCACCCTCCCCGGCATCGCCGGCGTCATCCTGACGGTCGGCATGGGGGTCGATTCGAACGTCCTCATCTTCGAACGTATCCGGGAGGAGCTCCGGGCCGGAAAACCCGTCCGCTCCTCCATCGACTCGGGGTACGACAAGGCCTTTTTGACCATCGTCGACTCTCACGTCACCACACTTATCACCGCCGTCATCCTCTTCATCTTCGGAACTGGTCCCATCAAGGGATTCGCCGTGACCCTGACGGTGGGGATCGCGATCAACCTCTTCACCTCGCTGGCCGGCACGCGCATCGTCTTCGACCTCCTCTCCCGGAGATCGAAGATCGACCGCCTCTCGATATGAACGACAACCACACCGGGGGAGACCTCTCATGTTCGAACTGATCCGAAACCCCTCCATCGACTTCATGGGAAAGAAGAAGTTTTCTCTGGCCCTCTCGTCGCTCCTTGTCCTGGTCGGACTCGTGGCCCTTCTGCAGATTGCCCGGGGCAAGGCCAATCTGGGTATCGACTTCACCGGCGGGACCGCACTCCTGGTTCACTTCGAGCGTCCCGAGTCGATCGCCTCGGTCCGGACGGCCCTTTCGGGGGGGGGATTCCCGGGGGCGGCCATCCAGAACGTCAACGGAACCTCCGACCTCTTCATCCGGGTCAAGGCCCAAAGCGAGTCCACCCACTCGGTGACGGAGTCACTCCTTACACTCCTCCACACCCGCTTTGCCGGGAACAGGCTCACCATTCGCCAGTCGACCGAGATCGGCCCCACCATCGGCGGGGAGCTGGCAGGGAAGGCCCTTATTGCGATCTTCTTCTCCCTGGTGGGATTCATTCTCTACATCGCCGTCCGCTTCGAGTTCCGGTTTGGTCTGGCCGCCGCCATCTCCACCTTCCACAATGTGATCGCCCTCCTCGGGATCCTCTACCTCCTCCATGTCGAGATCAATCTCCTGATCGTGTCCAGCCTCCTGACCCTGGCCGGCTACTCGCTGACCGACACGGTCGTCGTCTTTGACCGTATCCGCGAGCAGATGCGACGCTCCGTCCGTCAGACCCCGGAAGATCTGATCAACTCAGGAATCAATCAGGTGCTCTCCCGGACGGTTGTGGTATCATTGACAGTGGAGCTCGTGCTCTTTGCGCTCCTGATCGGCGGGGGACCGGTGATCCACGACTTTTCCCTGGCCCTCTTCGTGGGTGTGCTGATCGGGACCTATGCCTCCATATTTGTGGCGAGCCCTCTCCTTCTGGTCCTCCCCGGGCGCAGGAAGGGACTGGGTTTTTCGCCGCGAAAATCGACTCCGGAAAAGAACGGGATCTAGCCCGCTTCTCTTCGGACCTCTGGAAAGGATCAGTCTGGTGCAGGGTGGAATTGACATTTCGGAAGTTCTCGGGAGCATCGGTCTCTTTGTTTTGCCGCCGGTGACCGTGCTTGTGATCCTCTACCTCAAGAAGAAGAATGTCATCTGAGAAACGGCCGGGAGGCCGGTCGGAAGACGACCTCCCCCGTTTCGCGCTGGCAGGAGAATTTTCATGATGGATGCGTCTCCCCGACGCCAGACAGGTCGGGAGTGGGAGGTGTTAGAGACAGACGAGTCCAGCGTCTACGCCCTTTCCCGGGCATGGTCGCTCGACCCTGTCTGGGTTCGCGTTCTTCTGGGGCGGGGGATCGATCCGGACTCCTATGAGCGGGACATCTCCGCGCCGACGCCTCCCAGCGACAACTCCTTAGGCGAGATGGAGGGGCCGCGGGCTTGGCTTCACTCTCTTCTCGCCTCCTCCGAGCCGGTTCTCATCTATGCCGACCTCGATGTCGACGGCCTCGCTTCGGCGGCGATCCTGGCCCGATTTTTCCTCTACCGGCGCCATCCTTATGCCGTTCTCCTCACAAATCGCGAGGACGGCCGATCCCTTCTCCCCTCCCGCATCAGACCCTATCAGGACAAGGGGTTCCGGAGGATCATCGTGGCCGACATGGGGGCCTCGAGCGCCAATGTCCTTCGCATGCTTCAGGGCGAAGGGATGTCGTGTCTTGTGGTGGACCACCACCTGATTCCCGCCGAATGGCCGCGTTCCTCCGTCCCTCTCGTCCACCCGGCGGGACGCTCGGCCCTGACCTCTGCAGGGGCGGCCTACACGCTGATCCGCCCCTATCTCTCCGCCGCCGAAGAGCCCCAGATGGCCTTCCTGGCTGGCCTCTCCGTCCTTGGAGACAGGGCGCCGCTCATCCGGGAGAACCGCTATCTTGTCCTCTCCCTTCTCTCCGAGGAGACCCTCAAGGTCTTCCCCGGGGTGAGGCTTCTTCTCCGCAAACGGGTTCGCCGGATCCCTATCGTCAGCGACTTTTCCTTCGGGGTGATTCCCTATCTGAACGCTCCCGGCCGCATGGGGGATCCGGCCCCTGCCTTCGACCTTCTGATGGCCTCTTCGGCGGAGGCCTCGGAGCGTATCGTTTCGACCCTCCTCGACTCGAACCGCCGGCGCCAGGAGCTCGAATGGCTTCTCTATGAGGAGATCCGGAGAAAGGGGCCCGAGGAGTTTGTCTTTTTCCACAAGGACTGGTTCCCCGGGGTTCTCGGACGGGTGGCCCATCGCGTTTCGGAGGAGTGGAACCGGACGGTCTTCGTGGGGACGCTCACCGCCTCCCTGACCGTGCGGGGATCGGTCCGGTGCAGAAACGGCGACAGATTTACCGACATCATGGCGGCCCTTGAGGGCCTCCCCATCCGGGGCGGCGGCCACCCCATGGCCGGGGGCCTCGAGTTTCCCGTCGACCTTCTTCCGGAGGTCTCCCTGCGCCTGTCGCGGCAAATCAATATCCACCTCTCGAACTCCGGGGCTCAGGCCTCCGAAGCTTCGGCCGAGGGGGAGCCTCTCCGGATCGACGCCTTTCTCCCCGCCTACTTCAGGAACCCCATATTCTGGGAGGGATACCGGAAGCTTTTTCCTTTCGGGGAGGGCTTTACCCGCCCCCTCTTCGGCGTCCGCCGGGCCCGGATCGAACGTCTCGAGGAGGGATCCGGGAAGATGCAGGCCTGTGCCTACCGATGGCGCCACGGAAGCGGTCGCGCCTTTATCCGGGAAGGGGGACCGTCCCTCTCCCCCGGACAGGACTACGACCTCGTTGTCACCCCCGAGATCCGGGGCAAGGGAGATTATCTTGAACGGCTCTTCGTTGTTGCCGACCACAGACCGGCCTGATCCCCTCACCGACCCCTCCCACGCTCCCCGGGAGGAAGAGGTGACGATCGAGGCCCTGATCGAGGCGGTGGCGGCCTACAACCCCAACCCCGATGCCCTCGAACTCCTTCGCAAGGCCTACTCTTTGGCTCTCAAGTCCCACGAGGGCCAGCTTCGCCAGTCGGGGGAGAACTATATCCACCACCCCCTCTCCGTCGCGATGATCCTAGCCGACATGAAGGTCGACACCCAGTCCCTTGTGACCGCTCTCCTGCACGATACCCTCGAGGATACCTCCCTCACCCCGGAGGAGATCGAGGCCACCTTTGGAAAGAAAGTCCTCCACCTGATCGACGGCGTGACCAAGATCGGAAAGTTCCACTTCAAGAAGTCCCGGGCGGAGAAACAGGCGGAAAACTTTCGGAAGATGCTTCTCTCCATGTCGGAGGACATCCGAGTCCTCCTCGTGAAGCTGGCCGATCGCCTGCACAACATGCGGACGATCGAGTGGCTCGATCCGGCCAAGCAGCGCGCCATCGGCCAGGAGACCCTCGACATCTACGCCCCGCTCGCCAACCGCCTCGGGATCGGCTGGATCAAGCTCGAGCTCGAGGACCTTTCCTTCCGGGCCCTCGACCCCGAAACCTATGCCGACCTCCGCGCCCGCGTGGCTAGAAAGCGCAAGGAGAGCAAGAACTACATCGACCAGATCGTCCGGAGCGTCTCCCAGAATCTTCAGGAGAACGGCGTTCCCGGCCGCGTCATCGGGCGCTACAAGCACATCTACAGCATCTACCGGAAGATGACTCTCCAGGAGATCCCCTTCGACGAGATCTACGACCTGATGGGGATCCGGGTCATTACCGACTCCAAGCTCCACTGCTACGGCATCCTGGGGCTCCTTCACGGCATCTACAAGCCCATGGCCGGTCGCATCAAGGACTTCATCGCCGTTCCGAAGTCCAACATGTACCAGTCGCTCCACACCACCGTCATCGGCCCCGAGGGCGTCCTGATCGAGTTCCAGATCCGTACCGAGGAGATGCACCGCGTGGCGGAGGAGGGGGTCGCCGCCCACTGGAACTACAAGGAAAACGCCGACGGGGCCCCGACCCTCTCCGACCTCAAGGTGGTGACCTGGCTCAGACAGCTCGTGGAGTGGCAGAAGGAGCTCTCCGACAACCACGAGTTCATGAACTCCGTCAAGCTCAACCTCTTCCCCGACGAGGTCTATATCTTCACCCCCAAGGGGGACGTGCGGGAGATGATCAAGGGGGCGACCGCCATCGACTTCGCCTACGGTATCCATACCGAGGTGGGCCACCGTACGGTGGGGGCCCGGGTCAACGGGCGATGGGTTCCCATCAAGACCGTCCTGGAAAGCGGAGACGTCGTCGAGATCATTACCAACGCCTCCCAGACCCCCTCCAAGGACTGGCTCCGCTTTGTCGCCACCCCGAAGGCCCGGGCCCGGATCCGCCACTGGATCAAGGAAGAGGAGACCCGGCAGGCGGCCGAGATCGGGCTTCGCGCCCTCGAAGCCGAGGCCTCGAAGCTCCACCACCGCTTCGGCGAGTTCACAAAGTCTCCCTACCTCGAGATCCTCCTCACCTTCTCGGACCTTCCCGAGCCGACGCTCGAAGATGTCTATTCGCGGATCGGGTTCGGCCGGCTTCCGGCTTCGGCCGTTCTCCGGAAGATTCTTCCCGAACAGACGGGGGAGCCGCCCTCCCCGCCCCAGGTCTCGCCGCACTCCTCCGCAGTCCCGATCATCGTCCGGGGTGGAGGCAAGGATCTTCTGATCGGCCTTGCCCACTGCTGCAGCCCTGTTCCGGGCGAGGAGATCGTGGGCTATGTCTCCCGGGGACGGGGGATCATCGTCCACACCGCCGACTGCCCCAACCTTCTTCACCTCTCCCTTGAGGCGGACCGGATCGTTCCGGCCGTCTGGGAGTCGTCGCGGGAAGCGATCTTCGACGTCCATCTCCGGGTCTCGATGGAAGACAAGCCGGGGATGCTCGCCGCCGTCTCTGCGGCGATCAGCGAGCGGGGAGCGAACATCACCCATGCCGAGGTGAAGCAGGCTAAGCACCTGATGGGCGTTCTCGACTTTACGGTCACAGTGGGGAACCTTGCCCACCTCGAGGAGATCATGGCCCGCGTCCAGCATGTGAAGGGCGTGGTCCGGGTCCAGCGGATCAAGACGGCCACCGCTCCGGGCGATCATCCCGGAGCCTGAGGAGACGGAACACCATGGAACAGTCGAAAAGAGAGAAGCTCCTTGCCGAGCACATGAGGGCGCGTCCCCATCTCAAGGAAATCTTCCAGTTTCTTGAGAAGATCGAAGAGGTCCGTTCTGCGTCGATCCCCGACGATCTCCTCTCCCTTATAGATCTCCGCGACGCCTCTGTCCGGGACCGGCTTGCCCGGGGCATTCCCTTAATCGACCGGCCGGGATTCGCAAAGCTCTCCCTTCCGAACACGGGGACCGCCTTCCGCAAGCTTCTCACCGTCATGAAGCAGGGGGGCGGGGAGCGGGAGAATTACGCCTCCCGGATTGCGACCTTTATCCGGAGTGAAGGGGGGGACGAGGGGGCGGTCATCGCCCGGATCCTCTCCCGGGAAGATGGCTATCTCGACCACGTCTCCCAGACCATGGAGGTCCCGAGGCCCCTTCTGGTCTTTTTGGTCAAGATGGCTCTCCGGACCTCCTTCGAGCGCCTCCACGAGACGCTGGTGGCTTTTCTCCGGGGGCTTGCCTGGGAGTATACCCACTGTCCCGTCTGCGGGGCTCCCCCCGTGATCGGCCAGGCCGTCGGAAACGACAGGCGCCGCTACTACTGCTTCTTCTGTTCATGGCACTGGGAGACCCAGCCCCTGGCCGGCTGTCCCTCCTGCGGGGAGACAGACACCGAGCTCTTCAACCTTCTCTACAAGCACCCCAACGAGCATCAGGGTCTTCTCGCCTGCGAGAGCTGCCGGACCTATCTCAAGATGGTCGACCAGCGCGCCGGCCCCGACCTTCTGAATCCCGACATCCAGGAGATCCTGGGGCTTCATCTCGACATGGCTGCGGGAGAGCTGGGCCTTCATCCGCTCGGTCAGCCCGTCGCCCAGGCCGAGGTTATCGTGCGGCCCGGCATCGATGACTATCGCCCGTAGCGAAAACCACTCCACCGCTTTTCCGTTTCCGAAAGGGTCCCCATGGACGATGTTCCAAGCATTCCCAATATGATCGTCAACTATTCGATCATCATTGCCGGTCTGGTCCTGACCGTCTTCATCATCTCGGCCAGCTTCTACTTCATCGTCCGCCACGAACGCCACCTGAACAAGCGATTCCCGGAGTCCGAAAAGAAGGTCGACCCGTGGGGATATCCTCTTGAGGAAAAAAAGGAATCGAAACCGTCTCCCCCTCCTGGCGCTTCCGGCGCTTGACAGCTTTTCGCCTTCCTGATATATTTTTAGCACTCCTTAGTTGTGAGTGCTAAAACTGGAGGGAAGGCGTGAAAGATCGTGACGGCAGACAAGAGGTTCTCGATGTCAGGAAGTGGGAGGTGCTCTCGGCCACCGTGTCGGGCTATATCCGTTCCGCCCTCCCTGTCGGCTCCCAGTCTGCGGGCCGATCCTTCGGATTGACCTATTCCCCCGCGACCATCAGGAACATTATGAGCGAACTCGAGGCGCTGGGGTATCTGACCCATCCCCATACCTCGGCCGGCCGGATCCCGACGGAGAAGGGCTTTCGCTACTTCGTCGACCATACGGACTTCCCCGACGAGGATCGAGAGTCCTGGGAGAGCCTCTCCCGGGAGATCGAGCCTATTTTGGCGGATGCGCCCCTTTCCGAGTTCGGTCCTGTTGTGACCGAGGTTGTCCGCCAGGTGGGGCAGCGGGCCGGGTACGCCGGTTTCGTCGTCGAGACCGGGACCGCCTCCGAGGTCCGGGTCGTGGCGGTTGAGGCCTGTCCGCTCTCCGAGCGCCATGCCCTTCTGGTCGTGATCCTCGAGACGGGACACCTCCTGAAGCGGACCTTCTCCTATCCCGAAGGGATCGGATGGCCCGAGTTCCGGCGGATCGTGTCCCGCATGAACCGGATCGGGCGTAACTCGACCCTCTCCGAGATCATGGAGGCATTACTTCTCGAGACGGAAGGGATCTCACTCGCACTTGAGGCCCTTCTCGTCGAACTGGCAAGGCTGGGCGGCGCCCCCGATGTCCGTCTTTTCGGGGCCTCCCGTTTTGCCAAGGTTCCAGAGTTTTCGAATGTTCAGGAGCTCGAGTCGGTCTTCGAGGCCTTTGAGCAGCAGGTGTCCCTCTTTGGGTTTTTCCGGAAGTTCTCCTCCCTCGCCGCTCCACGGCGGATCGTCGTCTCGATCGGCTCCGAGAACGAGCTTCCGGGCCTTGACTCCTGCGCCATGGTCTCGATTCCGCTCTCCCGCTACGGAGCCTGGTACGGAACGATCGGCGTTGTGGGCCCGGTTCGTATGGCATACGGCCAGGTCATTCCCCTGATGGCTCGTCTTTCGGAGCGCCTCAATCTCTGGCTCTCCGCCTTCGACGGCGAGGAATGACACGATGGTCAGGAAAAGGATTTTTTTCGAAAGGATGGCGCATGTCGGATGAACGGCCCGAGGAAGCACGCGACGGGGAAGAGACCCTGACCGAACCCGAACAGTCGGCACAGTCGGGATCGATGGCCGATCCCTCCGGGGAGAAAAGCCCGGAAGATGTCTGGAAAGACAAGTATCTGAGGCTTCTGGCCGACTTCGACAACCACCGGAAGCGAACCGTCCGAGACCTGGAGGACGGACGGCGTTTTGCGAACGAAGGGCTTCTTCGCGCCATTCTTCCCGTTCTCGACAACCTCGAACGGGCCTTGGCACATGCCGGAGACGGCGGGGATCTCGGCGCCTCCTGTATGGGGCTTCTCGAGGGCCTTCGCCTGACGTCGAAACAGTTTCTCGAGACGCTCGAGAAGAACGGCGTAAGCCGCGTGCCGTCGGAGGGGGAGCCCTTCGACCCCTCGGTTCACGAGGCCGTCGGATATGCCGAAAGCGCGAACCATCCCGAAGGGACGGTCGTCGAGGTCTACCAGCAGGGGTACAGGATCCACAACCGGCTGGTCCGTCCCGCCATGGTCACAGTCAGCCGGGGCGCGTAAGAAAAGAAATTCAAGGGATCTCAGCACAATAGGACGGCGCAGGGCTCTGCCTTGCGCCAGAGTGTTTTCCTCATACGAAAGGACAAGCTCCATGGGCAAGATTATCGGTATCGATCTCGGAACCACGAACTCCGTCGTTTGCATCATGGAGGGGGGGGAGCCCGTCGTCATCCCCAACCAGGAAGGCTCGCGCATCACGCCCTCGGTCGTCGCCTTCACTGACAAGGGCGAGGTTCTGGTGGGTCAGGTGGCCAAGCGTCAGGCGATCACCAACCCCGAGAACACCATTTACTCCGTCAAGCGCCTCATCGGCCGCAAGTATAACTCCGACGAGGTCGTCCATGCCATGAAGCGCCTTCCCTACAAGGTCGTTTCCGGTCCCAACGGCGATGCCTACGTCGAGATCCGGGGCAAGCAGTACTCCCCCGCCGAGATCTCCGCCAAGATCCTGATCAAGCTCAAGCAGGCGGCGGAGGACTACCTCGGAGAGAAGGTTGCCGATGCGGTGATCACCGTTCCGGCCTACTTCAACGACGCCCAGCGCCAGGATACCAAGAACGCCGGTGCCATCGCGGGACTCAACGTCCTCCGGATCATCAACGAGCCGACGGCCGCCTCCCTGGCCTATGGCCTCGACAGCAAGAAGGAAGAAAAGATTGCTGTCTACGACCTGGGCGGCGGAACCTTCGACATCTCGATCCTCGAGATCGGGGAAGGGGTCTTCGAGGTCAAGTCGACCAACGGCGACACCTACCTCGGCGGAGACGACTTTGACACCGCCATCATCGACTTCATTGCCGCTTCCTATCTCCAGGAGGCCGGCATCGACTTAAAGAAGGACAAGATGGCCCTCCAGCGCCTCAAGGAGGCGGCCGAAAAGGCGAAGATCGAGCTCTCCACCGTCATGGAGACGGAGGTCAACCTCCCCTTCATCACCGCCGATGCCTCGGGGCCCAAGCATCTCGTCATGAAGATCTCCCGCTCCCGTCTCGAACAGCTCACCGACGCCTTGGTGACGAACTCCCTCGAGCCGGTGAAGAAAGCCCTGACCGACGCCGCCATCGAGGCCTCAAGGATCGACGAGGTCGTTCTGGTCGGCGGACAGACCCGCATGCCCAAGGTCCAGGAGTCGGTCCGGAAGTTCTTCGGCAAGGAGCCCCACAAGGGCGTGAACCCCGACGAGGTGGTGGCCATCGGTGCCGCCATCCAGGGGGCTGTCCTGACCGGCGACGTGAAGGATGTGCTCCTTCTCGACGTCACGCCGCTCTCTTTGGGTCTTGAAACCCTGGGCGGGGTCTTCACCAAACTGATCGAGCGCAACACCACAATCCCGGCCAAGCGAAGCCAGGTCTTCACGACCGCCGCAGACAACCAGGCCTCGGTTACGATCAAGGTCTTCCAGGGCGAGCGCGAGATGGCCGCCGACAACAAGCTCCTGGGAGAGTTCGACCTGACCGGGATCACCCCCGCGCCGCGCGGCGTGCCCCAGGTCGAGGTGACCTTCGACATCGACTCAAACGGAATCGTTCATGTGGGAGCCAAGGACAAGGGAACCGGCAAGGAGCAGTCGATCCGTATCACGGCCCAGGGGGGGCTTTCCAAGGAGGAGGTCGACCGTCTGATCCGGGAGGCCGAGGCCCACGCCGCCGAAGACCACAAGCGCCGGGAGAGGATCGAGGCGAGAAATACCCTCGAGAACACGATCTATGCCATGGAAAAGAGCCTCGGAGAGGTCTCCGAAAAGATCTCCGATGTGGAGAGGGGGCAGTTCCGGGAGGCCATCGAGGCGGCCAAGGGCAAGCTCACCTCCGAAAGCACGGAGGAGCTCAAGGCGGCCCTTACGGCCCTCGAAGCGGAGTCCCACAAGCTGGCCGACATTGTCTACAAGAGCTCCCAGGCCCAGGCCGGTCAGGCCGGACCCGGGGGCACCGCCGAGGGGGCGGGAGCGGCCGGACCGGCGGGAGAGACCGTCGTCGATGCGGAATACGAGGACGTCAAGAAAAATCCGTCCTGAAACTCTGTCGGACGGTTGTGGCATCGGGAGGGGCGAAGCTCCTCCTATTGCCGTTTTTTAGCCACGCGTTAGCCACGGGAAGGATCCTCCGTTGTCATCCAAGGACTTTTACAGCATCCTCGGGGTAAGCCGTTCCGCCTCGGCCGATGAAATCAAGAAGGCCTACCGGAAACTCGCCATGCAGTACCATCCCGACCGGAACCCGGGGGACAAGGCGGCCGAAGCCCAGTTCAAATCGATCAACGAGGCCTACGAGGTCCTGGGGGATCCGAAAAAACGCCAGGTCTACGATACGGTCGGACCCCAGGGATTTTCCGAAGGGTTTGAAGGAGGGTTTTCTTCGGGCTTTCCGGGAGGCTTCGGGCGGGGAGGGGGGAACTTTGGAGATGCCTTTTCCGAGGTGATGAACGAGTTCTTCGGGATGGGGGGCGGCCCCTCCTCCGGCGGACGCGCCCAAGGCGAGCACATCCTCCGCCAGGTCGATCTCTCCTTCGAGGATGCGGCCCTGGGAAAGGAGATCTCGATCAAGCTCGCGCGATGGGAGGGCTGTTCCCCCTGTTCCGGTAACGGCTCGAAGAACGGGAAGTCCGTGACCGTCTGCTCGAACTGCAAGGGTACAGGTCTTATCCGCGTCCAGCAGGGATTTTTTGTTATCCAGAAAACATGCGGAGCCTGCGGGGGAGAGGGACGGATCATCTCCGAGGTCTGTCCCGCCTGCTCCGGCAAGGGGCGTATCTCCGTCGACCGGACCATTACCCGCTCGATCCCGGCGGGGGTCACGACCGGGATGCGGGTCCGGATCCCGGGGGAGGGCCATGCGGGCCTCCAGGGCGGACCTCCCGGAGACCTCTATCTCGACGTCTCGGTGAAGCCCCACCCCGTCTTCATTCGTGATGGAGACGACCTTGTCGTCGAGCGGAACCTGACCCTGATCCAGGCGATCTTCGGGACGACCCTCGAGATCCCGACCCTGGGGGCGGGTTATCCTCTCAAGCTCGATCCGGGAACCCAGCCAGGAACGGTGAGGCGTGTTCGTGGCAAGGGAATCGCCAATCCCGCAACCAAGGGGCTGGGCGATCTCGTCATCCGTCTCAATGTGGAGATCCCCACGCGGCTGACCCGCGAGCAGAAGGAGGCCCTCGAACGCTATGGGGAGCTTTCCGGAGAGGCTCCTCACGCCGGATCCGCCCAGGACGGAGGGCTCTTTTCGAAGGTCAAGTCGATCTTTGACTAAAAAGCGCCGGGAAGCGGCAGAAGAGGGGCGCTCCTGCGGTCCTGTCCTCTTCTGGATCGGTCCCTCCGACCGTCTCGAAGAGGCGGCGGAAGGGCTTCTTCTCCACCCCGGGGGGGATCTCTCCCTCCATCTTTTCAGAAGCCTTCGCGCCCGGGAGGGGGATCGCTTCGTCTTTGTCGACCCCGACGCCTCCGGAGAGCGATTTTCGGGGCGGGTCGAGCGCCTCTCCCCGCCGCTCCTCTCTCTTGTCAGACTGCCGTCGGAGCTCCCGGTCCGAGAGCCGGCCTTTGATCTTGCCGTGGCCCTTCTCAAGGGGGAGGGATGGGAGGATCTGATCGAGCCTTTGGCCATCCTCGGGGCAAGACGACTCGTTCCCCTTTTGGCGGAGCGCTCCCAGCTCCGGTGGTCCTCCGAGGTCTTCGCCCGAAAGCGGGAGCGGTTTACCTCGAAGGTCCGTGAAGCGAGCCAGCTTGCGGGGCGGGCCGACAGGATGGAGATCGCTTCTCCCGTCGGGCTTCATGGTTTTCTCTCGGATCTCGGGCCGTCGGACCGTATTCTTTTCTACGATCCGGATCCCTTGTCCCGGACCACGGCCGAGATCCTGCCCCTGGCCGGGGAGGGCCCCCTTGTGGCAACCATCGGCCCCGAAGGCGGCTGGTCGGAGAGGGAGAGGGCTCTTTTTCTCGAGATTGAGAAGGAGGGGAGGGGATTTCGAGCCTCACTGGGTCCCCGCATCCTTCCCGGAAGGCTCGCGCCCCTCGTCGTGGCCTCCCTCCTGTCGCAGGCCGTCGGATCCACGCACTCATACGGAGAGACAAAGCAATGATCGGACGCCGTATTCTCGCCTTCTGGGTCGACCTTTTCCTGTCGGTTTTCCTCACGTCGGCCGGTCTCTGGCTCCTCCGTCAGGAGATTCTCCGGGGAACCGACTCCGCCGACCTTTTCAACCCCCTCCGGGCCTGGGCGGAGGGTCGGTTCCATCCCGTCGCATGGGTCGTGGGCCTCTTTCTCTACTTTTTTCTCTTCCTGTCGGCAAACTCCGAGACGCCGGGACTGACCGCTTTTGGTCTCACAGTCATCCGGAACGCCGATGAGGACGGGAGGCAACGGATCGGGACATCCCGGGCCCTGGCCCGGACGATCCTTCTGTCCGGGTCGGCCCTATTTTTTGGGGCAGGATTTCTTCCGGTCTTCTTTAACGACCGCAGGCTCGCACTCCACGACTGCCTCTCCGGAACGCGCATCGTCCGCGTTCGCTCCCGCGTCTCCCGTCCGGCGGAGACGTCCTAACGTTCTTTTTTCGGGCTCTTTCCCTCGTGAATGCTCCCTTTTTGCATCTTTAGGCCCTCTTCTGCCTGGGGGGAGGCGTAGCCTTTTTTTTCCGGAAATGAGGAAGATTTCCTCTAACTACTCAGTCCCCCTCACCGTGTTGTCCGAACCCTCACAAATCATTCGTCCCGCGACCCGGGTATTTTTCCCAAGTTCCGTCTCGTAAAAAATCCTCGTCCCCCTCTGAACAAAGACTTTCAAAGAACGAATCGTCCCCTTCAGCTCAACGATCTCGTTGTCTCGGGAGGCGATGATCTCCTGATCTTTTTTGTGGCGCTCTTCCGACTTGGAAAGAGTCTGGGTGTGAGGGCAGGTGAGGCAGTGACGATTCGAGTGGAGAAGCTCTTCCGAAGAGGAAGGCCGTTCGGTGGGAGCGGAAGGATCGGTTTGGGGGGAGGATCTCTGGAGTCTGCATGCCCCCGTTGTAGCATGAAGGGCCCTATCGTGTTCAGTCCCCCCCCTTTTTAGTCGGGGGACTGGGAGCTCAATACCCAAGACGACAGGCCGTCATTCTGGCATTCTCGTTCTTTCCCACCCCAGAAGGGCCTCCTTGAGATCTCCTCCCCCCGCATACCCTCCCGGTGCCCCCGTCTTTCTGGTGACCCGATGGCAGGGGATGAGAAGGGGGAGAGGGTTTCTGGAAAGCGCCCCTCCCACGGCCCGGAAGGCCTTTGGCCGTCCGATCGCCTCCGCCACTTCCCGATAGCTTAACGTCCTCCCGTAAGGGATCCGCCTCACCACCTCGAGAACCAGGGCGTCGAAGGCCCCGGTTCCGGGGGGGAGCCCTCCCGCATAGACGACCTCTCCCTCGAGGATCCCCCGGATGAGTCGTGCGACATCGCCGTCGGAGGGGATGTCGGGCGGTGTCGGGCGGACTGCGGATCCGTTGAGAACGAGCCGGCAGAGAGATCCGTGGGGGCCCGTGATCAAGAGGGGGCTCTTGCCGAGGGGACCGAATGCGGGGATCCGGTAGCTTCCGGCTGGAAGGCGTATGTTGGTTTGGGCCGTGCCATGAGAATCCATGAAGAGTCCCTTCTTGTCTTGGGCTATCCGATCCGTTTTTGGAAGAAGTGTCCCGCCAGGAAAAGGGCGGCGATGCCGATCGCCGCAAGGACCCCGTACTCGGGAAGGAGGGGGCGGAGACCGGCGCCCTGCAGGAAGACCTCCCGCAGGATGACCAGAAAGTACCGCTGGGGATTTTGCATGGTCAGATCCAGGATGACCTCCTCCATGTGTGGTCCGGGCGGAACGGTAGCTTTAGCGGTTCTGGTCCTAGAACTGGTATCCGGGGAAGAGAAAGAAGCCAAAGAGGATATTTTCGTATTGGGACGACGGCTTCCCGGCCCCTGTCTCATTGAGATTCTAACACTGGGAGGGGTGAATCGAATAATCTTAAAATGTTCTGATAGGAGCGGATAGACCTCCGGTCAGTGCCGGGGGCGTCATCCGTTTGTCATGCTCTCTTGACCCTTTTGACTCACTCTTCCTCCACCATGAGGAGGCCGGGAGGGTCCCGGCTTCGCTTCAAATGACGATCATGGAGGATGACCATGTCCGGCCTGCCGCAAAACCCTCTCCCGTTTGTCCCTCCCTCAATCCTTCCCGCCTCCTTTCGCCTGAAGCTGCCCTTCCGGTCGGCCCGGGAGCTGGTCGTCACGACGGCCTGGGTTCCGGAGCACACCTCTCTCGAGCGGGTCTATCGGATGTTTGGGTCCGATCCGTCACTTCCCGGCCTGGCCATCCTCCGGGATCGTCGTCCTCTAGGGCTTCTGACGAAGAACGCCCTGGTCGAAAGATTTTCCTACCGCTTCTCCCACGAACTCTTCGGACACAAGCCGGTCACTGTCTTTATGGATTCCTCCCCCATCGTGATCGAGGCCGAAACCAGCCTCGACATCATAGAAAAAAAACTGGGAGGATCGGAGTCCGACGAAATGACCGAGAACGGCTTTCTGATCGTGGAGGAGGGGAGGTATGTGGGTATCGGAAGCTGGCAGGAGCTCGTCAGGAAGATCTCCTCCCGCCGGGAGGAGGTCTTTTCCTTCATGGCCCATCACGACGGGCTGACCGGTCTTCCCAATCGACTCTCCTTCATGCGGGATCTTGAGGGACGTCTCCTCCGGGGGGAGGCGGGCGCGGTGGTCTATCTCGACTTGAACGGTTTCAAGGAGGTCAACGACCGCCATGGCCACGAAGAAGGAGACGCTCTCCTCACCCGATTCTCCGAGCGACTCGAAGTCGTCCTCCCCCCGGGAGCCATGGCCGCACGGCTGGGAGGAGACGAATTTGCGGTCATTCTTCCGGCGGCAGTCTCCGAGAGCTCCATCCGGTTATTCCTCGAGCGGCTGAGAGACAATCTTGCCAGCCCCTGTCCGGTGGGAGGCCAGCCATACCGGATCGCGGCCAGCGCCGGCTCCGTCATCTTCCCGTCTCCCGGCCTTGATCTCAAGGGGATCCTCCGGATGGCCGACAGCCGGATGTACGAAGAGAAGAAGCGGGGAAGACGGGCCCGAATGGTTGCCGGGAAGGCCGATATTTGCGCATCGTTCCCCTGCGGGAAGCTCTCCTGCTCTCTCGACAGCCTCACGGGCCTTCCCGACAGGCAGGCTCTCTACGGCTATCTGGAAGAGCGTTTCCGGTCGGGATCCGGGAGCTCCGGGATGCTTCTCCTCCTTCTCGACCTGGACTATTTTTCCAGGGTCAACGACCTCTTCGGCCACGGACTGGGGGACTCTGTCCTGAGGGAGACCGCCTTGCGTCTCCGGGGGGCAGTGCGGGAGAGCGACTTCGTTGCCAGAATCGGCGGTGACGAGTTTGCCGTGGTCTTGTCCGGCGTGGAAACTCTGGACGATGCCCGGCAGGCAGCGGAGGGGGTCCGGAGCGTCCTCGCGGCTCCCTTTGTTCTGCCGGAGCGCGAATACATCCTTTCGGCCTCCCTCGGAGTGGCTCTTTCCTCGCCTGAGAGCCAGGAGTTCCAGGAGATTGTGGGGAATGCCGACATGGCGCTCATGGGGGCCAAGGAGGCGGGGCGGTCCCGGGCGCACTTCTTCGATCCCCGGGAGAAGAAACGGCGGGCGGAGCGGTACAAGATGGCGCAGGATCTTTACCGGGCCCTTTCCCGGGGAGAGTTCCGTCTCTGGTACCAGCCGATCGTCGAGACGGCCGGAGGACGGATCGTGGGAGCGGAGGCACTTCTTCGCTGGGCAAGGGAGGACGGCCGCATCATCGGCCCCGACCTCTTCGTCCCTCTTCTCGAAGAGAACGGCCTGATCGTTCCTCTGGGGGAGTGGGTTCTCGAGACGGCGCTCCGGGCCCGGAATGACTGGGCATCCCCGGAGGGAGCGAAGATTTTTGTCTCGGTCAATGTCTCCGGAGTCCAGCTCTCCCGGCCCGACTTCCTGCCCCGCTTTCTTCAGATCATCGACCGCTGCAACGCGGAGCCCGGGGCGCTCTCCCTCGAACTGACAGAGACGGTTGCCATGCAGGATCCGTCAGGAGCAGAGGGGGTTCTCTCCGCCCTCAGGGAGAGAGGCGTCCGCTGTGCGCTCGACGACTTCGGGACGGGGTTCTCGTCTTTGGCGCGCCTCTGCCGCTTCCCGGCCGATCTTCTCAAGATCGACCGCTCCTTCGTGAAACAGGTCTTCGATCATCCCGAGAAGGCCGAGGTCGTCCGGACCCTCGTCATGCTGGCGCGGCGGCTCTCACTGAGGCTTTGCGCGGAGGGGGTCGAGCGGGAGGAGGAGCGGGAGTTCCTCTCCGGGCTCGGAGTGGAATGGCTCCAGGGATATCTTGCAAGCCGGCCAATGCCGGAGGAGGCCTTTTCCCGAATGGTAAAGGAGGGGCGAAGGGTCTATGCCTCCGTTCCCTGCGGCGTTGGTAGTCACTAAGAAAGACGGGGCGTCAAATTCAGAAGTCCTGTCTGGTTTTAGAGAGAGACGACGAGGAGAATGGTGGCCGGGAGGGGGCCGGGGTTTTTCCAGTTGTGGGGCTGGTGGGGGTCGAAGTAGACTGCGTCGAGGGGGCCCAGGTCGTAGGTCTTTCCGGCCTGTTCGAAGACGACCGTTCCCGAGAGGACGATCCCGAACTCCTCTCCCCGGACTCCGGCATGGGGCTGCTCCCCCACCTCCCCGTCCGGGTCGAGGGTGATGAGAAGCGGCTGCATCTTCTTTGCCGCAAATCCCCGCGCCAGCGGTTCGACTGTGGCATGGGAGGTGGTGCTGTAGACCCGGCGCCTGTTCTGTGCCGGCATCACGAGAGGGTCGGACTCGGAGCCTGCGTCGTCGAAGAGTGTCGTGATGGGAAGCTCGAGGGCGGCACAGACCTTTTCGAGTGTGGCGATGGAGGGGGAGACCTGTCCTGATTCGATCTGGGAGAGGGAAGAGGCGGATATTCCAGCCTTTTTCGCCAGGGTCCGAAGCGAGAGAGTCTGGGTTTTTCTCAGTTGGCGAAGTCGTTCGCTCACTTGTTTCATGAAACAAGTTTAGAGAATGGCCGCCCGGGATTCAAGATGGGAGCAAGATGACCCAGTCAAAGTCCCTCATCGAAACGAGATCGGAATTAAAAAAAAACTGGGGGATTTTTAAAAAACCCGAAAAAAACAAAAAGATCCTGAGGATGAAGTGTGCAACCGGGGCATAAAGTCAGGTTTTCCGGATTTTTGTCCGAAAAAAGACGCACCGGGGCTTAACCTGCCTTTCGATGAGGACAAAGACATCCGCCTTTTTCCTAAAACCCGGCTCAGAATCCGAGGAAAGAGACCGCCAGGGAAGCCTTCCAGGAGAAGAACCGCGAGGAAGCTGTTTTTCCTATGCGTTGGCGAAAGCCTCCGGGGAACCTCGATTGTCCGGACGACAGTGACAGGCAAGGATCCGCACCAAAAGCCGCCCCGATCCGGAACAGCAGGAGATCCTGAATCGTCTGGAGGTGACACTCCCCACTAGGAGGCTGGGAAATAAGGCAAAAAATCTGATGTCAATGGAGATGGGGTTCTTATTTTATGCTATTCCAATAGGATGGGTGGGGTTATTGCGTCTATTTTTATTTAAATAAGTTGAGAAGGTGGGGAATTGTTTTAAGAAGAGTCGGTTTTTGAGACTTGTTTCCCAGCCTCCCAGGAAAATTGTCACCCGCCAAATCCCGGATCCGATCCAAATGTAGTACCTGAAAAGGAAAACTCATTTTCACAAGGCATTGCTAGGCCTTGATTATTTTTTTGGAAATCGAAACTTGGACTAAGATTTCATCGCGGAGGGGGAACGATGGAGAAATACCGACTAACGATGACCATTCGGTCGGAATGGAAAGAGGCGCTACGGACGGCGTCCAAAACGGCTCAAGCTCCCGTTTCCCAAGGTGAGTTCGCAAGGAGCTCCTAATGGTAAGGAGTCGTTAACTTAACGGGCCCTTACTTGTGCCCCCGCACCTGCCGGGCGATCTCCTCGACCCAGGAAAGATCGACCTCAAGGGTCGAGGCGATCACCCCGGGAGAGAGGACTCCCTTCGAGAGGAGCTTTTCGATGTCTTGCTGTCGGCCTTTTTCAATGCCCTGCTGGAGACCTTTTTCAATGCCTTGATTTCTCAAATAGTCAACGACTGTCGTCATTTCTTCCTCATGACTGAAGGTGGTGAGCAGGGAGAGCATCTCGGGGGGGGCACCTCCGGATGCACATGGCTGATATAGTCGAGAATCGTGATCATTGTATGAAGCATTATACCACTTCGTCGGCCCCCGGATCCTTTTCAGCCTCTCGAATAGATTCCACCTAGGAGCCTGGGAAATAAGTACATAAAAAGTACTTATATGACGGCCAAGCTGTCAATAAAACGAAAACTAATTTTTGCAAGGCATTGCTAGGCCTTGATTATTTTTTTGGAAATCGAAACTTGGACTAAGATTTCATCTCGGAGGGGGAACGATGGAGAAATACCGACTAACGATGACCATTCGGTCGGAATGGAAAGAGGCGCTACGGACGACGTCCAAAACGGCTCAAGCTCCCGTTTCCCAAGGTGAGTTCGCAAGGAGCTCCTAATGGTAAGGAGCCGTTAACTTAACTGGCCCTTACTTGTGCCCCCGCACCTGCCGGGCGATCTCCTCGACCCAGGGAAGATCGACCTCAAGGGTCGAGGCGATCACCCCGGGAGAGAGGACTCCCTTCGAGAGGAGCCTTTCGATGTCTTCCTGTCGGCCTTTTTCAATGCCTTGTTGGAGACCTTTTTCAATGCCTTGCTGGAAGCCTTTTTCAATGCCTTGATCTCTCAAATAGTCAACGACTGTCGTCATTTCTTCCTCATGACTGAAGGTGGTGAGCAGGGAGAGCATCTCGGGGGGGCACCTCCGGATGCACATGGCTGATATAGTCGAGAATCGTGATCATTGTATGAAGCATTATACCACTTCGTCCGGCCACCGGATCCTTTTCAGCCTCTCGAATAGATTCCACCTAGGAGCCTGGGAAATAAGTACATAAAAAGTACTTATATGACGGCCAAGCTGTCAATAAAACGAAAACTCATTTTCACAAGGCATTGCTAGGCCTTGATTATTTTTTTGGAAATCGAAACTTGGACTAAGATTTCATCGCGGAGGGGGAATGATGGAGAAATACCGACTACGATGACCATTCGGCCGGAATGGAAAGAGGCGCTACGGACGGCGTCCAAAACGGCTCAAGCTCCCGTTTTCCAGGGTGAGTTCGCAAGGAGCTCCTAATGGTAAGGAGCCGTTAACTTAACGGGCCCTTACTTGTGCCCCCGCACCTGTCGGGCGATCTCCTCGACCCAGGAAAGATCGACCTCAAGGGTCGAGGCGATCACCCCGGGAGAGAGGACTCCCTTCGAGAGGAGCCTTTCGATGTCTTGCTGTCGGCCTTTTTCAATGCCTTGCTGGAGACCTTTTTCAATGCCTTGCTGGAGACCTTTTTCAATGCCTTGATCTCTCAAATAGTCAACGACTGTCGTCATTTCTTCCTCCTGGGTGAAGGTGGTGAGCAGGGAGAGCATCTCGGGGGGGGCCACCTCCGGATGCACATGGCTGATATAGTCGAGAATCGTGATCATCGTATGAAGCATTATACCACGATCATTGGGGATCTCTTTCAAAAACTCCCCGACCACCCCCAGAAGCGTGGGAAGGGGGTCATGGATGTGCTTCATTGTCGCCAGATGGGCCCGGACCTCGGGAGCGGAGACCCGCCGTCTCAGCTCCCGGTCGTCGAAACGGGAGAGATCGATGAGAAGGAGTTCGTAGTCGGGCATCCCGCTGGCAAGCTCGGGGCGAAGCCCCAAGACCTCGGAGAGCCGGGAGGGGAGAGTCCAGGGGCGCTCTCCATGGTAGAAGAGAATCGGCACGATAGGCGGAGGCGTCTTTTCCTCCCGCAGAAAGCGGGCCCAGAGGGCCGTGACAAGACAGGCCAGCTTGAGGTGGATGTGTCTGGCGGAGGAGGACTTGTGCTCGAAGAGAAAGACGAACTCGAGAGGAGCGCCGTCGACGGTGGCATCGGCCACGAGAAGGGAGCCGACGAGATCGCTGCGAAATGAGGTGGAGAGCCCCTCTCCGATGGTCTCTCCCGAGAGGTAGGTCAGCGAGGAGAAATCGATGCGGGAGGCAAAGGGCGCGTCGAGAAGGGAGAAAAGCGCGGGAAGATGGGAGGTACCGGGGCCAAAGACATCCTTGAAAAAGGAGTCGTGGGGCGTGGGTGTGGTGGCCATGAAAACCTTTCGTGAGAGTCTGAGGATATGGCTTTGGTAATCGGAAGAGATACTTTCGTGGAAATACATGAGGAAGTCAAGCGGAGACACGACCCTATCAAAGTCAGTCGCCCCCATTCACAAGGCATTGCTAGGCCTTGATTATTTTTTGGGAAATCGAAACTTGGACTAAGATTTCATCGCGGAGGGGGAACGATGGAGAAATGCCGACTAACGATGACCGTTCGGCCGGAATGGTAAGGAGCCGTTAACTTAACGGGCCCTTACTTGTGCCCCCGCACCTGTCGGGCGATCTCCTCGACCCAGGAAAGATCGACCTCAAGGGTCGAGGCGATCACCCCGGGAGAGAGGACTCCCTTCGAGAGGAGCCTTTCGATGTCTTGCTGTCGGCCTTTTTCAATGCCTTGCTGGAGACCTTTTTCAATGCCTTGCTGGAGACCTTTTTCAATGCCTTGATCTCTCAAATAGTCAACGACTGTCGTCATTTCTTCCTCCTGGGTGAAGGTGGTGAGCAGGGAGAGCATCTCGGGGGGGGCCACCTCCGGATGCACATGGCTGATATAGTCGAGAATCGTGATCATCGTATGAAGCATTATACCACGATCATTGGGGATCTCTTTCAAAAACTCCCCGACCACCCCCAGAAGCGTGGGAAGGGGGTCATGGATGTGCTTCATTGTCGCCAGATGGGCCCGGACCTCGGGAGCGGAGACCCGCCGTCTCAGCTCCCGGTCGTCGAAACGGGAGAGATCGATGAGAAGGAGTTCGTAGTCGGGCATCCCGCTGGCAAGCTCGGGGCGAAGCCCCAAGACCTCGGAGAGCCGGGAGGGGAGAGTCCAGGGGCGCTCTCCATGGTAGAAGAGAATCGGCACGATAGGCGGAGGCGTCTTTTCCTCCCGCAGAAAGCGGGCCCAGAGGGCCGTGACAAGACAGGCCAGCTTGAGGTGGATGTGTCTGGCGGAGGAGGACTTGTGCTCGAAGAGAAAGACGAACTCGAGAGGAGCGCCGTCGACGGTGGCATCGGCCACGAGAAGGGAGCCGACGAGATCGCTGCGAAATGAGGTGGAGAGCCCCTCTCCGATGGTCTCTCCCGAGAGGTAGGTCAGCGAGGAGAAATCGATGCGGGAGGCAAAGGGCGCGTCGAGAAGGGAGAAAAGCGCGGGAAGATGGGAGGTACCGGGGCCAAAGACATCCTTGAAAAAGGAGTCGTGGGGCGTGGGTGTGGTGGCCATGAAAACCTTTCGTGAGAGTCTGAGAATATGGCTTTGGTAATCGGAAGAGATACTTTCGTGGAAATACATGGGGAAGTCAAGCGGAGACACGACCACGTCAAAGTCTTCCGCCCCCATCCTTACATGTGAGTGAACGCGCCAGCCTTAGAAAAAAGGGCTGACTTTTTTTCTTCGACTTCGTCTTCCCGCTCCATGGATCCTTCTCCCGCGGTCCATTGAAGTTGTTCGCTCAGACGATGGATCTCCGCCAGAAAAACGACTGGGGGGACGGACACTGAGAAAGGGCCAGCATCCCTCTCTTCCGGAATCACCGGGAAGATTTCGGCACTCCCCGTCTTCTGACAGACAGGGGCTTTTTGGAGGCCATTCATGTCATGGGCGGAAACCGGATCCTCTCGGGTGAAGTACGGGATGAGCCTGTACTCCTATCGTAGAGGATCCTTCAGTCTTTGTTCAGAGGGGAACGAGGATTTTGAGGAGAGGGAACCTGGGAAGAAATCACCCGGGTCGTGGGACGAATGATCTGAGAGGTCGGGTCACCCGGTGGGGGGCTGACCAGTTACTATTTTTCTGAAGACCCTTGACTGGAGGGGGGTCCTAAAAATTGTCGCCCACCCGATGGGGGAATACTGCTTGACATAAAGTTTTTATTAAAACTAAAATAGTCATCACTCTCTATGGAAGGAGGACTCGACCTTCCGAACAGGGAGCATAAAAAACATCCAGCCGGGAGGATCAAATGTCTGAAGTCAACGTCAAGTGCATGAAGAACGGACCGCTTGAGGTCTCGGGCGACATCTCCATTACCGACGACAAGGGGCAGGTCACCAAGGACGGACAGAAGGTCCACTATCTCTGCCGTTGTGGGGCTTCCGCCAAAAAGCCTTTCTGCGACGGGTCCCATACCAAGGTCCACTTCACCTCCTGAAGGGGCGCTCGGCTTCCGGATCCCGGAGCCTTTTGTTTCTCCGGGATCTTTAATCTTTGGCTTCCCCTCCCCATTTCGCCCTCTTTTTTCTTGAGTCTTTCTTTCCGCTCAGCTAATATCAAAGCGACAGAGACCGACCCACCTTCCCCATGCTAGGACCTCTCCGACCATGATGACCTTTCAGGAAATGGTGATGACCCTCAAGGGATTCTGGGCCCGCGAGGGATGCCTGCTCCTTGAGCCCTACGATATGGAGATGGGCGCGGGCACCTTTCACCCGGCTACTTTCTTCGGAGCCTTGGGCCCGTTGGAGACCCGCGTGGCCTATGTGCAGGGGTGCCGCCGTCCCACCGATGGCCGCTTCGGGGAGAACCCGAACCGGCTCCAGCACTATTACCAGTTCCAGGTTCTTCTCAAGCCCTCTCCCGAGCGTTCGCAGGAGCTCTATCTCTCGAGCCTCGCGGCCCTGGGCCTCAAGCACTCCGCCCACGACATCCGATTTGTCCACGACGACTGGGAGTCTCCCACTCTCGGCGCCTGGGGGCTCGGATGGGAGGTCTGGCTCGACGGGATGGAGGTGACCCAGTTCACCTACTTCCAGGAGGTGGCAGGGATCCCCCTTGCCCCGGTCAGTGTGGAGATCACCTATGGCCTCGAGCGTCTCGCCATGTATCTTCAGGGGGTTTCGAACGTCTACGACCTCCGGTACAACGACCGCGTCTCCTACGGCGACATCTTTCAGGAAAACGAGCGCCAGCAGTCGATCGCGAACTTTGAAAAGACGGACAGGGAGGCGGTTCGCCGCGAGTTCGACACTCTCGAGAAGGAGGCGCAGTCTCTCATCGGGGATGCCCTGTACCGTCCCGCCTACGAAAGGGTTCTCAGGATGTCCCACTCCTTCAATCTCCTCGATGCCCGGGGGGCCGTCGGCGCGGAGGAGCGTCAGCGCCTCATTGGCCGGGTCCGGGGGCTTGCCAGAAAGGTCGCGGCCCTCTATACCGGCGGGGAGGAGGACCGATGAGCCCAGCCAATGCCGACGTCCAGGGCAACCTTCGCCAGAGCGCTCTTCTCGAGATCGGCTGCGAGGAGCTTCCGGCGACCCAGATCCCCGACGTCGTGGACTCCCTCGAGCGTCTTGTCCGGGTGGCTCTTGCGGAGCGGGGGGCTTCTTTCTCCGGAATCTTCGCCGGGGGGACGCCCTCCCGCCTCGTTCTTCGCATCGATGGACTTCTCCCGGAAACCGCCTCCCGGGAGGAGCTCGTGACCGGACCTTCCCTTTCCGCGGCCGGGAGCTGGCCCGACGACCCATCACAGGCGGTCCGGGGGTTCGCCCGGGCGCAAAAGGCCCAGCCCGAGAACCTCGAGGTGGTCGAAACGCCGCGTGGCCGATATCTGGCGCTTCGGAAGGCGATTCCCGCCCGTCCCGTCTTCGAGATCCTTCCCGAGGTCTTCCTTAAGGCCCTTTCCGGGCTCTCCTTCTCAAAAAGCATGCGATGGGGGACCGGGATCGGACCCTTTCTCCGGCCGGTGCTCTGGATCCTGGCCCTCTACCGCGACGAGGTGGTGGGGTTCGAGTTTGCCGGGAAGGTCTCGGGCCGCCTCACCTCCCCCCCCCGCTTCCGGGGGGGCGCCCCGCTGCTGGTGCGCAATGTGCTTCATTACGACTCGGAGCTCCGCGACTGGGGGGTGGAGCTGTCGATTCCCCGGCGCCGCGACCGCATCGAGAATGACCTGATTCTGGCCATGAAGCTCGAGGAGAGTGCGGGGACATGGCCGGACGGACTGACCCTCTCCATCGACCCCCAGCTTTTAGACGAGGTGACCTGTCTCGTGGAGAGCTACCGGGTGATTCCTGCGACCCTCCCCGAGCGTTTCGCCGCGATCCCCGCGGCCGTCGTCCGGACAGTCCTCAAGGTCCACCAGCGCTTTTTCGTCGCCGATTCCGGGGCGGGACGTCCTGTGGCTCATTTTCTCGGGGTCTCGGGCAACCCGTCGGCCGATCTCGCCACGGTTCGGGACGGTTATGTGCGCGTCGTGACGGCCCGGCTCGAGGATGCGGCCTACTACATCGCCCGCGACAGGGCGATACCCCTCTCCGACAGGCTTCCCGGTCTCGACTCCGTCGTCTTCTTTCCCGGTGTGGGAACGGTGGGAGACAAGGTGCGGGCGACCCGGCGTCTTCTCATGGAGATCCTGGCCATCCTTCCCGACACACTGATCGCCCGCCATCATATGACCCGCACCGACCTGGCCGCCATCCTCGACCGGGCGGCCACCCTCTACAAGGCCGACCTACTCACCGGGCTCGTCAAGGAGTTCCCCGAGCTCGAAGGGGAGGTCGGGGGGCACTACTACCTTCTTGAGGCGGAGAAGACAGGGGAGCCCGCACCCTTCTCTAGTGCAGTCGCCCGGGCGATCGCTTCCCACTACGCCCCCCGGACCTTCCGCGACCCCCTTCCGGAGGATCTTCCCTCCATCCTTCTCTCCCTGTGCGACCGGGCGACCGGGCAGGCCGGAGCCTTTTTGGGCGGCGCCAACCCCAGCGGATCCCTCGATCCCTTCGCGCTCCGGCGCGGTGGCCTGGGCCTTGTGCGCCTTCTGGCCGAAGGGGATCTTCCCGTCACACTTTCTCACCTGGCCGATCTGGCGCTTGAGGCGTGGGACCAGGCTTCATCTCCCCGCCCCCGGGAGGAGGTCTCCCGGACCCTGGCGGCCTTCTGGGAGGACCGCATGGAGAGCCTCTTTACCCGGGACGGGGCCTCCGTCTGGCATGGGGCGGCCCGCCTTCCCGAGGAGCCTCCCTTTCTTTCCTGGCGCCGGCTCTCCTTCCTGGCCGAGTTTTTTGAAGGGGCCGACTTCGAGGCCTTCGAAACGATCAAGACCCGCGTCGACCGGATCCTCTCGGGAGAGTCGCCCTCCTTCGACCCCTCCCTGATCGCTGTGGGCGAGGAGCGCGCCCTGTGGGAGCGACTCGAATCCCTTGCCAAAACGCCCTTTCCCGATCGGCCGACCCGGGAGGATTTCTTTGCCGAGACGGAGCGTCTGCGTCCGCTCCTGCCGGTCGTAGAGGCCTTTTTCTCGGCGGTCTTGGTGAACGATCCCGACCTTCGGATCCGGGCAAACCGCCAGGCGCTCCTTACGGCTCTGGCCCGACGCCTTTCGGTCTTCGGTCGCCTCGACCGCCTTGCCTCCCAGCTCCGGAAGGAGCGGACGAACGGGTGAGCCGGCCCTCGGGAGACTCTGACGACCGCCGCCATATGCGCCGGGCGATCGCCCTGGCATGGAAGGGGCGCGACAGCGTGGCCCCCAACCCCATGGTGGGGGCGGTCGTCGTCCGGGAGGGCCGTGTCGTCGGGGAGGGATTCCACCGGGAGCCGGGGCAGGACCATGCCGAGGTTCTGGCACTCCGGGAGGCTGGCAAAAAGGCCGAAGGGGCGACTCTCTATGTGAACCTCGAGCCATGCTGCCACCTCGACAAGCGGACTCCTCCCTGCACCGAGGCGATCGTCCGCGCCGGGATCGGACGGGTGGTGGTCTCTCAAAAGGACCCCAATCCCCGGGTCTTCGGCCGGGGGATTGAGTCGCTCAGAGCCCGCCACATCGAGGTCTCGGAGGGGCTCTTCGAAGCCGAGTCCTTCGAGCAGAACCGCGGGTTCGCCTCCCTCATCACCCAAGGCCGGCCCTTTGTGACCCTTAAGGGGGCCATGAGCCTCGACGGCAAGATCGCTACCGCCTCGGGGGATTCCCAGTGGATCTCGGGACCCCGGTCGCTCTCCTACGCGCACCGGCTCCGTTGCGACCACGATGCGATTCTTGTCGGCATCCGCACCGCACAAAAGGACGATCCCCGGCTGACCAGCCGCCTCAAGGGCACAAAGAACCACCAGCCGGTCCGGGTGGTGCTCGACTCGGCGGGTTGCCTTGATCCGGCCTCCCGGCTCTTCTCGGAGAAAGGGGGCGGGCCTGTCTTTCTGGCGGCCGGTCCGGGAGCTCCGGAGGACTCTCTCCGGCGCCTTGAGGGGAGCGGTGCACGCATCCTCCGCCTTCCCGAGGCGCGGCCGGGCGAGATCGACCTTTCCGCCCTGCTTTCCTCTCTTGCCGGAGAGGGGCTTCTCACCCTCCTCGTCGAGGGGGGCTCCCGGGTCAACGCCTCCTTTCTTGCGGCGGGCTTGCTCGACCGGATCCGCGTGGTTCTTGCGCCCCTCGTGATCGGAGGATCCGACGCCATCGGATGGATCGGCGGTGCCTCCCCCCCGATCCTCGACCGGGCACGTCGACTGCCGGGCTTTTCTGTGCTCAGGCGACTGGGGGAAGATCTTCTCGTGGGGGCCGACCTCTGGGGGCCCGGCTCCCTGCCGGCAAAGAGCGGGAAGTTGAACGGGGCCGGGACGGCCGGGAATCATCTCTGAAGGGAGACAAAACGCGTGTTTTCGGGAATTATTGAAGCAACCGGCCACATCATGGCCCCGGTCGATCCGGCGGGCGGACGGCTGGGAATCTCGGGGGTCCCCTTTGCCCCGGAGCTCATTTCCGGCGAGTCGGTGGCCATTGACGGGGCCTGCATGACGGTGGTCGAGACGCAGGGGGACGCCTTCTTCGTGGATGTCTCGCGCGAGACACTCCGGGTCACCCGCATGGGCCGCTTCCAGCTTGGAGACCGGGTCAACCTCGAGCGGGCCATGCGCCTCTCCGACCGTCTGGGGGGCCATCTGGTCCTGGGCCACGTCGACTGCGTGGGGCGGATCGACTCCCGGGAGACAGTCGGCAATACCGAGTTCTTTGGCCTCTTCGTTCCGGCTCCCCACCACCGCTACCTGATTCCCAAGGGATCGATCACCGTCGACGGGATCAGCCTGACTGTCAATATGTTTCGAGACCTTCCGGACGGGACGGGAAGCCTCGTGACGTTGGCGATCATCCCCCATACACTGACCGTCACGGCCCTGGGAGACCGTCGACCGGGAGACCCGGTCCACCTCGAGCTCGACATGGTCGGCAAGTATGTCGACCGCTTCCGCGAGGTCGGGGAGGGGGGAGCAGAGGGTGGCTGAACGCCGGTGCTCCATCTGCAAGGCTCCTCTGGCCGCCGATCTCCGGAGCGTCTTTTGTTCTGAGAGATGCCGGACGATCGACCTTTCTCGCTGGCTCTCCGAGGAGTACCGGATTCGGGGGGGCGAGGATGAAGAGGGCGGACAGCTTGTCCGCTCCCGGGAGCCGGGAAGCGAGTCGGGCTCCTTCGACCCGCACTCCCTCGAAGGGGAGGGACTGTGACCGCAAACTCCTCCAAAGGACCCTCCGGAACTCTTTACGGCATCGGAGTGGGGCCCGGCGATCCGGAGCTTCTGACGGTAAAGGCCCACCGGATCCTCTCCGAGGTTCCGGTTCTGGCCGTCCCCACCTCCTATGCCGACTCCGGCTCCCTGGCCCTCGAGGTGATCAGGCCGCTCCTCGACGCCCGGGAGATCTCGGGACGATCTCCCGAGATCATAAGCCTTCTCTTCCCCATGACCCGCGACGAGGAGGTCCTGGCAAACGCCCGCCGGCAGAATGCCGAGCGTCTTCTCGGCGCCCTCTCCCGGGGAGACGTGGCCTTTGTCGCCCTGGGAGATATCCTTTTTTACTCGACCTTCGGGAATCTTCTGGCGGGGCTCTTCCCCCTTGCTCCCGCTCTCCGCGTCGAGGTCGTTCCGGGGATCACCGCCTATGCGGGAGCGGTTTCGCGGCTCGTCGAGCCTCTGGCCCAGGGCTCGGAGCGCCTCGCGATCCTTCCCGCAGTTTATGCCCCCGAGGAGATCGAGAAGGTTCTCGACCTCTTCGAGGTGGTGGTCTTCATGAAGATCAACAAGGTTTTTGCCGCAGTCAGGGAGATCCTCTCCCGCCGGGGACTTCTCGACCGGACCGCCTACGTGAGTTTTGTGGGAAGGCCGGAGGAGCGGATCGAGCGGCGACTCGACCGGGTCTCTCCGGAAGAGGTTCCCTACATGTCGCTCCTCGTCGTCAGAAAGAACGGATGGCTCCCCCGATGATCACTCCTTCAAATCGCGACCGCGAGGCCGCACTTTCCTACATCGAGCGCTACTTTCTTCCGAGCTCCGCCCTTCTCGGGATGGTCGGCATGGTGGGTCTCTTTCTTTTGTCGACGGTCCAGTGGCAGCATCATACCCTGACCGTTCCCGCCTTCACCCGGGAGATGACCGTCGGTCTGATGGGAGGACTTCTCTCCCTTCTCCATGCCCGATACCAGTACTTCATTTTCGAGACCTTCCCCCGGCACTATGCGGAGCTTGCCTCCCGGGCCGACCGGTTTGCCCTTTCCCGCCCGGCCCCGGTCGTCCACCCCAAAAGACGCCTTGTCCTCGGCGCTTATTTAGGTGGGATTCTTTTCTTTGCCGTGGCCGTCGGTATCCTCCACCGGGGGGTCTCCTGGATCGGGATCGTCTCCTTCGCCATGGCGGGATTTTTCATTACGCGGGTGGTCTTCTGGAAAAAGGTGGTCGAGACGGCGCGGCAGGGGATGCCGGGAGGGAAAAAGTGACGGGGGTTCCGGTGCGGCCGATCCGGCCGGGGGTTGTCCATTTCGTGGGGGCGGGTCCCGGGGCTCCTGACCTTCTGACCGTCCGCGCCGCCCGACTTCTTGAGGCGGCCGACCTCGTGGTCTTTGCCGGGAGCCTCGTCCCGGAGGAGGCGATGCGGGGGCTCTCCCCCGGGGGGCGGTGGATCGATTCGGCGGGGCTGACCCGCGAGGAGATCGTCGAGAGCCTGGCCCGTGCGGCAGAGGAGGGGAAGGTCGTGGTCCGTCTCGCTTCGGGAGATCCCTCTCTCTTTGGCGCCATGGCCGAGATGACGACGGCTCTGGATGCGCGGGGGATCCCCTGGGAGGTGGTTCCCGGAGTCAGCTCGGTCTTTGCGGCGGCTGCGGCTCTCGGGATGGAGCTGACTCTTCCCGAGGTGAGCCAGACGGTGATCCTGACAAGGACGGCCGGACGTACCCCCATGCCCCCGGGGGAGGATCTTCCCTCCCTGGCGGCACACGGATCGACGCTCGTGGTCTTTCTCTCCATCGACCGCATCGGGGAGCTTGTCTCTGAGTTAAAAAGGGTTCGTCCGGCGTCGACTCCGGTGGCGGTGGTGGCCCGGGCGAGCTGGGAGAACGAACGGATCTGCCGGGGAACCCTCGAGACGATCGAGGAGGCGGTCCGGCAGGCCCGGATCATGCGACAGGCCCTCTTCGTGGTGGGCCATGTCCTTGATCCCGAACTCCGGAAGGCGGCCCGGAGCCGGCTCTATGCCGCCGACTTCACTCACGGATTCCGGGAGGGAACCATCTCCTCCGCCGATCCCGGCCCGCCGATAAAGTAGCCCTGCCCATAGGTCACCCCGCAGACCGCCGCCATCTCCAGGGTGGTCTCGTCTTCTATTCCCTCTCCTACCGTCTTGATTCCCAGAGAGCGCGCCAGACTCACGATGCTGTGAACGATTGCGAGATCGACGGTATTTCCCCGCCCCGCCCCCAGAATGAATGGTCCATCGATCTTCAGGTAGTCCACGGGAAATTCCCGGAGGTAGTGGTGCGACGAGAAGCCCGCCCCGAAGTCGTCGATCGAGAAGGAGAACCCCAAGGCCTTGAGCTCCCGGATGAGGTTCTCGACGATCCGGACGTTCTTGATCGCCTGTCGCTCGGTGATCTCGAAGGCGATTCGTTCCGACGGTATAGGAAACTTCGCCACGGTATCGACGATTCGGTTGGTGAAGTCGTTGGCGGCCATGGCGTGCGGGGTCATGTTGAAGAAGAGTCGTCCCGATATGCCCCGTTCCACCGCCATCCCCAGTGCTTTCTCCAGAATGGAAAAATCCATCTCGGCGGCGAGTCCGGCCCGCTCGACTAAGGAGATGAACTCCCCCGCCGCGATGATGTGGCCGTCGTCGTCCTTGAGTCTCGCCAGAACCTCGTAGCCGGTCACCGTTCGCGAGGAGAGGTCGAGAAGGGGCTGGAAGTAGGGAAAGGTCCGTCCGGCCTTGACGAGGTCGAGAAGATGGGTGTCCCGGCGCCCCGCCTTATGGAGGTGGAGCGCTTCGCCGGGATCCGGGGCACGATAGGTGTTCTTTCCCGACTGCTTGGCCTTGTACATCATCCGGTCGGCGAGGGAGAAGAGGTCCTGGGCCCCGGAGGCGTGGTCGGGGTAGAGGGCGATCCCGATCGAGACCGAGGCCTCGATCGGGGGCTGGTGATCCTCTCCGGGGTCCATCCGGAAGGCGTCGATCTTCTCCCGGATCCTGTCGACGATCGAGATTGCGCCGGTGAGGTCGACCTCGGGGAGGACGAAGGCGAACTCGTCGCCCCCGTAGCGGGAGAGGATATCGCCCTGCCGGGTCTCCGAGAGAAGGATTGCGGCCATCTCTTTTAAGAAGCGGTCGCCGGTGGCGTGGCCGAAGGTGTCGTTGACCCTCTTGAAGTCGTCGAGGTCGAGGACACAGACCGCGAAGGAGTTGTCGTGGCGCTTGGCCCGGCCGACCTCGTATTCGAGAAGCTCCCAGAAGACTCTCTGGTTGAAGAGGCGGGTGAGGGGATCGCGGACGGCGAAGTACTCGATCTCCTTGTTGTAGAGGGAGAGAGCCTTGACCGAGCCCAGGACGTTTAAAATCGAGACGAGAAAGCCCCGGACGACGAGTTTTCTTACGGCGTCATTCCGGGTGCCGGCAAGGCCCACACCGACGATCCCTCCGATCTGGGGGCGCTCGAGAAGAAGGGTCTCGGTCTCGAGGACGATGGAGGCTTCGTCCCGGGCAGGCGGAGGGCTCGCGGAATGGGCGATCTCGTGGAAGAAGGTGAGATGTCGTCCCTCCGGAAGGAGCCGGTTTTCATGGACGCGCCGGCCGATCGTCTTTTCGAAGTACTCCTGTTCGTGGGGCGACGGCGCGCCGTTCCAGAAGACGTAGATCTCGAAGGACTCCTCGGGCGTGACGAAGAGGGAGAAGAGAAAGCGCACGGGGTAGGTGTGGTTGATCTGGATGAGAAGGTTTTTTGTGAACTCCTTCCATTCGCGGATGACGTCGGATGTGATGAGGAGCTTCTTGGTCAGGTCGACTTCGAATTCGAGGGTTTTAAGAAATCCGATCGACCGCCGCTCAAGGAGCATGAAGGAGGCGAGAAGTGCCAGGAAGATGAGGAAGGAGGCATCGACAAGGAGGCTCCTCCGGTGGCGGAGAAGAAGGTCCCTCGCCTGGAGGTGCTTTTCCTGGGCGACGATTTGTCGGTCGAGGGTGCCGATGAGTGCGTACATCCGGGAAGAAAGGGCCCGGGGAATGACGGGCGATCCTGGTGGGACCTTGTTTCGGAGGACCCTCTCGACGTTCTGGAGGGAGGAGTAGACGAAGAGGCTGTCCAGGGCCCGGACGTTTTTGACCTCCCCGGGAAGGAGATCATGGGAGCGCCGTTCCATGTCGGAGAGTGTCGAGACCGCCTGGATCTGGTATCCCCGGAAAAGCGCCCGCTCGGCAAGGGGGAGCGGCGCCCGGGCCTGGACCATGACGAAAAGGGAGGCCGAGACCGAGTGGAGGTCGTTTTTGACGTGACGATAGCGTGTGGCCGTATGGGCAATCTGTCGGAGTGTTCCGTTTGTCTGGAGGAAGACGAAGATGTTCGTCAGGATGATCGCCGCCGCGGCGACGGTCAGGATGATCGTGGTCCTGAGAAGAGACTTTGTCGCCTGGCCGGGGTGATCATCCATCATGTGCCGGGAGCCAGGGGCGGCCCGGGCAAGAAGATCTTTTATTCGGGAAAGGGCCATCCGTGATCCTCTTATTCTTTCTTGGTAGTGCCGCTCCGGAGGCACCACCGGAGCGGTTCTTATAGTGAAAACGGAATACGGCTTGTTCTTCGTGGCCTTGGACTAAAAGATCAGGCCTATTCTATAAGGATGCGGCCTCTTTTCCCGGCATGAAGAATAAGTCCAGACGGTCATCGACACCGGCCCCGGGGGGAGAATGTTTCACCATAAGCCCCGGCCGGTCCATTATATCGTTTTTTCAGGCAAAGACTAAACTTTCTTTTCGTGTCAGGCGCGGTGTCCGCTCAGGAGCAGGCGGATTTTTTTCAGGAGCCGGTCGAAGTCGACAGGCTTGCTTTCGTAGTCGTCGCATCCGGCGGCGAGACAACGCTCCCGGTCGCCCTCGATGGCGTTGGCGGTCAGGGCCATGATGGGGATTTTCTTGAAGTTGGGGTCGGCCTTGATCCGGCGGGAGGCCTCCCAGCCATCCATCATGGGCATGCTCATGTCCATCAGGACAACGTCGGGGAGGCGTTCAGAGATCATTTCAAGGGCCTCTTTTCCGCTCTGTGCCGTCGTCACAGTGTGTCCTTCCCGCTCGAGGCGTCTTTGCATAATTTCCCGGGCCATTTCATGGTCATCAACGAGAAGGATCAGGCTCATCTTGGGGGTCCTTTTCTAGTCAGAGGTTTGCTTTTCTTCTCAGGGAGACCCTCTCCCTGACTCCCGTTCTATCGGAAACCGGAGGGTAAATGTCGACCCTTTTCCGGGAGAACTCTCCACGCCGATCGTTCCGCCCATGAGCTGGGCGAGATGTCGGGATATGGCCAGGCCCAGCCCCGTTCCTCCGTAGCGGTATCGGGTGCTTGCGTCGGCCTGGGCAAAGGGCTCGAAGATACGTAGCTTCTGTTCCTCGGTCATGCCGATGCCGGTGTCCGTGACTGTGATCCGAAAGAATCCTGTATGGGCAGGATCGGGCCCGGAGGAGAGGGCAATCTCTCCCTGATCCGTGAACTTCCTGGCATTTTCGAGGAGGTTCACGAGAATCTGTCGGAGGCGGCGGCGGTCGAGAACGACGGGCCTGCCCACGGACGCTTTGACCACAAAGAAGCGGTTGCCCGAAGCCTCCATGGCCGGCCGGAGCATGTCGGCCGCCTCCTCCACAAGCTCCTCGAGACTAAAGGGCGCCGGGTCGATGGGGAGCTTGCGGCTCCCGATCTTGGCCATGTCGAAGAGGTCGTCGACGAGGGCCTCGAGGTGGCGAGAGGCGAGAAGGATCTTTGCCACATCGCGTCCGGTCTCGGATTCCGGATCCTCATCCCCTGAGAGAATCAGCTGGGCGTACCCCATGATGGCGTTCAGGGGCGTGCGGAGCTCGTGGCTCATTCGCGCGAAAAACTCCTGCCGGGCATTCTCCCGGAGGGTGAGCCTCTCGTGGCGCCAGAGCCATGCTGCAATAACGAGAAGAAGAATGATTCCAAAGCCCGTCGAGAGTGCGACGATCGACTGGACGTGTCGCATGGCGATCTTGTGGGCCTGAACGCTTTTCTCCTCCGCCCTGAGTGCGCGTCCGAGCGAGACCGCAACCCCGATCATCCTGTTCTGGATCGCCGGCGCCATGAGCTCCGGCCGACTTTCTCCTCCGAGATCTCCCAGGGAGTATGCGGCATAGGAAAAAAGGGAGAGGAGCGTCCCGTAGAGGGGGCGCACATCTCCGGTCAGGACGTGGTGACGGCGTCCGATATCGGCCAGGGCCGACATCGCCTGGATCCGGTAGGCACGGAAGAGGGCAAGCCGTGCGGGCGTCAGAGGAGTATGGCCATTCTCCTCCATGACGGCAAGGCTCGTCAGGACGGACTCTGAATCGGACAGGGCTCCTGCGATCGTCTGCTGGAGCCCTGCATCCTTCTCCGCCCGTTTTCCGTAATGGAGAAACTCCCCGCTCCCCATCGCAAGGGTGGCTGCGAAGGCGACAAGGAGCAGAATCCCTGCGAGCGATCTCTCCTCGATCTTTCTGACGGCGAAGGTGAAAAAAGAGCGAACGGGCGGCCCCTGGATCATGCCCTGTGTCCTGGGAGAACCCGTCTGAAGGGCTGAGCGTTGGGGCTTCTTTTTCGCCATCCGGAATCGAGGCTGTCAATTCTGTCAGGGGGGAAAGAGGGTCTTTTTCTCGGCACGTCCGTTTGCGTCTCCCTGTTTGATTATAATTATCGTTTTCTTATCTGCAATCGACGTACCAGAAAAAAACGCTGCCCCGGAATGAGCCCTCTCCCGGAGGAAGTCTCGTAACAAATTATGGAGGAAGAAAACATTTTTTGGAAGGAGGAGATCTCCTCCCCCCGGTCAGTCCGTGGGGGGAGTGTCGAGGGGGATGTTTCACCGAAGAAACATGCCGCTTACCTTGTGAAACAATTATGTTTCAGGGAGGAAAGGCTCTTTTCAAGCCTTCCTTATCGGAGAGGGGATTTTGCAGGCCTTTTTTGATGAGGACTTTTTTGGCATGGATTGTGCTAAAGGAACTGGTCAGGTTTTATCGACATTCATATGCGGAAAGGCTACCCGGTGACACGGGCGGGTCTTTGCAACGATTCCCCCAAACGCGGGTTCCGATCCGTAGCGAAGGATAAACGTGCTTCTTCCTCTTCCCGTTTTGCGCGAACAGGTTACACACTATAACGAACTTGCCGACGATGCCAACTGGAACCGGTTCAAAACCATCCCATGGCAGGAGCTGAACCCCGAGCTTCTGACCGAGGGGCAGAAGCAGGCGGTGGTTTTTGTCACCCATGTGGAGGACTATACGCCGGGATACTGCGCCGAATACCAGTCGATCTTTCCTGTTAACGCCGCCTCTCCCGGCGAGGCCATGCACAACCGGGAGCTTTTTCATTTCGTGTCGCGCTGGGGGCTCGAGGAGGACCGTCATGCCCAGGCCCTGGCGCTCTACCAGGTTCACTCGGGAATCGAGGCCGACTGGGACAGACTCTCTGAAACGCTCATCCTCGAGAGCCAGAAGGAGTATCAGGTCGGATACAAGAACCTTCTCCAGGTGACAACCTACGCATTTCTTCAGGAAAAGGCCACCCAGCTCTACTACCAGAGTCTTGCGCGAAACGTGAGCGAGCCCGTCTTAATCAAACTCCTTCACCTTCTGACAAAGGACGAGTCGCGCCACTTCGTCTTCTTTTCGAAGATCGTTTCCGCCTATTTCGACCACTTCGGCCTCGACTGTCTTCCTCTGGTGGAGGAGGTCGCGATGAACTACCGCATGCCCCTTCACAGCACGATGCATGATTACCGCCGCCGGGCCATCCGCATGGCTCGCGAGGCTCCCGGATACGACCGGGCCCTTCCGGTCCGGAACCTCTTCCACTTTCTCGAAGAGATCGGGGAGGGGCGTCCCGAGTGGCAGCCCGAACTGCGCGCCTCGATTGGCCGCATGAAAGAGCATCTCAGGATGTAGCTTCGCCCTCTTCCTTTTCTTTTCTTCTCTTTTTCTTCGATCACGGTCCTGCCGGGCCGTGATCGCCTTTCCTCACTCCTTCCTCTCCCTATTTTCATTTTCTGCAGGGCTTGCCCTTGGAAATGCCCCAAGACGGGACGACCGCGTCCTCCATCAGGCTCGTTTTTCTCCGCTTCATTTCTTGTTCCCTCCGGATCCCTCCTTATTTATTGTTCGATTATCCTTCTCCCTCCGTGTCTTGTCTGTTCGCAAAAATAAAGCCCTTGAGACCGATGGCTTAGGTCTATGCTTATTTAAGTTATTTTAGTATAAGTATTTTTTTAGAAAACTTCAGGGGCGTTGTAAGTGGAAAACCTGTGGAGAATGCTGTGGAGGGACTCCCCCAACTTATCATCGAAAGAGGGGGGGGAGCATTTTGATCACAAATTGATCAAGGGGAAATTACCGGGGGAGGGGGGAGCCGGAGGGGAACCGGGAGGGGTTCGGGAGGAATTCGGCGAGTCTTTTTCCTTGAACTTGTCCTCCCAAAAAAACGATGATAGGGAGGAGTGAAAAAAGAGTGAGCTCTCAGGAGGGGAAAGGTCAGAATGTGGGGAAGATGATCGCAAGGATGGTTCTCGGTACCGGGTCGGGGGTCGGCAAGTCGCTTGTCGTGGCGGGAATTTGTCGATTTGCCGCCCGCCGGGGGATTCGTGTCGTCCCCTTCAAGAGCCAGAACATGTCCAACAACTCCGCCGTGCTTTCGGGGGGGGGCGAGATCGCCCGGGCTCAGGCACTCCAGGCCCGGGCCTGTCGGGTTCCCCCCGTTGCGGCCATGAACCCCCTCCTTTTGAAGCCCCTGGGGGAGGGACGCTCCCAGGTCATCTTCATGGGGCGATCGCTCGGTGTCCATACCATCGCCGAGTACCGGGACTTAAAGCGCGAACTTTTTCCCCGCGTGGCGGAGATCTTTTCGGAGCTCGCCTCTGACAACGACCTTGTAATCCTCGAGGGCGCGGGCTCTCCTGCCGAGATCAATCTCCTGTCGGAGGATATTGCCAACACCCGCCTTGCCCGCGCGGTCGGGGCTCCCGCCCTCCTTGTTGGGGATATCGAGCCGGGGGGGGTCTTTGCCTCCCTCTACGGGACGCTGGCCCTCCTTCCCCCCGAAGATCGCGAGGTCATCCGCTGGCTTGTCATCAACAAGTTCCGGGGGGACGCCTCTCTTCTCGGACCGGGGCTTGCAAGGATCTCCCATCTCACGGGCCGCCCATTTCTGGGGGTGATTCCCCATCTGGGAGAGCTCTCCCTTCCCGACGAGGACTCCTTTCGGCCGCATGAGTCAGGCGGCTCCTCCCCGGAGGATTTGCGCATCGTAGTCCTCGAATGGCCTCACCTCTCCAACCGCTCCGACCTCGACCCCTTCCTCTTCGACCGGGGAGTGGGGCTCTCCTTTTTGTCGCTTTCCGCTCCGCCTCCCCCTCTTTCCGGGCCGGGGCGCCCGGATGCGGTCGTTCTTCCGGGCACCCGCCGGACCATCGCCGACCTCGAAGCCCTCTACCGCTCGCCCCTTCACGCCTGGCTTCTCGACTATCACCGCTCGGGCGGGGCCGTTGTCGGGATCTGTGGGGGCTACCAGATGATGGGCTCCCGGATTCGCGATCCCCTGGGGGTGGAGTCGATCCGGAGCGAGATCCCCGGCTTGGGCTTTTTTTCGCACGAGGTCCTGTTCCGGGAGGAAAAGATCGCCCGTCCTGTTCTGGCGCGCTTCCGGCGGCCCCCCTTCCGGGAGGGATTGTCGCAAGTCGACCGCGTCCTGGAGGGGTACGAGATCCGCCAGGGGCGCTCGGAGGGAGGGGAGATCCGGGAGGCCCTGTTCGACCTTCTCGATCCGGGGGATGGCCGCTTTCTCGAGGCGGAGGGGCGAAGCGATCCCGAAGGAAAGATCTTTGGCTCTCCGGTCCATGGCCTCTTTGACGATACGGCCTTTCGGCAGGCCTTCTATTGTCTTCTTCGTCGGGGGGGGATCCCGGACTCCGGTCTTTCCGATACGGCCCGGGAAGTCGACCGGGCCCTTGACCGGGTGGCTGATGTCCTTGCCCGGGAGATCGATCTTGAGGCCTTTCTTTTCAAGGAGCCCCCCCCGCCTCTTCCGCGACTACCGCAGGGAGATCCCTTTGGGGGCTAACCTCCTCTCCCAGGCTCCGGTTGCCCTTTTGGGCCTTGCCGGTGACCTTCTCCTGGGAGAGCGGCTTTTTTTCCTGCACCCGGTTCCCCTCATGGGCCGCATGGCAGGCGCTCTTGAGCGGTGGCTCCGCCTCCATGTCCGGGAGGAGCGTCTTCGCAGTGCTGGCCTTCTTCTCCCCCTTGCCCTGTGCGGAGCCTTCGGGGGAGGGGCCTGGCTTCTTCTTGAACTTGTGGCCCGTCTGGCCGGACCCGGGGCTTCGGCCCTCCTCGCTCTTTTCTGGGCGACCCAGCTTCTGGCGGCCCGGAGTCTTTACGACCATGTCGTGGCGGTGCTCTCCCCCCTTCTGGCAAAGGATCGGGCGACGGCCCGCCAGGCCCTCTCCCGTATCGTGGGCCGGGACACGGGGGGGCTCTCCGAGAGCGAGATTTCCCGGGGGGCTCTGGAGAGTCTCTGGGAGAATGCCAACGACGCCCTTGTTGCTCCCCTGTTCTACCTTCTCCTGGGGGGCGTTCCCCTTCTCTTTGTCTACAAGGCGGCAAGCACCCTCGACTCCCTGGTAGGCTACAAAAACGAGCGCTATCTCCGGATCGGATGGGCCAGCGCCCGACTCGACGATCTTCTCGCCTACATTCCCGCGCGCCTGACCTTTCTGTTCATGTTTCTCTTCCTTCTTCCCTTTCTTCCGGAGGGCTCCGGTTCGCGTCGCCTTTTCGGGAAGGAGTCGCGGTTTCTCGTGGCCTTCCGCTTCCGCCGGGCCCACCCGAGCCCCAACAGCGGATACCCCCTCTCGGCCTTCGCCGCCCTGCGGGGAATCCGTCTCGGGGGAGGCGCCTCCTATTTCGGACGATGGGTCGAGAAGCCCCCGATCGGGGAGGGGCCGGTTCCGACTCCCGTCGATCTTGTGGCGGGGCTCTTCCTCTACCGGATGTTCGTCTTCTCGCTTCTCGTCCTTCTGTGCCTTCTGGTCTTCCTCTGGTGGAGGGAGGCGGCATGAGCGAAAAGGATTCGGATCCCGAAATAACGCCGGAGGTCTGGGATCACGGGGGACCGGCTCCCGGGGAGGAGGCCCTCTGCCGGCTCGATGCGAGTACTACCGTCAACCCTTTTCCTTCGGGAGAGCTTCTTGCCCGCCTCGCTCAGGCCCTCTCCGGGGCGACCCGCTACCCTGACCCCTTTGCGGAGGAGGGGCTTGCGGCCGCCCGGAGACGCTACGGACTTCCGCCGGGACGGATCGCGGCGGCTGGGGGGGCCACCCTTCTTCTCTATGCGCTGATCGGGGCGGGCGGGTTTTCCCGGATCGTTCTTCCCTCACCGGTCTTCTCCGAATATCGCCGGGCGGCCAGTATCGCCGGATCTCCCGTCCTCTCCCTTCCTCCGGCGCGGATCCTCCCCTGGTCGGGGCGAATCTCCCCCTTCCTGAGAGACTTTTTCTCGGGGGAGGGGCTTCCCTGGGGGATCGAGATCGGGGAGATCGCCGGGCTTCGCGCCGGAGATCTCGTCGTTTTGGTCAATCCGGTCAACCCGACGGGCCAGGAGTTCTCCCGCGAGGAGGTTCTTGATCTTTTTCGGAGGGCACAGGAGGCGGGGGCGTCCCTCCTTGTCGACGAATCCTTCCAGGACTTTCTCGGGGACCGCACCTCGGTGATCGACCGGGCAGGGGAGGGGGCTCTCTTTGTTCTGCGATCGCTGACGAAGATCACGGGACTCCCGGGCATCAGGGTGGGGCTTCTGGCCGGTCCCCGGGAGCCGGTCGGAAAGGTGCGGGAGCGGATCGGACCCTGGGCCCTGGGAACGCTTGAGCAGTCGCTTCTTCTCTGGACAATGGAGGCGAAAAAGGAGGGTTTCGGCTATCGGCCGGAGGCGAAGGAGCGGCTTGTTTCCCTGCTTCTTTCGGGGGGGTGGACCGTTTGCCCGGGGGAGGGGCCCTTTGTCCTGGCCTCCCCCGGCCGTCGGCCGGAGGAGTGCCAGGCACTTAAGGAGCGTTTATGGCGTCAGGGGGTCCGCCTGCGCCTGGCGACGGGCTTCGGGGTGGAAGGAGGAGAGATGCTCTTCCGGCTTGGCTTCGGGGCGTTTCTCTCCCCGGAGGTGCTTGGGGAGGCTTTGGACTCTCCCGGGTGAGGGGTCAGAAGACGAGGGTCTTTGTCGCGGTCACCCGACCGATTCGCGGGAAGATCGTTTGGAAGGCGAAGTCGTGCATCTCCCGCGAAAAGGTTGTGGAGAGGTCCTCCGGAAGGATCAGGGCGTATCCGTGCTCCCAGGCCTGTCGGGCGGTGGACTCGACCCCCATGTTGGTGGCGATCCCTCCGAGCACCACCGTCTCGATCCCCCGTCTCCGCAGCTGGAGGTCGAGCTCGGTCTGGTGGAAGGCTCCCCATTGGCGCTTGACGATGTGAATGTCTCCGGGCGCGGCCAGGCCGTCGGCAAGCTCGGAAAAGTCCGGAGGAAACCCTCCGGGCGGGGCGGCCATCGGCCGGTCGACCGGCTGTCGGAGCGCATCGGCCCCGTCGGGGGAGAAGGAGACGGTGACCCAGACGACGGTCGCTCCCGCGCTTCGAAACCGATTCGAAAGCTCCCGGGCGCCTTTGACTATCTCCTCCCCCGTATAGGGGGAGAGCTCCCGGCCGACGATCCCCTTCTGGAGATCGATCAGTACGAGGGCGGTCTTTTGCGGGACGAGGTTGGCCATGGTGCCTCCAGGGAAAGTGGGACCCGAGGGTCCCCGGTTCACTGCTGACTTGAGTTTTGGCAGGATAGCATATCTCCAAACGTCTCTCAAATCCTTCAATTCCTTGCCATGATAGTAAAAAAATGAAAACTCTTGAAAATCTTCCGGCAATGGCGCATGATGAAAAAATGCTCCGGTCGGCTCTTGGTTTTTAAGGGGCGAGTGGAGAGAATGATCGGACCTCGCACTCTTTCAAAGGAGGTTTGAATGGAGGAGTCCAAGTACCAGAAGCTTTTGACGGTTCGTCAGGTGGCAGAGGTCCTGGGGGTCTCCCAGGTGACGATCCGGACCTGGGACAGGATGGGCAAGATTCGCACGATCCGGACACCGGGAAACCATCGGCGGATTCCTGAGGACGAGTTGGCCCGGCTCCTGAACCCAGAGGGTCAAGACGTCATGTCAACGGAGACGACTTCGGTCTGACACAAGCCCAAGATCGATCGAACGAACAGGGAGATCTCCTGACGGTTTGATTCATTTTGCGCTTCTGGAGGGGAGATTGCCTTGGCGGTCTCCCCTTTTTTTATCAATGAAAGCGCCCGCCAACTATTTGGAAGAGTCTCAAAAAGAAACCCAAGGTCTTCCGCCTAGAGACCGTCCGTGCCGAATTCAAGAAAGCTTGGCAGGAGTGCGACTACGCCGTTATCGTCGCCGTGGATGACAAGATTCCCAACAACGTCCTAGAAGAAGAACCCAATTTGCTCATGCGGTACGCCCAAGCAGTAAGAAGAATGAGAGGTGAATCGTTATGCTCAAGCAATTGCGAATACAGAACTTTAAAGGCTGGAAGGATACTGGCACTATTCGCATGGCGCCTATCTCCCTGTTCTTTGGAGTCAATAGCTCGGGCAAGTCGAGCATCGGCCAGTTTCTGATGATGCTAAAGCAGACCGTAGAGTCACCGGACAGAAAGGCGGTTTTTTATCCGGGGGGCAAGAACTCGGCGGTTCAGCTTGGCTCCTACCAGGAGATGGTCTTTCACCGCGACCCGGAAAACAAGATATCCTTCGACTACCGGTGGTCCTTGCCGGAAATACTGAAGTTCAAGGACCCGGTGACCGGCCAGGCATTTTTCGGCGATGGTCTCTCTTTTCATGCCAAGGTCGGGTTAGAGGACAGGGACCAGCACACTCTGGTGCTTGACCAACTTAAATATGAGTTGCTTGAAGAGGAGAAATCCAAACTATCCATCGGCATGGAGCGAAAATCTGACACCAAGTCCGAGTATAAAGTCGATGCGACCAATTACACGCTCAAACGCAAGCAGGGGCGGGTCTGGTATCCCGGTGCCCCGGTCCGGTTTTATGGTTTCCCTGACGAGGTGGTTGCCTATCACCAGAACGCGGATTTCGTTCAGGCGCTGAACCTGCGTCATGAAAAGCTTTACCGATCCCTGTGTTATCTTGGCCCCCTGCGAACCAAGGCCGAGCGCCTGTATTCATGGACCGGTATGGAGCCTGAAAGTGTCGGCTATGCGGGGGAAAATACCATCGCGGCGATTCTTGCAGCGAGAAGCCGGAAAATCAGCCTAGGTTACAAACGGCCAGCCAAACCGTTTGAGGAGATCATTGCCCTCAAGCTCAAGGAAATGGGGCTGATCGAGGAATTTAAGGTCAATCCGATATCCGAGCAGCGGCAGGAGTACGAGGTCAAGGTCTGCACCAAAGGGTCAAGAGACTGGGTCGACCTCCCGGACGTCGGTTTTGGCATATCCCAGGTGCTTCCGGTTCTGGTGCAGTGTTTTTACGCTCCGGCAGGGTCGATCATCCTCATGGAACAGCCGGAGATTCACCTGCATCCGAATGCGCAATCGGTGCTGGCCGATGTGATGATCGATGTCATCAACTCCCGGGAAAATGGGGAAGACAGGGATATTCAGCTGGTTATCGAAACCCATTCGGAACATTTCCTGCGCCGTCTACAGCGTCGTATCGCCGAAGATGCAGTCCCTCAGGGAAAAGTATCGGCCTATTTCGCCAATGTCACCAAGACGCCCGCGACACTGGAGCCGTTGCAAATCGATATTTTCGGCAACATCCGGAATTGGCCGGAGAACTTCTTCGGCGATGAAATGGCCGACATCATCGAGCAGTCCAAGGCATCCATGAAGAAGCGGATGCAGAAAACCGAAAATCCGGAGGCCTCCGAATGAGCCTGCCGAAGACATGCCTGGTGGATACCAACGTGCCCAAGACGGCCAATCTCGCCACCCGGCCGGATCCGGGCTCTGACCTGTCCCATGCCTGTGTGTTGGCATGCATCAAGGCGGTTGAGCATGTCATTAAAACGCGCGGCCTGATCATCGACACTGGTGACGAAATTTTTGATGAATACCGGCAGCAGCTCTCCATGAAGGGACAGCCTGGCGTCGGTGACCGTTTCATGAAGTGGGTTCACGATAATCGCTGGAACCTGCATGACTCCCAGCGAGTGATTATCACCAAAAATGGCGATTCTTACGATGAATTTCCCAAGAATGCCGATCTGAATGATTTCGACATATCAGACCGGAAGTTTGTCGCCGTAGCCAATGGTCACCGAGACAAGCCGCCGATATTGCAATCCACCGACAGCAAGTGGTGGGGATGGAAGGATGCCTTAGGCAGTGTTGGGATTGCTGTTCAGTTCCTTTGTCCGGAGTATGTTGAAACAAAATATGTCGATAAGATGTTGTTGGAGTAGGCTTTTTTACATCATCCCCTCCGTGCGGGAAGGGAATTCCTTCCTGCCAACTCCCCGGGCTGAAAACGGGGATCGATTCACCGTCTGAACGGTCAGGCGACGAACTTGGAGGAAGACTCCTCCAACGGAACAGCGACGCCGGACCTTTTGGCGCTCAGTGACTGGCTCGAATCCTTTATTGAACGTGTATTGAACGTGCCGTGCCGGAAGACCGATGTGACGGATTGTGTTTGGATCGCGCAGCTTCTGGCGCAAGGGCTTCTGTCGGGAAGCTTTGTGCCGGAGAAACCGGTTCGGGATTTGAGGGAGCTGCCGCTGCACCGGAAGATCCTGATTCAGAAGCGGTCCCGGGAAGCCAATCGACTGTACCAGGATCTGCAGGATTCGGGGATTAATCAGTCCTCTGTGGCAACGAACATTCTGGGAGTCTCGGGCGGGTCATGATCGAGGCCCTGGTGGAAGGGAAAGCCGATCCGACCGCCAAGTACCAGAAGCTTTTGACGGTTCGTCAGGTGGCAGAGGTCCTGGGGGTCTCTCAGGTGACGATCCGGACCTGGGACAGGATGGGCAAGATTCGCACGATCCGGACACCGGGAAACCATCGGCGGATTCCTGAGGACGAGTTGGCCCGGCTCCTGAACCCAGAGGGTCAAGACGTCATGTCAACGGAGACGACTTCGGTCTGACACAAGCCCAAGATCGATCGAACGAACAGGGAGATCTCCTGACGGTTTGATTCATTTTGCGCTTCTGGAGGGGAGATTGCCTTGGCGGTCTCCCCTTTTTTGCCTCTTCGCCGGGCCTCTCCGGTCCGGAGGCGCTCCCCTTCGGCCCCCTCCCTTTTTCCGTTTTGCAGATTACTCTAAAAAAGGTCTCATCCCTCGGTTCGGCCGGACAAGGCGTCAGATTCCCCGGGAGGCCGCAATCTCCCGGCGATGGTCGGAGAGGATCTTTTCCATAAGGGAAAGATCCTTCCTGATCCTGACGAAGTCCAGAACCCCCTTGGAAATCACGAGGGCCGAGACGCAGAAGGCGGCGATGCCGATCACGGCATAGAGGTCGTTCGGGTTCCGGCTAAAAAAGCGGAACATCGCAAGCCCCACGACGATCATGTTGAGGCCTGTCGTAATGTGGAGAAGAAGGTTGCGTTCGATGGCGAGAACCAACTGGTCGAAGGCGACCTGGTCCGAAAAGGTGAGGGGGGAGGTGATGAGAAAACGGGGATGTCCGGCCTGCCTTGCAAACAATTTCAAAACTGTCACGAAGACTCCTTTCTTGCTTTTCCGGGGAGGGGGATCTCTTCTGAATTTTCTTTTTGACCCTACCCAAAAAGGGCTCTCAGGTCAAACTGTCCGGGAAGGGAGTTCGAGCCGGATCGAGGGTCCTCCCCTGTTTGGCGGATTTTCCGGGAGAGCAGTCTCCGCGATCCGTTTCCGGGATTGTCACCCGAGGGCGTTCTGATGTATAGTGGAGCGGTTCGATCTCCGTTGCCATCCCGCGGGATCAACACTTTTTGCATGATTGACTCAGGGGCAATGTCGGGGCGTGGCGCAGCCTGGTAGCGCACACCGTTCGGGACGGTGGGGTCGAAGGTTCAAATCCTTTCGCCCCGACCATTTTTCTTGTGTCGTCTTGGCAATCGTCGTCCCTCCTCCCAAAGACCTTTTCTCACCTGGCCTCTGCTGGCCTCACTTGGCCTGCTCGACCGTGCCGGAGGAGACCGGTCGCTCGCTCCGACTCCCTCACATACGTTCTTTGGCGCATATCTCATTGGCATTGATTTTTGGCCCTTGGCCCACATCCGGGAAGAAGATCCCTCCCTATGTCAGGGTGAGAATAGTGAAAAACTTCGCATCACCGATGAGCAGAAAAACCGTTCGCTTCCGCGTGACCGGCCGGGTTCAAGGGGTCGGATATCGGGCCTTTGTCTTTGAGAAGGCCCGGGAGTGGGGGGTGAGAGGATGGGTGGCCAACTGCCGGGACGGCTCGGTCGGCGGCGTTGCGGAGATCGGGGAGGAGACTCTCTCCCTCTGGAGGGAGGCGCTCCTGTCGGGGCCTCCCGGAGCCCGCGTGGAGAAGCTCGAGATTGAAGAGGCGGGGGAGAGGGATCTTCTCCCGGAAGGGCGGCCGGAGTTCAGGATCGAAAGGGAGTGCCCGTGAGCGAATCGTTCTCCGACGAGTCGGAAGCTCTCGAGCCCCAGACTGACTCCCCTCCGGAGGGCGTGGCGGGAGATGTCGGCTCGCTGGCCCTCTACCTCCGGACCCTTCGGGACTATCCGCTCCTCTCCGCCTCCGAGGAGGTCGACCTCTCCCGCCGTCTCGCTACGGGTGATGCCTCGGCCCGGGAGAGGATGATCCTCTCCAACCTCCGCCTTGTGGTCATGATCGCCAAGAGATATGCCGGACGGGGGCTCCCCTTTCCCGACCTGATCGAGGAAGGTAATCTTGGCCTTATGAAGGCGGTGGACCGCTACGATCCCGAGAAGGGCTTCCGGTTCAGCACCTATGCCTCCTGGTGGATCCGCCAGTCCATCGAGCGCGCGGTCATCAACCTGGCCCACATGATCCGCCTTCCCGTCCACATGAGGGAGAAGGTCAATCGCTATCTTGCCGCGGTCGAGCAGACGGTCGCTGCCGGGCTTGAGCCCGATCCCGGGGCGGCGGCCCGGAAGGCGGGTCTTTCGGTTTCAGACTTCGAGGCCCTCGCCCCCCTGATCGCGTCGACCATCTCTCTCGATGCCCCGGTCGGAGAGCAGGAGGAGAACACCCTCAAGGACGTGATCGGGGATCCAAATGCCGTCTCGCCGCTTGAAGCGGTCTCCCGGCGGGAGGAAGGGCAGGCGCTCGAGGAGGCGCTGGCTGTTCTCCGTCCCCGGGAGCGGGATGTTCTCTATCTGCGCTTTGGCCTCTCGGGAGAGGATCCCCTGACCCTTGAGGAGATTGGTTACCGTCTGGGGGTAACCCGGGAGAGGGTGCGGCAGATCGAGGCGGTCGCCCTTGCGAAGATGCGGGCCTACATCGATGATTCTCGGCCCTTTGCCTCTCCTCCTCCCCCGGCGCCTTTTCCCTCAGTCCCGTCTGTTCCCCCCCGGCGCCCCTAGGACAGGGCACGGGCTCACCCCCATCCGGCCGTCCGTCGGCCAAGGAGAGAGATGCATGGATTTTGGAAAATATGTTCGCACCGTTCCCGACTTTCCCAAAAAAGGGATTCTTTTTTACGATCTGATGCCCCTTTTTGGCTCCCCCGAGGCCTTCCCCCGCCTGATCGAGCATCTGGCCGCCCCTTACCGGGGGCAGGGAATCGCCCATGTGGTGGGGATCGAGGCCCGCGGCTTCATTCTGGCGGCTCCCGTCGCCTGTGCCCTGGGGGCGGGATTTGTGCCGGTCCGCAAGAAGGGAAAGCTTCCCGGGACAGTGCGTGAGCTCTCCTACGACCTGGAGTACGGACAGGACACGATCGCGGTGCAGGAGGGGGCCCTGGCCAAAGGCGAAAAGGTTCTTCTCATCGACGACCTTCTGGCAACGGGAGGCACGGCCCTGGCGGCGATCGGCCTTCTCGAGGCGCTGGGCGCTCATATCGTGGAGTCGGTCTTCGTGACGGAGCTCGAAGGGCTTGGGGGGCGCGAGAAGCTCTCCGGCCGGAAGATCCGCTCGATCCTCTCCTACCAGGTCTCGGAGTGACGGAGATGGCTCTCTCCCCGCGTTTTTTTGTCGTTCATGTGATCTATCTCCGGGCGTTTTCGGAGATCGAGCCGCTGGTGGCTCCTCACAGGGAGCACCTCGATCGTTTGGTTGCCGACGGCCGCCTCCTCTTGTCGGGCCCGCTTGTTCCGCGGACGGGAGGGCTCCTCGTGATGCGGGGGCAGGACCGGACGGAGGTGGAACGGGCCCTGGAGGAGGATCCCTATCACAAGGCGCAGGTGGCTCGCTACGAAGTCCTGGAATTCTCTCCGGTCAAGTTCTGTGACGAGCTCCGGACTCTCTTCGGCGAAGGGTAGCCCCATTCCTTTCCGGGCCCCTTCCGCGGCGAACGGGGTTCCGTGAGGCAGCCTCTTCCCGGCTTCGATGGCGTCATGGGGGGGCTTCGCGGGAGTCTCCTGAGCCGGACCCTTGCCCAGGCCCCCTTCGTGGGCCTGCTCTCGGCCTACGCCATCAGCCAGTTCAGCGAGGGGATGACCCAGACGGCCCTCACATGGATTGCCTTCCGGATCCGGCACGGCGACGTCTCCCTCGTGGGACGCATCGGCCTCATCCAGACGATCGTTCCCTTCCTTGTCCTGATCCCGGCTGGCCTTCTCATCGATCTCCTTCCCCGCCAGATCCTCCTGGCGGCACTGAACCTCTTCAAGGGCGCGACCTACACGCTCGTGCCCCTCCTCTCTCTCTTTGCCCCGATCGGGACCCCTCCTCTCATCGCCATCGTGGTGGCGACGGCGGTCCTCTCGGCCGGGGTCGGTCCCGCCTTCAACGCCTCCGTTCCCGAGTTCGTCCCCCGCGACCGGCTCGAACACGCCAACGGGTGGATCCAGATCGCCGGGCAGGGGGGCTACCTTCTGGGCCCGCTCGCCACGGCAGGGCTTCTTCTCCTCTTTCCGGCCCCGTGGCTTCTCGTTCTCTCCGGGGCGGGTTTTGTCCTTTCGGCCTTCCTCTTTGCCCTCATCCTGCCCCCGCTTCCCGTTTCTCCGCGGCCGGAGAGCAAGGAGGGGGGCAGGGGGCTTTCCTATCAGATCGAGGGGATGCGGCAGACCGCCCTTCTCCTCGTTCGGACCCCCCTGCTGATCTTTGCCACACTTCTGCTCGTCCTCTTTGCCCTCTTTAACGCTCCCATGTCCCTCGTCTTCCCGCTGTTGTCCTCCCAGCTCTTTCACGCCCCGCCTTCCTTCTATGCCCTTCTCTCCGGTGCCTACTTCCTGGGCTCCTTTCTGGGGGGCGTACTCCTTCTTGGCCGCAAGCTCCCAAGGCCCTTTCCCATGATTCTCTCCGGGATGATCCTGGCCGGCCTTTCCTTTCTTCTGCTCCCCCTCCTTCCCCGGGAAGCGGCCGGGCTCTTCTTTCTCCTCGCTGCGGGCCTTGGCCTCTCCTGGGCTCAGCCTCTCGTTCTGACCCGTATTCAGCAACTCGTTCCGGGAGAGAGCCTGGGTCGCTTTCTGAGCCTCGTCATGTCGCTCTTTCTCCTCTTTGCGGTGGGGGGGATCCGGGGGGGAACGCTCTACCTCCATCACCATCCGGTCTCCTCCTTCCTGACCCTCGGGGGAACACTCCTTCTGGGGGTGAGCCTCCTCCTGTTACCATTGGTAACGCTTTTTCGTTCCCGGCTGTCCTGACTGGATCCACTCTCCGCGATATTCTTTTGTGATGGGGGCGCCGGTCGGCCCTCTTTGCAATACCTCACATCTGGCGCGATTCTTGCAAGGTTCCATGTGGCGGGAATGACTCCGGAGAGAGGCTCCGGGACGGTTCTTCTCGCCCGATGCCCGGCGAGCTTTGCCGGATTGACCTTGAGGAAGCCGTCCGATGTCCTTTCCCGCCCATCTCAAAGCCTCCCGGGATCTTCTCACCGATCGCAACTTCGGACTTCTTGTCCTGGGCCAGCTCGTCAGCCAGCTGGGCGAGAACCTCAACAAGATCGCCCTTCTCTGGTTCGTCTATCTCTTCACCAAGAGTCCGGTGTCCCTGATTGTGGTGGGGGTGCTCCAGACCCTTCCCCCCATGCTCTTTTTCTGGGCCAACGGGGTTCTCCTCGACCGCTATCCCAAGCGCCGCACGATGATTGCCGTCGACGCGATCCGGGGGGCTCTCGTTCTGCTCATTCCCGCTCTCTACCTCCTTCATGACCTGACCCTTCCGATCCTTTACATTCTGGTCTTCCTCGTCGCCATGGCGAGCGGCATCTTCGGTCCCGCCCTCTATTCGGTTGTTCCGCTCATGGTGGAAGAGCCGCGCCGGGTTTCGGCCAATGCCCTCATGCAGACGACGGGCCAGGTGGGGATGCTCGTGGGCCCGCTCCTGGGAGGGGTTCTGTCGGCCCTTTACAATCCGGTCTTTGTGATGGTCGTCAATGGGGCGACATTCCTCGTCTCCGCTCTTTTTCTCGTCTTCATCGCCATCCGGGAGATCCCCGACCCGGAGGTCCCTCCCGTCTCCGGCCTCTCAGGAGTCCTCCTCGAGGTCGGCGAGGGGATCCGCTTCGTCTTTTCGAGAAACCCCCTGTTCTTCGGTTTGTTCGTGATCATGGCCCTCTATGGGCTGATCAGCGGGCCGGTCACACTCCTGCTCCCGGTCCTCTCGAAGACGGTTCTCCACGCGGGATCGACTGGATTCGGCATGCTTCTCTCGGCCTACGGAGTGGGGATGCTGCTCTCCTCGATTTTTCTGACGGTACGTCCTCCCGCGAACCTTTTTCGGTGGATTGCCGGGGGGTTCCTCTCCGGAGGCTTTGTCATGCTTCTCCTGGCGGGAAGCTCCCGGACGGGGGTTGACCTCGTCCTCATGCTCCTCTTCGGGATGGCGGTCTCGGTGGTCAACCCCCTGGCGCACACCCTGATGCAGAACCATGCCCCCGCCCGCATGCTCTCCCGGGTTCTCACCACGATGAGCCTGGGCTTTCTCGGGGGAGCCATTCTCGGGATGGTCGGCCTTCCGGGCCTCGTTGACAGCCTGGGGATCCGCCCCGTCCTGGCCCTTCTGGGAGGGATCCTCGTGCTCTCCTTCGGGGCGGTCAACATGATTGAAGCCGGCTGCCGCGAGGGAGGATCCTGCCGCTCGGCGACCTCCTTCCTAATCGCCCTTTTGGGCCTTACTCCCGCTGGGGCACGTTCCGGCCGGGAGATGTCTGTCAAAGGAGACAAGCTGTGAGAATCGCCCTGGTCTCCACCCCCTTCGTCAGCGTTCCTCCGAAAAAATACGGGGGAACGGAGCTCTTTCTTTACCATCTTGCCGAGGGTCTGGTCGACCGCGGCCACGAGGTCGTCCTTTTCGCCACCGGGGACTCCCGGACCCGGGCGACCCTCGAGTGCTCCTTTCCCGCGGCCCGGTGGCCGATCGTGGGACGCGACGAGCACATCCACCTGGCTTTCGCCGCAAAGAGGATCCTCGAGCGGGGGGACATCGATGTCGTCCACTGGCAGTCCCCGGTCTCCGTCCCCTATGCCTCGATCGCGGGAGTGCCGGCGGCGGTCACCCTCCACCACTCCCGGACGCAGGACTTTTCCGAGACCTACCGCCACTACCCCGAGAACCACTATGTGGCGATCAGCCACTCCCAGAGGATCCAGGAGGTCTCCCTGCCGCACTTTGGGGTGATCCACCATGGACTTGATCCGGGGGCCTATCCTCCCTCCTACGAGGCTGGCCGCTATGCGGCCTTTCTCGGCCGGCTCGCTCCGGAGAAGGGGCCGGACAGCGCCTGTCGCGCGGCGATCCGGGCCGGGATCCCCCTGCATGTGGGGGGGGCGGTCCACCCCTGCGACACGGGATTCTACAACGAGACCCTCCGGGGGCTCATGACCCATCCCGAGATCCACTGGCTGGGCCAGGTCGACCACCTACAGAAGGTCTCCCTTCTCCAGGGAGCCCGGGCCCTCCTGGTTCCAATCCGCTGGGAGGAGCCCTTCGGGCTTGTGATGATCGAGGCGATGCTCTGCGGGACCCCGGTCATCTCCTTTCGGCGGGGGGCGGCGGTGGAGCTCGTGGAGGACGGGGTGACCGGCTACCAGGTCGACAGTGAGGCCGAGATGGCCGATGTGCTGGCAGGGCCGGTCGCCGCGATCGACCGGGAGGCCTGCCGGGCCCGGGCAGTCGAGCTTTACTCGACTAGGGTCATGGTCGACGCCTACGAACGGCTCTACCGCGAGATTCTGGAGGAGAGCGGAAAAACGCGATCCCGCGCGATGGCCGCCTCCCCGGCCCGCTCCGGGGCCGGAACCCTTCTGTCGGAGGTCCGCTGATGGCTGCCCCCCCTTCTGTCCTTCACACCGGTCTCCCGGAGTCCCTTCTGTCCGACCCCGTGGCGGCGATTCGGGGGCCGGGCGATCTCGTCCGGTTTTACCACGAATTGGCCGGCTCCGCTCCCCTTCTCGTTGTGACCAACCGCGAGCCCGTCGTCTGGAAGGGAGGAGCGGAGCGCTTTGCCCTTCCCCCCGGGGGGGTGAGCCAGACGATCCACCGCCTTCTGTGCCAGGTCGGGGGACGCTGGATTGCGCTTCGGGATTCGGGGGGCCCGGATCTTCTCCGTATTCCCGGGGAGCCCGGGGCCCCCGGCTACCGGCTCGACCGCCTGGAGGTCCCCACCGCCCTTATGGAAGGACACTATGCGGGATTTTCCAACGGAGTCCTCTGGCCCTTCTTCCACGACGAGGAGGGGCGGATCGGGGAGCCCCCGAATGCCCTGGCGGCCTACCGGGAGGTCAACTGCCGGGTGGCCGGGAAGGTGATGGACTCCCTTCGGGGGGGCGCCTCGGGGGAGATCCGGCCGGGGATGATCTGGGTTCACGACTATCAGCTGGCCCTTGTGGGGCAGGAGATGCGCCGGTCGGGGGGGGCTTTGCCCCCTCTGGCCTTCTTCTGGCATATTCCCTGGAGCGCGCCGGTCGGGGGAGCTCCCCCGCCTCGCTGGCTCTTTGAGGTCGTGACCGGACTCCTCTCCTACGACCAGGTGGGGTTCCAGACCGAGCTCTACCGCGACCGATTTCTCGAGACGGTCTTCTCCCTCTATGGCTCCCGGGCCTCCTGGGACGGAGAGACCCTTTCGGTTGCGACGGCCTCCGGCGTCCGGCGCCTTCACCCGGGGGTCTTTCCCATCTCTGTCGACCCCGACCACTTCCGCATGATGGCCCGGGATCCGGCGGGGATGGTCCCGGCCCTCTCCCTTCTCTCCGATTGCGGACTCGCTCCGGGAACGCCTTCGGGAGGCTATCTGATCTCGGTTGACCGGATGGATTACTCCAAGGGCTTTCTCGAGAGGCTCTCGCTTATGGAGGCGCTCTACGAGAACGATCCCTCCCTTGCGGGCCGCCTCGCCCTCCTCCAGATCGCCCCGCCGACAAGGCTCTCGGTCGAGGCCTATCGCCGCTATGCCGAAGAGGTGGAGCGACGATCCGAGGCTCTTAACCGACGATTCGCCCGGGGGGCCTGGCGTCCGGTGGTGACCCTCTCCCGATCCCTCGACCCCTCCCTTCTCGCCCCCCTCTATCGCCTCTCCCGGGGATGCCTCGTCACCGCGACCCGCGACGGCATGAACCTCGTGGCAAAAGAGTTTCTGGCGTCCCAGGACGGAGGCTCCGCACCCCTTTTTCTGAGCCGGCACACGGGGACGGCGATGACGATGGAGGGCCTCTCCCTGATCGATCCTGCCGATCCCGCCCTTTCGGCGCGGATTGTCGCCCAGGGGCTCTCCATGGACGGCCGGATCCGGGAGAGGAAGAACCGCCAGGCCCTGGCCGACCTCCGGGAGCACAACGTCTACCGCTGGATGGCCGAGAATCTCCTTCGCCCCCTCTCCCGTACATCGAAAGAGGGCGCGATCCTCTTCGCCCGTCCGTCCTGATGGGCTTTAGACCTTCTCCCCGGACCCACCTCGTCGACCCCACGGGGCAGGGCCGAAGTCCGGCGCTCTTTCTCGACTTCGACGGAACCCTGGCCCCTCTTTCGCCCAGTCCTTCGGAGGTGCGCCTCTCCGAGACCCATGTCCGACTTCTCTGCCGGCTTGCAGATCGTTATCCGACCTTTGTCATCTCTGGCCGGGGGGAGGCCGACCTTCTCTCCCGCCTTCCCCCGGCCGATCTTGCCGGGATTTCGGGAGACCACGGGGCGGTGCGCCTCCTCGCAGGAGAGCGTCATCTCCATCCCCGGGCCCAACAGGCGGGCGCCCTTCTTCCGGAGTTCGCGGCGCGGGCAAAATCCGTTCTGGAGGCCATTCCCGGGATTGTCGTCGAGCCGAAGGAGTTCAGCCTCTCGGTCCACTATCGTGCGGTGGACCCAAAACGGGTCCCCGAGGCCTCGGCCCTTCTGCGGCGCCTCTTTGGGGAGTTTTCTGCTCGGGAGATGTTCCGGATCTCGGAGGGGAAAATGGTCTGGGAGGTTCGCCCGGAGGGGGGCGTCACCAAAGAGGAGACGCTGGACTTTTTTCTCGGGGCGCTTGCCTCCCGGACGGAGCGGGACGGAGGGCCGGGATACTTTCCCGTCATGGCCGGAGACGACACCACCGATCTCGGGGCGGTCAACTGCGCCGTGGAGCGGGGGGGGATCGGGCTCTGGGTGGGGGATCCTCCCGCGGGGCTCGACCCGGCGGCGAGAGTCCTTGCCTCTCCGGACGCCCTCTGGGAGATCCTGCAGGGGCTTCTTTAGAGCTTCGGTCGACCTCTTCCCGCCTTCTTTCCGGATCCTCCCGGCACATCCCCGAAGTCAGGGATCTTCCGTTTGTCTCTCCCGGATCCGGGAGAGACAGAGATCTTGGACTTGCCCTGGGGAGCTGGAGGATCTCATGGAAAAAAAGACTGGACAGATGGGCGGCCGATTCCGAAAGATCTTCCAGTCCAGGCATTCAATGGCCCCAGGGGAAGATGGAGCCGATCGGCTATCTGTGCCAAAAATACGGAGTTCGTCTCGAACGCCCCGTCAAAGCCTATGACAAATGGGTTCAACGTATCCCTTACGTTTATCGCGAATCCGTCCTGGGTGAAAGGGGGGAAAGTGTCGACATCCGCCCGGAAAACGACTTGTTCTGCCTGACAACAATAAAACATTATCGAAGCTTGATTCCCATGGCACAGGAACATCGCAAGCCTATTTTCAATCTGACATCGGCGGATGGCGCCATAGGGAGCCATGCAAATGCCGTTTTGGATGCAAGGAAGGATTTCAGAGATCTTGCCGAGAAAATAGCTGGCAAAATCAACATGCCAATCTGAGCCGTTGTCCGGTTCCCTCAAGACCGACCGGCTCCGATCGTTATCTGTGGGGTGACCCTCCTCCTCCCGCCAGCCCCTCCCGTTTGATATAGTCTTCGAGGGCCTCCTCCCAGCTTCTAAGGACAAGTCCGGCCTGGTGGGCCTTGGCGTTTGAGAGGACGGAGTAGGGGGAGCGGGGTGCGGGCGGGTTGTATTCCTCCAGGGAGACCGGGGCAAGGGAGGCCGGGGTGCCCGAGAGTTCGAAGATCCGGCGGGCGAAGTCGTACCATGTGACGCGGCCGGCGTTCGTCAGGTGGTAGAGGCCGGGGGCGGGCCGGTCGAGGATCATCGTCCAGAGGACCCCGGCCAGATCCCAGGTTGCGGTGGGTCCCACATGGCAGTCATTGATGACCCGGAGGGGACGACCCGCCCGGGCGGCTCCCAGCATTGCCGTGACGAAGTTCCCCCCCTTCTGCCCCGAGCCCCGGCCGCCGTAAAGGCCGCAGGTCCGCACGATGGTGGCGCGCTCCCAGGCGGCCAGGACCAGACTCTCCCCCGTCGCCTTCGAGAGCCCGTAGACGGAGGGGGGGCGGGGGCAGGACTCCTCGGTATAGGGGATCTGCTCCTCCTCGTTGATCCCTCCGCTCATGACATAGTCGGTCGAAAAATGGAGAAGATCCGTTCCGGCATCCCGGCAGGCCAGGGCCAGGGCCCGGGGAAGGAAGGCGTTCATCTCGAAGCACTCCCGGATCTCCGTCTCGGCCCTGTCGACCGCGTTATAGGCGCTCGTGTTGACGACGAGGTCAAATCGCGCCTCCCGGATCCTCTCCATAGATCGGGGGTCTGTCATATCGAAGTCGGGACGGTCGAGGGGGACCACGTCAACCGGCGGCCGTCCCCCTGTGGTCCCGGCGGGGATCCGGGAGAGAAGGTCCGAGCCCAGCTGGCCGCGGGAGCCGACAAGTCCGATGCGAAGGGGAGAGGGCATGGGGATCCTTTCCTGAAGGGGGGGCGTGGCTCCGCAGTCGATGCGGGCGGGTGTCCGTGGCGATCCAGGGAGCAATCTGTCATAATATCGGGGTCGGAAGAGCTCCCGGGGTGCCGCCTTGTTTTTTGGGGGTTCTGCCTGACTGCCTGGTATCTTAGCACAAGACCGAAAAGGCTCCTCTCCCCTTTTCCCGTCGGGAAAGGGCGGAGAGGCCGCCGATCAACGACGAAAGGGTGTTCATGCGCTATCTTGTCACAGGGGGAGCGGGTTTTATAGGGTCCAATCTCGTTGCCCGGCTCGAGGCCGAGGGCCACGAGGTCACGGTGATCGACGATCTTTCCTCGGGCCATTTCAAGAACCTGATCGGCTTTCGTGGGGATTTTTATGCCGAGGATATTTCAGGGATGGACCTCGTCTCCGTCTTCTCCGGACGCCCCTCCTTCGATGCGGTCTTCCACCAGGCCTCCATCACCGACACCACCGTCATGGACCAACGGCTCATGATGCACAAAAATGTCGAAGGCTTCCACCGGGTGATCGACTATGCCCTGCGCCATACCATTCCGGTGGTCTACGCCTCCTCTGCCGGTGTCTACGGCGCGAACCCGAGCCCTCAGACGGAGAGCCAGATCTCCTCCCCCATGAACGTCTATGGTTTTTCCAAGGCCGTTCTCGACAATGTCGCCCAGAGGGCGGCGAAGGGGTATGCGAAGACGATCGTGGGGCTCCGCTATTTCAATGTCTTCGGACCGGGAGAGGACTTCAAGGGGCCCGCCGCCTCCATGATCTACCAGCTTTACCGTCAGATGAAGGGAGGCTCGGCGCCCCGGATCTTCAAATGGGGAGAGCAGGGGCGGGACTTCGTCTACGTGAAGGATGTGGTCGAGGCCAATATCCTGGCACTTTCGGCGCGCCGCTCGGGAAGCTTCAATGTGGGGTCGGGGAGCTTCACCACCTTCAACACCCTCGTCGATACGATCCGCGAGACGCTAGGGCTCGATGTGAAGACCGAGTACTTCGACAACCCCTACGACTTCTACCAGGAGCATACCCACGCCGCCATCGAATTGGCCGGGGAGGCCTTTGGCTACTCTCCGAAAACCCCTGTGGTCGAAGGTATCCGCGAGTATGTCCGGATCCTCGAGTCCCGGGGACGATAGCGTCCGGAGGGGGCGGATGAGCCCCGAACCCTACAGAAGGGGCTCATCCCCCCGCGGAGCCCTTCTTCTTCCTGCCCTCCTTTTCTTTGGTCTCTGGCTCCTTTGGCCTGAACTCTCTTTTTCTGCCCCCTCCCGTCCGGCACTGCCGGGGGAACACTCTTTCTCTCCCGCATTCTCCGGGGAGACGCTCCGGGGAGACTATGCCCCGCTTCTTCGCCTCTCTCCCGTGGACCGCATAGAGACTGAGCGCGAGGATCTCTCCCGGGTCACAAGCGACCTCGAGCTTCGTTACGGGATCGTCAAAAGCCGCTCCATTCGCAACTCGCTCGACCGCATCGCCCGTGCGCTGACACCCTTTCTTCTCCATCCGGGATTTCCTGTCGACATTCTCCTTCTCGATGCGCCCAAGCCCGCGGCCTTCTATCTCGGAGGGGAGACGGTCGTCCTGACCCGGGGGCTCATTTTTTCGCGCATGGTAAGAGACAGCGACACGATGGCCGGCCTTGTGGCCATTCTCCTGTCGCGCCACGACCTGCTTGCGGAGGCGCCGGACCTTCCCCGTCCTCCTCTTCCGGAGCTTGTCCGGGGGCGCAACCGTATGGCCCGCAATGCCACGGAGATCCTGATCCGGGCGGGGTTCCACTATTCCGGGGCGGTGGAGGCGGTCCGGCTCTTCGATCTTCTCCGCGACGGCCCCGACTGGAAGGAGACGGTCCACTACCTTGAGACGAACAAGGCGACCATCCTCTCGGAAGCCTCCCTCCTTGAAAACGGAGCCAACCTCCTTCTGGGAGATCGTCCCGCCGCGGCTCTTCCGCTTTTGGTCCGCTATGTTGATGCCCATCCCCGCTCGGTCGAGGGACGGTACTGGCTGGGTCTGGCCTACTACCGCGACTATGCCCGGCGCCTCCCCCTTTTGAAGGAGACGCTTCTGTTCTCGGTCGACCCGGTTCCGCGCCGTCCCTCGGGCCGGGCCTCCCACCGTCTCTGGGAGCGCGACTTCGCCCGGGAGATCTGGCGGGGGATCCTGCTTGAGAAACCCGGATTCTCTCCCGCGTGGAACGGGCTGGGACGGATCGCACTGATGGAGGGGAGGCTGCGGACGGCGGTGCGTTTTTTTGGCCGGGCGGCCCGGATCAACCCCGAGTCTCCCTGGTACAGGGGGGATTTCGGGATGGCGCTCTGGATGCGAGACCATAAGGTGCTGGGGATCGCCCGGTGGAAGAGGGCGACGGCCGTAGCCGGTTATGATCCCCGTCTCATCTACGACCAGGGGGTCCTCTCCCGGCTGGGCGAGCCACTTCCTCCCCAACGCTTCAAATCCGTTACCTCCCTCCCCGGCTGGTCGGAGGCCTCCCGACTCTGGGGGGAGAGTATCGGGGTCCGGAGGATCCGTCCGCTCCCCTCCTTTTTGGGGAAGTCCCTGCCCGCGCCGCTTCTTCCCGGAATGTCCTCAAAGAGGCTCCGGCAGATGGTGGGCCTCCCCGCCACCGCCCCCGTCCTCTCCCACCACTATACCGTCTGGGACTACCGCCTCCGGAACTACCGCATCTCCCTCCGGGGAGGGGTCGTCCGTATTGCCGAATTTTTTGGAAAGACGCGGGCCACGATGCCGTCCTTTCCGGACCAGAAGATCGACTCTCCCCCCGGGAAGGAGGAGGATCTTCCGGTGGAGGTTGTCCCCTACGCGCGCATCGCCTTCCTTCGTTACCGGACCGTCCGCCACCAGTGGGTGCTCCAGCGGGTGGGAACGCTTCTCGACCGCGTTGTGATCCTCTCCGACAGGCCCGACCGGGTGGGGGCGCCCCCCCGCCCACAGCTCTTCTCTCCCGGGGGGAGGGGGACCGGCGGGGGCCATTGACCCATGTTGACGGACGGAAAAAGAGTCCGTTTGCGAAGGAAGGCTCTTAAGCCGAGATCAGGATCCCCCCCGGAGAAGTCGGGGGGATCCTGGCTAAACACTGACGAGGAGGTGGGTATGGCGGGAGTCGGAGCTTTTTCAAGGTTTGCGGGTAAACGAACTGCGGTGTGGCTGGGGGGGACGTTAGGGGTTGCGGTGGGGCTTTCGATCGCCTTTTCGGGGATTGCCCGGGCCGATGCGGGGGCCAATGCAGGGGCAGGTTCGACCCTTTACAAGAACACCTGCACCGCCTGCCACGGAAGTGCCGGGGATGGCAAGGGCCCGGCCGCAACAGGCCTCTCACCCTCTCCCCCGGACTTTACCTCCCCGGCGTTTTGGGCGGACAAGACCGATTCCTATCTGCTTCACGTGATCACTAACGGATTGGGTCCCATGCCGGGATGGGGGGCAACGCTCTCTCCGGTCGACATCCAGAACCTTCTCGACTACGTCAAGACCTTCCGGAAGGGGTGAGGGGCTCCGCCCCCGGTCGGGTCTGATGGTCGTGTCTGACGGTCAGGTTTGACGGTCGTGTTTTGGGGCTTTCCTCGCGCCCTCTCAGGAGCTCCGGGGCGGGTCGCTGATGACGAGCTCGCGGACGATTTTTCCTCCGACGAGATGCTCGACCATGACCCTTGCGATCTCCTCTCGGGTCCGGACGGTGTAGAAGACGCCCTCCGGATAGACGGCCAGGACCGGGCCGGACTCGCAGGCGTCAAGACACCCGGAGCGGTTGGCCCGGAAGGGGCTGGGGACTCCCGCCTTCTTCGCCTCCTCTTTTACGATCTCAAGGAGCGGTTCGGCGCCACGGGCCGCGCAGGAGCCCCGGGGGTGGCCGTCCGGCCGTTCGTTGGTGCAGAGGAAGAGGTGCGTTCTGTAGCGGCTCATGGGGGTTCTCCTTAGTTTTTGTGGCGATCTTCAATCTCAGGCGATCTCCGGCTTCTCAGGCGTTCTTTGACGCCCCTTCTCCGGATCCTTCCTTTTCCTTCGCTCCCTCCTCGACGACCCTTATCGACAGCCATTCGATGAGAGCGGCACTCGCCTTTCTCCTGTTTTCCCCCCGTAAGTGGAACTCCCGGTGCCACATCTCCACATCGCTGGCCCCCGGGGCGTTCTTTTCCAAAAAGGCCGTAAGAGGGCAGGCGGCCGCCGACGGGATCTTCTTTCGATGGTTGGTATAGTCGCGCATCAACTTCCAGTGATAGGCCAAGGCTCCGAGCCAGGTCTCGATCCGGTCGCGCGTCCTGGGTACGGGGGGGGAGTCAAGGTGGGCGAGGGCCTTTTCAGTGGGCATGGGCCGGCCTAAGGCATAGCCCTGCCCCAGCGGAGCCCCCAGGATCGCCATCGCCTCGACCATGCCGAGATCCTCGAGCCCCTCGACGATCACCTCCTGGGAGAGCTCCCGGCCAAGCTGGAGAAGGGTCGAAACGAGTCCGAGGACCTCGGTTGGGGTCTGACGGATGCGCAGAAGGAGCTTCTGGTCGATCTTGATGATATCGAAGGGAAGGGAGGAGAGGCGCTCGAGGCTACTGTAGCCCGAGCCCAGATCGTCCATGGAGAGGCGGATCCCGATTTTCGACAGGGTGCGGATCGCCGTGAACTGGTCGGGGTGGAGGATCTTTTCGTTTTCCAGAATCTCGAGGGTCAGACTCCCCGGGAGAATATCTGCCCGGGTCAGGGCCTCCGAGACCCAGAGGGGACAGTCGGGATTCCTGAGAGTCTCGGGGGGGATGTTGACCGAGACGGAAAGGGTTCGGCCGGTCTTGCCGACGCTGTGGAGAAAGTCCAGGGCCCGGTCGAGCACGATCCGGAAGAGCCGGTCCTGTTCGGGGCGGCCCAGAAGGGGAAGGAAGGAGCCGGGGGAGATGACGGTCCCGTCGGTCAGGACGAGGCGGACGAGGGCCTCGACCTTGTCGGTGCGCCCGGTGGCAAGGTCAATGACGGGCTGGTAGAAGACGGCGAGCCCCCCTGAAAAGATCTCGGTCCGGTAGGTCCGGGCGGTTTTCTCGTCGACCACCGGCTCCAGGATCTCGTCGATGTTGGCGATCTGGCTAATGCGGGCTCCGATGCCCTGGGCGAAGAGTTTCGTCCAGCGCGATTCGAACTGGTGGGGATAGGCTCCGAGAAGGGTCAGGACCGCGGTCGGATGGCCCAGTGGGTCGAGAAGGGGTACATGGAGGGCCGAACGTATTCCGTTTCTTTCGAGAAGATCCCGGAGGGGCCGGTTCGTGAGCGAGTGCGTGGAGGGGAGGGTCGCAATGTCGCGGGTTTCGAAGGCGACGATGAGCCATTCATCGCCGTGCGTGCCGGGGCCAATCTGCGCGAGAAGAGCATGAATATCCTTGTTGAACGGGCTTTGGGAAAGGGCCGGTCCCGCCTCGGACTGGTAGCTCCCGGAGCTGTCGGGGCGCGTGAGAAGGGTCCCCCGGATTCCGGGGAGGTTCTCGAGCGTTGTCTGGAAAAGGCGCAAGAGGTCGTGGCCGGAGATGTCGGAGGGAGGGGCGAAGAGAAAAAGCGCCCCGAGGTAGGCCTCGACGACCGTCGAGTGCCTGCGGAGCTGGATCTCGATATCGGTGCGCAGGCGCCCTTCGGCAATCCGGAGGAGGGCGTGGCGCTCGGAGAAGGAGGAGATAACCTTGGGAAGCCTCTCGGTTAGTAGGGTGGCGTAAAGGTTCTCCGCCTGGAGGATGCGTGCGGTATCGACCCCGCAGAGGGCGTGGACCTCTCCGGCTCTTTCTGCGCGGATCCGGAGATCTTCGCGCGAGGCTCCGGAGGAGAGGAGGTGGAGCAGGTGGTCCCCCTGGGTCTCTTCGAGATGGGCTCGCTCCTGCGGGGAGAGGGTGTCCAAGACCTCGCGGTTTTCCGGAACCTCTCCGAGATGGGCATAGAAGGAGCGGACAAAGTCCCGGGCCACCGTCGCCAGGCTCTCCTGGTGTGCTGCGAGAAGCCGTTGCGCCGCCTTTCCGTAGAGATCGTCGATTTCGGCCTCCCTAACGGGCAGGATATCCTTTCCGAACTGCCACCAGCGGCTTCTGGTGGTCTTTCGGGACTTGGCCTGGTAGAGGGCGGCGTCGGCCTGCCGGAGGAGGGCATCCGAGGTCTCCCCGTCCCGGGGGAAGAGGGCCACTCCCATGCTCATGCCGACGGTCGCCCGGTGACCCGGCTCCACCTCGAAGGGGGTCTCCACCGCCCGATGAAGTCGTTCGGCAAAGGTCGCGATCTGCTCCTCGGGCGGGGCTGCGGATCGAAGGTCGAGAACGACGGTGAACTCGTCTCCCCCGATCCGCACGAGGAAGTCCTCTGCCCGAAGAGAGCCCGAGAATCGTTCTGCGATCTCCCGGAGAAGAGCGTCCCCTGCCGGATGGCCCCAGGTGTCGTTGACCGGCTTGAAGTCGTCGAGGTCGATCATCGCCACGGCGACCGGAGTGCGGGTGCGGTCCGCCCGGGAGAGCGTCCTCTCGAGGAATGCGTCCAGCGCCCTCCGGTTGGGAAGTCCGGTCAGCGCGTCGTGCATGGCATCGTGCTCGAGCTTTCTCGTGAGGTCGATAAGAGTCGAGATATCGCGGAGTACGCAGATGAAGTGGCGGATTGCCCCCGTAGGCTCCCGGATCGGGGTGATCCCCAGGATGATCCACCGGGAATGCCCGTTCTTTTTCTGTATCTCGATCTCTCCCGTAAAGGGCTCCTCGCGATCCAGCGCCCGGAGGATCTTCCTGTGGGTCTTGGAGGTGGGTTCCGTTCCGAAGGCGGGGGGGAAGACGTCGCCGACAATCTTTTCCAGGGGTACCTCCAGAAGCCGTGAGGCCGCCTCGTTGGAAAAAAAGACCCGGCGGTCCGGCGTCAGCATCAAGATCCCCTCTCCCACGGCGGAGACGGCATCGGCGAGGAGGGTTTTCTCCCGGCGGATGTCGAGACGGTCGAGACCCAAGGAGATGTGGGAGGCCATCTCGGAGAGAAGGTCCCGGAGGTCGGGGTCGAAGCCTTCGGGCGAGTCCTGAAAGAGGGTAAAGATCCCAAAGATGCGGCCGCTCCTCTTAATGGGCAGTGCGGCCACCCCCAAAAAGCCAAACTGCTCGACCCGATCTCCCCAGGGGGTGGAGGCCGCGCGGGCCCGGATGTCGATGTTGAAGAGGGGCGTTCCCGTCCGGTAGCACTCCGCCACCGCCCCGCGTCCCGAGGCGTGGTCGGGGGAGACCGAGATTGTGAGGTCCTGGAGAAAGGCAGTCCTTCCGGCCATTCCTAGGTAGTGAACGATGCCCGTCTCATCGGGGGCGCCGATATAGGCAAGGGAGAACTCTCCGCTGGCGATGACCTGATCGCAGATACCTTGAAAAAGGTCGCTTTCCTTTTCGGCGGAGGCGATGATCTGGTTGACCCGGGCGAGGAGGTCCCGGAAGGAGGAAATCCGCTCCATCCGTTTTGTCTGTTGCCGTCGCCAGGTGACATCGTAGGCTGTCACGATGAGGGCTCCGGCCTCCCGGGCACCTTCCTCGGGGAGAAGTCCGCCGCTCAGATCGCAGTAGACGGTTCCGCCGTCAGCCCTCCTGGTGCGAACCTCTGAGAGGGAGAAGGTCCCGGAACGCTCGAGCTCCCGGTAGGCCTCGCCCACTCGCCGGTACTCCTCGTCGTCGGGGTAGAGGATCCGGGTGGACTCTCCGATGAAGGGCTCCGGACTTTCGTATCCCAGGATGGAGAGAAATCGGGGGTTCATATAGACGATTCGTCGATTCCGGAGCAGCAAGATCCCGGCGCTCGTCGTGTCGAGAAGGGTCTTTTGAAGCTGTCCCAGTGTGCGCTCCCGCAGGAGGAGGTCCATGCGGTCGAGACCCCGGGAGATCGATCGCGAAAGCTCCTCAAGAACATCCCGGAGGTCGGCATCGAAGAGGTCTTGCGCGCTGTGGTAGAGGGTGAGGACTCCCCAGCGGACGGAGTTCCTAAAGAGGGGAAGTGCGGCGACACTCCGAATTTCGCGGTGTTTGGAGACCTCGACCCAGACGGGCTTGGGGCTTGCTTCGGGCGAGGATTCCCGGGCGAAATCTCCCTCGTATTGAGGCACTCCCGTTCTCCAGGAGCGGGCGGCCGGACCCTGTCCTGCGGGGGAGTCGGCCCGGCTTGAGATCGGGCCGAACTCCCGGAGAATGGAGTCGTCTCCTGAGACCGCATGAAACTGGAAGTTTTTGTCCTCCCCCGGAGTTCCGATCCAAGCCAGGGTGACCCCGGTCCCGTCGAGGGCTAAGGCGCAGAGATTTTTGAGAAGCTCCCCCTCTTCGTTTGACGAGGAGAGGATCTCGCCGGCTCTGGCCAGGAGCGCATTGAAGGTGGAGAGGCGGGAGAGGCGCTCGGCTTGCCGGTGGCGCTCTGTGACGTCGTGGAGGGTGACGAGGACGATCGCCTCCTCCCCTACCTTCACGTGGATCGTCGATGTGTCGAGCCAGAGAAGGCTTCCGTCCTTCATTTTTGCCCGGAGATCGGTGATCCTGACCTCCTCTCCCGTGAAGATGCGGGGATAGATAAGCGTTCCGGCTTTTTTGTACTCCTCATCGTCGAGGTAGACGATTCGGGTCGGTTGCCCCAGGAGCTCATTGACGCTGGCGTAGCCCAGCATCGTCGCAAGCCGCTCGTTGGCCTGGACGATCTTCCGGTCCCTGAGGATGGCCATTCCCGAGAGGGTGCTCTGGAAAATAGCCTCCCGCACGGCGGAGAGGTGACTCTCGCGCCTCTTGGCATCGATCCGGTCGAGGGTCCGGGAAAGGTCGCGGGCAAGCTCCCCGAGCACGGTCGTGCGCTCCTTGGGAAATGCCTCCGGAGGCAAGTCCCCCAGGAGAAGCGTGCCAAAGGGGGTGTCCCCTTTTGTGACGGGGAAGAGGGCCAGGCTTTCGACTCCGACATCTTTTAATGCCTGCCAGGGGAGGGAGGAGGGATTTTCCAGGAGCTCCCGGGCCACGGAGAAGATCGGTATCTCCCCGGAGGAGGTCTGAGGGGCCAAGGCAGGGATCTCCGAAAGGAGAGGGAGAAGATCGGGGCGGGCCGAGTCCCCGGCCCGGAGGAGGATCCCGTTCTCCGGACCGGCTTCGAAGAGTGCCGCGAGGGCGAGCCCCCCCTTCTCGAGGGCCAGGGAGCAGACTTCTCTAAAGAGGGTCGCTTCGTCGGAGAGGGTGGAGAGTCGCTGGTTGGCCTGGGCCAAAAAGGCATTGGCCCGGAGGAGGGCTTCGAGCCTCCGGGTGGCGTTGACCCTCTCGGTGACGTCCCGGGAGAGGAGGAGATATCGGGGAGAGTTCAGCGCTTTTGATTTTTTCTGAATGGCCCGGACTTCGAAGTGGTGGGTTCCTCCGGGGAGGGGAATGTCGTATGCACCGGTGGCGCTCCCGTTCTGGTCGGTCTCCCGGATAAGCCGAAAACCAAGGTCGGCCACATCCGGAGGGAGGACCTCGGAGAGAAGTTTTCCGATAAAGGCGGAAGGCGGGAGGTAGAGGAGGGATTCGGGACCGGCATGGAAGTTTACGAAGCGCCCGTCTGCATCCACCTCGAAGAGGAGGTCCGGAAGGGCTTCAAGTGTCCCCTCGAGGTCCTCCCGGAGAGAGGTATTCTCGGATTCGCGGGCGACCCGGGCCGAGATGTCGCGGGAGGCATTGAAGGAGTAAAGGTCGTCGCCCAGACGGAAGGTGGTGGCGACGATCTCGACCGGGAAGACCGTCCCGTCCTTCTTTCGGTGCAACGTCTCGAATCGGCGAGTCTCGCCCGGGGATGTCTCCATGGTCATCCGAAGGTCCTGATCGAGGCTTTCGCCAAAATCCTTGGCATCCCATGCCGAGAGATGCATCCCCGCCATCTCCTCCTGGGAGTAGCCCAGCATCCGGCAGAAGGAGTCGCTTACCTCCGTGACGTATCCAGCGGCGTCGAGGATGTGGATCCCGTCCTGGGCGAAGGTAAGAAAGAGGTCGCTGTTCTTTCTGAGGGCGTCCTTCTCCCGCCGCCGTCGCTCCTCTGACTTCGGATTTTCGTTCACGCGCTGTCCTGTCTGTGGGATTGGTGCCTGTGATTTGCCTATTCTAGCAGGAGAGACGTCTGAGGTCATTCTTTTTATGAAGGGGAAGAGTCCTTGTTGAGCTATATGGGGGTTGCCCCGGGGGGGGAGTTTTGAGAAAGAAGATTCAGCTGGGGGGGAGTCGGAAAAACTTCGCACATTATAAGATCCCCCGGAGGCTCGCACCCTCCCGTTCGGCTCGACGGATCTCCCAACTCGAGAAGGGGAGGAGGAAGAGCTCGCGAGTCTGCATGCTCCTGTTCTCCCATCAATGTTTTCTTAGAGTGAGAGATCCATCTGAGCAGGGAGTCTGGCGGGACAAGGATTGGTCGGGGAACCCCCGGGACGAGTTCAAATTGGGGCATGGAGAGTTCGGTTGCAGTTAGCAGTCTCGTGCCAGTCTCGTTCTCATTGTGTTATTGCTGTTTAGGCAGAAAAAAGGGGAGAGCGGATCGTTCGACCCGACCTCCCCCCGGGAGACCCCTCGACTTCGTCCCGTACGATACGGGAAGAATCAGAGGGCAGTGTTCGGGACGCTGAACGTCTGAGCGGATTGGGATCCACTGGCCGGAACAGAAACAGAGCCTCCCAGAACCAGAACATTGGTTGCGTTCATATCGACAACGGAGGCCGTTCCGGTCGTCATCGTAAAGTCTTGTCCGCTATTAGAAAAGCTGGTGGTTCCCGGCGTCATCCCGACCGTGCTGCACCCGGTTCCGGCTATCGTCATTTGTATTGTGAACCCCATGGTTCCCGTCATGTTGGTGACCGAGTAGACGTTCGCGAGACCTGCAAGCGCTGTGAGCGTCCCGCCGGTAATCGTGATGGTCTGGGAGCCGCCGGTTATCTGCAGAGTACAATTCGTGGCGATTGTCTGGGTGGGCACGGAGGGCATGGTGAAGTTCAGGTATCCCCCGGTGATAGTTCCGCTGGAACCGATCGTTATATTGGATCCTGATGATCCGGATCCTCCCGTCGGACACATGACCATCTCTCCATTATAAACTCCCATTCCGGAGGTGCTTGAATTGGCGCAGCCACTTGTCGGAACAGTGAATGTCGTATTGTCGATGGGGATTGTCGATTGAGACGAAACTGTCGACTCCCCGATCGTGAAGTTTTGGGGGCTCTCTCCCTGGATCGTATAGGACCCTGAGATCGATGAGCCGTTCAGCGTCCCGGTGAAGGAAACGTTTGTGTAGGACACTTTTTGCCCGGAGCAGTCGAGCGTTCCCGTGATCGTGGAACCGGATGTCGTTCCCTTTCCCGTGCAGATGATCTCGTTCGTCAGGTCGACGAGGGTCAGATCTCCGTTGGGTTGGACATAAAGCGTCGCGTTGATCGTCGGGGTTTGCGTGCTTGCCCCGGTGATCGTCGCTGCCGAGAGGGCTGTGGCTCCTCCCGACGCACCCGACGAATAGCCCCCCGCGCTTACCCCCCCGACGCTTCCGTTTGTGCCCCCTCCGCAAGAGGCCAGGAAAAGGCCCCCGAGAATTCCTGCGACGGCAAGAGACTTCCGGAGAGACGAATGTCGATTCGCTTTACCTGCGAAATCCTTTCGTGTCCCGATGTTCATCGTTCTTCCTCCCTAACATTGTAATGGTTTCGGCTTTTCCGCCCAATCGGTAAAAAGCACTTGTATTGAGATGTCATGGTGAGTGCAACGCAGTATTGGTTCGTTTGTCAGAAATTGAAACCGGCCGTCACCGGAACATACCAGAAGGCCCCCTGCTGGTAGGGGGAATTCGGCACGGCATCGGGAAGGTAGGCGACCTTGACCTCGACGAAGACCCAGTCAATATTGAGGCCCAGTCCCACATCGGCGTAGCTCGACCATGCATGGGAGGACGATTTTGCGAAGAATCCCTGGTTCAGGAGGGAGTTCTCGTAGGCGACCCCGCCATCGAGCGCCATGTAGAGAAAATAATCTGGATCGCCGTATAGCTTGAGCTCGACGCCTCCGGTCAGGGGGGCCGACTCCAGGGCGCCGGAGGTGAGATAGGGCGATGTGCCGGCATTGAACTCGCTCGCCTGCGCCATGACCCGGAACGCCACATCCTCCGTGAACCAGTAGGCGACTCCGAGCCCCCCACCGTAGCCGTTGCTCAAATACTTGTTCCATGTCGGAGATGTGTAGGATGCGGGCACGCTCGAGAAGACGCTCCCGGTATTCGGAGAGAGGGAATCGTAGTTCCCGAAGAGGAGAAGGTTCCATTCGCCCGTTCCGGAACTCTGCGCGCGGGAGAATGAGGGTTCGAATACAGAAATAACGAGGACAGCAAATGCCAGGAGCGCATAGCTCAAGATCCTCGGTAACCCCCGTTTTTTTCCATGGTTTACTCCTTTATTGAAAAAATCTCCAGAACGTACGCGCCGCCGCTGTTCGAAAATGGGAGCGTCAGCGGTTCATACCTTTTCCCTTCGGGATGTTCCCGAAGGTCTTTCAAAATGTTCGGAACAGCTGGAGTTCAGTAGTTTCCGGGGGGCTGGGTGCAGACAGTTTTTGCCCGCCCGGAACGAACGAGCAGATTATGTCCTAAGGTTCCCCGGATATGTGCTCCCGTTCTGGGCGACAACTTAAGACACGGAATCCTTGCTTTTTCGGTTGGAAGTTTCTTGAGGGTAGAGATGAATCTCTTGCTCTTAAAGAGTATTGTTTTTTAATACTTTACTTGTTTTTTATACAATAGTATCTATGTAAAGACAAGTTTTAACGAATGATTGAAATCAAAATTTCGCATGATTTTCGGAAGATGGCCTTCAGGCATCTCGCTACTCATCCTTTTCGGTTTGTTTAACACTTTTCTGAGGGTGGACTCTTCCTCTCTTCTCGATCACAACTTGAGGCGCTCTATGGTGCATTTAAAAGCCTTGTTCAGTCCTTCGGGAATGAAGTTCTTCCCCTTGGCAAGTCTTTTATGGGCCTGCCCCCTGGAGCCTCCATGGCAAGTCACGCCGGCACCAGGATCAAGAATGTCTCGTCGGCGGCGCTCTGCTCCTTCTTTCTTGTCGTTCAAATCCATTCCATGTACATGGTCCTCTCCCAAAGATGTGGAGACTGCCGCAGGTCCGTTGCAGGGGGCAGGAGAATTTGCAATAATTAAAAGATGGGGGGCTCCGGAAGCGGTTTCGGGGTCGAACCCAGAGGTCGCGATCTGTCCGCGTACGGATGCAAATATGGAAGGCCCCGTCAGCCATGATGGAATTCAAGAGGATCACCCAGCTCCCGCCCTATGTCTTCAGCGCCGTCAACGAGCTCAAGGTGGCGGCCCGGCGTCGGGGGGAGGATGTCATCGATCTCGGGATGGGCAATCCCGATCTGCCCACCCCGGCGCCCATCGTCGACAAGCTCGTAGAGGCCGTGAGAAACGGAAAGAATCACCGGTACTCCGCCTCCAAGGGGATCCCCCGCCTGAGAGAGGCGATCGCCGCCTGGTATGCCCGGCGACACCAGGTCACGCTCGATCCCGATACCGAGACGGTCGTCACCATCGGCTCGAAGGAGGGGCTGGCCCACCTCTCCCTTGCGACGATCGACCCGGGAGACCGGGTGGTGGTTCCCAACCCGACCTATCCCATCCACGCCTTCAGCTTCGTCCTGGCCGGGGCCACCGTGACAAACTACCCCATGGTTCCCGGCCGCGATGTCTGGGAGGATCTCCTCGAGGCTCTCGACCGCGCCGGTGGTCCTGTCAAGGCCATTCTCCTGTGCTTCCCTCATAACCCGACGGCACTCACCGCCCCCGACGGCTTCTTCGAAAAGGTCGTCGCACTGGCCCGGGAGAGGAATTTCTACGTCATTCATGACCTGGCCTATGCCGATATCACCTTCGACGGCTACCGGGCTCCCTCCTTTCTTTCGACCCCGGGAGCCAAGGATGTGGGTGTGGAGTTCTACACCCTCTCGAAGAGCTACAACATGCCGGGCTGGCGGGTGGGGTTCTGCGTGGGAAACCGCGAGATCGTCACCGCCCTCACTCGTCTCAAGAGTTACCTCGACTACGGAACCTTCCAGCCGATCCAGATTGCAAGCATCATCGCCTTAAACCAGATGGACGACTTTCCCTCCCAGATCGCGAAGGTCTACGAGAGGCGGTGCCATGTTCTCGCAGACGGCCTTGTGCGCTCCGGGTGGGATGTGACCATGCCGAAGGGGTCGATGTTTCTCTGGGCGAAGATCCCGCCCCAATTCGAGGAGATGGGATCTCTCGAGTTTTCGAAGCTCCTGATGAGCGAGGCCCAGGTCGGGGTCTCCCCGGGGGTGGGGTTCGGCTCCATGGGAGACGATCACGTCCGGTTCGCCCTCGTGGAAAACGAGAGCCGTATCCGGCAGGCCACGATGAACATCCGCCGGTTTCTCGCGAAGAGCCGGCCGGGTATGGTGGGAGCCCATTGATGACACTTTCGGAGATCCTTCTCAAGCCGCATCGTTCTCTTCTATTTACGGGCGCCCTTCTTGCGGCCGCCCTCCTTCACCCCCGGACGGCCGCCGCCTGGAGCTGGAACCTGGGTGACTCGCCGGAGCGGATTCTGACGATCTTCAAGAAGGGGGACCCGAACCTCGTTCCCCGCCGCGGTAGCTCCACCGAGCTTCCCTGCGGGATCTACACCGACTACGACGCCCACCCGACAGACCGCTTCCTTTTCTACTCGCCGACCGCCCTCGGCAAGGACCGGATGACCCCCGAGTTCCAGTTCGAGTTCCGCGGGAAGCTTCTGCAGGCAGTTCTTGTCACCGCCTCCTTCGGGGGGGTGGGGGCGCCGCCGACATGGCGACTGCGCGACATTCTCCCGGTCTCGCTCCAGGGGGTCCCCCCCCGGGTTGTCCACGCCGATGTCCTCTCCCAGGCCAAAGGGATCAACCTCCCCAAGGATGCGGTCCTTATCTGGGACTACAAGGGGAAAGACGGTCGCGAACGGGAGCTCCAGGTGCTCGTCTACAATGCCGACCTCTCGCCCGACTATCTCCCGGATGCGCCGGTCGCCGCCTATCTTCGGGCCTACCGGGACGTGCTCCTCGACGAGGGCAAGACCATTCCCCTGCCCCTCTCCAACCCCTTCATGAAACAATAGCCGATCCGGAAGGAAGAACCCCTTGACCAAGAAACAGAACGACAGCGCTGCCGTGAAGGTCGGCGTCATCGGCCTCGGGACGGTGGGCCAGGGATTTGTGCGCCTCCTTCTCAAGGAGACCTCCCACCTGCGCCAGCGTCTGGGCTTTCCTCTTGTTCTCGGCGCCGTCTGCGACCGGAACCCCAAGGCTCTGGCCTCTCTCTCCCTTCCTTCCGGCTGTCTTGCCACCTCCGATGCGCGGGAGATCCTTTCCGACCCGGAGATCCCCCTGGTGGTCGAGCTCATGGGAGGCCTTGAGCCTGCCCGCTCCATCGTCCTCGAGGCGCTTTCAGCCGGGAAGTCCGTCGTGACCGCCAACAAGGCCCTTCTCGCCCATCATGGGGAGGAGGTCTTCGGTGCCGCCGCCCGCCATGGGGTCGACCTGGGCTTCGAAGCTTCGGTCGGCGGCGGGATCCCCATTCTCCGGACCCTTCGGGAGAGCCTGGCCGGCGACCGGATCCTCAAGGTCTCCGGCATCATCAACGGCACCTGCAACTACATTCTCTCCTCCATGAGCCGGGAGCGGGTCGACTTCGGGACGGCCCTCAGGGAGGCCCAGCGTCTGGGGTATGCCGAGGCCGATCCCTCCTTCGACATCGACGGGATCGACTCCGCCCACAAGATCGCCATCCTTGCGGCGATGGCCTTCGGGTCGCCCGTCGCCCTCCCGGAGATCCCGGTCGAGGGGATCCGCCACATCCAGCCCATCGACATCGACTTTGGCCGGGAGTTCGGCTACGTTCTGAAGCTTCTGGGGATTGCGACCGACGGGGGGGAGAGCATCGACGTCCGGGTCCATCCCTGCTTCCTTCCGGAGGAGACCAGCATGCTGGCAGAGGTCGACGGGGTCTATAACGCCATCGAGCTTCTGGGCGAGGCCCTGGGCCCCCTTCTTCTCTTCGGTCGCGGCGCGGGAGGAGACCCCACGGCGACGGCAGTCATGGGGGATGTGATGGAGTGCGCCCGGGGGATCTTTCACAATGCCCGGGGCCAGGTGCCCGCTCTGGGCGTTCCCGTCTCCCTGCGCGTGGTCCGGCCGCTCCGTCCCATTGCCTCGATCACCTCCGAGTACTACCTCCGTTTCATGGCACAGGACCAGCCCGGGACGCTTTCCTACCTCTCCGGGGTCCTCGGCGAGCATGGCATCAGTATCGAGTCTGTCATTCAGAAGGGACGACAGAAGGGCGGCTCCGTTCCTGTCGTCGTCACCACCCACCGGGCGGCGGAGTCCCGGGTCCGGGAGGCGCTCGCCATCATCGACGCCTCGCCTCACGTGACCGAGAAGACCGTCGTCATCCGCATCGAATCCGCTCCCATGGAGGGGTCCCCGTCGTGATGAGAACCACCTGGCGCGGCATCGTGGCCGAGTACGCCCCCTTTTTCGGATCTCCCGATCCGGCCTCTGTCGTGACCATCCAGGAGGGGGGGACGCCCCTTGTCCCCCTCGAACGGATCGTCCGGGATCTTCCCGTGCCGCTCTCCCTTTACGCGAAGATCGAAGGGGCCAACCCCACCGGAAGTTTCAAGGATCGGGGCATGACCCTGGCCGTCTCCCGGGCGGTCGCCCGCGGGGCCCGCGCCCTCATCTGCGCCTCCACCGGGAATACCTCCGCTTCGGCGGCCGCCTATGGGGTCCGGGCGGGACTTCGGGTCTTCGTGGTGATCCCCGACGGCAAGATCTCCCGGGGAAAGCTCGCGCAGGCGATCGTGCACCGGGCGACGGTCATCCAGGTGGAGGGACTCTTCGACCAGGCGCTTGCCATCGTCCGCGAGGTCGCCAGTACCCACCCGGTGGCACTCGTGAACTCCGTGAACCCGGACCGGCTCGAAGGGCAGCGTTCGGTTGCCTTTGAGATTGTCGACCAGCTGGGCGACTCCCCCGACTACCATTTTCTTCCGGTGGGGAATGCCGGCAACATCACCGCAAGCTGGGCCGGCTACAACTCCTACCGCGCCGCCGGCCGCATGGCGGGCCTGCCCCGCATGATGGGGATCCAGGCCGAGGGGGCGGCTCCGATCGTTCTGGGCCACGTGGTGGAAAAGCCCGAGACGGTGGCATCGGCGATCCGGATTGGCAACCCCGCCTCCTGGCAGGGAGCGCTCGATGCCGCCCGCGACTCCGGGGGCACGATCTCCTCGGTCTCCGACGAGGAGATCCTCGAAGCCTACCATCTTCTCGCCTCCCGGGAGGGGATCTTCTGTGAGCCCGCCTCCGCCGCCTCCCTCGCGGGATTTTTGAAGAGGGCCAGGGCCGGAGGGTTTTCAGGGGGGGAACGTGTCGTCTGCACCCTCACGGGCCACGGCCTCAAGGACCCCGACGCCGTTTTTCGAAGCCAGCCGGCCGAGATCCGCGTTCCTGCCAGAAAGGAAGAGGTCCTCTCCGTCCTGGGATTTTCGTGAGGGGCTCTCGGGAGCGCCCCGGGGGATCGCTCCTGATCATTGCCGACGGTCTGGCCGAACCGGCTGGTTCTGTCAGCACGCTTTCCTCGGCCCATACGCCGGCTCTCGACCGCCTGGTTCGTCTGGGCCGTCTTTTTCGCCTCGATCCCCAACGCGGGGCCCCGGCGGAGGAGACGACCTCGGAGCGGGGAATCGCGGCGCTTCTGGGCCTCGGGATGCCAGGGGGGGCAGATTCTTTCAGGGTCTCGCGCGGGGGGCTTCTGGCGCTTCTTGCAGAGGGCGGGAGGGGAGCGTCCTTCGGGAAATCCTCCTGGTTTTATGTCGCGACCCCGGCGCGATTTGCTTCCGACGGGACTCTTCTGTCCTACGTGAACGACCCGGGGCGGGAGTCGTCGCTCTGGACGGCCCTCCTCGACCGGCTTCCCCCGAATCCCGAATTTCTTCTTCTTCCGGTCCGGGGCGCGGGGACCGGCTCCCGGGGAGGGGGATCCATCCTTCGCATGGTGGCCGCCTTTCCGGGGCCCCTTGCCTTCGAGGGGCGTCCCTCTCCAGGATTCCCCCCCCGCACCGGACGGAGGGGGACGGAGGCCCTCTGTTCCGGGGGGCTTTGCGAGTGGTTTTCCCGGGAAGGTCGCAGACTTTTCGGGGAGGGGAGAGAGCCGGGCGAGCCAGGCCTCTGGCTCTGGGGGGGAGGGGAGAGGCCGGAGTCTTCGCCAACCCCCCTCCCGGGCCGATTCCTCGTGGCCCAGGCGCCGCTTGTCCGGGCCCTGGGGCGGATGGCAGGCTACGAAGATCTCCCTCTCTCCCGGGCCACGGGCGAGACCGACACCGATCTTTCCGAAAAACTCCTTCGGCTTCGGGAGGCCCTGGCCTCGGGGGCCAGTCGGGTCGTTCTCCACGTCGAGGGCTTCGACATGGCGAGCCACCGGAAGGACCCCCAGTCGAAGAGGGACTTTCTCGAACGCTTCGACCGGGAGCTCCTGGCCCCCCTCTTTGACGCCCTTTATTCGGGAGAGGTCGGCGCCCTGGGGATCACCTCCGACCACCAGAGCTCTCCTGAGACGGGTAACCACGAGGCCGGTCCCGTGCCGGCGCTCCTTGTGAGAGCCGAAGATATGCAGAGCCTCCGGCCGGGATCGCCCCTCGACGGGGATGGGGCCTCCCGCCGGAGAATGACCGAAGAGACCTCGGCCGAATCCGAGTTTCTCCCGGTCGATCGCTGGAACTCCCTTCTCTTCCCCGAACCGGCACTTCCGGGGGAGAAAAGGCCCGACGACGGCCGGGGGAAGACTTTAATGGAAGGGATGCCATGTCGCGTATTGTCATGAAGTTCGGCGGGACCTCCGTCCGGGATGTCGAGCGTATCCGCCATGTGGCGGGTCGCGTGGCGAGGGTCCGGCGCGAGGGCCACGAGGTGGTGGCGGTGGTCAGCGCCATGGCGGGGGATACCGACCGCCTGATCCGTCTGGCCCAGGAGATCACCCCCGATCCGTCCGACCGAGAGCTCGACATGCTGCTCTCCTCGGGGGAGAGGATCACGAGCGCGCTCCTGGCCATGGCCCTGTCGGAGGACGGGATCCCGTCCCGCTCCTTTTCGGGCCGCCAGGTGGGGATCCACACCGACAGCACCCATACCAAGGCGCGGATCGAGCATATCGACGGCTCGCGCCTCGAGCGGGCGATGGCCGACGGGCTCGTTCCGGTGGTGGCCGGCTTCCAGGGGATCTCGCCTTCGGAGGACGTGACGACCCTCGGACGGGGAGGTTCCGACACCACCGCCGTCGCGCTTGCCGTGGCGATCTCGGCCGACCGCTGCGATATCTACACCGATGTCACCGGGGTCTTCACCGCCGATCCCAACATGGTTCCCCGGGCGAAAAAGCTCGAGAAGATCTCCTATGAGGAGATGCTCGAGATGGCCGCCCTGGGGGCCAAGGTCCTTCATTCGCGCTCGGTCGAGTTCGCCATGCGCTACCGGATGCCGCTCCGGGTCCTCTCGACCTTTTCCGAGGATCCGGGAACCTATGTCACGGAGGAAGACAGGACGATGGAACAGATGGTTGTTTCAGGGGTGACGCTCGACAGGAACCAGGCACAGGTGGTCGTCTGCGACGTCCCCGACCGCCCGGGGCTGGCGGCGACACTTTTTCGCGAGCTCTCCGACAATGCCCTCATTGTGGACATGATCGTCCAGAACGTGGGGCAGGACCACCTGACCGACATCTCCTTTACCGTGCCCCGCTCCGAGGCCCGGAAGACCCTCCGCATCGCCGGGGAGGTTGCCTCCCGCATCGGGGCTGGCGAGGTCAAGAGCCGCGAGGATATCAGCAAGATTTCGATCGTGGGGGTCGGGATGCGCTCGCACTCGGGCGTGGCGGCCCGGATGTTCGAGACCCTGGCTGGGGAGGGGATCAATATCCTCATGATCTCGACCTCCGAGATCAAGATCTCGTGTCTGATCGACGAGAAGTACGGGGAGCTTGCCGCCCGGGTCATCCATTCCTCCTTTGGGCTCGACAAAAGCGATGCCGGAGAGCCTTCCCGTGGATAGCGACTCTGCGGAAGACTCCTCCTCCCGGATCTTTCTCTACGACACGACTCTCCGGGACGGCTCCCAGATGGAGGACATCTCCTTTACCCTCGAGGACAAGCTCCGGATCGTCGCCCTTCTCGACTCCCTCGGGATCGCGACCATCGAGGGGGGCTGGCCGGGCGCCAACCCCAAGGACCGGGAGTTTTTTACCCGGGTCCGGGAGCTCGATCTTGTCTCTTCCCGGATTGCGGCCTTCGGAAGTACCCGGAAGGCGGGGAACTCCGTCTCCCAAGATCCGGTGGTCGCCGACCTTCTTGAGGCCAAAACCCCCGTTGTGACGATCTTCGGCAAGTCCTGGCGCCTCCATGTCCGGGAGATCCTGGGGCTTTCCCGGGAGCAGAACCTTGCCATGATCGCCGAGACGGTCGACTTTTTGAAGCAGAACGGACGCGAGGTGGTTTACGACGCCGAGCACTTCTTCGACGGATTCGCCGAAGATCCGGACTTTGCCCTCGAGACGGTCCGGGCGGCCCGAACGGCCGGAGCCGACTGGATCGTCCTCTGCGACACAAACGGCGGAAGCCTTCCCGGGCAGGTGGCGGAGGCCACGCGTCGTGTGGCGGAGGTTGTGGGGGGCGCGATCGGCATCCACTCCCACAACGACTCCGAACTTGCGGTGGCCAACTCGCTTGCCGCCGTCTCCGCAGGGGCCCGTCAGGTCCATGGCACGATCAATGGCATCGGGGAGCGCTGCGGCAACGCCAACCTCGTCTCGGTGGCCCCCAATTTAGTTCTCAAGATGGGTCTTCCCGTCATGGACCCTGCCGCCATGGCCAGGCTTCGCGACGCGGCGGCCTTTGTCTCGGAGCTCTCCAACCGGGCGCTCCCCAAGAACATGCCCTTCGTCGGCGAGTCGGCCTTTGCCCACAAGGCCGGTGTCCATGTCCACGCTGTCCGGAAGGTGGCCCGGGCCTACGAGCATATCCGTCCCGAGATCGTGGGCAACCGCCAGAGGATCCTCCTCTCGGAGCAGTCGGGCCGCTCGAATCTTGTGGAGAAGGCCCGGCAGTATGGCCTCTCGCTCGAGGACGGCGACGGACATCTTGCGGGCCTTCTCGCCCGGCTCAAGGAGATGGAGTTTGCGGGGTATCAGTTCGAGGGGGCCGATGCCTCCTTCGAGCTTCTGATGCGCGAAGCGATCGAAAAGACGTCGCCCTATTTCGTGATCGACTTCTTCCGGATCGCCATGGGGCGGGGAGGCGGCGAGGGGTATTCGGAGGCGACGGTCCAGGTGCGGGTGGGGGCCCAGTTCGAGCATACCGCGGCGTTGGGGAACGGACCGGTCAACGCCCTCGACAACGCCCTCCGGAAGGCGCTGGCCACCTTCTATCCGGAGGTCCGCCACATCGCCCTTCTCGACTACAAGGTGCGGGTCCTCTCGGGAATCGCCGGGACGGCCTCCCGGGTCCGGGTTCTCGTCGAGAGCTCCGATGGCCGGAGCAAGTGGGGGACGGTGGGCGTCTCGGAAAATGTCATCGAAGCCTCCCTCGACGCCCTTCGGGACAGCGTCGAACACTATCTTCTCACCACGGGAGCCCGCCGCCTTGACGGGTGAGCCCCAGATCCATCCCACCGCCATCGTCGACCGGACCGTCGATTTTGGCGCCGGCGTCTCGGTGGGGCCCTTCTGTGTCATTAAGGGGCCCACGACGATCGGGGAGGGGTCGGTCCTCATGGAGAGGGTCTCGGTGGGGCCTCACGTGACGATGGGGCGCGCAAACCGCGTCCATCCCGGCGCGGTGATCGGCCATGAACCCCAGGACCATTCCTACCATGGCGCTCCGACCCAGACGGTGATCGGCGACGAAAACGAGATCCGGGAGTACGTCACCATCCACCGGGGGACGAAGGAGGACTCGAAGACCGTCATCGGATCCCACACCCTCCTCATGTCCGGGGCTCATGTGGCTCACAACTGTCTTGTGGAAGACCGGGCGATACTTGCCAACGGCGTCCTCCTGGCAGGCCATGTGAGCGTGGGGGAGGGGGCCTTTCTTTCGGGAGGGGTGCTCGTTCACCAGTTTGTCCGGATCGGCCGGCTCGCTCTCCTCCGGGGAGGCTCCCGGACGAGCCGCGACGTCCCGCCCTTTGCCATCATGGACGGAACCCACACCCTCCGGACGATCAACCGGGTGGGGCTCAGGCGGGCAGGGTTTACCCGGGAGACGATCGAGGCGGTGGACCGATTCTACAAGGAGTGGCTTCTTGCCGGGCCGATCGACCGAAGGGCGCTTTCGGCCTATCCCGCGAGCTGTCCCGAAGTGGGGGAGATCCTCTCCTTCGTCCTCGAAAGCCGGCGCGGCATCTGCGCTCCGAAGCGGCACTCAGGCTCTCTTCGGGAGGACGACGGGGAGGAGTCGGAGTGATCCTCGCCCGGCCGAAACTCCCCACTAGCGCACTTTTCGTGCGGCCGAAGGAGGCCAGGGGCCGTTTTTTTTATTTTCCGGTTGACTTTTCGGGGGGCAACCCCTTATGATATCCGACTGAACCGAAGGAGGCGCTCTTGAATAGAACTGACATCGTCGAATACACCCGCAACAACGGCGGAGGAGAAAATCTTCCCCGCAAGACTGTCCGGGAAGCTCTCGACTTCGTGATCGAGGAGATCACCAATGCCGTGCTTGCGGGTGAGTCCGTGAAGCTGACCGGTTTTGGAACCTTCGAGGTTCGCAAGCGCGAAGATCGCCTCGGCAGGAATCCAAAGACGGGCGAGCCTCTTCTTATCAAGAGCCACAGTGTGGTTGTCTTTCGGCCGACTCGGCATTTCTGGGGCGAAGAGGAGACGGAAACCCCCGCCTCCGCCGGCACCTCCAAAAAGGGCTGATTCCTGTCGGGATCCTGACCATTCGCGGTTCGATCCGATTCGGCCGGAACTTCGGGCCGGGTCATCAGGCGAGGATATCGGGTGGCTGCCTCCGGAAGAAAGTACAAGATCGGTGAAGCATCGGCCCTTCTGGGCCTTCCGATCACGACGCTCCGCTCTTGGGAAAAGGCCTTTCCCATGCTGGCTCCCACCAAGACGCGGGGAGGTCACAGGGAGTATTCGGAGGGCGATCTCGCCTTCCTCGCCCGGATCATCGATCTTCTGAAGCACGAGGGCCGGACCGTACCCAGCGTCCGGAACATCCTTGAAAAACGTCCCCCCCTGCTCGACGCTCCGACCGTCGAGGGACTTCTCCTCGAGGTCCGGAAAGGACTCTCCATCCTTTCCGAAAACGATGTGGAGGTCGAGTAGTCTGGGGGGATGTCGTTTTTTTCTGTCGGGGCGTGGCGCAGCCCGGTAGCGCACTCCCTTGGGGTGGGAGTGGTCGAAGGTTCAAATCCTTTCGCCCCGACCATTTTCTTTCTTCTTTTCTCGTTTTTTTTACGACCTGGCCGCCCCGGCCCGATCGTCCCGCCTTGCGGCTGCCGGCATTGTCGGAGAGCGTTCGTTCGTGTTCGGATAGATTCCATCGAGGAAGGACACCTTTCGTGAATTCCCTCTCTTGTCCCTCCTTGTTCCTTAATCTGCAGATTCCCCGACCCTTGCAACCAAGGCTTCTCTCTCCCGTCCCCTCCCCGAGGTCGGCGCGATGACGCAGGATCCTTCTCCCCTGATCCTTCTGTCCAACGACGACGGGATCGGCTCCCGGGGGATCGCCGTTTTAGAGGAGGCGGTGAAGGGGTTGGGCGAGATCTATGTGGTGGCGCCGGAGACCGAGCGCTCGGCCGCCTCCCATGCGCTGACCCTCCACAAACCCCTTCGGATCGCCGAACGCTCCCCCCGGCACTTTGCCGTCTCGGGAACCCCTACCGACTGCGTGAACCTCGCGATCTTCACCATCCTGCCCCGCCGCCCGACAATCCTGCTCTCGGGGATCAACCACGGGGCCAACATGGCAGACGACGTCACTTATTCGGGGACGGTCTCGGCCGCCTTCGAGGGCTCGATTCTGGGGGTGCCCTCCATGGCCTTCTCCCTTGTTCTCCCCGATGAGGCCGATGGGCCTCTTGCCTTCGACACCGCTCGCCATTTTGTCCGGATCCTTGCCACCCGGATGCTCGAGGAGTCTCCGCCGGCCTCCGTGGCCTTTTCCGTGAACATCCCCTCAAGGCCGACCGACCGGGTCGAAGGGATCCGGATCACCCGGCTTGGAAAGCGCATCTTCGACACCGGAAACATCGTCATGAAGTCCGACCCCCGGGGGCGACCCTACTACTGGATCGGGCTCTCTCCCACCGATTACGAGCCCGATCCGGAGTCCGATCTCCACGCCGTGGATCACGGCTATGTCTCGGTGACTCCCCTGCACCTCGACCTGACCCACTACCCCTCTCTCTCCCGTTTTCGCGGTTGGGAGGGGCTCTCCCGGGGGGCCGTCGGCGCGGGGGCTCCCCCCTCCCTTTCGTGAGAGGTTCGCGATGGCCGTGACGATCTCCCTCTACAACTCCCTCTCCCGCCAGTCTGAGCCCTTTCATCCCCAGGAGGAGGGTCTGGTCAAGATGTACGTCTGCGGGGTGACGGTCTACGACGACTGCCATCTGGGCCATGCGCGAAGCCAGATGGTCTTCGACACCCTCCACCGGCTCTTTCTCGAGACGGGGCATACGGTTCTCTATGTTCGGAACATCACCGACATCGACGACAAGATCATTCGCAAGGCTGCCGAGGCCGGTGTCCCCATCGAGGAGATCACCCGCACCTACATCGACTCCTTCTCCCGGGACATGGGCAGGCTGGGGATCCTTCCGCCGCTCCACGAACCCCGGGCCACGGAATTCCTCTCCCCCATGATCGCTCTCATCGACCGTCTTCTTGGGTCCGGCGCCGCCTACCGCGCCGGGGGGGACGTCTACTTCCGTGTCAGAAGCTTTGACGGGTACGGGGAGCTCTCCCACCAGGTGCTGGGGGAGCTTCGCTCCGGAGCCCGGATCGAACCGGGCGAGGCCAAGGAGGATCCCCTCGACTTTGTCCTCTGGAAGGGGGCCAAGCCCGGAGAGCCTTCCTATCCGGCCCCCTTCGGGGCGGGACGTCCCGGATGGCATATCGAGTGCTCCGCCATGAGCCTCCACTACCTGGGCCCCACCCTCGATCTCCACGGCGGCGGCATGGATCTGCTCTTCCCCCACCACGAGAACGAGCGGGCCCAGAGCGAGGCGGCCACGGGAAAGACCTTCGCCCGGACCTGGATGCACAACGGCTTTGTGACCACGAGCCAGACGAAGATGTCGAAGAGCCTTGGCAACACCCGCCGGATCCGTGCCTTCTTCGAGGACTCCCCCTTCCCGGAGCCGGTCACCCGGGAATGGCTCCGCTACTTCTTTCTGGGAACACACTACCGCGGGCCGGTCGACTTCACGGAAGGGGGGCTTGCCGCCGCCAAGAATGCCCTCGACGGCCTCCACCAGTGCCGCGCGCTCCTGCTCGAACGCCTCGCGAGCCTTCCTATTGAGGCAGATCCCCAGGAAGGCTCACTTCTTAAGGCCTTTATGGAGGCGCTGGCCTCCGACCTCGATACCCCGGTGGCGCTCTCCGTTTTGCACGGGGCCAAGAGCCGCATCAACCCCTGGCTCTCCTCCCCGACCTCCGGGGAGCCCCCCGTCGATCCCCGTGAGGTTCGGGCCCTCTTTCGGCTGGCCGAGCGGACGCTCGGGATCCTGACGACTCCGGCGTCGCTCTGGGTGGGGGGCGACAAAAGCGAAAAAGGGGGGGGAGCCGCACTCTCGCAAGAAGAGATCGAACGGCTGGTCCTCTCTCGTGAAGAGGCCCGCAAGGCGCGAGACTTCAAACGGGCCGATGCCCTCCGGGACGAGCTCCGGGTGGCCGGCATAGTGCTGGAAGACCAGCCGGGAGGTTCCCCACGGATTCGGAGGATCTGACAGAGTCTGGAGGTCTTGTCGGCGGGATCCATCCCGTCATGGAGATCCTTGCCAGTCGGCCCGACAGCATCGTCCATCTCTACCTGCGCGACGACCACCACCACGACTCCCGCCGGCGGGAGATCATCCGGTTGGCCCGCTCCCGCGGGATCCCCTTGGACTTCCTCCCTCCCCCCGCGATCGACCGGCTCTTCGTTCGGGACTCATCGTCTCCCGGCGCTCCCGGAGGCCCGGGCCACCAGGGCGTCATTGCCCGGATCCAGGCCGTCTGGACCTACCCCTCTCTCGAAGACTTTCTTGAAGCCAGCTCGGCTCCCTCGACTCCATCGGGTAGCTCGACTCCATCGGGACCGGGGCCCTTTTTGCCCTCTCCCCTTGTGGCCGTGGACGGGGTACAGGACCCCCGAAATCTTGGCGCTCTTCTTCGGACCTGCGACGCCGCCGGCGTGGCAGGGGTTCTTCTCCCGAAACGCCGGGTCGCCCCGCTCTCCCAGGCGGCAGCCAAGACCTCGGCCGGAGCCCTTTTTACCCTTCCCCTCGTGCGGGTGGGCAACCTGTCGGCAAGCCTTCGCCAGCTCAAGCGGGAGGGGTATGCCGTGGTGGCGCTCGACCTCGAAGGGGAGCCCCTCCCGGAGGGAGTCCTGCCGGCTCCCATCGTCCTTGTGGTGGGGGCGGAGGAGAAGGGGGTTACCAGGCCGGTTCTCGATCTCTCCGACTGGAGGTTCCGGCTTCCCATGCGCGGCAAGGTCCAGAGTCTGAACCTCTCCGTTGCCGCGGGGATCTTCCTCTACCGACAGATCCCGTCGGAGGGGTAGTCCGGGGCAATGCTCACAGGTGACGGGGGGGTCTTGGCGCGTGGCTATGATATGGGGCTTGTCGAGGGAGGGCGGAGCTTTCGTGGAAGGGGGAAGGTGGAGTGATCTGTGGGACGGGGCTGGCCCCCGTTCTCTCAGGGGGCCAGGCGTCTCATGGGGCCGTCATCTCAGGGGGCCAGGCGTCCTGTGGCTCCGGGCCCGGAGAGGAACTCTCCGATTATCCGAAGGGTCCGGCGAAGGATAAGGAGAAATCTTGCCGCCTTTGACCCGGGGGGTTCAAGTCTCTCTGTCATGGTCGACTCCTTCTGTTTTGCACTGCTCCGAGAAAGCTCTGAGGGAGGGGAGAGGGGCCCCTCCGGCTTTTCCTCCCTCACAAGAGCTCTCCCGGGGGCCCCGACAGGGCCTTCAGGAGGTTCCGGTGAGCCTTCCGGGACCGCTTTGAAAAAAACGGACTAACTCCCGGCCGGAAGAGGACTCTTCTGCATCCTTCGATTGAAGAGTTGAGTGAAGTATAAGGGGAATATCATGCTTGTCAAGAAAGATTCGGGAAAAAATTCCTGCGCAATCCCGGCACGCGCCTTTCATCGCGGCTTCGGGGGAGTCGGAACGATCCTTCTTTTTGCGGGGCTCGGGATCCTTCTTCTTCCGCTGTCCACTTTCGCCCAGACGCCCGCCCAGACGCCGCCGGCAATCTCACCTGGCTCTCATGCGGGAGGATCGGCCTCCCTCAGCGTTGCCTCCGACGCGCTGGTTCGGGAAGCCCTCCGCTACGACTTCGGCGCGCACGGGACACATCGGGATCTTCCCCGGGCGATCGCGCTCTACCGGAAGGCTGCCGGCCGGGGGAGCCTTCCGGCCATGATGCTCCTCTCCCAGCGCTACGAGATCGGCCGGGGCGTTCCCCAAGACGACCGGCGGGCCGTTCTTTGGCTCAGACGCGCGGCGCATGGAGGCTATCCCCCGGCCGAGGACGCCCTGGGAGACCGTTATGCCGGAGGCGTGGGGCTAAAGAAGGACGATGCCCGCGCCATCCGCTGGTATCTGCGGGCGGCCCACCACGGATACGGCGAGTCCCAGGACCTCCTGGGGCTTCGCTACGAACGGGGGGAAGGTGTCAGGAAGAATCTTTCCCGGGCCCGCTACTGGTACGATCGCGCAGCAAGAGACGCCGGCAATCCCGATGCCTTTGCCCGACTGGGCCTCTTCTGGGAAAAAGGCCTGGGGGGACCGAAAAGCCTCGAGAAGGCCTATGTCTGGGACGCCCTTGCCAGGACGACACTCCCTTCCGTGACCGCCCGATACCGCGCCATAGAAAAGCGTCTTTCTCCAAAGACCAGAAAGCGGCTCGACCGGGAGGCGGCGGACTTTTTGGCGCGCTACCGTCCGGGTTGGTCGCGCTTTCGACTTGCCCCCTGAAGGAAAACCTTCCCTCTGCCGAAGCCTTCAGGATCCTCCGGCGGGTGAGCGAATACTTTCGATCTCGAGAAAACTCGCAAACAATAGGACCTAAGACCTGAAAAAGGGGGGAGAAATCCCCCCTTTTTCATTTGAAGACTCGTTCTCCCGATTAGCGTGGCGTATCAGGGAGCATTCTTAGGTGGTGCAGTGATGGGGACTGTGGGGAAGTTCGGCAAAAACCTCCTCCATGATCCGGAGTGTTTCCTTCTTCGGCGGCCCTTCCCTGGGGTTGAAAGGCTCGTCGACATAGGGTTGACTGAGGATGAGCTCTTTAAAGCCCTCCTTCATGGCCGCCAGAATCTCCCCCCGCATCTCCTTGTCGGCCTTCATCTCGGAGGAGATGTTGTCCGCGGCGCACCCGAAGTAGGTGAGCAATCGGGTCTTCCAAAACTGAAGATTCCCCTCCGAAAAATCGGGAACCGAGTCCACCGGAGCCCTTAAGCCCTCAATTCTGGACCGCTGCAAAATTTTTTCCTTGCTTGTTTTCGTTTCCATGTCAGGACTCTCCTACTTGGCTTCATGTTCGACAACGACAATTTCCAGCGATCGAAGGAGCGCTGGTCGCAACACGAGGAAGGATCCCCCTCCTCTGTGTATTGTCAAAACGCCCCTTTTTTGAACACTGGATTTATCCCTTGATCATCCCTTGAGTTTGGTGCAATTGTTGTGCCATGGTATTCGGGGGCGGGTCGACCTCGCCCGGGACAAAAAACGATCCTGATTCGGCGAGACTGGGAGCTCCTTCCCGAAGACCGGACGTGCGAGCCTGGTCAAGAATGACCGTCGCGACTGGAAGGTTCTGGGGCGGGACTGTGGGGAAGGCTGCAAGGAGGTCGTCCTGGCAAGACGAAGTGTGGGGGGAGAGAGGGACGGGGGAGGGAGAGGCTGTCTGTTTTCTTTACGGAACCGTCCGTTTTGCTTACACTCTGACGCTGGCGCGATCCTGAGTTCCTCGGAGGAATCGATCAGTCTTCCAGTCTAAATGTCGGGGAGGGAGCCAGGTGTCCAAGGAGGCAATGCGATCCTGTTTCTTCGGTGCCGCAGGGCGGCAGGTAAGACGACGTCTTCGACTCGCAAGATCTTCCCGGTCTTGGCAAAAAAAAGAGACTATTAGGTAAAATTATTTATAGCCAATGGCTTGCAATCGTTCTTCCTGACGTGTCAAAGGTCTTTTCTCCTCCCTCCTCCGTCCTTTTTTGCATTCCCTGATCTCCGGGGACTACACTATCTTCGATTGCAGAAAAGGGTGCGGCCGAAGGCCCGCTTCCCTTGCGCCCATTTCTCATCCCCCCTCATGGAGGATCCGCGCCTATGGACATTCAGGATAACCACCGGGATATTTCGATTCCCCCTATCGAACTCGACACGAAAAAGGACGCGCTTCCCCAGCATATCGCCAACCACCTGACCTTCTCCGCCGGCAAGGATGCCCTGACGGCGACCAACCACGATCTCTTCGTGAGTCTGGCCCATGTCTCCCGGGACAGGATGGTCTGCCGGCTGATGGAGACCATGCGCAGCTACTACGACAAGGACGTGAAGCGGGTTTATTATTTTTCTCTGGAGTTTCTGATGGGTCGGGCCCTTTCGAACAGCCTCGACAATCAGGGGATCCTCCCGGAGGTGAAAAAAAGCCTGCTCGATATGGAGATCGACCCGGAGGTGGTCTTTGACAGCGAGCCCGACGCCGGGTTGGGTAACGGGGGGTTGGGGCGCCTTGCCGCCTGCTTTCTCGACTCCATGGCAACGCTTGGGATCCCGGGGTACGGCTACGGTATCCGCTACGAGTACGGGATGTTCTACCAGCGTATCGAGAACGGCTGGCAGGTCGAGAGTCCCGACAACTGGCTCCGCTACGGGAACCCCTGGGAGTTCCCGCGGCAGGAGGTTCTCTATCCGGTCAAGTTTAACGGGCGGGTTGTGGAGTACGCCGACGAGAGGGGCGTTGTCCGATACCACTGGGTCGACACCGAAGACCTGATGGCCATGGCCTACGATACCCCCGTTCCCGGATACGGAGGGGAGACGGTGAACAACATGCGCCTCTGGTCGGCGAAGAGTTCCCACGAGTTCGACCTGAACTATTTCAACGAGGGCAACTATATCAAGGCGGTGGAGAGCAAGAACCAGTCGGAGAACATCTCCATGGTCCTTTATCCCGACGACTCCACCTCGATGGGGCGGGAGCTCCGTCTCAAACAGCAGTATTTCTTCGTCTGCGCCTCCCTCCAGGACATCCTCTATCGCTTCGACAAACACCACAACAGCTGCGACACCCTGCCCGACAAAGTTGCGATACAGCTCAACGACACCCACCCCTCGATCGCCATCGCCGAGCTCATGCGGGTCCTCGTGGATATCCGCCTCATCGACTGGGAGAGGGCCTGGCGGATTTCGACCCGCGTCTTCGCCTACACCAATCACACGCTGATGCCGGAGGCCCTGGAAACATGGCCTCTCGAACTCCTGGAACGGACGCTTCCCCGGCACATGCAGATCATCTACGAGATCAACCACCGCTTCCTCAAGGAGGTCATGCACGCCTGGCCCGGGGACTCCGATCTCCTTCGCCGGGTCTCGATCATCGACGATGCTCCAGGCGGCAAGCGGGTGCGGATGTCCCACCTGGCGATCATCGGCAGCCACAAGGTCAACGGGGTGGCGAAGATCCACACCCAGCTCATGAAGGAGACGATCTTTGCCGACTTCGACCGGATCTTCCCCGGCAAGATCGTCAACATGACAAACGGTGTGACCCCAAGGCGATGGATCAAGCAGGCCAACCCTGGGCTCGCCGACCTCATTACCTCACGGATCGGGACGGACTGGGTTAGGGACCTCTCCCGGATCGCCGACCTTGCCCCCTTTGCCGACGATCCGGGTTTTCGCTTGGAGTTCGCCGCGGTCAAGCGGGCCAACAAGGAGTGTCTGGCGAAATTCCTTAAGGAGAAGGTGGGCATTGAGGTCCGGGCAGACTCGCTCTTTGATGTTCAGGTAAAGAGGATGCACGAGTACAAGCGCCAGCTACTGAACATCCTTCACGTCGTCACCGCCTACAACAGGATCTGCAAAAATCCCGAAAGGGAGGTCGTCCCCCGGACGGTCGTCTTCTCCGGGAAGGCTGCGCCCGGATATGCTACGGCAAAGCTCATCATCAAGCTGATAAACGATGTGGCCGAGATCGTAAACCACGACCACCGGGTTTCTGGCCGTCTGAAGGTCGCCTTTATCCCCAACTACAGCGTCTCGAAGGCCGAGATCATCATCCCGGCGGCCGACCTCTCCGAGCAGATCTCGACCGCCGGCACGGAGGCCTCGGGGACGGGCAACATGAAGCTTGCGATGAACGGTGCCCTGACAATCGGGACGCTCGACGGGGCCAACGTGGAGATACGAAGCGAGGTGGGGGAGGAGAATATCTTCATCTTCGGACTGACAGCCGCCGAGGTGATCGAGATCAAACGGACCGGATACTCCCCGAGATCCTACTACGAGGCCAACGAGGAGCTTCGGACGACCCTCGACATGATCGGGTCCGGGTATTTTTCCTCCGATGACCCGAGCCGGTTCCGGTCGCTCGTGGACGGACTGCTCCGAAGCGACCCCTTTCTTCTCCTGGCCGACTACGAATCCTACCTCGAGGCACAGAAGACGGTGGAGATGGTCTACCGGGATCCCGACCGCTGGGTCCGGAAGGCGATCCTCAATGTGGCGCGAATGGGTCCGTTCTCAAGCGACAGGACAATCTCCGACTATGCCCGGGAGATCTGGGGGGCGGAGCCGGTCCTCCGGGCGCCGGGGGGCTGACCCGGGAAAGGACGGGCCCCGGTCGGGAGAGCGTTTTTTTTCTTGGGTTTTCCGGGGGAGCTTATCGGCGAACCTTTTGGGGAGGGGGGAGGCTCATGGTGGATTGAGCGCTCCCCCTTCTTTCTTCGGCGCCTTCGAGGGTTCCTCTATCTGGTGCAGGTAGTCGTCTAGCGTTACGTTAAGAAACCTGGCCATTTCCGATGCGGATTCCCCGGGATGAACGGGATGGACCTCCCTTTTGAATTCTTCGGAAGACAATTTGTTCGCCTGGCGGATTCTTGCGACAAAGCCATACAAGGCATCTTTTTGCTCGAAGAGGGCATCTTTGCGGGCCGCGCCCTTGAGTATGGTCTCAAGTGTCAGTGGCGTGTTTTTTAGGATTGTATACAGATCGAACAGGTCGCGCGGTTTGTCCCGGCCCATAATGGCGGAGAGTTTGTTTGCCGCAATGTCGTCCTGGGAGTCGATGATGATACTGTCCAGCACCAGCGGTGGGGCAAGCCGGACAGGAACGTCCTTTGCAAATTCGAGTTTGAGCCGATCCCATCTTCCGTTGTCGCCAAGGATATGGAGCCGGAGAAATCCCGGCGACGAGATCGAGACTTCCGTCTTTCCAAATGAGGAGGCGAGCTCCTGCACATGGCGGAGCGCCACGCTAAAATCAAGATCCTCCACCCGCGTGAACAGGTCGAGATCCTCGGAAAGTCTGTGGTGGAGATGGAATGCAGACAAAGCTGTTTCCCCTGTCAGGTAGAAACCCATAGATCCAATGCCGCTTTGCTGGAAAAGTGATTTAAGAACCGAGCTCTGCAGGGGGGTAAGCATGATGGATTCCTCTTTCCCAGTATGAGAGGGCGGTTTCGATAATGTCGCGGCGGAAGGAGGGACGAAAGGAGATGTATGGCAAAGCAGCTCTGATTTCATTGGGAGAAAACATTCTCTCGATGTTTTCGAGCTTGTCTATATTCAGGATCTGATCCATCATCCGAAGATGTTCCGGATTGCCCGGGTCCTTGGCAATCCGGTAGACCTCTTCGTCATAAACATCCGCACTCCATATCAATCGATGCGACATGTGATTGCCTCCTTAACTCCTTGATCCGGGGCTGATGGTCCGGGACAGAGGTCCTCTCGACCGGTTTCGTTTTTCTTCTTTTTCTCCCCCGGATCTTTCTTTTATTATATCTCGAACACCGGAAAGGTCTCCGGCAGTTTTCGCGGCTTTCTTTCCCAGTGTGGGGGCCCAGTGTGGGGGCTTACACGAAATTGTCGCTGGCCTTTCGGAAAAAGCTCTCCTTGTATCCCGTGTCAGGACGACGGAGGGGGAAAAGGGCACCCTCCCTACCTGTCGAGAAGTGTTGGGGACGGGTGGCCCAGGTGGTAGCCCTGTCCGTAGATGACCCCCGTCTTCCGGGCCAATTCCAGGATCGTCTCCGACTCGACGTACTCCCCGATCGTGGGGATCCCGAGAGTGCGAGCCAAAGTGACGATGGAGCTGACGATCGCCCCGTCGACGGGGCCCGTTCCGGTGAGTCCCCGGATGAACTCGCCCTCGATTTTTAAAAAGTCGACGGGGAAGAATCGCAGGTAGTTGAGGGAGGCAAATCCCGAGCCGAAGTCGTCTATGGCGAAGCGGAAGCCGCGGAGCCTGAGGTTCTGGATGAACCCTTCGAGGATCTTGAGGTTCTTGATCGTCTCGCGTTCGGTGATCTCGAAGACGATCTGGGCGGGATTGATGCCCGCCTCCCGGACGATCCCCTCTACTGTGGGCATGAAGTCGGAGACGATGAGGGAGCGGGGGGAGAGGTTGACGAAGACAGGTCCCAAAAATCCTGTGCGGACGACCTCATGAAAAGCCTTTTCCATGGTGAGATAGTCCATTTTTGCAATCAGCCCGGCCTCCTCCACCGTCTCGATGAAGTCGCCCGCGGGAACGAGGACGGCGTCGTCGTCGGAGAGTCTGAGTCGCGAGAGGACCTCGTAGCCGTAGATCTGTCCGGAGGAGAGCTCCCGGATCGGCTGGAAGACCGGAACTACGCGCTTTTCCGTGACGGCTCGGATGATGGTCACCTGATTTTCTCCGGCGGCCCGGAAGGCTTCGGCCACATCCTCCTCGTTGGCCTCGACGACGAGATCCTTTCCCATCTTCTTGGCCCGGTACATCATGTGGTCGGCTACCACGAAGAGGTCCCGCGCGTGCTTGGCGTGGTGGGGGTAGCTTGCGATGCCCACCGAGACCGAGAGCATGGCGGGATAGGGAACGTCCGGAAGCTCGAACTTCGCGGCCTTCACGGCCCCGTGGATCCGATCGGCCAGAGTGCGGGCCTGGCCGGTGTCGGCCTCGCTTGCGATGACGGCGAACTCGTCGCCTCCGTAGCGGCAGACGATGTCTCCCGTCCGGCAGACGTCTTCAAGGATCCGGGCGAGTGCGATGAGCACCCTGTCTCCTGCGGCGTGGCCGTAGGTGTCGTTGATCACCTTGAAGTTGTCGCAGTCGATGATGAGGAGGGAGGAAGGGCTGGCATGGCGGTCGGCCCGCCCCGTCTCGTAGTCCATGAGGTCCCAGAAGATCCTCTGGTTGTAGAGACCGGTCAGGGGGTCCCGGCTCGCGTAGTACTCGATCTCCTTGGTGTAGAGGTACATGGCCTTGACCGAGCCCAGGACGTTCACCACCGTTGTGAGAAGGCTCTCCACCACGAGCTGGCCGGTCATGTCCCGCATCTTGCCCGCGTGGATGCCGACGCCTGCGATTCCTCCCACCTTGGGGGCGTCGAGAAGAAGCGTCTTGGTCGAGAGCCTTAGGCGGTCGTCGGGGATATCGGGCAGGGGGGTCTCCGGGTTGAGGACTGTGTGGACCACAGAGAAGGTGGGCAGGTCGGAGAAGAGTCTGTTCGTGCGGACCGTTTCATCGAGGATCTTCATCATGCGCTCGCGGGTGGCGGGAGAGGGCTCCCCCTGCCAGAAGACATCAAGTTCGTAGACCTCTTCGCGGGTCACGAATAGGGTAAAGAGAAAGTAGCTTCCGATCACCGCGTTGAAGTCCTGGAGCATCTTCTCCACGTGGGCCTTCCAGTCGGTGATCACGTTGGAGGTGATGATGAATCGTTCGATCAGCCGGAGCTCGAAGGCCAGGACCCGGATCGTTCTGTCTTCCATCTTCCAGAAGAGGAGAAAGACAACCGCCACGACGAACAGGAGGAAGACGATGGCCAGCACAAGACCCGTCTGGGAGTGCACGATCGCCTGGCGTTTGGCGACAAGCGACTGGTCCCGGTGCTTGAGCGCCCGCCAGAGGCTGATCGTGAGGCCGATCATCCGGCTTTGGATTGCCGCGGGGACAAGGGTCGACCGGACGAGAGCCTTCGGATGGACCATCTCGGCGTAGGAGTAGGTGGCGTAGGAGAAGAGGGAGAGAAGGGCTCCGTGGATGCGGGCCTCTTCCGGAGAGAGATTCTCCCGGTGCTTGCCGATGACGCTGAGGGCCACCATCGCCTGGAGCCGGTAGGCCCGGAAGAGGGAGAATCGCGCGGGGGTGAGGGGAAGGTGGCCATTCTCCTCCATGACGGTGAGGGAGGTCAGGACCGACTCAGTGGCGGAGAGAGAGGCTGCGATCCGGGATTCCCGGGCGACAATCGCCCTCTTCTGGAGGTTTTCGTAGAAGAAGGCCCCGCCGAGGAGGATCTCCGCAAAAACGGAAAGAAGGATCAGGAAGGAGAGAAGGGAGGTCCGGAAGGAGGCCCGGAAAAATCGCATGAAGGAGAGGCTTCTGCCCATGGGCACGGGTCCTTTGTCGCTCTATGGGGGGAGAGAGGGAGCGTCTTCCCTCCCTCTCCGGAGGCCGAAGAAGGGGGGGAGACGCATGATTGGTCCAGCTTTCTTAAGATCATAGGGCAAAATGGATCAAAGGTAAACACAAAACACACTGGAAATGGCTGGACGAAAGGATGGAGGGATCTTCGCAGGGTCGGGGTCGATAAGGGAACCAAATGGATCGAAGTCGAATGTTTTTTCTATCACGGCTTATTCTCCAGGGTTTTCGCCAATTTCTTGGCTCGCAGGGTATCGCGGTCTTGCGTCGATTTGTCCCCTCCGCAAAGCAGGCGGGGCACCATAGTGCCTCGTCCCCCCGCTTTTTGTGGACCCATATACCGGGTGAGGAGTTTGCAGGATCGGAAGAGATCTCTGGATCATTCGGACCGATAAGGTGGGTGCCAGCTTCTCCATGTTCCCACCCTATCCATCAAAAAGTCGGTGTTCAGTTGTCGGAAAATGGCGAGATGGGGGGGCATCGGTAAGGGGTTAAGAAGGATTTTCCTCCGGGGCTGTCCCGGCGAAGCGCTCAGGAGAAAAGGCCCGGGCTTGGGGAGGGGCGAGGCCCGTGACCATGTCGGCGAGAATCTCTCCTGTGACGGGAGCCAGAAGAATGCCGTTTCGATAGTGGCCGCCGGCAACAAAGAGCCCCGGACAGGCGGAAAGGGGCCCGAGAACCGGGAGGGCATCCTCCGAGCAGGGACGGAGCCCTGACCAGGTGTGGTGGAGGGGATGGCCGAGAATCTCTGGCGCGATCGGGGCCAAAGGCGCAAGAAACTCCAGAAGCCCGGCAGGCGTGACGCGCGTCCTTGCCCCGATCCGTTCCTCCGTAGCGCCGATCACCACCGTTCCGTCCTTCTTTGGGACGAAGTACCCGTGCGGCGGATAGAAGACGACCCGCCGGTAGAAGGATCCGGGGGAGCGGACCGCCAGGATCTGGCCGTTTACCGGATGGATGCGGACGGGAGGGCCGGGGATGTCGATGGCGGAGAGGGCCGCTCCTGCGGCGAGGACGACCGCCTGAGCCTCCCGGACTCCGCCTGCCTGGTCAGCCACCGCGAGGGTGCCTGAGGGGGTCCTCTCGATGCGGGAGACGGTTACTCCCTGTTCGAGGGGAACTCTCCGGCGGGAGAGGGCGCCGAGGAGCGCCTTGATGAGCCGGGGGGCAAAGACGTGGCCCTCCTTCGGATACCAGAGGACGGAGTCGAAGTCGCCGGTCAGTGCGGGTTCGAGGGCGCGCGCCTCCGGGGCACTCAGAAGGGTGACCGAAGGATCGATGGGGCGTTGCCAGGCGAGCCGCCGTTCGAGGAGCGCCCGGTCGGAGGCTCGGGGGGCGACCGCAAGGATCCCGTCGAGGGCGAGGTCGGGGGAGAGGCCGGTCTCCTCGATAAGGCCGGAGACGAAGTCGGGGTAGAGGGCGAGGCTTTGCCGCATGAGATCGAGAAAGGGGCCGGGCCGGTCTGTTTCGTTCATGGGGCCCAGGATCCCGGCCGCGGCGTGGGTGGCAAGGCCTCCCGGCTCAGAACGCTCGAGGATCCGCACGGTATGCCCTTTCCTTGCCAGGGCGAGGGCTGTGGCGCAGCCGATGATGCCACCGCCGACGACGAGGATCTCTGTCTGTCGGGATTGTCCCTGTGTCACAATTTGCTCCTGTTCTTGCCCGGGAAGGGGGTGTTTCGCCGATCGCTTCTTGAGGCGATCGGGCCGTTCCTGTAGTATCACATTGTCCATGCGTCTTCTTCAATCGTTTCCCCAGAGGGGGCAGTCCGGGAGGGAGTCTTGAAGCTTTGTGTCGTGGGATCGGGGTATGTCGGGCTTGTGACGGCTGTGGGATTTGCCGAGATGGGCCATGTCGTGGTGGGGGTGGACAACGATCCTGCGAAGGTCGAACGGCTCTCCTCCGGGCGCTCCCCCATCTATGAGCCGGGACTTGAGGAGCTCCTGCTCCGGAACATGGAGGGGGGGCGTCTCTCCTTCACCACCGATCTGGCCCGGGGGCTTTCCGAGAGCCTTTTCTGCTTCATCGCGGTGGGCACGCCCAACGCCGACGACGGTTCGGCCGATCTCGGGACGGTCCTTTCCGTCGCCCGGGAGATCGCCCGGACGCTCTCGGGATACCGCGTCGTGGTCGTCAAGTCCACCGTGCCGGTCGGGACCTCGAAGAAGGTCGACAAGGTCATGCGCGAGGAGCTGGGGATCGCCCCCGGGGTTGCGCAGGAGCGGTTCGATGTCGTCTCGAACCCCGAGTTTCTCAAGGAGGGATCGGCGCTCGAAGATGTCCTGCGGCCGGATCGCGTGGTCGTGGGGGTGGACAACCCGCGGGTGGCGGAGCTCATGAAGGAGCTCTATGCTCCCTTTACCCGCAACGGCCACCCCGTCTACCTCATGGACGTGGCCTCGGCCGAACTTACGAAGTATGCCGCCAATGCCTTCCTCGCGACGAAGATCTCCTTCATCAACAAGATGGCCGAGCTCTGCGACACGACCGGGGCCGACATCATGAACGTCCGCATGGGCATGGGCTCCGACCGGCGTATCGGCATGCCCTTCCTCTATGCGGGAGTGGGATACGGGGGCTCCTGTTTCCCGAAGGACGTGAAGGCGCTCATCCACACGGGAGAGTCCCTGGGGATCTCCATGGGAGTTCTCCGGGAGGTGGAGGCGATCAATGCCCGGCAGAAGGAGATCCCGATGGCCCTGATCGATCGTCTCTATCCGGGAAAGGGCGATCTTCGGGTCGCGATCTGGGGGGGGGCCTTCAAGGCGGAGACCGACGACATCCGGGAGGCCTCCGCCCTCGTGACGCTCGACGCCTGCCTCTCCCGGGGCTATCGGGTGGCCCTCTACGATCCCGAGGCGATGGAGAATCTCCGGGGGCGCTATAAAGACAGGATCTCCTTCGGCAAGGAGCCCTACGAGGTCCTTGCCGGCGCCGATATCCTCTGTGTTCTGACCGAGTGGCGCGTCTTCCGCACCCCCGACTGGGAAAGGGTAAAGGCGCTCATGCGCCGGCCGGTGGTGATCGACGGAAGAAACCAGTACGACCCCCGGGAGATCGCCTCCTGCGGGATCGAATGCTACGGCGTAGGACGGGGAAGTAGAAGTTCCGCCACATAGTCTCTCAGTGTCGTCAGGTGGGAGTGATCGAGGTCGCGGGAGGCCGAGAGGAGCTCCAGAACCATGGGCGCCTCGGGGTCGGGGAGGCGCAGCGCCTCAAGATCCCGGAGTATGGTCGTCCGCACGTCTTCGAGTTCCTCTCTGTAGCGGCTCTGGAACTCGCCAAAGGGGACTTTGCCGGCATGGAAGACCTCTCTCAGTTCGCGGGAGGGGGCCCACTCCTTCTTCCAGGGGACTCCATCGAGCGCCGCCTTCGCGACGCCCCGAGGCCAGAGACGGTCGCACAGGACCGCGATCGTCCCCCATGGGCGCGGTTTTTTCAGAAAGTCGTAAACTCTCGCCGTCACGATGCGTTCAATCATCAGGTCCTCAGTTTCCCCTTCTGCCGGGAGTTTTTCCGTGAGATACGACTTGCCGCTTCTTCCCGCGACCTTCCAAAAAAGGGAGAAACGTTTTTCCGTTCTTGCCACGCTCTCGGACAGCTCCGGGATAAACCCGGAGGTCTGGTGCCACTGTCCGAACCCCGGCCGCCTCACGAGCTGTCTTGACCGTCCGGGGATCCCCCTCTTCCTCTCCTCTATCTCCCCAAACCCCAAAAATCCCGGAGGCTACCTCTTCCGCACGGAGCAGTCGGAACCTCTTCCCGGCATCCGGGTCGGCATCAACCCCAACCGGGCCAACACCCTGGCTCTTGAGGCCATTCTTGATCCCGAGAAGGGGCTCTGTCCGAAGTGGCGACACGGGAGCTCGGAGGTCGCTCTGGGGGAGAGGAGCCGCATCGACCATCTTTTCTTCGACGAACAGGGGGGGCGGTGGTTTGTCGAGGTCAAGAGCGTGACCTATCGCGAGGGGGAGGCGGCACTCTTCCCGGATGCCGTCTCGGAGCGGGCGGTCCGCCATCTCGAAGAGCTCTCCCGCGCGGCGAAAAAGGGAGACCATGCGCTTCTCCTTTTCGTCGTCGGGCGGGGGGACTGCCGGTTTGTGGCGCCGGCCGACAGGGTCCACCCGGCCTACCGGGAGGCTCTCGTCCGAGCCCGGGCCGCCGGAGTCGAAGTCCGGGGGGTCGCCTTCATTCCCGGAGATGGCGGCTTTTCCTTGGATGGCGAGCTTCCGGTCGTCTTCTGAGCGACCGGCCTTCCCGAGGCCGGAGCCTATGAGTGAAGCGTTCCGTTCCCGTTAAATTCCTCCATGAAGGTCTCGAAGATCGGTGCGGGGAGGGGGCGCGAATAGAAGTAGCCCTGGATGAAGTCGGCCCCGAGATTTTTCAGGATATTCCTCTGCCCCTCGTGTTCTACGCCTTCGGTCACCGTCAGAATATCAAGCGCATGGGAAAGGATGATGATCCCCTTCACCACCTCCCGGCTCCGGTCGTTGTTTTCGAGATCGTCGACAAAGCTTTTGTCGATCTTGAGATGGTGGATCGGAAGGCGGTTGAGGTAGCTAAGCGAGGAGTAGCCCGTCCCGAAGTCGTCGATCGAGAGGGCAATCCCCATGCGGTCGAGGTCTTGGGTCACCCGAAGGGAGGTCTCCCACTCGGAGATCATCGTCGACTCGGTGATCTCGATGACGAGGTTCTTTGGGGAAAATCCTGTCCGGGCGAGGACGCTGCTCACATGGTCGAGGAATCCCGGGTGGCGGATCTGGCGGGTGGAGGCGTTGACGGAGAGGCAGAGGTCGAACCCCTTGTCGAGCCAGGTTCGTCCCTGGCGGCAGGCGGCCTCCAGGATCCAGCTCCCCAGGTCGACGATCGTGCCGTTGGCCTCCGCCATCGGGATAAAGGTCGAGGGGGGGGGACCAGCCCCTTCTCCGGGTGGTTCCAGCGGACCAGGACCTCGGCAAGATGGGCTTTGCCCCGGGCCAGATCGACGATGGGCTGAAAATAAAGGACAAACTCCTCCCGCTCGATCCCCCGGCGGATGGACTGGGCGAGCTCCATCGTCTCGAAGGTCCGTGCGGCAAGATCGGGATCGAAGAGCCAGACCTGGTGCTCGCCTTCTTTGTCTCTTGCGGTGGAAAGGGCGATCTTGGCGCGCTCTGTCAGGATCTCGGCCTGGGTCCCATTCTCGGGGAAGCAGGAGATCCCTACCGACAGCGAGAGGCCGATCTGGTGGCCGCCGTGCTCCACCGGATCGGAGCATCTCTCCCGGATCCGGGCAGAGCGCCGGTAGAGATCCTCGACGGAGGCGACATCGGTCATCATGATCAGGAATGTGTCGCCTTCGCCCCTGACGAGAAGATTGCCTTCTCCTGACTCCATCCCCAGCCGCTGGGCGAGCTTTGTGAGGACGGCGTTCCCCGCTCCGTGGCCATAGGCGGCATTGATGCGCTTGAAGTCGTCGATGCCGACAGCCAAGATCCCGAAAAGGCGGGTCTCGGGGGCCATGAGGCGGATGAAGGAGTCGATGCGGTCGCGGAAGAGGTTTTCGTTCGAGAGACCGGTCACCTGATCCCGGAAGGTCAGGTCCCAGAGCTTTTGCTCGTTCTTTCTTCTCTCCCGCAGAAACTCGACCCCGATCGTGAGAAGACCGAGGAGGAGGACGACGCCGAACTGGGTGTCCCAGAGGTGCATCTGGGTGTTCATGAGTGCGATGCGGGAGCGTTCAATGCCGAAGAGGGCGGTCTGGGTCGCAAGGTGGAGAGAGAGGATCGACTCCTCGAGGGTGCGGTAGTGGAACCGGAGGTCGGAGGAGGAAGCGGGGTGGGGACGCTCGAGGTCCTTCAGAAAGAGAGAGAAGTTCAGTTTGAGCTCGGTGACGATGGCCCGGCTGAAGGGGAGCTTCCCCTCGGGCACTCCCTCGATGACCGCCTCCGTCTCCCGGAAGAGGGCCGTCTTCTGGGCAAGAAGATCGGCGATTTCCGGAGTTCCGGAGGATCCGGGAGTCGCTTCGAGCTGTTCGAGGAGCGCCTGGCGGGCCGACTTCTGGAAGAAGACGAGGTTGTAGACGATCCGGGCGATCTTCCGGTTCTGCTCGAGGAGGGACTTCTCGCCGTCGTGCACATTTTCGATCCTGTGCTGGATCGAAAGCGACGAGAGAAGGATGGTGCCGACGAAGAGTGCCGGCAGGAGGGGGATCCCCGACAGAAGTGCGGATATGCGGCGAACCAGGATCATCAAACGGCCTCGTTTTGCGGGATGTGAAAAGGTCGCCGCTCCCGGTAAAAAATGCGCGGGAGGGAGTGGTGCCAATCCGGAGCGGGAGCAAAGCCTCCGGGTGTCGGGATCATGGCCAACGGATAGAAAAAACGGGCCATCATTCCGAAAACCGGCACAAAAGAGGAGACCTCTCTACTTTCCCCAAAATCGGGGGGATTTGCAAGAAGGGGGTCGGGGAAGTTTCATCGCTCTTCCCCCCCCATTTACGTTAACGAAAAATATGTTAGGATGTACACGTATGTATGCAGGAGGTGCTCATGACGACAACTAGGGTTTTCAAGAATGGCAACTCGCAAGCAGTGCGCATCCCCGCCGAGTTGGCCTACGAACGCACCGATCTGGAGATGGAGATCGAGCGCAACGGCGACGAGATCCGTATCCGGCCAGCTCGCCGGCGGCTGGATTGTCTGCTCGACAAATTCGGCCGGTTCTCGGAGAATTTCTTGGCTGAAAGCCGCGGCGACAATCAGGAATCCGAGCGGGATGCCTTGTGAAACCGAAGTTCATGCTCGACACCAATATGTGTATCTATCTGATGAAACACCACCCGCCCGAGGTGGCCGCAAGATTTGCACAATGTTATGTGGGCGAGGTGGTGATCTCATCAATCACTCTCGCCGAACTTGAGTTCGGGGTCACGTGCTCAGGCGATGCGCAAATCGGGAATCGCGCCGCCTTGTCTTCACTGCTGGAGGACCTCGCGGTCGCTCCCTTTGATATGGCGGCCGCCGCTGCCTACGGTCCAGTGCGTTTTTCGACCCGTGAACGCAATCGCGACGCGCTCGACAAACTGATCGCAGCACACGCGATAGCTCTGGAGGTCATCCTCGTCACCAATAATGTGACAGATTTTTCCGGTTATCCCGGCCTGCGTATGGAAAATTGGGTCGGCAATCACTGACCCGATTGCTCGTACTGAAATTGTTTCTCCCTTCCTCCCCCAAGAGGCGGGGCCGGGAGATCCTCTCCTCAGGTCGGATGGACCTCCTCCTCGAGGGTCCGAAGAAGCGACTCTTTCTGGAGGGACTGGTAGAGGATCTGGAGACGGTCTTTCCGGGCGAGAAGCCTCCGGGAGAGGTCGAGGGCTCCCTCGCCGTCTCCCTGCCGGAGCTTTTCGAACATGCCGCGGACGGTCGCGTCGATCTCGTCCGAGCAAGTCTCGAGGGGCGCGAAGACGGGAAGGTTCCCGTAGCTCGCGCGTCCCTCCCCGGAAAACCATTCCGAGACCGGGGAGGGGTCGAAGGTCGCGCTCGCCCCCTCCTTCTTCTGGAGCAAGGAACGGAGATCCATGACGGTCCGGTAGATCCACTCGAGGTGGGCGAGGAAAACAGAAAGGATCACGAGCTCGTTCTCCGAGACATTCGGCGTGCCGCGAGAGGCGTGATCTCCATTGATCCACGCCTCTCTCCAGGAGAGGAACTCCTCCGGCGGAAGAGGCGATGAGATCCCGAAGCCCTGGGCCAGATCGCACCCCATCTTTTCGAGAAGGAGACCGTACTCGCGTTTTTCCAGCCCCTTGGCCACAACCTTCTGGCCGAGGCTTTTTGCAAGGCCCGAGACCCCCTCGATGAACGCCATCTTCCCGTTTCCCTTCTGAAAGTCGAGGAGAACCTCCTGGGAGATCTTCAGGGCGTCGAGCGGCAGGACGGAGAGGTTCGGAAGCGGGGTGGTCCCGGTGCCGAAGTCGTCGAGGGAGGTCAAAACGCCCAGGGTGTTGAGTTTCTCCAGTGTCCGGCGGATCTCCGGGAGGCCTCCCGTCTCGCTCCATTCCCGGACCTCGATACGCAGAAGTGCGGGAGGAATCTCCGGGTGGGCGGCCAAAAGATTCGAGACCTCCGCATGGAATGTGGGCTGGGAGAGCCACATGGCGTCGAGATTGACGCTGACAGGAATCTGGAGACCGATTCCTGTCCAGCGGGCGAGCTGGTCTATTGCGGCATCGAGGACCCATCGGTCGAGGTCTCTTATCGTGTCCGTCCCGGCGATATGGGGAAGGAAGCTGTGGGGAGAGAGAAAGCCTCGTTTCGGGTGGTCCCAGCGGACCAGGGCCTCGGCGTAGACGATCTCGCCGTTCAGGAGGTTCACCACCGGCTGGTAGCAGAGCCGGAAGGAGCCCTCTTCGAGGGCCCGGGCGACTTCCCGGGCAGATTCCATCCGGCGTTCTTCGTCTTCGTCCATATGTGTGTCGAAAAAGGCGTAGCGGCGTGTCTCCGAGCTCTTTGCCTGGTACATGGCCCGGTCGGCCTTGGTGACAAGCTCCTCACCCGTTTCTCCGTCGGAGGGGAAGAGGGCGGCTCCCACGGAGGCACCGGATGTGATCAGGTGGTTTCCGAGGGCGTAGGGCGGGGCCAGCCTTCCGATAAGCTTTTCGATAAAGCGGGAGACGTTGCCGGGGTGGCCGATGTTGTGCAGGATGACCGCGAACTCGTCTCCTCCCTGACGGGCGACAAAGTCGGACCGGCGCATGAGTTTCCGGAGCCGGCCTGCGACCTCCACGAGCAGTCTGTCACCGGCCGCATGACCATAGGTGTCGTTGACGGACTTGAAGCGGTCGAGGTCGAGAATCAAAATGCAGAAGGAAAACCCGGTTCGCTTCCCGATGTCGATGCTCTTCTGGAGATGATCGGTAAAGCTTTTTCTGTTAGGAAGACCGGTCAGGGTGTCAGAGTTTGCCAACGTGGTGAGAGCGCGTTCCATCTCCTTTCGCTTTATGGCGTAAGAAACAGAACGCAGAAGAAGGGGGGCCGTGACCATCTCCTTCACCAGAAAGTCCTGGGCACCTGCCGACAGGGAGGAAACGGCGACCGCCTCTTCGCTCACGCCGGACAGGACGATCACGGGAACGGACTCGTCGATCTCCCGGAACTTCCGGAGAGTGTCGAGCCCTTCCCCGTCGGGGAGAAGCAGGTCGAGGAGGACGGCATCGACCGGGGTCTTCTTCATGACTCGCCGGGCTTCGGAGAGAGTTTTGGCCGAAATGAGGGAGAGAGGACGAATGGAGGGGTATTCCTTGAGCATCTCCCGGACCAGGGCCCGGTCTCCCGGGTTGTCTTCGACGAGGAGAAGCGTCAGGGGCGTGGCGAGATCTTCCACTCCTGCAGGGACGAAAAGGCTCCGGTGGTGCATCTCCCGGGTCTCCCGAGCACTCTCCCGGAGGATGTGGAGGAGGTCCTCGGCGTTTTCCGGGTCGATGAGGTAGATCCTGCGATTGCGGTTGGCAAGGGAAAGAAGCTCTTTTCCCGGGGCGGCGGAAAAGATCACAATCGTCGTGTTGTCCCTCGCTGCGGAGGAGTCGTGGGGGGCGATGAGGGGGAGAAGTCCGGATCCCGGGATGTCGCTCTCCGAGAGCAGGAGAATCTCGGCCGGTGAGGGGATGTGTTCCCGGGTGCCCAGAATGTGTTCCTGAAGCTCCCGGGAGGTGTCGAGACGGGTCACCCGGAAGCTCTCTCCGGATTTTTCAAGGACGCTTTCGAGAAGGGGATGGGGAAAGTCCTTCCCGGAGAGAATCAGTATGTCGATCTTCTTGATGGCGGGGGACAAGTCTGTCATACGGGGGAGATCCTTCTTCTGCCGTGGAAATACAGAACTGCCTGGGCAAGAACTGCAAAAGAGTCGGCGGCTTCCAGGTTATGGGTGACCTCCGTTACCAGTGGAAATTGCCGGAGGAAGATTCAATGAAGGTTCAGACTGCTCCCGGGGAGGCCCGGAGGATCAATTCCTGGAAAAAAGGACAAGGAAAGAACGATACAGACTCTCCCCCTGCCAGAGCTTTTGGAGCGGTGAAGGGGAGAGAAGACGGAGGGAGTGTCATCCGTGAAGGAGACGTTGCATGAAAAGAAACCCTCTCAAGCTTTAGGGGTTATAAACTTTTTTCCGGAAAATATGAAGATTTTTTTGTGAGTGGTCCTGTGTTGATAAAACATCGCTCGGGTCTTGGTTTTTCATGGATTGCACTGGAACGGTCTCGAGGGTGAAAGGAGGTCGTCGACCCGGTTATTTGAGGAGACTGACAAGCGAGCCTTGTGTGGGGCGGATATTCACTTCGGGAGCCATGGGGCAGAGTATGGATCTAGGAGATCCTAAGGAGGAGAGCCGACAGGCCCTCCTCTTGGCAGTAATTCCAAATTTAAGTCCCACAGGCACTCTCTGAAAATATTTTCCCAGGAAGCCCCACCCAGAGATATTTTCTGACGATTGCCTTAATATCATTTGCTTGCAGTAGCTTAGGCGACTGGACATCGGCTCCCGCTTCTGATATCCTGTCGACATGTCAAATTCCAAACCCCAAAAGTCCCGATCCGGCCGGGGTACCAATAAGAGTCGCTCGTCGAAGGCGAGCCTGTCATCGTTTTGCGATGTCGTCAAAGCCCTCGAGGAGATTTCTCCTAATCTCCCTGACCCTCGCAAGGCGGAGCATCCGGCCATTCGGTACGAGATGCGTGACGCGGTGCTTTCCGCGACCTCGGTTTTCTA
>Ga0078972_1000251_pt1 | contig 155746 bp, 153 predicted proteins | sample YelNatPaOPGAMG01_FD_67568 | JGI IMG/M metagenome (GOLD analysis project Ga0078972, IMG submission 67568) | Hot spring thermophilic microbial communities from Obsidian Pool, Yellowstone National Park, USA - OP-RAMG-01 (SPADES assembly) (version 2) | ecosystem: Environmental > Aquatic > Thermal...
ATTTAGAAATCCTCGATATCTTTAAATATCAAAAAGAGATTTTAAAAATATACCTTAAATATGGAGGAAGATTAAGAGAGAGTGACATAAAATATGGAAAAGGTGTTCTATATTATGCAACTCCAAAACAGTTTGAAGCAATTCTCCTTAAGGTGATCAGAGAGAAAAGAGGCGAAATTCCACCAATTAGTTACATCTATAGAGTTAGTGAGAGAATGGATTTAAAGAATAGAAAATTAAAAGAAACTCCAAAACTATTCAAAAAAGATAAAAATTCCAAAAACAAAAAAGAGAAATATTCCTCTGATCAAGAAACAGAAGAATATAGACCATTAAAATCATCATTCTCATATATGGGTTTAACTGGTGAAGAGGCGCTAAAAGCATTCTTTGGTAAATATTATAAAAGAGAGAACTTCATAGGAGCAATCTAAAATGGATGAAATCAAAAAAATCATAATATGCGAAAAGTGTACCTGGTACAATTGTTGCATTTTTTATTAGATACTTTATGCGAAAAAAAAGTGAAAAAATTGATTAATAAATCACAAAAACTTGTAATTTTTTTAAAAAATGCTAAACTTTTTAGAATAAAAATCGTTCAATTTAGGTTTGGTTATTTTTTACAAGGAGGCAAATATGAAATGGGTTACAAGAGCACATGTACATGTTGATAGGGTTGCCTGTCCATGGCTTATCGCAAGATTCATAGATTCTCAAGCAGAGTTTTTATTCGTTGCACCAGCAATAGTAAAGAAAGTTGCAGAGGAAAGTGGTGCAATTCCATTCGATGTAGAGGGTGTAGAATTGGGTCATAAAGATGGGCATTGTAGTTTTGTTACGATTATTGAGAAATATGGGTTGAAAGATCCTGTCCTTCATAAAATGGCAGACATCATAAATGCTGCAGATACTGGCAATCTTGATAAGAATATTTATGCACCAGGAATTGAGGCAATTGCCTCTGGGTTTTCACTTATGTTTCCTGACGATTACCAAAATCTCAGAAATCAATTTTTAGTTTATGATGCCCTTTATGCATTTTTAAAATTGCAATTAGCAAAGGAAAAGGTTAAATAAGATTGATATAGATTCTATGAAAAAAAATCTATTAAAAGGTATAATAAACTTTCTCGGTTTGAACAAGACAATGCTCGCTATGCTCATCATGGTTATATTCTTAGGTCTTGGAGAAAAAATGGCAGAGAGATTTCTGCCTCTCTATATCGTTGCCCTTGGTGGCTCATCAATATTTGTTTCATTTCTAAATGGAATGGATAACCTTTTGAGTGCTCTTTATTCTTTTCCTGGTGGTTACCTGAGCGATAGAATTGGTTACAAGAAATCATTAATTACTTTCATCATAATGGCAATGATAGGTTATCTTATTGTAATAATCTTCCCTGGATGGAAAGCAGTGCTTATAGGTGCAGTATTTTTTATTTCCTGGACCTCAATATCACTCCCTGCCATTATGAGCCTTGTCTCAAAATCAGTAAGAAAAGAAAAGCAAACAATGGGAGTTTCACTACATTCCCTTGTCAGAAGAATCCCTATGGGGCTTGGACCTATCCTTGGTGGAGTTTTAATAGGAATATATGGAAAAGTCATTGGAGTTAAAATTGCTTTTGCATGTGCATTTGTTCTTGGTTTGATTTCGATTTTCTTTATAAAAAAATATATGGCTGAAGACCCAGCAATTAAAGGAAAAGGAATGAGTATCAAAAAATCTTTTTCCGGTATAAATCCTGAACTCAGGGTACTGCTTGTCTCTGACATTCTCATAAGGTTTGCAGAACAGATACCTTATGCATTTGTTGTACTCTGGGTTGTTGACAATCTGCATTTCAGTGCACTTCAATTTGGTGTGCTTACAGGCATTGAGATGTTAACAGCAATGGTTGTATATATTCCAATAGCATTCCTCGCTGATATATATGGCAAAAAGCCATTCGTGGTTATAACATTTGGCTTTTTTGCAATATTTCCTCTGTTTATCTACTACTCAAGAAGTTTTGAAATGCTTGTTTTAGCCTTTATCATAAGAGGATTAAAGGAATTTGGTGAGCCAACAAGAAAATCCCTGATTCTTGACCTTGCACCTATTGATGCAAAGGCATCAACATTTGGCACATATTATCTCATCCGCGATGTTATTGTTTCAATGGCAGCTTTCTCTGCAGGATTTTTGTGGAATATTGGCCCAAAGGTAAACTTTATGACTGCATTTGCCTTTGGCATTGCAGGAACACTATTTTTCCTTCTATTTGGTAAAGAAAACAACAGAAAGAGATATGAAATCACAAAAGTCAACTGAAATAAATAAAAAATTAAAATATGCGAAAAGTGTACCTGGTACATTTGTTGCATTTTTTGAATGAAGGTAAATCATTTCCAAAAATATACTATTTTAGTATACTATTGGAAACAATTTATATTTTTTCTATATTTCTTTTTAAAATATCCTTTATATTTCTACTCAAAGTTTCTACATATCTTTCATCTTCAATAAGTGGCTCTAAATCGAATTTAATGCTTTGTTCATCTAACTTTTCTATAATCTCTTTTAAATTTTCTTTAAGATCAACAAAATTTTTAATATTTTCAACTCCTAAACAAAAAAGATTTGGTTTTACTCCTTTTTCCAAGTACCACATCAAATCGAAATAATCCCTACCTTTTACTTTTGCAATTGTTTTTCCATTTTTTGTTGTTTTTTCCCATTTTCTTAAAAAAATTGCCCTTAATTTTGTTGCCATCAGAGTTTCAATATCAAATGTTTTAATCAAAACTGATTTATTAAATTTAAAGATAGGAATAACTTCTATCTTATAATTTTTACAAAAATCAAAATCAGAATATATTTCTATTTTTAAAAAAAGAAAATTTGATTCACTTTTTTTAACAAGTTTTAATTCTTTTAATATTGGAAACTTTAAATAAATACGAAATTTTTGACATTTGGTAATTAAATCAATTCCTCTATTTTTAAAATAAATCTTCAACTCATCTGATAATTTGTCTATATTTATATTTTTATTTAAACTAATAAAATCTAAATCTTCTGAAAGTCTGGGTAAACCATAACAATGTGAGAGACAAGATCCTCCATAAAAAATCAAATTATTCCAATTTTTATTGGAATAAATATAGTCAAGAACTAATATTTGGAAATATTCTTTCAATATATTCCTTTTAAAAACTATATTTTTTGAAGTTGATTCATAAATCAATTTTTCCAAAAAAATTTTTATCTCTTCCATTTTATTTTCCTAATCAAAAAATATAATTCAAAATTTCTTTCATTTTTTTAGAACCCTCTAAATTAATAAATTCTAACAATTCTTCTTTGTCTATCTTTGTTAATTCATCTAAATTCAATCTTAACTCTTCAAACATTTTTTTATTTAAAATATTTCTTTTTCTTAAATATAAAAAATCGAAAAGAGCCTTTGACTTTTTTGCTTTATAAATTATAAAATCATTTTCTTTAAAAACCTCAAAACCGCAAAAAAGTTCATTTTTTATCTTATGATAAATGAAGTTTCCAAAAAAGTTTGAAAAAATTATGGTTTTTTTCTTTGTTATTAATGTGAAGTTTTTTGGAATTTCAGTAATGAGATTATTTTGATACAAAACATATTCTAAACTTAAATAAGATGGTTCATATAAAATTGATGATAAAAATTCAGTATAAATGGAAATTTTATTCATTTTTTCAAGTTTATCAACATAATCTTTTGTTACATACACCCCCCTTTTTAATCTAATTAATTTGCCAGACTTTTTGTAACGTGAAAAAAGAATTTTTAAATATGTTCTATCATTTTCAATTCCACTTAAATTATTAAAAGAAAAATATGGCAAATTTTTTACTAAAGAAATTATTTTTCTTATTTTAAAACTGTTTTCGTTTCTCATAGTATACTAAAATAGTATACTATTGGAAACGATATGTCAAGTAAATTTTGTTGGGAATTTTTATAGAATATGAAAATTAATTAATTTATAATTCTTTATTGTTTGCTAATGCCACAAACTTATCAATTGTTAATATGATAACTTTATCACCGTTATTAAAATAATTTTTATGATTTTGAGATAGTAGAAATTTTTTTGCTTTGTCAGAAAAACCTTCTCCACCAATAACTATATATCCTTTTATAAATTTTCCTTTTGATTCATCAATGATTTTGATAAGTGAGGCTACATCATAAAGAATTTTCTGTTCTGCAGTTCCACTAACTTGTTGCCATTTTGCACTTATAATTATATTTTCATTTAAAATAAAATCTGCTCTATAGTTTCCACCAAATAAACTTTCACCAATATTGATCTGCTTTTTATAATTTTCTCCATAATTACTTTTTATTGCAGTTTCAATTATATCTTCATATGTTTTTCCAGACTTTGTTCCTTTTCCTCCTGGTCCCATTTTTCCTCCTAATAATTTTTTATTATTAACTCTTCAATTTCTCCTCTTAATGAGGCTTTAGAATTTATATTTCTTTTAGCAGGAATAGAGATAATATTAAAATCTTTATATAAATTTCTTATAAATTCACTATTTGAATTACTTAACATAAAATTAACTCCTAATGAATTTAATTTTTTACAAACATTGAATAATCTAATTTGCCCATTTTCATCAAATCCCTCAGATGTATAATCAGTAAAATTGGATGTTTTTGATAAAGGCATATATGGTGGATCGAAATAGACAAAATCACCCTTTCTTGCATCCGAAACTGCAATTTCAAAATCATCATTCAATATAATTATTTTTTTAAATAGTTTATTCAATTCCCAGATATTTTCTTCTGTTGGCATTGAAGGATTATTGTATCTACCAAATGGAGCATTAAATTCACCTTTTGAATTTAATCTATACAAACCATTATAACAGTGTCTATTTAAATAGATAAAAAGAGATGCTCTATTTAAATCAGGTACATTTATAATTTTATTCTCATTGAATAATCTTCTTGCCTCATAATAATCTTTAGAATTATTTCTAAAAGGAAGAGTTTTAATTTTTTCTATAAGTTCTTTTGGTTTTTCTTTTATTGATAAATAGAGATTATAAATATCGATATTTATATCAGAAATAACAGCACTTTTTATTAAATTTTTTTTATATAATTCAATTAAAAGTGCTCCACCACCTACAAATGGTTCAAAATATCTATCCCAATTATTTGGAAGGTTTTCTATTAGATATGGTAAGATTTGTCTTTTTCCACCAGCCCATTTAATTATTGGTTTAACATTTTTTATATCAATAAAAAATTCTAAAAATAAATTTTTCTCTACCATCATTTTAATTATATTATTTTTTGGAAAAGATTTGGTTAATTTGCAATTAGAATTAATAAATTTTATTAAAATTCATAATAAATATAGTTATTTAGTTAATATTTATAGATACTTGACAAATTGACTTATTTTATTTATAATGTATTTGAACCACTGAAAGTGCGAATGCACCGTAGGTGGTGGTTTTTTATTTTGGATAGCAAACTAATCCATATTCATCTTTTGGATTTGCCATCAAATTTAAAACAGGTTTAATAAGATTTAATATTTCAATCAAATCATCATAATTTAATATAGGTCTTAACCTTTTAGCCCAATTACCATTTAAATATTTTTTGATTCCGTAAAGACCAATAACATATGAAACATAATCACATAATTGAATAAAATATGATTCCTTGGAGTTTTTTGGTAAAGGATCTTCTATCATTAATTTTATTTCTTTTCTATAAAATCCATCAGAATATTTAGAAGGTATTGGATTATATCTTTGGATTTTTCTTGTGATTTTTTGCATTTTACCAACTCTTCCCTGATCAGTAATTATTAAGAATCTATTTACTGGATAGGACTCAAGATCATTTTCTATTCTTTGTATATTATATTTTAAAGAATTTTCTAAAATTGGGTAATTTTCATTTTCTATCACTTTTTTATTTATAAGAACATTAATAAATTTTATATCATGTAAATTACCAATAAAATTAGCAATTTTTTTAAATATTAAAATTCTTATTTCATTACTAAAATTAAAATCTTTATATGGATTTTTATTTAAAATAAAATGTTTTGCTTTGATTTCTATTTTCATTGGGATATTGAATTCTTTTTTAAGATAATATCTAAACTCTTTTATCGATTCAAAAATTTCCTTCCATTTTAGATAATGAAAATAACAACCTGTTAAAACAAAAATATGTGATGAACTATTTATAATTCCATCATCTCCACTTTCGTCAAAATATACTAAATACATAATTATTTTAATTATAGCAAGATTTTCTTAAATAATTAAGTAAGAGAAAATCACCTATTTTTGGAAAATTTATTTACCAGGCGGGGGTTAACTTGCCATCAGGGGATTTAAAATATGGAAGCCACACAAGAGAGAATAATTTTAGTTGAATATCTTTTTTTGAAGGTCTAACAACCACAACTTCTAATTTTTCTGTTAATGGATCAATTTTTTGAGAGAGTTTTTCAACCTCAGATTTAAATTCTTCATCAAGTGCTTGAAGGTCTTTTTGATATGTTTCAAGTGTTTCTTTTGCTCTTTCTATATCCTGCTGTTCTTTTAAAACTCTACTTGCACCTCTTGCAGTTGTTGTTGCTCTTCCTATATTTGTTACACCCCCAAGTTTTGTACCTAAAATTGCACCAAGAATTGTTGCTCCTAATGAGATTGTTGTTTGAACCTTTTGCTGTTTTGCCTGTTCTGTTTCTCTTTCAACTGTCTGCTGTGCCTTTCTAATTTTTTCTTCAAGTGATTTGTATTTTGTTTCATATTTTTTCTTTAATTTTTCAACCTCTTCATCTCTTTGTTCACGAGATATTACCTGTAATCTTATTCTAAACTCCTGTTCGGTCTCACCTGGTTTAGAGACCTGTTTAAAAGTTGGGCTTTTAAAAAGTTCTAACTTTTCGACTCTATATATATAATTTAGAAAATCCTTACTCCAGTTATCATAATTTTTTATATTTCCAGCAGCAGATGGTAATGGTGAAAAAACGCTATTTTCAACTGGATTAGTTTCAAGGTCTGATACATTGATTTTCAATTCTACTGAATTTTCCCAGTTAACAGGTATAGGTGATTCAGTAATATTGGTTACATAACTTTTATCTAATGTCAAATTAACACCAATCTTATCATCAATAAAATCAATTCTACTAACTCCCAAGAGTGAAGGTAAATATGTCAAACTATATCCAGAAGGTGCATAACCTCTTACAGGAACAAAATATTGAGTGATATTTGGAGGAAGAAGAGGTCTCTCTTTACTACCTAATATTTGAGTTTCTGATACTTCTTTCTTTTCTGAAACTTCTTTTGTTGCTATAGATGGTTGTGGTGAAGGTATAATAACTTCAGATGGTTGAGTTGTAATAAAATTTTCTCTTTTACTATCCATCAAAATTTTTATTTGATTTCTTGTTAGAGGGCCTCTTAAATATGACATTGCCCATCTTGTTTCGAAAATAACTGGTTCATCTTCATGAACATTATTCATTAAAAATATTCTATTTCCAAGCCCAGCAAGAATCTCTCCCATTCTTTTTCTATCAAATTTCATACCTGTTGTTGCTGCTACTCCTTCAAGACCTTCAAGAACTCTCTCTTTATCTCTTTCTGTCTGTAATCTTCCAAGAAACCAGGTTCCTGCATTTGATAAACCTTTATAATCAAGGTCAATTGGATTTTGTGTTGAAAGAAGAATTCCAACTCCAAAAGCACGGGCTGTTTTAAGAAGAGCAAGAAGTGGTGCCTTTGATGGAGGGTTACTTACTGGTGGGAAAAACCCAAATAGTTCATCCATATAGACAATTGCCCTTAATGAGTTTGTGCCAGATTGTGAGCGAGTCCATGAAAGTATCTGATTAAATAGTAGTGAAACAAAAAACATTCTTTCAGCATCATTCAAATGGGCAATATAAAATATTGATATTCTTGGCTTTCCATCTTTTGAATATAAAATTTTATTTATATCAAGAGGTTCACCAGTAAGCCAGAGGTTAAATCCAGGGGCAGCAAGAAGATTATTTAAGTTCATTGCGAGTTCATATCTTTCTTTTGATGGATAAAAATTTTCTATATCCATAACACCAATTTTTGATATTGATGGGTTTTGAATTTGATTTATTAAAGTTGATAAATCTAAGTCAATGCCTCTTTTCCATGCATTTTCTAAAATTGTTGATATTAATATGTGCTCTTTACTTTTAATCGGGTCAGCATCTCTTCCAAGAAGACCAAGTAAACTTGTGACTGTTGAAACTATTCTATCTCTTAAAAGTTCACTATCATTTATGATTTCAGAGGGAGGTGCTGCAAATGATTTTAAAATAGATACAGGAATTCCAGCATTACTTCCTGGAGTAAATATTACAAAATCAGTTGATTCTTTTAGGCGTTTTATTCTTTCACTACTTATCCCCCATGATTCAAGCCCTTTTTTCCATAATTCTGATTGCTCTTTTGCATATTCTTCATTTGATAAATTCTTTTTTCTTGCATCATCTTCATTTATCCATGGTAAAAATTCTTCAGATGATAAATTTGGAAAAGTAAGAAGTAGATTTGTAATATCTCCCTTTGGGTCTATTGCAATAACAGGTATATTATCTATTGCTGCCTCTTCAATAATATCAATGCATAGTCCTGTTTTTCCGCTTCCTGTCATACCAATGCATACACCATGGGTCACCAAATCCTTTGAATTATATAAAATCAGACCTTCAAGAGGCTTTTTTTCTATGAGATTATATGGTCTTCCAATATAAAAAACTCCCAATTTTTCATAATCAATCATATCTAAACCTCCTAAATAATTTTTTATTTTTCAAATTAATTATAAAATTTTTACACCAATTATCAAAATGCGAAAAATGTACCAGGTACAGTTTTAGCATTTTTGAGTAAACTTGACTTATAAGTTTAGTTTAATATAATTTTATTGGTTAAATTCCATAGAATAGGAGGGATTTATGAAAAAAATCCTTGTAACAGGAGCAACAGGTCAGATAACTTACTGGAGAACTTCTCTGTGAATATTATTTTAACAAATTTGGAGTTGATGCAAGGGGGGTTAGATATCCAGGATTAATCTCTTATGTTGCTCCACCAGGAGGTGGAACGACTGATTATGCTGTTGAAATTTTTTATGAAGCGATAAAAAATAAAAAATATTCATGTTTTTTAAAGGAAGATACATATCTTCCTATGATGTATATGCCAGATGCAATTAAAGCAGCACATGATTTAATGGAAGCAGATTCAAATAAATTGATTCACAGGGCATCATACAACATTCAGGGCATGAGTTTTTGTCCAAAAGATCTATATCTTGAAATAAAAAAATATATACCAGAATTTGAGATGGATTATAAAATTAATGAAGTGAAGCAGTGCATTGCAAATTCATGGCCAAAGAGTATTGATTCAACATGTGCTGAAAAGGAGTGGGGTTTTAAACCAAAATATAATTTTAATGAAATGGTGAAAGATATGATTGAGAAGTTAAGTAAAAAATTAATTTAATTTTTTAGGTGTCCAAATTCGCCTGCTGGGTTCTGGACACTTTTTAAAAAGGCGAAAATAACCCAGCCAAACATTTTTGTTTGATAAGAGAGAAAGATGCCACTTGAAAAAATAAAGAAAAAATTAGAAAAGGATTTAAAAGAGATTGATGAGAAAGGAATTGTTAAAAGAAAAGAAAATATAATTGTTAAAATAATTAAATGTGATGGAGTTAAGGGAAATAGATATATTTTAAAGGGAGAAGAGAATAAAGAATATATTAGAATGAATTCAAATTCATATCTTGCTTTACATTTAAATGAAGAGGTTAAAAAGAGTGAAGAGGAGGCAATAAAAAATTTTGGAGTTGGTCCAGGAGCAGTAAGATTCATAAGTGGAACATATAAATATCATAAGGAACTTGAAGAAAGAATAGCAAAATTTCACAATAGAGAAGATGCAATTATTTTTAGTTCAGCATACTCCTGTGTTCTTGGAACTTTATACTCTCTTATAGATGAGGAGACAATTGTTATTAGTGATGAGTTGAATCATAACTGTATAATAAATGCCATAAGACTTTCAAAACCAAAAGATAAGGATATATATAAACATTTGAATGTTAAAGAGTGCGAGGAAAAAATAGTTAGTTTCATTGGTAAAGGGAAAAGAGTTTTAATAGTAACAGATGGAATTTTCAGTATGAGAGGAGATTATGCTCCACTTGATAAATTAAGTGAAATTACAAAAAAATATGATAAAGAGTTTGAAGAAGGAATAATTTTAATTGCAGATGACTCTCATGGTGTAGGAATTTTTGGAGATAGTGGAAGGGGAGTTGAGGAATATACAAAATCAAGAGTTGATATCCTTATAGGAACATTTGGTAAAGCATTTGGTGTTAATGGTGGATATGCGGTAACAGATAAAGTTTTAACAGATTATTTAAGAGAAAAGGCACCACTTTATATTTACACAAATCCAATAACTCCAGGTGAAGCAGGTGCAGCAATAAAATCCATAGATATTATTGATAGTGAAGAAGGAAAAGGAATGATCAAGTATGTTAGAGGACTTGCAAAAAAATTTAGAGATGGAATAAAATCGCTTAATCTTGAAACAATTGAAAGTGACCATCCAATTGTTCCACTGATTTTAAGAGAGACAGAAAAAACAAAAAATCTTGTAAAATACCTTAAAGAAAATGGAGTTCTGGCAACAGGATTAAATTATCCAATTGTTCCAAAAGGTGAAGATACAATAAGATTTCAGGTTACATATGAGCATACTGAATATGATATAAATTATGTTCTTGATTTGATTAAAAATTTTGTAAAAAAATAGTTAATAGTTTATTAAAAATTTTGTAAAATTTATTTATGACCTTTTTATATATTTTAATTGGAAATATTTTAAGTAGTTTATGCTCTCTGGTTGGTATTTTTTTCATAAAAAGAGATTTTGAAAAATTAAAAAAGACCTCTTTCATTCTTGTAAGTTTTTCAACTGGAGCACTTATAACAGGAGGACTTCTTCATCTTTTACCAGAAGCACTTGATGAAAATTTTAATTCAATCTATTCTGTTATATTTGGCATCTTTTTATTCTTTATTCTTGAGACCTATTTAAAATGGAGACACTGTCACGATATTGATTGTAAAGAGCACGCATTTGTTCCATTGAATCTTTTAGGTGATTCTCTTCACAATTTTATTGATGGTTTATTGATTGCCTCATCTTTTCTTATAAACTTTAAACTTGGAATTATAACAACTCTTGGTGTTATTCTTCATGAAGTACCACAGGAACTTGGTGATTTTGGAGTTTTGATTTATGGTGGATTAAAACCAGATAAAGCGCTGAAATTGAATTATCTTGTTTCATTAACAGCAATTTTAGGAGGAATTTTTGGATATTTTCTTTTAGAAAAATTCAAAATCTTGATTCCTTTTATCGCAGGTTTAACCTGTGGGAATTTCCTCTATCTTTCATTAACAGATTTAATTCCAGAATTACATAAAAAATTTTCTTTAAAAGATAATTTAATTAAGACATTTTTTATTTTATCTGGAATTTTACTTATGATTTTGTTTAAGATTTTTTTTGATTGATGATAAAGAGAAAAGTTTTGAAATTTCAAAAGTAACTCCTGGAAGTATGGATAAAGGAAGGTATTCAAAGAATTTTAATTTAAGAGGCACAAGATAAAATATTTTATCAAAAAATGGTATGTAAATTATTAAAAGAGTAATCAGTAAGGAAATAAAAACAGAGAGATTAAGGAAAGAGTTATTAAAAAGATTCTTTATTTTTATTGGTTTAAATTCAGTTTTATTTGAATATGCTTTAAATAGTTCTGAGAATATTAGAGTTATGAGTGCTGTTGTCTGTGCTTCAGGTAAAGTTCCTCCATTTCTTAAAATGTTCATGAATGCAAAAATTGTAACAAGTGCCTCAACAACTGCACTTAAAAGAACTCTGAACATATTATCATTATCAAGAATTTTTTCATTAACTTTTCTTGGTGGCATATCCATAATTCCCTCTTCTTCTGGTTCAACTCCAAGAGATAGAGCAGGAAATGCATCTGAAATTAGATTTAGATACAAAAGATGAATTGGTTTAAATGGTATTGGAAGATTGAATAAGGTTGCGATAAGAATTATTAAAACCTCGCCAATATTACAACTTAAAAGAAACATAACAACCTTTTTTATATTTGAGTAAATTCTTCTTCCCTCTTTTATAGCACTGACTATAGTTGCAAAATTATCATCAGTTAATATTATGTCTGATGCTTCTTTAGATACATCTGTTCCTGTTATCCCCATAGCAATACCAACATCTGCTTTTTTTAGAGCAAGAGCATCATTTATTCCATCACCAGTAACTGCAACTTTTTCTCCCTTATCTTTTAATGATTCAACAAGTTTCAATTTAGTATGTGGTGAAACTCTGGCAAAAACATTTTTTTCATCAACTAAAACCTTTAGTTCACTTTTTTCATCAATTTCTTTTTCCTCAATTGCTTCTTCAAAACTCTTAGAAATATTCAATCTTTTAGCGATACTCAATGCAGTTACCTTATGGTCACCTGTTACCATTTTTACTTTAATTCCTGCCCTTTTTGATTCATCTATTGCTGAAAAAACCTCTTCTCTTGGAGCATCTTCCATTCCAACTAGACCAAGGAATATTAAATCTTTTTCAAAATTTTCTCTCTTCTCATCACTCTTTAAGATTTTATATGCAACACCAAGGACTCTTAATCCTGAATTACCCATTTTTTCATTTTTTTCAAGAACATCATCAATTATCTCTTCAATTGGTCTTATATCCACACCCTGTATATAAAAAGAGCATCTTTTTAAGAGAATTTCAGGTGCTCCTTTTGAAAATGCATATCTATCAGAATCTTTCAAGTTAATTGTTGTCATAATTTTTCTTTCAGAATCAAAAGGTATTTCATCAATCCTTACAAATTTTTTCTCAATCTCCTCTTTATCAAATCCCTTTTCAAAAGTGAAGTTAAGAAGAGCAATTTCTGTTGGATCTCCATAATTTTTTTCTCCCTTTTGAATTCTTGCATCATTACATAAAGTCATTGCAAGGTAGAAAAATTCTTCTGGTCCATATATATAATGTTCTGTGACTTTTAATTCATTTTTTGTTAGAGTGCCTGTTTTATCAGATAAAATTGTTGTTACAGAGCCAAGAGTTTCTACTGATGATAGATTTCTAACAATTGCTCTTTTTGTAGCCATCACCTTAACACCAACCGCAAGAACAATTGTAACAACCGCTGGAAGACCTTCTGGCACTGCTGCAACTGCAAGAGCAACTGCTGTCATAAAGGCAACCATAAAAGGTATTCCCCTTAAAATAGAAAGAACAAAAACACCAATGCATGCCACAAGAAATAGTTGTCCTAAAGTTTTTCCAAGTTGGTCAAGTTTTACTTCAAGAGGAGTTTTCTCTTCTTCAATTTCCTGTAAACTTTTTCCTATTTTCCCAATTTCACTATTCACACCTGTTGCAAAAACAACACCCTCTCCTCTACCATAAACTATTGTTGAACCAGAAAAAATTATATTTTTTCTATCATGGACTGGTAAATCCTCGGCTTCTATCTCTTTTTCATTTTTTTCAACTGGAAATGATTCTCCTGTTAAAAATGCCTCCTCAACTTTTAAATTTTTTTGATCAATTATTCTTATATCTGCGCCAATTCTATCCCCTGTTTCAAATATAACAATATCTCCTGGAACAACCTCTCTTGTTGGAATTTGAGTGATAACTCCATCTCTTCTCACTTTTGTCATTGGTGCTGATATTTTTTTAAGAGCCTTTAAACTTTTTTCTGCATTAATTTCCTGATAAATCCCAATAAGAGCATTAATTATAATAATTGCAAGTATTGCAATTCCATCTATCCATTCTGAAAGAATCATTGATATAATAGATGAGAAAATTAAAATTAAAACGAGGAAACTTTTTATCTGATCATAAATTCTTATAAAAATTGACTTTGGCTTTTTCTCAGGAAGTTCATTAAAACCATATATTTTTAATCTTTCCTTTGCTTCTTCTTTTGATAAACCTTTTTCAAGATCAGTTTTTAATAAACTTAAAATCTCCTCTTTTTTTAGTTTCCAGACCTTTTCCAAAAAAACCTCCACTCAAATTATTTTAGCATATTAAAACATTTATATATCATTTCCAAAAATTTTAGTATTATGTAAACATTAAAATGTCATTTTCATGGTATCATATAATTATGAAAAACAAGTTAGAAGAGATAATTTTTATGGTTGAAGAAGATTCTGAAGGAGGATATATAGCAAGGGCTTTAAATGTGCCAATTTTTACAGAAGGAGAAACCATAGATGAAATTAAAAATAATATTATTGATGCAATAAAATGTCACTTTGATAAAAAAAATTTACCTAAAATAATAAGACTTCATTTTGTTAAAGATGAAGTTTTAACAATATGAAAATCCCAATATATATAAAATACAAAAAAGTGAATTAATTAAAATTTTATTTAATTAAAATATTACATTTATAAAAAATAATAGCATTTTGTCTTACACTAAAATAATATTCTTATGGTATCATATATATTGAGGTTGATATGTTAAGAGTAATTTTGATTTTTCTCTCATATTTATATGGTTCGATACCTTTTGGTCTTCTTTTTGTCAAAAAAACAAAAGGCATTGATATAAGAAAAATTGGGAGTGGAAATATAGGTGCAACTAATGTTTTAAGAGTTGCTGGATTATCAACAGCACTTATTTCTGGTATTCTTGATTTATCAAAAGGGCTTCTTCCAATTTTAATTGGTAAATATATTTTTCATTTTGATATCTACACTCTTTTTTTAATGGGTTTTTTCGGAGTTATAGGTCATGACTACTCAATTTTTTTGGGTTTTAAAGGCGGAAAAGGAATTGCTTCAACATTAGGATTTATAATTGGTTTAAATCCATTTGTTGCCTTAATTCAGGTTTTAATTTTTATTATAGTTTTATCATTAACAAAATTTGTTTCTCTTTCATCAATAGTTTCTCTTTCACTATTACCAGTAGTTTTATTATTATTTAAAAAATATAATTTAGCCTTATTATCAATTTTATTATCGCTTCTTGCAATCTATAGACATAAAGAAAATATTGAGAGATTAAGGTATGGAATTGAATCAAAATTTGGTGAAAAAGAGGTTGTAAAAGAGACAAAAATTTTTAGTACAAACACTCAGAATATTGAGGAAGTTAAAAATATTCTTGAAAATAAAGGAGTTGGAATAATTCCAACTGATACTGTTTATGGACTCTGTGTTAATGCCTTTGATAAAGATTTAATTAGAAAGATTTATAAAATTAAGAAGAGAGATTTTGATAAACCACTTGTTTTATTTGTTAAGAATAAAGAGGAAATAAATAAATTTGCTTTTGTTGATAAAATATCAGAAAAATTAATAGATAAATTTATGCCAGGTGAAATAACAATCGTTTTAAAAAAGAAAGAGACCTGTCCTGATGTCTCATTAAAAAAATTTGAGACAGTTGGCTTTAGAATACCGAATAATGATTTTGTTTTGAATCTATTGAATAAAATTGATTTTCCTCTTGCAACAACAAGTGCAAACATTTCAAAGCAAAAAACTCCAAAAGATCTTGATGGCTTAAAAAAGATTTTTAATGGAATAGTAGATTTTATGGTTGATGGTGGAGAGTTGGGAGAAACACCATCAACAGTTATTGAAGTTATTGATGGAAATGTGAACATTTTAAGAGAAGGCAAGATAAAAAAAGAAGAGATTTTTAAGATAATTTAATCAAAGGAGAGTAGTTATGAAGATAGCAATTGGTTCTGACCATGCTGGTTATGAACTTAAAGAGAATTTAAAAAAATTTTTATGTCTTGAACATGATATTTTAGATGTAGGAACAAGTTCAACTGAATCAACAGACTATCCAGATTTTGCTCAAAAGGTCACTGAACTTCTAATCAAAAAAGATGTTGATTTTGGTATATTGATTTGTGGCACAGGAATTGGAATGTCCATAACAGCAAATAAATTTAAAGGAATTTATGCAGCCCTCTGTTATGACACAAACACAGCAAGTTTAGCAAGAAGACATAACAATGCAAATGTTTTATGTTTAGGTGGAAGAACAACAAAGATTAATGATGCAATTGAAATTGTTAAAGCATTTCTATCTAATGAGTTTGAAGGTGGAAGGCATGAGAGGAGATTCAATAAAATAAAAGATATAGAAAAATTAAATTTTAAGGAGGAAAGAGATGATTTGTGATATATGCCATAAACGAGAAGCAGATTATACTATTACAAAAATTATTGATGGTAAAAAAAGAGTATTACATATATGTAAAGAATGTGCAAGAGAATATGGATATTTAAAAGATGAATTTTCTTTTTTCTCTCCTTTTGATTCATTTTTTGAAGATGAGTTTTCAAAATTTTTCTCAACACCTGAACCAACTCTTGTAACAGACCAGTTTACTGGAGAAGCAGAAGAGGTTATTTTAGAATCAGAAAATATCGCTAAGGAACTTGGTGAAGATGAAATAAAAACAGAACACCTTCTTCTCGCCCTTTTAAGAAAAGGTGATTTTGTGAAAAATATTCTATTTGAACTTGATACTGATTTAAAAGAACTTGAAACAGAAGTTTTATCATATATGAAAAAGAAAAATAGAGAGGTTGAAGAGATATCTCTTTCTCCAAGAGTAAAAAGAGTTTTTGAACTATCTCAAAAAGAGGCAAATAATTTGGGCTCTGAATATATTGGCTCAGAGCATATTCTACTTGGACTTATTGATGAGGGAGAGGGAGTTGCTGGAAAAATTTTAAAAGATAAAGGTATAACAAGAGAAAAAGTTTTATCTTTTATAGAAAAAAAGGAGAAGGTAAAAAAAGAGAAAAAATATACAAAAACTCCAACTCTTGATCAATTCAGCAGAGATTTAACAAAACTTGCAAAAGAGGGGAAACTTGACCCTGTTATTGGAAGAGACAAGGAGATTTTAAGAACTTTAAGAATTTTATCAAGAAGAACAAAGAATAATCCTGTTCTAATTGGAGAGCCAGGTGTTGGAAAAACTGCAATTGTTGAAGGGATTGCTCAAAGAATTGTTCAGGGAAAAGTGCCAGATCAGTTGAAAGATAAAAGAGTTGTTTCTCTTGACCTTCCAGCAATAATCGCTGGTACAAAATATAGAGGTGAATTTGAGGATAGATTGAAGAAGATAATTGATGAAATAAGAGAGAGTGAGGGAGAAATTATTGTTTTCATAGATGAACTTCACACAGTTGTTGGTGCTGGAGGAGCAGAAGGTGCTGTTGATGCTTCAAATATTCTTAAACCCGCCTTAGCAAGGGGAGAGTTGCAATGTATCGGTGCAACAACAATAAATGAATATAGAAAATATATTGAAAAAGACCCTGCACTTGAAAGAAGATTTCAGCCAGTTCTTGTTTCAGAACCAACAGTTGAGGAGACAATAGAGATTTTAAAGGGCTTAAGAGATAAATATGAGGCACATCACAGGGTAAAGATTTCTGATGATGCCATTCATGAAGCAGCAGTTCTATCTGAAAAATATATAACTGATAGATTTTTACCAGATAAAGCAATAGATTTGATTGATGAGGCCGCTTCAAAAGTAAAGTTTGAAGAGAAAAAAGAGCCAGATGACATTAAGAAACTTGAAGAAGAGTTAAAGAAAGTTATCAGGGAAAAAGAGGTGAAAATAAAAGCAGAGGATTATGAAAAAGCAGCAAAACTTAAAAAAATGGAAGAAGATTTGAAGAAAAAAATAGATGAAGAGAAGAAGAAAAGAGAAAAGGAAAAAGGTTCTTTAGAGCCTGTGATAACAGGTGAAGATATTGCAGAGGTTGTATCTGAATGGACAGGCATACCTGCATCAAAACTTGTTGAAGAGGAGATAAAAAAATTAAGAGAAATGGAAGAGCACCTTCATAAAAGAATTGTTGGTCAGGAAGAGGCAATTAAAGCAGTATCTGAAGCGATAAGAAGAGCAAGGGCAGGTCTCAAAGAACCAAACAAACCAATAGGTTCGTTTCTTTTTTTAGGACCAACAGGAGTTGGTAAAACTGAACTTGCAAAAACTCTTGCAGAATTTCTTTTTGGTGATGAAAATGCAATGATAAGATTTGATATGAGTGAATATATGGAGAAACACACTGTTTCAAGATTTATAGGTGCTCCTCCTGGATATGTTGGATATGAAGAGGGAGGGCAACTTACAGAAGCAGTAAGAAGAAAACCTTATTCAGTTATTCTTCTTGATGAGATAGAAAAAGCACATCCAGATGTATTTAATATACTTCTTCAAATTCTTGATGATGGAAGATTAACAGATTCAAAAGGAAGAGTTGTGGATTTTAAAAATACTATAATTATAATGACATCAAATCTTGGAAGTGAAATTTTACTTAAAGTGGACCCTGATGATAAAGAGGGTTTTGAAAAAGCAAAAAATGAAATAATTGAACTTTTAAAATATAAATTTAGACCTGAATTTCTAAACAGGATTGATGAAATTATTGTTTTCCATAAGTTGACAAAAAAACAAATTAAAGATATAGTTAATCTGTTGATTGAAAGAGTTAGAAGAACCTTGAGAGGTCAAAATATGGATTTAAAGATAAGCGATAGAGCATTAGAGAAAATTGCAGAAATTGGTTTTGACCCAGTTTTTGGAGCAAGGCCATTGAGAAGAACTATACAGAGAGAAATAGAGAATGCCATAGCAAAGAAAATTTTAGATGGTGAATTTAAAGAAAAAGATATAATTTTGATAGATTTTGAAGATGATAAGTTTACATTTAAAAAGGAGGAAAGTAGATGAGAGAACTTTTACTTTTAATTCAATTGATACTTTCAATTGTTATAATTGTTAGTATTGTTTTTCAGACACCAAAAGGAGAAGGGCTTGGCGCGATATCAGGTGGTGCGCATCTTTTTCATGTTACAAGAAAAAAAGATTTAATTTTAAATAAAATAGCATTGGTTGGTGCAATAGCATTTGGTGTTCTATCCTTGATTTTAACCATTTTGGGAGTATAATAATTTCTTAATGCCGGGATGGCGGAATTGGCAGACGCGTACGTTTGAGGTGCGTATGGGGAGACCCGTCCGGGTTCAAGTCCCGGTCCCGGCACCATAGTATAAAAATAATTAAATTTGATGATTAAAAATAAAAATATATTTTATTATGTTTTATTTTTTGTCGCTATATTTATTTTTTGGTTCTTATCTAAAAGAAATTATCTCCTTTTTCACTCAATAATCGAACTTTTTGCAATATTAACAGCATTTTGCATTGTTTTCCTTTCTTATATAACTTTTAAATATTTAAAAAACAATTTAATTTTAAATCTTGGCACAACATATCTTTTTGTAGTTATTGTAGATATTTTACACACTCTTAGTTATAAAGGAATGGGTGTTTTTAAAACATTTGATGCAAATCTTCCAACACAACTTTGGATTTTAGGTAGAACTCTTGAAACAATTGGCTTATCTTTAATAATTTTTCTTAAAGAAAAACTCAACAAAATCATTTATTTTTCAATTCTTCTTCTATTTACATCAATTGAATTAATTTTAATTTTTTTAAGAAAATTTCCTCAATGTTTTATAGAAGGTAAAGGATTAACCAGTTTTAAAATTGGCATGGAGTATCTTTTCATATTTATTTTAGGATTAACTTTAATTTATATTATTACAAAAAAAGATTTACCAAAGATATTCTTAAATGCATATATCTATACAATAGTTTTTACAATTTTAGGCGAACTTAGTTTTACTTTATATACAGATGTTTATGGATTTTTTAATATGCTTGGACATCTTTTCAGATTTGTTTCATATCTAATAATTTTGTTTGGAATTAATTCAAAATTTTTAATTTTTACAATTGAAAATTTAACAGATCAACTTCAAAAGGAGAGAGAAAAATATAAACATCTTGCAGAATATGATCAGTTAACAGGTTTATATACAAGAAACTTTTTCAATGAATGGATATTAAATAATATTCAAAAATTAAAACAATATGAGAAAGATGTTTTAGTAATTATGGATATTGATAATTTTAAAGAAATAAATGATAAATATGGTCATCTTCAGGGCGATGAAGTTTTAAAATTCGTAGGTAGAACTATGATTGAATCATTTAGAGTTGAAGACATTTTAGTAAGATTTGGTGGAGATGAATTTTTAATTATTTTAAAAAATATTGATCTTGAAAAAGCAGAAAAGGTTATAAATAGATTTATTGAAAAATTATCTTTTAATAAATTTCCTTTTAATTTAACAATTTCTTATGGAGTTTCTGAATTTAAATATAATAATTATTTAGAAATTTTAAAAATAACAGATTTAAAAATGTTAGAAATGAAAAATAAAAAAAATAAATAAATGTTATACTTAAAATATGAATCAAATCAATGAATTAATATTTAAAAAAATATTTGAGAATGCAAAAAACCACTTTTTCTTTGTTTTAAAAGAGAGAAAGATTTCATCAGTTAGTAAAAATATAGAAGAAATATTAGGTTTTAAAGAAGAAGAGATGATTAATAAAGATATAAAAGAGTTTCTTTTTGATGAAGAGGATTATTTAAAATTTAATGAATATATGGAGAGTAAGAGAGAAGGAGGAGTTAATATAAGATTAAAAACAAAGAGAGGGGAGATTAAATTTTTTGATATCCTTATGTCAAATATAGAACAAGAGATAAATTCTATTTTCTTTATTTTAAAAGATATAACAGAGGATGTAAAAAAAGAAAAATTAAACCAAATTTTATTTAAATTATCCAAAACTTTTTTTGAAACCAAAAGTTTAGATGAACTTTTTCAAAAAATTCATAAATTAATAAAAGAATTTACTTATGCTGAAAATTTTTATATCTCACTAATTGATGAAAGTTCAGAATATATCTATTTTCCATATTTTATTGATTTAATGGATGAGAAGCCACTTCCAAGAAAAAGAGGAGGTGGAATAACTGAATATATTTTAGAGAAAGGTAAAGGAGTATTACTAAAAAGGGAGGAAATTGAAAGATTAAGAGATGAGGGTAAAATTATTTTTTATGGAACATGTCCAGAAAGTTATGTTGGATACCCTTTAAAAGTAAAAGATAAATTCATTGGAGTTATTGCAATTCAAAGTTATGATAAAAATTTTATTCATAATGAAGATGATTTAAATTTAATATCTTTAATTGGAGAAAATTTTTCTAAAGCAATTGAAGCGGTGATGAATATTGAAAAAGAAAAAACTTTAATAAAAAACATTAATGGTTTTATTTATTCATTTATTTTTGAAAATCAAAAATTTATTGATATTGAGGGAAAATTCGAAGAGATAACTGGATATAAAAAAGAAGATTTTATTGAGGGCAAAATTTTAGTTTCAGAATTAATATATGAAGATGACCTTGATGATTTAGAAAATTCATTTAAAAAACTAATAGATGGAGAAAAAACTACTATAACAGATATATTTAGAATTGTAACAAAAGATGGAGAAATAAAGTGGCTAAGCCAAAATGCAACTATATTAAGAAAGGAGATTCCAGAATTTACTATAATTCAAGGTTTAGTTACAGATATAACTGAAAATATGAAAATAAAAGAGGAATTAATAGAATCAGAAAAAAGATTTAGACTCCTTTTTGAAAATTCACCAATAGGAATAACATTAACTGATAAAAATGGAAAAATGATTTATTGTAACCCAAAATGGGAAGAGATAATTAGATATAAATTAGAAGAATTAGAGAAGTTAACCTGGATGGATTTGACATATAAAGATGACTTTAAAGAGGATTTAGAGAGATTCAATAAATTGATTAAAGGTGAACTTAAAAGTTATTCTCTTGAAAAAAGAATGGTTAGAAAAGATGGTGAAATAATTTGGATTAAATTAACAGTTGTAAGAGTTGATGATGAGAATGGGAATTTCCTTTATGAAATAGCAATGATTGAAGACATAACAGAAAGAAAAAAGATAGAAACAAAATTAAAAGAGTCAGAAGAAAGATTTAGAACTATTTTTGAGAAATCTCCATTAGGAATTACTATTTGTGATAGAGAAGGAAAAACAATTTTAGCAAATAATACTTTATTAAAAATGATTGGTTACACTCTTGACGAATTAAAAGAGATTTCATGGAGAGAATATACTTATCCAGAAGATTTAGATAAAAACTGGGAATTATATCAAAAATTAATAAATAAAGAAATTAATTCATTTTCAATAGAGAAAAGATATATAAGAAAAGATGGAAAAATAATTTATGTAAATATTAATAGTTCTGCAGTGTTTGATGAAGAAGGTAATTTTTTATATGAATTTGCAACAATAGAAGATATAACTGATAAAAAAATGCTTGAAAATGCTTTATATGAAAGTGAAAAGAAATTCAGATTATTTTTTGAAAAAAATCCACTTGGAGTCGCAATAGTTGATGAAAATAATAAATATATATCATTTAACTCAGTTTATAAAAATCTTCTTGGATATTCAGAAGATGAGTTAAAAAATTTAACTTGGAAAGATATAACACATCCAGATGATTATAATAAACAGTTGGAATTATTTAATAAATTGATAAATAGAGAAATTGATTCTTATATGATAGAAAAAAGATACATAAGAAAAGATGGTTCAATATTTTGGGGTTTACTTTTTGCTTCATCATCTTTTGATGAAAATGGAAAATTTATATATTCATTTGGTCTTTTAAGAGATATCACTGAAGAAAAGAAATTAAGAGAAGAGTTAGAGGATGCCCATAATAAACTTAAAAAATCTTTTGATAATATTTTAATATTAACAACAAAAATAATAGAAATGAAAGACCCATATACAGCAGGTCACCAGGAAAGAGTTTCTCATATAGCAACAAAAATTGCTGAAAAATTAAACCTTCCAAAAGAAAAAATAGAATCAATTAAAATTGCTTCATTTCTTCATGATATTGGTAAAATGGTTGTTCCATCAGAAGTTTTAAATAAGGCAGGAAAATTAACTGAAAATGAATTTTCATTAATTAAAGAACATTCAAAAGCAGGATATGATATTTTGAAAAGTGCCGATGTTCTTCACACCATTGCAGAAATAGTTTATCAACACCACGAAAGATTGGATGGCTCTGGTTATCCAAGAGGATTAAAAAATGGAGAAATTATGCTTGAAGCAAGAATAATTGCTGTTAGTGATGTTTTTGAAGCCATGACCTCTCATAGACCATATAGGCCCAAATTTAGTTTAGAAGATGCATTAAAGGAGTTAAAAGAAAAAAGTGGAATTTTATATGATAAAGATTGTGTTGAGGCATTAGTTGAAATAGTAGAGAACAATGAATTAAATTTAAAAATATAATGTAATTTTATGAGTGACATTTATTTGAAATGTATTGAATGTGGGAAAAAATATAAAGAAGAAGAAAAAAGAGTTTTTTGTGATTGTGGTGGATTACTTCAATTAGAATTTAGCCCAGTTTTTAAAATTGACACTATTAGAAAAAATGAAAAAAATTTATGGAGATATAGAGAATTGCTTCCCATTAATAATGATGATAATATAATATCTTTAAAAGAAGGAATCACTCCCTCAATTACTCATAAAATAAATGGTTATAAAATATTTTTGAAACTTGAATTTATCTTTCCAACTGGTTCATTCAAAGATAGAGGAGCAACTGTATTAATAAGTAAAGTCAAAGAACTTGGTATTAAAAGAATTGTTGAAGATTCATCTGGAAATGCTGGTGCTTCAATTGCAGCCTATTCAGCAGTTGCGAAAATTGATTGCGATATTTTTGTACCAGAAAATGCTTCACCAAATAAAATAAAACAGATTGAATTTTATGGAGCAAATTTACACAAGATTTCAGGTTCAAGAGAAGAGGTTTTTAATAGAGCAAAAGATTTTTCAAAGAATTTTTATTATGCGAGTCATTTTATTAATCCTTATTTTTTCCATGGTACAAAAACTGTAATATATGAAATATTTGAAGATTTTAACTATTCTCTACCTGATACAATTATTTTACCTGTTGGTAGTGGTTCTTTTATTTTGGGAATTTATATAGGATTGAATGATTTGAAAAGAAGTGGGTTAATTGAAAAGTTTCCAAAAATTATTGGTGTTCAATCTGAAAATTGTGCACCAATTTACGAAGCATTCATTAAAAAAGAAATAACTATCCAAAAATTTGAAAAAAAACAAACAATAGCAGAAGGAATTTCAAATCCAAATCCATTAAGAGGTAAGGAGATTTTAAAAGCAATTTATGAATCAGAAGGTGATTGTTTAATTGTTTCTGATGAAGAAATAATACTTTCACAGAAGGAACTTGGAAAAAGTGGGATATTTGTTGAACCAACATCAGCAGCATCATATGCTGGAGCAAAAAAATATATTAAAAATTTAAAAAAAGATGAAAAAATAGTTGTTATTTTAACTGGTTCTGGCTTAAAGTCACTATAAAAATTTAGTCATAATACCATTTAAATTTATAAATTGAAATTAAGAAGGAGATTATTAATATAATAATTAGAACTATAAAATCCATTTGAAAAGTTAAATTAGTTTTTATCCATGATATATCACTATTAAGCCATGTTCTTTTGAATAAATCAACAATATATGTTAAGGGTAGAATTTTTGCAATATTTAACATAAATTTTGGCATTGATTCAAGTGGTATTGTTGCTCCAGATAAAAATAACATTGGAAAATAGATAATATATGCAATAGTACTTGCAACCCTAACATCTGAAACTAAACTCGCAATCAAAAATCCTATTGAAAATATTGAAAAAGTAGAAATTATAAATGTAATTAAGAATAATACAATATTTCCATAGAAATGTAAGTTAAAAATTATTTTTCCAAAGATTATAAGAAGTATAAGTCCAATTAATGTTAAAACAAAGTTAACTATAAGTTGAGATATAATTATATAAATAGATTTTAATGGAGTTGCCATCAATCTTTTTAATATTTTTTTGTCTCTATATTCAACAAGAGTTAAAGGTAAACTCATAAGGCCATTAACAGCTATAATAACTCCAAGATAAGAAGGTATCATAACATCAACTGATCCAAAACCACCAAAAAAAGGAGTTGGTTTATTACCATAAATTCCACCAAACATTAAAATCATAAAAACTGGAAAAAAAATAGAAAAGAATACAACCAGGAACTCTCTCATTAAAAGTTTAAAATCAACTTTTATCAATTTAAATAACATTTCCATTTTTTTCCTCCCGATAATATCTTCCAGTTAATCTTAAATAAGTATCTTCAAGGTTAGGTTTTTTTGTTACTAAATTCTTAAAATTTATTTTTTTTGAATATAGATATATGACCAGATCTTTTAATAGATTTTCACTTTTACCATAAATAGTAACTTCATTATCTTTGATATAGACATTACTAACTCCTCTAATTTTTTTCAATTCATCTAAATCTATATCTTTCAAGACCTCAAATTTTATCATTTCTTCAATCTCACTTTTTTCAATTAGTTTTTCTGGTGTATCAAGAGCAATTATTTTTCCATGATCTATTATTGCAACTCTATCACAGAGAGTTTCTGCTTCTTCCATATAATGTGTTGTAATAAAAACTGTTCTGCCTTCTTTTTTCAAATTATTTATCATACTCCACATATCTCTTCTTGCTTTTGGGTCAAGACCAGTTGTTATTTCATCAAGAAAAATTATTTTTGGATTTGAAATTAAAGCAAGGATTATTGATAATTTCTGTTTTTGTCCACCAGATAATTTCATTACAAAACTGTTTTTGAATTCAATGAGTTCAAATTTTTCAAGTAATTCTAAATAATTAAGGGGATTTTTATAAAAAGATGAAAAAAGTTCACAGATTTCATTTACCTTTATCTTATCCTGATAAGATGTTTCTTGAAGTTGTATGCTTATTTTATGATATAAACTCTCTCTATCTTTATTTGGATTTAGACCGAGAACATTTATTTCACCACTATCAGGTTTCCTTAGACCCTCAACACATTCAATTGTTGTTGTTTTTCCTGCACCATTTGGGCCTACCATTCCAAAAATTTCACCTTCCTCAACATAGAAACTAATGTCATCAATAGCCTTAATTTTTCCATAATATTTTTTTAAATTATGAACCTCAATAACTCTCATAATTCCTCCAACTTAAATTTATAAGAATTATATACCAGATTAAAAAAATAAACAGGGTTGACAAAATTAAAAAAAACTAATAAAATAGATATACTATGAAAAATTTAGATATTAAATTATCAGAAAGACAAAAAGATTTAATGAGTTTCTTAAAAGATTATTTTAAAAATCATAAGTTTATTACACCCTGTATTTTATCAAAAGAACTTGAAATAAACTTGATAACTGCTTATGAACATTTAAGAAATCTTAAAGAAAGAGGGATTCTAAATATTAAATTTTCAAAAGAAGAGGGAAAGGGGAGACCAAAATATTTATACTTTCTAACAAGTGAAGGAAAAAAATTGTTAACAGGAAATGAAAATATTTCTGAGATAGAAAAATTCATAAATGAATTCAATAAGGCAAAAGAAGAAGGTAAACTTGATCTTTTTATAAGTGAAAAATTGACTATTCTCACAAAAAAAACTTTAAAACCACTTTTATTTATTGTTCTTGGATTTTTGATACTTATAACTTTTTTCTCAAATATTAAAGAACTTGAAACATTGAAGGAGTTTCTAATTCTATCTTCATCCTCAGGAATTCTATTTTTAGGTTTTACATCATACCTTTTTTATCTTCTTTCAAAATATGTTGATACTTTTAGACCATATAATAATAAATGGGAAGATATCAAATATAATTTAATTTCTTTGAATAAAGATGAAAGAGATGAAATTGTGAAAATGTTAATTTGTTACATCAATGGAGGTGTGAAAAATGGGAATTAAAACATCTGTTGCGGGTTATTTAGTTAAAAAAACTCTTTTGTATGCCCAGAAGGACCCTGAAAAAAATATTGACAAGATCCTGAATTTTATGAAAATGATAACACCTATCAAAGTTTACAAAGAGCAAATTGAATCAGCAAAACAAAATATTCATAATGGTGCATACTGGCAATTAATTACATCTGTTTTTAAGAATATTGATACAAAAATATTGACAACCCTTGGTTATAACTTTTTTGTTAACACTCTTTTAATCGGTGTTCAAAAAAATAATGAAGCAGAGAAAAAATTTGGAGTACCAGGTCTATTCACAATTCTAATCAGTCCAACTATGAGATGTAATTTAAGATGTATTGGTTGTTATGCAGGTGAATATACAAGAAAAGACGACCTTCCTCTTGAAGTTATTGACTCCATAATTACACAGGGTAAAGAGTTAGGAACATATCTATATACAATTCTTGGTGGTGAACCATTTATAAGAGAAGATATGTTTGAAATTTATAAAAGACATTCAGATTGCGCTTTTCAGGTTTTTACAAATGGGACTCTTATAGATGAAGAGATGGTTAAAAAGATAAAAGAAGTTGGAAATGTTATGCCAGTTTTATCAATTGAAGGCTTTGAAAAAGAGACAGATGAGAGAAGGGGAAAAGGAGTTTTTCAGAAATTAATGAATACTATGGATCTATTAAAACAAAATAAAATTCCTTTTGGTTTCTCAGTTACATACACAAAACTGAATGCTGATGCTGTAACAAGTGAAAAATTTCTTGATATTTTAATTGAAAAAGGAGCGTTCTGGGGATGGTATTTCTTATATATGCCAGTCGGAAGAGAACCATCAACTGAACTAATGGCAACATCTGAACAGAGAAAAAAATTAGGAGAATTCATTAGATGGGCAAGAGAAAATAAACCAATATGGCCAATGGACTTCTGGAACGATGCTCCATTTGTTACTGGTTGTATTGCAGGAGGAAGAAGATATATACATATAAATCATAAAGGAGAAGTTGAACCCTGTATTTTCTTACATTTTTCTGGTGGAAATGTTAAAGATAAGCCACTTATCGAAATTTTAAAATCACCTCTTTTTACAACAATCAGAAAATTTCAACCATTCAATAAGAACCTTCTTTTGCCCTGTGAAATTATTGATGAACCAAAGGTGTTTAGATATTTTTATAAAAAAACACATCCACAAGAAACTGACCTTGATGCAGATTTATTAGTAAAAGATGAAAAACTTATGAGCAATCTTGATAAATACTCAAAAGAGGTCACAAAAGCAATGAATGAGGTATGGAATAAAGAGCCAGCCTTTGAAAAATATAGAGAGCATGTTAAAAAAGTTCTTGAAGAGAAAAAGAAGAGATTAAATCAAGAGGCACTTGAAAAAAGAAAAAGATATGAAGAGATTTTAAAGAGAAAAGAGGAAAGAGAGAAAGTAAAGAAAATTTAATAAGAGGTAATTTTGGAATTAATTAAAATTAAAGAAGGAATTTTTTATATTAAAGATTCGACAAACCTGCCTCTTTTTGAGGCAGGTTCTTTTTATGCTCTGTTTGATGCTCCAATTGATAAAGATAAAGGTAAAAAAGTAAAGAAAATTATAGAAGAAAATAAATTTAATCTTAAATTTTTAATTTTTTCTCACCATCATGCAGATCATATGGGGGGTGGAAATTTTTTAAAAAATTATTTTAATCTTAAAACTTATTCAAGTAAAACAGAAAAAATTTTTCTTGAAAACCCAATTCTTGAGCCAATATATCTATCTTCAGGAGGTAATCCTCCAAAAGATTTTTTGAATAAATGGGTTCTTGGGGAGGGAGTTTTAATTGATGAATTAATTGAAAATTTAAATTTTAATGGTTTAGAGGTTCTTGAACTATCTGGTCACTCTATTGGAATGATTGGAATTAAGTTAGATAATATTATATTTTCTGCAGATACCTTTTTTTCAGAAGAAATACTTGATAAGTATGTAGTTCCATATTTTCACTCATATAAGAATTTTTTAGAAAAAATGTCTTATATAAAAAATCTTGATTTTTCATATATAGTTCCTTCTCATGGTGAACTATTAGATAAAGAAAGTGCTATAAAAGTCATTGATTACAATATTAAAAGATTATTGGATATAAAAGAATCAATATTTAAAATAATAAAAGAGCCAAAGTCAGTTGATGAAATAATAAAAAATTTAAACCTTAACATTGAATCATTTGTTGTTGCATATTTGATTAAAAGTTCAATTTTAAATCTCCTTCACGAAGCAAAGGATAATAACGAGATTGAAATTATAGTAAAAGAGGGAGTCACCTTATTTAAAAAATGAAAATTTTTGGTCATAGGGGATGTTTTTATGAAACTGAAAATACCATAAGAAGTTTCATAAGGGCATTTGAACTTGGAGCAGATGGAGTTGAACTTGATGTACAATCAACATCTGATAATTATATTGTGGTTTCACATGATTCAAATTTAAAAAGATTAACAGGTTTGGATTTTGATATAAAGAAGAACAATTTTTCTAAATTAAAAGAAATTGATATTAATGGAGAGAAAGTGCCATTATTAAATGATGTCTTAGAATTAGTTAAAGAGAAAAATAAATTGATAGACATTGAGGTGAAAGATCCTGATGATATGAGAATGGTGTGTGAAATTGTTTCTGAATTCAATTATGAAGAAGTTATTATCTCATCTTTTTACCATAAAAATATTTTCTATTATAAAAAAATTTATCCAGAAATAAAGTTTGCATATCTTTATTCTCATGAACCAAAAAATATAGAGGAATATTTAAATGAAGTTGATTTTTTAAAGCCAAATATCAATTTTTTAACTGAAGATTATAAGTTCTATTCTCAAAAGATAATACCATGGGTTGTTAATGATAATAGAGATTTTGAATATATAAGAAATTTTAATCTATATGGAGTAATAACAGATTTTCCAGACAAATTAAAAAATTTTCTTAATAAAAAAGAGTTTTCAGAAAATTATTTTATTGATTATTTATTAAAATCTATTATTAAAGAAGAGTCAACTTTTAATAAAGATTTTATAAAAATAACTTTAAAAAATCTTTTTCAGAATATTACAATTAATGAAATAAAAATAAATGATAGAGTTTTAAATATTGGAAAGGGTTATCCAATTATCTGGAAAGTTGGCGAAAAATTAAATTTAAATATAGAAAATTTTTCTTTAAATGATAAATTAATTTTAAATGTAAAAGAAATTGGTATTTTTGAAATTGAATTAAAAGACCTGATTAAGATTTTAAATTAAATATTTTTTGCCTTTTCAATCCATTTTTTATCTGAAAGTAAAGCCCTTCCAATTCCAACACTATCGCAATATCCATTCTGAATTAGAAAATTTGCAAATTCAGGAGTTTTAATACCACCAGTTAAATTAATTGGAATATTAACCATCTCTTTTAGTTTCTTTGAATAATCTTTAAAATAACCATCATATCCCCATATCTCTTTTGGCCTACTACCAGAATAACCACCAGTAACATCTATCATATCAACTTTAAAAGAAACTTCTTTTCCAATAATCAAACCATCTTCAACTTTTAAACCATTTTCAAAAAATTTATATTGAGGAGGATTATCAGCAATAGGTAATCTTACTGAAATTAAAATATTTTTTGCTTTTGTTTTTATCTCTTCAATTATTTCTAAAAGAATTCTTGCTCTATTTAAAACAGTTCCTCCATATTCATCCTTTCTTTTATTTGTTAAGGGAGATAAGAATTGATTTATAAGAAATCCATGACCTGCATGAATCTCTATCATATCATATCCTGAATCTTTTCCTCTTCTTCCCGCTTCCCCAAAAGAGACAACAATTTCTCTTATCTTCTCTTTTGTTAAATCTTCTTCATTAATAGATTTTAATGGTTTTCTTGTATCTTCTTCATCTTCAAAAACAAAATCACTTTCTTCTTTATTTTTCAGCATATCCTTAAGTTCTGGAATATCAAATAGATTTGCTCCCGCGTGATTTATTTCTATTGCAATTTTTACTCCATTATTATGAACTCTTTTTACCAATTCCCTATGTCCATCAATATATTTATCATCTGATAGAAGCATTTGATTTGGCATAACTCTTGACTCTTTAGAAGGAAAAGCATTTTCTGTGATAATTAAACCCATTCCAAGTTTTGACATATTTTCATAATAATTTAAAATAATATCATTTACAAAACCACCTTTTTCCTGATTTTTAATAGCAAGAGGTGGCATAACTATTCTATTTTTTAATTCCAAATTTCCAATTCTAATAGGTTCAAAAAGTTTCATAATATTTCACCTCTTTAAAAGATTTTATAACAACTTTAAAATTTTTCAAATTCTCTGAAAAAAATAAATGAGATTTGCAATGACAATCAGATGAGCCAAAATTTTTAATATAACAAAAATTGCTTTCAATAAATTTTTTTGCTAATTCACACTCATTTAATTTTTCAAAAAGATATATTTCTATAATTTCAAAATTTGCATTACTTGTTAAATAATCAATATGCCAATGAATATTTTTTTCTCTTTTAATATGTCTTTTTAATCTTTTTTCTAAATTTCTTTTACCACTTCCAACATATAAATAATAACCTTTTTTAAAGAATATTTTACCCACTTTTCCAATTTCAATTGATAAATTTTTATTTAGTTTTAAAATTAATATGTATGTTTTATACATAATATCATTTTATAATTTATCAGGAATAAAAGGAGGAGATAAATGAAATTAACTACAAGAGAAATTACAATTGCAGGAATACTTGGGGCAATAACAATTATACTTGGATTTACATATTTTGGATATATAACATTACCAACACCTGCTGGTGCTGCAACTCTAATGCATATACCAGTTATAATTTCAGGGATAGTTCTTGGTGCAAGGATTGGTGCACTTGTTGGAACAATTTTCGGTCTTTCAGCAATATATTACTTCTTATCAATCGCTCCAATCTGGGTTCTTTTTCCAGCAAGGCCTCTTATAGGTGTTTTTGCAGCACTCTCTTTTCAATTTTTTTATAAATTTTTAGGAAAAGAAAAAAGTAAAAGATATATTTTTTTAAAATATATTTTTTTAAGTATTATTATTTTTGAAATTTTTTTTCATACCTTTTTGTTGGTATTTAGCAATAATATGTTTTTGCAGATATATAACAAATATAATATTCCAATTTCAATAATAATTTCAATAATATTATCTTTTTCAATAATATTATCTTTTGTAATCGCAATTTTATTTTTTAATTTTCTTATAAAAAAAGACCCACATATATCTTCAATGATATTTGCATCAATAATAGGTAGTATGACAAATACTGTTATTACGCTTGGTCTTGCAGTAATTTTTAAAATATTTAATTTTCAACAGGCATTAAGTGTAGGGATTTTGCAGGGAATTCCAGAAGCAATTGTAGCAGTTTTAATATGTGTTCCAATTTCTATTTTTTTAAGAAGATATATAAGCGCAACTCAAAAACCTACTTAATATCAAACCATCCACCAAAAATAGGAGTTTCAATAATTTTTCCATCAGGAGAAAAAGTTTTTTCAAAAGTTTGAATAAATGCTGAACCATATTCTGAAGTTTCTATAAAAGCAATATTTACTTTTTTAACTTCTTTTTTTAGGTTTGTATCCAATACATATGGGACCCTTGGATCTAACATTGCCATATAAATAGAATAAAGATTCCACATCAACATATCAAGATTTTCATCACTATAAACTACCTTATCTTTTAATATCTCTTTTGCTTCATTTCTTGTAATTAAATATGTATGAGATGGTAATCCACAGGATAGAAGTTCAATGATTTTGTTCTTTTCTTCAGGTGAATAATTACTATATATTAAAAGCCTCTCCATAGTATGTTTGATAAGATAAAGAGACCTATTAACTGAACCTATCACGAGAGGATGGAGATTATTTAAAAGAGTATTCATAATATCTTCTTTTTCCTTTATACCTTTTGTTTCCATAAAATCGAAAAAGGAAGTTAAATCCTGTATCGAAACTGGAAGAAGTTCACCTTTAACTCCTTTTGGATTCAATGGTGACCTTGTTTGTGGATCAACAGGAGTAAGTTCTGCCATTTTACCCATAACAATTTCATCTGCGCCAAGGGCAAGAAGAGTTCCTGCTGAATGTGCCCTATATGGAACTAAAACTGAAAATTTCTTAGAAAATTCTCTTATGATATTCACAATTTTCAAAGGAACTTCAAGAAAGCCACCTGTTGTATGAAGAAAAAGGTCAATTTTTTCAACCTTTCCAACTCTTCTTAAATTATTATAAATTACTTCAACTGCATCTTGTGCTATGGTTGAATTTAAACCAAGAAAATAAACCAATACCTTTGAATTTCTCAATGTCTCAATTTCTCTAATTAATCCTTTTTTGTCCATCATTCCTCCTTGTATATTTTATAAATTGATTCTGGTTCTCTTAAATAAAAAGGCATAACCTTTTTATAATCCTCAAAATCTCCATCTTTAAATTTATTAAGACCAATTTTTCCTATGCTTCCAGCATTCAACTGAAAATATATCTTTTTTATATTGTTTATCTTTTCATACAAACTAAACTCAGGAAAAATTAGAACTTCATCATATCTATTTAAATTTTCAATTTTATCTATAAAAATTTTCTTATTCTTATAAACAAAAACTTCTTTTAGTCCAGCATTTATAACAATAGAGTAATCTTTTAAATCAATATAGTTTGAAACCGCTTCAAAAGTAGTTACTGAAGCAATTGGTAAATTATATAAATAACCGAGAGTTTTTACTATTGAAAATCCTATTCTTAAACCTGTGAAAGAGCCAGGTCCATTAACAATTGAGACAAACATAAATTTCTTAAAATCTAAATTGTATGTTTTAAATAAATAGTCAATTGCATAATAGTGATCATTTTTTTGTGAGTTGCTATAATACCAGTTGACCTCTCCTAAAACATTTTCATTTTGTAAAACAGCAACACCATAAGGTTCAATACAACTATTTATTACAAAACTGTACATCTATCTATAACTTCCTCTCCATTTAAAATAATTTCTATCATTCTTTCTTCATTTAATATCTCAATATCTATTTTAATATTTTCAATATTGTTGAATCTTTTTTTCAATTTATCAGCCCACTCAATACAAACAACTCCATTTTCTAAAAATTCAGAAAGACCTAAATTATAAATTTCTTCTCCATCTACTCTATATAAATCAATATGGTAAAGTTTATACTTTCCTGAATATTCAGAAACAATAACAAAAGAAGGTGATTTAATATTTAAATCAATATTTAATCCCTTTGCAATACCTTTTATTAAGGTTGTTTTGCCTGCTCCAAGTTCACCAGTTATCAAAACAATATCACCAGGTAAAAGACACTCGCCAATTTTTTTACCAATTGCAATTGTTTCTTTGCTATCTTTTGTCTTTATTTTTACTTTTTTTTGTTTCACCAAATTTTTTGTAGTTAATTGCGAGTTTATAAAGAGATTCATTAACTTTTTTATCAATCTCTTTAATATTAAGACCAGTTAAGATTTCCAAACCTTCATCAATTGTTTTTATTGCATAAATGTGAAATTTCCCATCTTTAACAGCATCAATTACTTCTTTTTTAAGCATTAGATCTTTTTTGTTCTGATAAGGAATAATAACTCCCTGTTTTCCATTGAGTCCCTTTATTTTACAGGTTTCAAAGAAGCCCTCAATTTTATTATTAACTCCTCCAATTGGTTGTATCTCACCTTTTTGATTTACAGAACCTGTAACAGCATAATATTGTTTTATTGGAATATCTGCAATGCTTGAAATTAATGCATAAAGTTCTGCACTTGATGCACTATCTCCTTCAACCTCTTCATATGACTGTTCAAATGTGAGTGTTGCTGAAAGTGAAAGAGGTTTATCTTTTGCATATCTTTCACCAATAAAACCAGAAAGAATCATCACACCTTTATCATGTATTCTTCCAGATAGTTTAACTTCTCTTTCTATATTAACAACTCCTTTAGCACCCATTGAAATATCAGCAGTAATTTTTGTTGGTCTTCCAAAAGTAAAATCTCCTAATGAAATTATTGCAAGACCATTAATCTGCCCAACTTTTTCGCCATCTACATCTATTAAAATGGTCCCATCTTTTATTAATTCATGTATCTTTTTTTCTATTAAATTTGATCTATACTCTTTTTCTTCTATTGCTTTTATAATATGTTTATCTTCTATATATTTACTATTTTCTTTATCTGCCCAGTAGTTTGCCTCTGTTATTAAGTCACCTATAATTTGAAATCTTGTTGTAACTTTATTTTGATCCTCAACAATTCTTGAACCATAATCAATTACCTCACTCACTGCATCTCTTGTTAAATGTTTTAAGTTTGATTTTTTTACATAACTACTTATAAAATTTACGTATTTTAACATATTTTCTTCATTTCTATCCATTTCGGTATCAAAATCTGCTTTAACTTTAAAGAGTTTTTTAAAATCATCATCATAATCATAAAGTAGATAATATATATATGGAGTTCCAATAAGTATAACTTTTAAATTCATTGGGATAGGTTCTGGTTTAATAGAGACAGTTGGTATGACTTTAAATTGCTCAAGAGGATTTTCTATGATTGATTCCTTGTTTTTCAATGTCCTTTTTAAAGTATCCCATGAGAATTGATTTATCAGTAAGTCTAAAGCATTTATTATTATATATCCACCATTTGCTTTATGAATTGAGCCAGCCTTTATTAAATTGAAATTTGTAACCATAAATCCCATTTTGTTTTCATAATCTATGCCACCAAAAAGATTATAGTAAGTTGGATTTGTTTCATAGATAACAGGTGCACCTTTTGTGTTTGAGTTATCAACAAAAACATTTATTTTATATCTTTTTAAAAACTCTTCTGCCTCTTCAGATTCTTTTGTTCCTCTAAAAAATGCCAAATTTTCAATTACATCATCCTTTAAAGATTCAAAATAATCACTTACTTCAGGAACATCCTCATATTTTTTAATCAAATCTTTAAGAAGATGCCCAATAGCAAAAACTGCAATTTCAATATCAAGATCTTTCAATGATTCAAAAATTTTTTTATCAATTTTTTTCAACTTTAAAACAACTTCATTTATTTCTTCAAGAAGTTTTTCTCCTTCTTCCTGGATTCTTTTTTGTTCTTCTGGTGGTAGTTTAGAAAAATCTTCTGGTTTAAGAGGTTGTCCATTTTGTAATGGAACAGTTAAAACGCCAGTTTGTGTGAGTTGAATAAGAAAACCTTTATCTTTTGCCATTGTTTCAACTTCCTGAAGAATTTTTTCCTTTTCAAGTTGAAATTTTTTAACTACTTCATTTCTTCTCTTTTCATAATCTTCTGCTTCAAATGCCTTAGGTATGGTTTTTCTTATGGTTGATATCAATTCATCTATATCTTTTGCAAAGAAATTTCCTCTTCCTGCAGGAAATTTAATTAAATTTGGTTTATCAGGATTTTTAAAATTATATACATAGATTAAATCATCAGGAGTTTTTTCACTCTTTGCTTTCTCTTCAACTATTTTTCTAATTGAAGTTGTTCTTCCAGAACCAGGTATTCCAGAAACATACAGGTTATATCCATCAACTTTAATATCAAGAGAAAAATTTATTGCATTTAATGCTCTATCCTGTCCAATGAGATATTCAATGGGTTGTAACTCTTCAGTTGTTTTGAACTTAAAAATGTTTTTGTCACAATATTTACGAAGTTCATCATAATTTAATTTTAAATTTTTCTCCATATTCACTCCTCTAAAAAATTTATCGCAACTCCAAGTGCCCCAGGTCCAGCATGAACACCGAGAGCACTTCCTACAGTTTTGGTGAAGTGATATTTTGGTTGTAACTTAGATAATAAGTTATCTTTCAATTCATCAATTTCTTTTTTTGCGTCAAGATGTATAAAAGCAAGTTCAAAATTTTCTTTAACATCTTTAATTTTTTCATTAACTATTCTACTTAATTCTCTTATTGAATTTCCTCTTCCTCTTATAATTTTATAAATTCTTGGGAGCCCATCTTTCATATGAAGAATGGGTTTTATATCTAAAACATTAAGTATTAGACCTTTCACATCATTAACTCTTCCTCCTTTATATACATATTGAAGAGTGTTTAAAGTAAAAACGAGATGAACCCTTGAGAGCAATGATTTGAATTTTGATATTACATCTTTTTTTGTTAAACCTTTTTCTATTAAATCAATAACATTTTTTACTATAAAACCATAACCAATTGATATATTCTCAGAATCTAAAACATCAATTTTATCTGTATTCATTTCCTCTTTTGCCATTTTTGCAGAATTAAAGGTACCAGAACCTTTTCCTGTTATATGAATTGAGAGTATATCATCACCTTTTTCTAATATACCTTTATATGTGTTTATAAAATCAGGAAGAGGTGGTTGAGAGGTTGATAGATTTTTTTCTTTTTTCAATAGTTCAACAAACTCATCACTTTTAATATCAACACCATCTTTATAAAATTTATCTCCTACCTTTAGATATAAAGGAATTACCTTAATATCTTTTTCTTTAATATATTCATCAGGCAAATCGCATGATGAATCAACAACAATTTTTATCATTTTTCACTCCAATGAAATAATATAATAATATAGAGGTTGCCCTCCAAAATAAATTTCTATATCACAATTAGGATAAATTTTCTCTAATTTTTCTTTAAAAGAGGATGCTCTTTTCTCATCAATCTCTTCACCATAATAGATTGTTATTAATGTTCCATCTTCAATCTTTAGGTTTTTCAGATTAATGATTGCTGCATCTTCTGGTGAATCCTTGCTGTTAAATATTCTATCATTATAAATTGCAATAAAATCACCTTTTTTGATGGTTGCACCATTAAATTTTGTATCTCTTATAGATTTTGTAACTTCAATTGTTCTTATATTTTTAATAATATTTTCTATTTCCTTTATCATATCATCAATGGGTAGATTTTTATCAATCATTGTCAATGAAGAGATGCATTCAGGTATAGATTTAGTAGGAATAACTTCGACTCTTTTATTGGTCAATTCTTTTGTTTGAATTGCTGAAAATATTACATTTGAGTTATTTGGAAAAATAATCACATTTTTTGCATTTACTCTTTCAATGGCATCAAGTATATCTTTGGTTGAAGGATTAAATGTTTGTCCACCATCTACTATTTCATCAACTCCAGCATTTTTTAATATCTCTTTAAATCCATCTCCTCTTGAAACAGAAATAAAACCTACCTCTTTTTCTTTTAAAGAGAGTTGATCAACTTCATATTGCATATTTTCAACATTAACTTTTACTAAAGAGCCCTTTTCTAAAAAATAATCGATCAATTTTAAGAAATTATCGGTATGATAGTGAACTTTTATTAAATTTTCTTCTTTTCCAATAATTAAAGAATCACCATTTAAATTAAAATCTTTTATTAGATTTTTTTCATCAAGATCAGTTTTTATAAGTAAAACAACATCATATGGATATGTAAGTTTCTGATATAATTTTGCCTCTTGAACTTCAATTTTTTCCATTTCTACCTCTCTTTTTGTTATTGCCTTAAAACCACCTTCCATAAATACCAAAAACCCCAGACCACCAGCATCAACAACTCCTGCTTCCTTTAAAATACTTAACATTTCAGGAGTTTTTTTAAGTGTTTCTCTTGCATCTTTTAAAGCATTAAAATATGCCTCTTCAAGATTTTTTCCATTTTTTATCTCTTCATAAAAAGATTTTGCAAATGATCTTGAAACTGTTAAAATTGTTCCCTCAACTGGTTTTATAACTGCCTTATATGCTTTTGATACTCCTTCAATTAAACTGAGAGAAAATTGTTTAGGAGTTATTGATTCTTTATCTTTTAATACAATATTCATACCTTTGAAAATTTGAGACATAATAACACCTGAATTTCCTCTTGCACCCATTAAACTACCCCTTGCTATTGCCTCAGAAACATCACTAACATTTTTTGGTTCTATTTTATTTATCTCTTCCCAACTCGATTGAAGTGTCATTAACATATTTGTTCCTGTATCTCCATCTGGAACAGGGAATACATTTAATTTATTGATATCCTCTTTTCTTCTTTCTACCTCTTTATAAGAAAGGTAAAAGAAGTTTATGAGAAAATCTTTATCTAAAAGGTCCAAAATTTATTCCTCCTTAACTCCTTCAACAATAACATTTATTTCTGGTTTAATGCCAATCATTTTTTCAAATGAATATTCTGTTTGTTCGATTAAATTATGTATTACTTCTTTTATATTAATTTCTTGAGAAAGAATAACATGAAATTTTATAAAAATTTTATTTTCTTTAATTATTACCTCAACACCTCTTGATGCTTCGTCCCAGCCTAAAACCTTTTGCACTTTCTGGACTAAATTTACTGGTGCTAAACCTACAATACCATAACATCTCATTGCTGATAAAACTGCTATGTCCTTGATACTTTTTTCGTGTATAAAACTTTTTCCTCTCATCTTTAAACTATTATACCATTTTTATTAACTAAAAAAATTTCTTTTATATAATAAAATAGATATGAAGAATAAAAATTTGTTACAAACTATAATTGCAATAGTTATGATTTTTCTTTCTGTCACTATTATATTTGTATATATAGGAATTCTATTAGACAAATTTTTGAAAAGTTCACCTGTTTTTCTTATAATTTTTGCAATATTATCTATCTTTTTGTCATTGTATCTAATTTATATATATAATGTTAAAAATTTATGAACTATCATTATTTTAAATTTTAAAGTATAATTAAGAAAAATTGGAGGTGAAAGATGTTTGGATGGATCATTCTATTGATAGTTGTTGTGGTTGCTTTCTGGTTTATTGGAACCTACAATATGTTTATTACCTTAAAAAACAGAGTAAAAAATGCATGGGCACAGGTTGATGTTCAACTTAAAAGAAGGTATGATTTGATTCCTAATCTTGTTGAGACAGTAAAGGGTTATGCAAAACATGAGAGAGAAGTTTTTGAGAATGTTACAGAATTAAGAACAAGAGCAATGAGTGCTTCAGGACCAAAAGAGGTTGGTGAAGCAAATAATATGTTAACAGGTGCCTTAAAAACTCTTTTTGCAGTTGCAGAAGCCTATCCAGAATTAAAAGCAAATGAGAATTTCTTAAAACTTCAGGAGGAGTTAACAAATACTGAAAATCAGATTGCCTTTTCTCGTCAATTCTATAATGACATAGTTATGAGATACAATATGGCTCAAGAAAAAATTCCAGCAGCACTTATTGCAAGGATGATGGGACTTACACCTTCTGAATATTATCCAGTTCCAGAAGAAGAAAGAGGTACAGTTAAAGTAACTTTTTAATAAATGAAAAGAACCCTGTATGAATTAATTTCAGAAAACAAGAGAAAAACTTTTCTCTATTTAATAATTTTTTCAATATTTCTTCTCTTAATAGGATATCTTTTTGTTTATGCTTTTGAGTGGGGTACAGTCGGTTTAATATTAATTGGATTGTTTGTTGTAATCTACAACATTGTTGTTTACTATAATTCAGATAAAATTGCTTTACTTTCTGTAGGAGCAGTTCCTGCAAAAGAAGATGAATTTAAAGTTTTACATAATGTTGTAGAAGAAGTGAGTATCGCAGCAGGAATTCCAAAACCAAAAGTTTATATTATGAACGAAGATCAGCCAAATGCATTTGCAACTGGTAGAAACCCTCAAAATGCATCAATATGTGTAACAACTGGACTACTTAATATGATGAATAGGGCAGAATTACAGGGAGTAGTTGCTCATGAAATGTCACATATTAGAAATTATGATATTTTACTTATGACTGTTATAGGTATAGTCGTTGGTTTAATAATACTTTTAAGAGATATTTTTCTTAGAAGTATGTGGTTTGGAGGAGGTAGAAAAAGAAGAGATAGAGAAGGAGCTGGTGTTATTTTAATGATAATAGCACTAATTTTAGCAATAGTTTCTCCAATTCTTGTTGCTTTAATTCGAGCAGCCATTTCAAGACAGAGAGAATACCTTGCTGATGCTGATGGTGCTTATATTGTTAGAAATCCCTACGGGCTTTCTTCTGCTTTAGAAAAAATAGGACTTTATAAGAAGCCAATGCAACTTGCATCAGATGCAACTGCACATCTTTTTATATCAAGTCCATTTATAGGTGAAAAATATTTTGCAACACATCCTCCAATAGAGGAACGTATCAAAAGATTGAAAAGTTTAACATTTTAAGGAGGTTCTATGAGCGATGAATTAAGATGGATAATGGATGAGGCTAAAAAAAGAGGAGTTACTTATGGTGATATCAGATTAATTGAAGATGAAATAGAGACAATAGATACTGAAAATGGTAATGTTCAGGGAATAGGAAAATCTTTTTCAAAGGGTTTTGGAATTAGAGTTTTACTGAATGGAGCATGGGGATTCTCTTCTTCCTCAAAAGTTGATAAAAATGAAATGGAGAAGGTTCTGGATGAAGCAATAAGTATAGCAAAAGCATCCAGTAGAATAAAAAAAGAAGATATAATTTTATCAGAAATTGAAATTTTTGAGGATGAATACACTCCAGATATTAAAATTGATCCATTTACTGTTAGTTTGGATAAAAAATTAAAGATTCTATATGATGTTGATAAAATAATGTCTAACTATAAACCAGTCAAAATTAGAAGGGGAAGTTTATATTTCAATAAACAGAAAAAATATTTTGTTTCAACTGAAGGGTCTTATATAGTTCAAGATAGAATTGTTTCTGGTGGTGGAATTGAGGCATATGCTATTGGTGATAATGGAGAGGTGCAGAGAAGAAGTTATCCAGCATCATTAGGTGGAGATTTTTCTGTTTCTGGATGGGAATTTATTGAAAACCTTAAACTTGTTGAAAATAGTGATAGAGTTGCAAGACAGAGTGTCGAACTTTTAACAGCAAAACCTTGCCCACAGGGAATTATGGATATAGTTATAAGTGGTGATCAGATGGCTCTTCAGGTTCATGAATCATTAGGTCATCCTGCAGAACTTGATAGGGTTTTTGGAATGGAAGCATCATATGCAGGTACATCATTTTTAACTCCAGAAAAATTGAATAATTTTCAATATGGATCAAAAATTGTAAATATTACTGCAGATGCAACAATACCTCATGCATTGGGTGGATTTAAATATGATGATGAGGGAGTAAAAGCACAGAGAGTTTATCTTGTTAAAGATGGAACTTTTGTTGGTTATCTAACTTCAAGAGAAACAGCACATAAACTTGGATTAAAACCTATGGGTGCAATGAGAGCAGATGGATGGAATAGAATTCCAATAATCAGGATGACATCAATAAATTTAGAGCCTAAAGAAGAGACATTTGAACAACTGATTTCAGGTGTAAAAAATGGAATATATGTTGAAACAAATAAAAGTTGGTCAATAGATGATAAAAGATTAAATTTTCAATTTGGTTGTGAGATCGGTTGGGAAATAAAAGATGGAAAATTGGGAGATGTTATTAAAAATCCAACCTATACTGGCATAACCTATGAATTCTGGAGATCCTGTGATGGTATTGGAAATAAAGATTTATGGCATGTATGGGGTCTACCAAATTGTGGAAAAGGAGAACCCCCACAGATTATGCAGGTTTCTCATGGAGCAGCGCCTGCAAGATTTAGAAATGTAAGAGTAGGAGTTGTAAGATGAGAGGAAAAGATGAAGTTTTAAATGTTTTGAAAAAAGGACTTGAGTTCAGTAAGGGAGATGAAATAGAACTTCTTTATCTTGGAAGAGAATCTTCTTTGACAAGATATGCTAACTCTTATATACATCAAAATGTTAAAGAAAGTAATTCTCAAATAAGAGTTAGAGTGATAAAGAATAAAAAAATAGGCTTCGTTGAGACAAACAATTTAACACTTGAAGGTCTTAAAAAAGCGGTAAAGGATGCAGAAGAGATTTTGAATTTTACGAAAGAGGATGAATTTTTTGTAAAACTTCCAGATAAAGAAGAGATAAAAGAGATTAAAACATTTTTTGAAGAAAATTTAAATGTAACTCCAGATGATATGGCTGATAAAGTAAAAAATGTTATTCAAAGAGCAACTCAAAAATCTTTAACTGCTGCTGGTGCTCTATCTGTTGATTTTGAAGAATATGCTGTTGTTAACTCGAGAGGTGTTGAGGCATATCAACCATATTCATCTATAACCCTAACAACTGTTATAATGGGTGAAAATTCATCTGGATATGCTGATAGATTTAATATAAAATTTAAAGATTTAAATGAGTTTGAACTTGCAGATGAAGCAATTGAAAAAGTTTTAATGGGAAAAAATCCTAAAGATTTTGAACCAGGAAAATATGAAGTTATATTATCTCCTTATGCAGTTGAAGATATTCTATTCTTTTTTGCATATCTCTCTTTTGGAGCAAAGAACTTTCATCAGGATACAAGTTTTATGAGTGGCAAAATAGGTGAAAGAGTTTTTGGCGAAAATATAACAATCTGGGATGATGGATATGATCCAAAAGGTGCACCAATATCTTTTGATTTTGAGGGTGTTCCAAAAAAGAAAGTTGTTTTAATTGAAAATGGAATTGCGAAAAATGTTGTCTATGATTCCTATCATGCATTTAGATTTGGAAAAGAAAATACAGGTCATTCACTTCCTCAGCCAAATTCTGTTGGTCCTTTTGCTTTGAATCTTTTTATGAAAGAAGGAGATAGTTCTATTGAAGATATGATAAAAAATGTAAAGAGAGGGGTTTTTGTTTCAAGATTTCATTATACAAATCCTCTTGATCCAAAAAGAGTAATAATAACAGGTATGACGAGAGATGGGACATTTTTAATTGAAGATGGAAAAATTACTTCTCCAATAAAGAATTTAAGATTTACCCAGAATATGGTTGAACTTATGAATAATGTTCTTGAGATTTCAAAAGATAGAAAATTACAGAAAGGTGATGCTCATGTAAGTGTTGTACCTTATATAAGAGCAAAGGAGTTCAATTTCACAGGTAAAACAGAATTTTAAAAATAGATAATTAATTTTAATTTAGATTTAAAAAATAATAAGAGACCAAATTGGTCTCTTATTTAATAGTATATTTAATGGTAAAAAAAGTTAAAATCTTTTAACTCTTATAAAACCAGAAAAAGATTCTACTTTTACTCCATTTTTTTCAATTTCATCAAGAATTAAATTCATACCAACTGAATCAGATGACATATGTCCAGCAACAACAAGATTAATATAATTTTCCTCTGCTTCCTTTTTATGTTCTTCAGAAAAGTGCATACCCACTATTGTTCCAATGCCTGAATCAGAAAATTTTTTCATCAACTCTTTTGCGCCTTCTGTTCCTCCCGTCATATCAACAATTACTTTTCCTGCTCTACTTTTTAAATCACCTGAAAATATTTTAGGCCCAAATCCCATTTTTTTTGCTTCTTTATACTCTGGAATGGTAAGAAGTAAATCAATTACATCTTTAATATATTTTGGTTTTTCTTTATTAAAAAGTTCAGTTAGAAAATGGTGAACATTATTATCTGCAGGTGTATGACAGCACATAAATAGTTGTTTTAAAATCCTTGCACTATCAACTGTTCTATAAGCATTTTGTGGAGTTAATGCTCTATCTATTTCAGATATTCTTTTTGACATCATTTTTTGAGAAATATTTATAGGGATACCATGATGTATAAGTGCATCCTCTTGAAGTTTCATAACATCTGGTAAATTTAATAAAGCCATTCCTCTTGGATGATGTGCTAATAAAAGGTCAAAACCTAACTGTTTTGCTAAAATAACTTCTCCAGTATCTATATCAATTCCAGCGATTATTGATTTAATTTCTTCTTCTCCAGTTCCATAAAGTATCCTTGTATCTCCATAAGGATTAACTAATGTTTCCTTATCAAAATATTCCTTCTCTTCATTAGATAGTTTTTCATATTCTTTTTTCCTATCATTAAGTATCTCTTTTACTTCTTTTTCTCCTCTTGGGTCATTCTTAATTCCTAAATCAATAAAAAGTTTGTATATCTCTTTAAGTTTCATTTTATCTTTACCTCCTAAAGACAATGTAATATAATTTTATCAGAAATGGAGATATTTTTAGATAGCGCTAATTTAAAAGAAATTGAAGATTGCTTCAATACAGGTTTAATTACTGGTGTTACAACAAATCCTTCACTAATTTCAAAAGAGAATTTTAATTTAAAAGATGTAATAAATTTATGTAAAAGATTGAATTTATTAATTTTTGTTCAGACATTAGAAGAAGATTATTTAAAAATTTATGAAGAGGGTAAATCATATCATAAACTATACCCTGATAAGTTAATATTAAAAATTCCTTTTTCAAAAGAAGGTTTAAAAAGTTTAAATTTATTTAAAAAAGAGAATATAAAATATTCAATAACATCAATTTTTTCACTCAGCGAAATAATATTATGTCTAAATTATAAACCAGATTATATTATACCTTATATAAATAGAATTAGTAGATTCGGAGGAGATCCATATAAAATAGTAAAAGAAGCAAAAATTATAATAAAAGAGAATAAACTTGAAACAAAAATTTTATCTGCAAGTTTCAGAAGTTCAAAAGAAGTGGAAGATGTTATTGTTAGTGGAAGTGATGCTGTAACAATTTCAAAAAATATTTTTGAAGAAATTTTAGATAATCCATTAAGTAAAAAAGCAATAGAAGATTTTAAAAAAGATTATTTTAAAAAATAATTTTTATTAAATCCAGTATTTTATAACTTTTCCTTTAGGATTTTAATATAATAAATTATAATTCATTATCTTCAATTCTTGAATTATTCTTTAATCTTCAATTCTTTAAATAATTATTCTATCTATTTTAAAAAAGTTCCCCTCTTTTTTATTAATGTCAGTTTTTTTAAACAAATCTTTTGATAAAAATTATGGTATATATAGTTTAGATGCAACTGGTATTATTAATGAGAGTTTCGGAGCATATGTAATTATTAGTAATCCTATTATAGCAAAAAGAACATATGGCCATACATCTTTTACTTGATCAAGTGGTTTTTTAATTAAATTGGCAGTTACATAAAGGTTAACTGCAACAGGAGGAGTTATTTGTCCAATAGCACAAGCAACTGTTACTGCAACGCCAAAGAAAAGAGGATCCACCCCAAAAGATTTTAAAACAGGTAAAAATATAGGCATAACAACATACATTATTGAGATTGCATCAAGGAAGAAACCAGCGATTAAAAAGATAATATCAACTAACAATAAAAATATTATTGGATTTTTCGAAAAGTTAATTACAGCATTTGCAGCAATATCAAGAATACCAAGTCTTGCCTCCGCAATTGAAAAGATACCTGCAAAGGTAACAACAAACATAACAACTGCAGAAGTTATTGTAGTCTCAATTAAAGAATCAACAATAGTTTTAAAATTTAAAGTTCTATAAATAAAGAAACAGACAAAGAAAGAATAAAAAACTGATATTACTGCTGCTTCAGTTGGTGTTGCAATACCAGCATAAATGGAGCCTAAAATTACTACTGGTGCAAGAATTGCCCATATTGCGTCTTTAAATGCTTTCCAAATCTCTTTTCCTGTTCCTCTTTTTTCTATTCCCCTATAGTTTCTCTTTTTAGAAATGATATATGTTATGATAATAAGCATTAATGAAATTATAAGTCCGGGAATTATTCCTCCAAGGAATAAGGCTGCAACAGATACCCCAGTTATGTTTCCATATACAATAAAGGCAATTGATGGAGGAATAATTATAGCAAGACCACTTGCTGCTGCAACAACAGATGCAGCAAAAATATCACTATATCCTTGTTTTATCATTGATGGTATAAAAATTAAGCCAATTGCTGCTGCTGTTGCTGGACCTGAACCTGAAATTGCTCCCCAAAAAGTCGCTGTAATAACAGCAGCAATTGCTAATCCACCAGTTGCTTTTCCAGTTAATAGAATTACAAAATCTGAAATTCTTTTTGCAAGTCCACCTTTTGACATTAAAACCCCTTCTAAGACAAAAAATGGAATTGCAATAAGAGGAAATTTTGCTATACCTGAAGCGAAATTTCTTGAAATCATTGTTATGCCAAGTTTATAATTTATGATACCAAGAACACCAGCAGTCCCAATTGCTGTTCCAATAGGGACTCCTAAGGCTATAAGAATAAAAAAAATGCCAAACAAAATTAATGCTGCTATCATTTTATACTCCTTTATTTAATTCTTCTATATTTTTAATCATTGATGTAATTAATTTTTTGAAAACAAAAATAGAAAAAATTGGAATACCAACAACATAAATCCAGTTTGGAATATTTAAAGCCTCACTCCTCATATGGAAAAGAGTAAAATCCATATAAATTTCTTTTATAGCAAAATAGTCAACAATTATAAATAGAATAACACCAAAAAGAGTTGATATAACTATTGAAACCTTTTTCATCCACTTTGGAAATTTATCATAAAGAATTGTCATTCCAAGATGTGAACCTTTTTCAAATGCAAGTGCAATTCCAATTACAGTAACCCAAACAAAAAAATTAACCTCAAGTTCTTCAGTTGCAGCAATAGATAAATGAAAAAGATACCTACTTAGAACATTTATGAATGCAATTATTGCCATTGCTCCAAGAATAATGGCTGCTAAAATCTCTTCAATTTCATATTTTTTCATTTAATCCTCCTTCTTAAACATAAAAGAGGGGTGGTTCACCACCCCTCTATAAATGTTTACTGACCCATATCCTTTTTTGCAAGTTCAACTAAATCTTTACCAATAGTTTCAACCCATTTATCATATACAGGTTTACTTGCCTCAATAAACTTCTGTCTTTCTTCAGGAGTTAAATTAACTATTTGTACTCCTTTACTTTTTACATAACCAACCATATCAATTACTTGTGGTTTTTCATTAAATTTATTCATTAAAATATTGATTGATGTAAATCCATCAAGACCTCTTCTAACCATAGCCTTTTCCCATTCCGCAGCTTCAAGAGCACAATCTTTTATCGCTTTCTGTATATATAAGGGGAATGTTTCCCAGGTTTTTTTACTTACTCCAAAAATAAGAGGATCTATAGCATAATTCCAATTAGTTAGATATTTATGATATTGCCAAATTTGAACAGGAAGAAGAACCCCATAAGGATTTTCTTGACCATCAACTGCTCCTTGTTGAAATGCAGTAACTGCATCTGCCCAGTTCATAGATACTGCATCTGCTCCAAGAGTTTTGAATATATCTATGAATATAGGTGAACCAACAACTCTAAATTTTAAACCTTTCATATCATCAGGAGTTCTAATTGGTTTTTTACTATTTGTTAATTCTCTAAAGCCATTTTCTCCCCATGCAAGATGAACAACACCCATCTTTTCCATCTGATCAATAATCATCTTCCCTGAAGCACCATATTCAATTTTATCTACATTTTCATATGTATTTATGAAAAAAGGTAAAGAAAATAGATTAAGGGATTGAACAACTGGTGATGCATTAATTGTTGAATCTGTAACAAAATCAATACTACCTTCAGAAACAGCCTGAAACCAGTTTGTTTGTTTGCCAGCAAGAAGAGCGCTTCCAAAATAAGGTTTAATATTTATAAGCCCATTTGTTCTCTCTTTTACTAAATCTGCCCATTTTTGCGCACCCTTACCCCAATCATATGCTGGACCTACGTTTACTTGCATTGTATATTCAGTTTTTGGTTTAAAAGTTATTTTTGGTGGAACAGTAGAAGCGATTACTGTTACAGTTTTAGTATTTGCATCCCAATCAACCTTTGCACCAAGAGTTTCTGTAACAAATCTAACAGGTACAAGAGTCCTACCTGATACAATCTTTGGAGGCACATCAAGCATATTAATTACATTATTTACAATAGCCTTGTTTGAACCAATTGTGAGTTTTAAATCAATATCACCAAATATATAACCAACTTCTTTTTTGGTTGCATCCCAGGTAATTTTCGCACCAATAGATTCTCCAATAAATCTAAATGGAACAAGAGTTCTTCCATTCTCAATAATAGGCGGAGAATCTAATGTTACTTTCTTTGAGTCAACATAAGCATCTTTACTCCCAATTGTCATTTTAATGACAACTTGATTTGCTGCAATGGCAAATTTAAATGAAATTAAACTTAAAACCATTGCAACTGCTAACAAAATTAGTAATAACTTTTTCATTTTTTACCTCCTTTTTTAAATTTTTAAAATTGTTTTTAAATTATCTTCTTTTTCAATTATGCTGCATAATTTATCTAAAAATTTTGCAGCATCAGCACCATCTATAACCCTATGATCATATGATAATGAAAAATATGATATATCTTTCATTACAAAGTTTCCATTCTCAACCCAAACTTCCTTTGTTGTTCTTCCAACTCCTAAAATTGCAACTTCCATTCCATTTAAAACTGGCGTAAAGAAATCTGTTCTCATCATTCCAAGATTTGTTAATGTGAAGTGGGAACCCTCAACATCATCAATTGAAAGTTTATTTTCCCTTGCTTTTAAAGACAACTCTTTCACCTTTTTATCAATTTCATTAAGATTTAAATTTTGAACATCTTTTATAACAGGCACAATTAGACCCTTCTCTGTATCAATTGCAATTCCTATGTTAATATTTTTAAATTTCATAATTTTTTCACCATCAAAATTGGAATTAAATTTTGGCATATCCTGGAGAACAATTGAAAGAATTTTAAGAAGTATTGATGTTACTGAAATTTCCTTTAAATTTCCACTTTTAATCTTCATTAAATTTGAAAAATCAACTTTTGTTACATTTGTTACAAGAATAGATATCTTATAGGTTTTTGATAATCTTTCTATAATCTCCTTTCTAAGTGGTGTTAAAGGTTCAATAATTTCACTCTTCTCCTCTTTATATTTACTTATGTACTCTTTCACATCTTTTTCAGTTATTCTTCCTCCTGGTCCACTTCCTTTTATCTTGCTAATATCTATTCCATACTCTTTTACCAATTTTTTAGCCAAAGGAGAAATAGGAATTTCTTTTTCTTCTTTCCCTTCAACCTTTTTTAACTCTTCTTTTTTCTCCGCAATATAAGCAATTACTTCTCCTACTTTTCGACTCTCACCCTCTTTTGCAAGAATTTTTGTTAGATAACCTGATATAGGTGATTCAATATCATTAATTATTTTTTCTGACTCAACCTCAAAAAGAGATTCACCTTTATTAACAAATTCACCCTCGTTCTTATACCATTTTGTTATTGTGCCTTCCTCCATTGTTAAACCAAATTTCGGCATTCTTAATTCATACATTTAAAACTCTCCTTACGGTATCAATTACACTTTTATAATCTGGAACAATGTAATTTTGTAATGGAGGACTAAATGATATGTGAACATTTTTTGCTCCAACTCTTAAAATTGGTGCATCTAAATAATCAAACGCCTCCTCTTGAACAGTTGCTGCAATCTCTGCACCCCATCCCGCTCTTTTCCAAGTTTCATGTGCAATTACAAGATGATGAGTCTTTTTTACAGATTTCAGGACTACCTCTTTATCCCAGGGGATAAGAGTTCTTAGATCGATAACCTCAACACTAATCCCTTCTTTTTGTAACTCTTCACTTGCTTTTAAAGATTCATGAACCATTCTTGAAGTAGTTACAACCGTAACATCTTTTCCTTCTCTTTTTATATCTGCCTTTCCAAATGGAATTAAGTATTCCTCTTCTGGAACTGGACCTTTAATCTTATAGAGCATTTTATGTTCAAAAACAATAACAGGATCATCAGATCTCAATGCTGTTTTCAGCAATCCTTTCATGTCGTAGGGAGTTGATGGTACAACAACCTTTATTCCAGGTATATACATAAAAATTGTCTCTATTGATTCTGAATGCTGGGCTGCTGCTGATTGTGCAATTCCATCAGGACCTCTTAAAACAACTCTAATTTTCCCTTGACCACCTGTCATATGTTTAAATTTCATTATCTGATTTACAATAGATGTAATACCTGTAAATATAAAATCTGCAAAATGAAATTCAACAACAGGTCTTGCTCCAGCAAGTGCAGCACCAAGAGCAGAACCATAAATAACCTCTTCTGATATTGGAGTATCAATTACTCTGTCTTTGAATTTACCTAAAAGAGATTTGTATTGACCAAAAATTCCGCCCTGTTTTGCAATATCTTCTCCATATGTAAAGATTGTTGGGTCTTTTTCCATCTCTTCGAGTATTGCTTCACCAAGAGCCTCAGCAAAAGTTATTTCTCTCATCCTATACCTCCTTATCAATAGTCATAACCTGTGTCATCCTCAAACAAATCGGTGAGTGCTTCTTCAGGTAATGGATATTCACTCTCTTCAGCAAATTTAACTGCATTGTTCACTTCATCTAAAAAATCATCCCATATTTTTTTCTTCTGGTGTTCACTCATAAATCCATTTTCAAATAGATAATTTTCAAATCTTCCAATAGGTTCTTTTTTCCAAAATCCTTCAACTTCTTTTTGATCTCTATAAAGTACTGGATCTCCTACAAAGTGACCTTTTAATCTATATGTTTTAGCCTCAATTAAGGTTGGACCACCACCATTTCTTGCTCTATCAACTGCTTCTTTTACAGTTTCATAAACCAAAAGGACATCATTTCCATCAATTGTTACTCCTTTCATGTTATAACCAACTGCTCTGTCTGATATATTTTCAACAGATGTTGTCTCTTGTACTCTTGCAGTAGAGGCAAATTGATTGTTTTCACATAAAAATATAACTGGGAGTTTGTAAACAGATGCCCAGTTTAATGATTCATGAAAAGAACCTCTATTTGATGCACCATCACCAAAAAATGTAATTACAACTGAATCCTTTTTTTGCATTTTTATTGCCATTGCTGCTCCAACTGCAATTGGAAGTCCTCCACCAACTTCACCATTTGCTCCAAGAACTCCTATTGATACATCTGCAATATGCATTGAACCACCTTTTCCTTTACAGTATCCTGTTTTTTTACCATATAGTTCTGCCATCATTCTATCCATTGATGCTCCTTTAGAAAGCATATGGGCATGCCCCCTATGAGTTGATGTAATATAATCATCTTTTCTTAAGTTAGAAATTGCACCTGTTGCTATAGCCTCCTCACCAATATAGAGATGGATAAACCCTGGTAATTTTCCTTGAAGAAAGAGTTCTTCAGCTTTCTGCTCAAACACCCTAATTCTTACCATCATTTTGTAGAGGGTAATTAAAAAATCTTTACTGTAATCACCCATTCACCATTAATACCTCCTTTCAAATTTTTTTATATAAACTAATTTTTCCACTCTCAGTTAAAAATTTAATTATTTCTTCACCTTCTTTTAAAGTTATATAAAATTTCTTTTATATTTTTTAAATAATTTTAAAAAGTTCTATAATATTATATTCATTAAAATTTTTCTTAAAACTATTTCAAAATATATATGCAAAATTTGTGCCAAAATTAAATATATTGATTTTAAATTGATTTTTTCAATTTTTAAAATTTAGAATGTTAAAAAATTTTACATAAGAGTGTTTATAATTGTAAAAAATTTTTACATTAATTTTTAATTAATCCATGCTTTTTAAGAATTTTGTAAAGAGTTGGTCTTGATATACCAAGTTTTTTTGATGCTTGAGAAATATTATAACAACTTTCATTTAAAATTTTCTTAATAAATTCTTTTTTTAAATCCTCAAAATCCTCAAATTCTTTAACAATTTTTCTTTTTTCAAATATATATGGAGGGAGATGTTTTTTAGATATATATTCCTCATCTGATATATTCATAGCCCTTTCAACAATATTTTGTAATTCTCTTACATTTCCAGGAAAATCATAAGATAAAAGAGGTTCAAGAAAAGATTTTTCATACCCCTTTATATTTTTATTTAAACTTTCATTAAATTTCTTGATAAAATGTGAAATAAGAATAGGAATATCATCTTTTCTTTCTCTTAAAGGTGGTATATCTATATGAATAACATTTAATCTAAAATACAGGTCTTTTCTAAAAATACCCTTTTCAACTAAATCTTCAATATTCTTATTTGTTGATGATATTATTCTTGTATCAACTTTAAGAGATTTTGTACCGCCAATCCTTGTTATAACCTTATCCTCAATTACTCTAAGAAGTTTCGTTTGTATTGATGGTGGTAACTCATCAATTTCATCTAAAAAAAGAGTTCCTCTATCTGCAAGTTCAAATTTTCCTGGTCTCCCTTTTTTATCAGCATCCGTAAAAGCTCCAGGTTCATAACCAAAAAATTCACTTTCTGCTAAATCTCTTGGTATGGCTCCACAATTTAAAGCTACAAATGGTCCATTACATCTTGAACTTTCAAAATGTATTGCTTGAGCAAACATCTCTTTTCCAGTACCAGTTTCTCCTGTTATTAAAACTGAAGAGTTTGATTTTGCAGCAATTTTTGCAATTCTTAAAACTTCTTTAATCTTTAAACTTTCACCTTTTATATCATCAAATGTAAACCTTGCCTCGGCCCCAATGTATGAAGTGACAAATTTTCTTACTCTTTCGATTTCTCTAAAAAAATCAACAACACCAACAAAATTTCCATCTGAGTCTTTTAAAACTACCGCAGTTTTTATGAAATGTAAGATGCCTCTTGAAGGACTTTCAATTATGAATTCTCTATCAACATAACCTTTATGGGTTTTAAAAACATTTAAAATTACTGGAGTAAAATCAACAATTTCAGTAACATTTTTCCCAATCGCAGATTCTCTATCAATTCTTAAAATATCTGCCCCTATTTTATTTATATAAAGCACATTTGCATTTTTATCCAAAACAAGCACTCCATCTTTATTACCCTCAGCAATAACCTCAGCAAAATGTTTTGAAAATTCTATCTCTTTTAAAAGAGTTTTTAAATTTACTTCATTTTGAACAGCATTTGAAATAAGCGAAACTATTTCTATTGCAAAATCTGGGTATCTCTCTTTCTCACTTGAAATACTAATAATACCAACTAATTCTCCTCTGTTATTTTTTATAGGACTTGATGCGCATGACCACTTTTTGAAAGGTTCAAAGGTGTGCTCTTCGCCTATAATTTCACACACCTTTTTCTCTATAAGAGCTTTTCTTATAGCAGTAATACCAAAAGAACTATCAATTTTAAGACCTTCAAAAAGAATAGGATCATTATTTTTATTTAAAATATAAAGGACTACACCTTCATTATCAATAAGAGAAATTGTAAATGGGTTTTTTTTGCTAATAAATTTTTCAAAAAGATTTTTTGCAGTACTTATGTATAAATTATATTTATTTTTTCTTATATTTAAATCTTCTTCATTTATTTTTGAATTTAAGAATATATTTTTAATCATCAAATATATTTTATCATTTTTTGTTATAATTTTAATTCCTTATTTAATAATTGTATATAAAATTGATAATTTCATCTGTGTTTAAAATTTTTGCTCCAACATTTTCCATATCAAAAAGATTAGATTTTTGAATTTTTTGGGTACAAGATGCAGTTGCATCAGAGATAACAATAACATTATAATCGTAAGACAAAGCATCATAAACTGTTGCTCTAATACAATTTGGTGTTTGGATTCCAGTTATAATCAAATTTTCAATTTTTAATCTTCTTAATAATAGATCAAGTTCAGTTCCAAAAAAAGCAGACCATCTCTTTTTAATAACTACAATTTCATTTTCTAAAGGTTTTAAATCTTCTACAATTTCTGATGATCTATCTTTTTCAAGAATTAAACCATTGCTTTTCTTAAAAATTTCTATTCTTGTTTTATCTATGTCAATACCAATTTTTCTATGCTCTCTTTTAATAAATATTATTGGTATTTTTTTAATCCTAAATTTTTCTAATATTTTTTTAATATTTTTAACAATTTTAGGTCCAAAATTAACAAAAAGAGGCGAATTTTTATCCAAAAAGGCATACTCCATATCAATTATTAATAAACAACTTCTTTTCAGATCAATCTTTTCCATAATTTATTATTATAACTTATTTTATTTATTTACCAAATCCTCTTTTTCAGTAAAACTCTCAACATTCATTACTGTTTTGTTTGTAAATCCTATTATTGCAACAATTGCTGTAAAAACACCAGAAAAGGTTGCAAGAAAAGATAATGCACCACCTTTGCCTGAACCGAAGAAGTTAAAGAATTTGTTTGAATCAACAAAAAATTTGTACAAAAATTTATCAACAATAGGGCCACTACTTATCATAGGAATAGTACCAACAAGTTGAGCAATAACTCTTCTGGCAGAAAAAACTCTTCCCTGAAGTTGTGGGGGTACTTTAGATTGCCATATTGCCTGACTTGAGGAATTTGTTATAACACTTAGAAAACTTATAATAAATCCAAAAATTGATAAATATAATATAGTTTTAGTTATACCAAAAAGCAACATACCAAAACCAATTAATAAAATTCCACCTAACAAACTATAAATTTTCTTTTTTGTGCCTCCCCATATCATCATAATTAATCCACCAACTAAACCACCTATTCCAAATGAAGTTTGAACAATTCCAAGTGCAATGCTACTATTATTTGTTTTAGAAAGAATTAATGGGGTAGTTAGAGTATTTACAAATCCACCAAAAAAATTTACAAATAAAAATATTGTTAAAAGTGCTAAGAGTGGTTTTCTTGAAAATATATATTTAAAACCAAAATAAGCATCTTTGAATATGCTTACCTTTATCTCACCAATCTGCCTTTCTATTTTTGGAATATTAACCCATAAAACAGCACCTATTGCAAAAAGAAAAGTTATTATATCAATAGTCATAACTCCAGAAAGATTTATAATTGGTAGAAAAATTCCTGCAAGAATAGGCGCAATAATAACAGGACCATTTTCAACCATTGAGAAAAGACCATTTGCTCTTCCATAATCTTCTTTCTTCAACATAACACTTATAGTTACGGAATATGCTGGCCATTGAAAAGCATTAAATGTTCCAGAAATAAAGGATGCTATATATAAAAAGGGTAGGTTTAATCTATTTGATAAATATAGTATTAAAGTTAGAATAGTTACAATTCCTGAAGCAAGATCTGGTAGAATTAGCGATCTTTTTATCGGCCATCTATCTATCAATGCACCTGCAAATGGAGAAAAGATTAAATTTGGAATAAAAAATAGTGTTGAAATTATACTAAATGGAGTAGCATTTCCAGTTGTTTTCCAGATCCAGATTGCAAGTCCAAATTGTGTCATTGCAGAGCCCACCATTGATATGAACTGTCCAATAGACATAATGGTAAAACCCTTAAAACCCTCTGGTTTTTTCATAAAGCCTTCTAACTTTTTCATAAGACCTCCATTTAAATTTTAAAAAATATTATAACATATTTTAAAAATTTTTAATATTTATTAAAGAAAATTAAAAATTTATTATATAAAATATAAAAATTATGAAATTTGATAATTCAATTATTATTTCCTATTTGTATAACTTTTTATTTATAGTATAATTTTTAAGATATGACTTTTCAGGATATTATAACTGAGTTAAGAATATTTTGGAGTAAGGAAAACTGTATAATTGGTGAAGGGTATGATATTGAAGTTGGTGCAGGCACTATGAGCCCTTTAACTTTTTTCGGTGTTTTAGGTAATAAGCCATATAGAGTTGCATATACACAACCTTCAAGAAGACCTCAAGATGGTAGATATGGAGACAATCCAAATAGATTATATAAACATCACCAGTTTCAAGTAATTTTAAAACCTCCACCAGAGGATATAATAAAAATTTATATAAATAGTTTAAGTAAACTTGGAATAAAAGAAGAAGAACATGATATAAGATTTGTAGAGGACAACTGGGAGTCACCAACTCTTGGTGCATGGGGTGTTGGATGGGAGGTTTGGTGCGATGGAATGGAAATTACTCAATTTACATATTTTCAACAGGCAGGTGGTATAGATTTATCACCTATTTCAGTTGAAATAACATATGGTCTTGAGAGAATTGCTCTTTTTTTACAAAAAAAGGAATCAATTTTCGAAATACTCTGGAATGATGATATAAAGTATGGTGATTTAAGGTTGAATGAAGAAAGAGAGATGTGTATTTATTCTTTTGAAGAGGCAAATATAGAGAAGTTAAGAACTATATTTGATTTTTATGAAAATGAAGCAGAAGTTACTCTATCTAAAAATTTAATACTTCCATCATATGAGTTTTGTCTGAAACTTTCTCATATTTTTAATATTCTTGATGCAAGAGGTGCATTTGGAGTAACTGAAAGGACTCAATATATTACAAGAATCAGGTCAATAGCAAACAGATGCGCCAATTTATATCTAAAGGAGAAAAATGGGAAAGAATCTTCTGATTGAAATTGGAGTTGAGGAAATACCCGCAAGATTTTTGAATGATATATCTGAAAATTTTAAGAATAATTTTAAGAATTTTCTTGATAAAGAAAGGATTTTATATAAGAAAATTCAGAATTTTTCTACTCCAAGAAGATTGATAATTTTTGTTGAGGATATATCAACATATCAAGAAAATAGAGTTGTTAAAATTAAGGGCCCAAAAAGATCAATTGCCTTTTCAACAAATGGTGAACCAACGTCTGCATTGCTTGGTTTTATGGATAAAAATCAAGGAAAATTAGAGGAGTTGAAATTTGAAAAAGTTGGTAAAGATGAGTATGTTTTTATTGAAAAAAATGTTGAAGGAAAATTAACCAAAGATATTATAGAGAAAAATTTTAATGATATCCTTTTCTCAATACCAATTAAAAAACCAATGAAATGGGATAATATATCATTCATTAGGCCAATTAGATGGATTCTCGCTCTTATTGATGATGAAGTTTTGAAAATAAAAATTGGTAATATTGAAGCAAAAAATAAAACCTCTCCTTTCTTAAAAACCGTAAAAGAAAATATTAAAGTAACAAATGCAAATAGTTATTTTGAAATAATGGAGAAAGAAGGTATATTTATCTCTTTTGATAAGAGAAAAGAAAAAATTTTTAATGAGTTGAAATCTTTTGAAAAAGAACTTGGAGTTGAAATTGATATCGATGAAGAACTTTTAGATGAACTCACCAATCTTACTGAATCACCTCTTGTATTTTATTTAGCAATACCTTCTATCAGTAAAAATCTTCCAACTGAAATATTAATCGAAATTTTAAAAAAAGGTGCAAGAGTATTTCCAGGAATTAAAAATGGTGAAATTGTTTATGCTTTTGGAGTACAGAATGGTATAAATAGAAAAAGTGAAATAGTGAAAGAGGGCTTTTACAATATTATTAAAGCAAAAATAGATGATGCAATTTTTTTCTATAATAAAGACAAAGAGATAAATTTAAAAGATAGAATTGATGGATTAAAGAAAATCATTTTTGAAAAAAATCTTGGAACATACTATGATAAAACACTCAGGGTTATCAAATTATTATCAAAAATTTATAATGATATTAAAGTTAGTGATGAAGAAAGAATAGCACTTGATAGGGCTGCCTTACTTTCATATGCAGATCTTGTTACTTTAATTGTTCAAGAATATCCAGAACTTCATGGAATAATTGGTAAAATTTTATCTTCTATTTCAAAAGAGGAGAAGATTGTAAGCGATATAATAGGTGAATTTATCTATCCAAGAAAAAGAAGTGATAGATTACCAAAAGATAACCTCTCTAAAATTCTTGGAATAGTTGATAGGATTGATACTCTTGTTGGTTCCTTTTTATCAAAATTAGAACCAACATCCAGAGAAGATCCAATGGGTTTAAGAAGGATATCATTCACTCTTCTTGAATTACTGATATCTTTTGAAAACAAAATTTCTTTAAGAAATTTAATAGAATATTCATTAAACACTTATCCTGACAATTTAAAGAAAGATTTTAATGTTGATAATCTTATAAATTTCATAAAAGGAAGATTTAGATTAATTTTTGAAGAAAATGGAATTCAATATGATATAATTAATTGTGTTTTAAATTTAGATGATATTGTTCCATATTATTCTTTTAAAAATGCAAAATATATTAAAGAGATTTATGATAATGAGAATTTTATTGAATTTGTGAAGGCTTATAAGAGAATATTTAATATTGTAAAAGAATATGACGAAACAGTTGAAATAAAAAAAGATCTTTTTATTAAAGAAGAAGAGAAAGATTTATTTGAAACTTTTCAAACTATTTATAATGATATAGATAAAAGTAAAACATTAGATTTTTCAAACTTTTTCAATAAATCTTTTAATCTTATTGAAAAAATTAATAGATTTTTTGATAATGTACTTGTTATGGATAAAGATGAAAAAATAAAAAATAACAGGATGAGTTTAATTAAAAGTATTTTAAATCTTATAAAAAACTTTGGTTCATTTGAGGAAATTATAAAATTATAAAATAGAAAGGAGTATAAGATGGCTTCAAAGAGAATTTATGAATTTGAAGAGGGTTCAAAAGAGATGAAGGCACTTCTTGGAGGAAAAGGAGCAGGTCTTGCCGAGATGACAAAAATTGGTTTACCTGTTCCATATGGTTTCACAATTACAACTGAAGTTTGCAATGAATATTACAGATATGGTGGAAAATTTCCTCCAGGACTTAAGGAAGAAATTTTAGACTATTTAAAAAGACTTGAAACAAAAACAAAAAAGATTTTTGGATCAAAAGAAAATCCTCTTCTTGTATCTGTTAGATCAGGTGCACCTGTATCAATGCCTGGTATGATGGATACTATTTTAAATTTAGGTCTTAATGATGAAACAGTAGAGGGATTGAGTGAATTAACTAAAGATAAAAGATTTGCATATGATTCATATAGAAGATTCATAACAATGTTCAGTAATGTTGTTATGTCTATAAAACATGAATATTTTGAGGAGATACTTGAAGAAGCAAAAAATAAATACAATGTAAAAAGCGATGCAGAAATACCATATGAAGGATTAAAAGAGATAGTTGATAAATTTAAAGAACTCTATAAAAGAGAAGTTGGTGAAAACTTTCCTCAGGATCCATATATTCAGTTAATGATGGCAATTGAGGCTGTTTTTAAATCCTGGAACAATAAAAGAGCAATTGAATATAGAAGAATTTATAAAATATCAGAAACTCTTGGAACTGCCGTTAACATTCAAATGATGGTTTTTGGTAATGCTGGTTATGATTCAGGGACTGGTGTTGGATTTACAAGAGACCCTGCAACTGGAGAGAACAAATTGTATGGTGAATATTTGCTTAATGCACAGGGAGAAGATGTTGTTGCTGGTATAAGGACACCAAAACCAATTGAAGAACTTAAAAATGATATTCCTTCAGCATATAATGAACTTTTAAGAATTAAAGATATACTTGAGAAACATTATAGAGATATTCAGGATTTTGAGTTTACAATTGAAAAAGGAAAACTATTTATGCTTCAGACAAGAACTGGACAAAGGACTCCAGTTGCTGCTGTAAAAATTGCTGTTGATATGGTTGAGGAGGGAGTTATAAATAAAGAGGAAGCAATAATGAGAGTTGATCCTCATCAAGTTGAACTTCTTTTGCATCCAATGATAGATCCAAAAGCAAATATAAAAGTTATTGCAAAGGGTTTGCCAGCCTCTCCTGGCGCAGCATATGGGAAAGTAGTTTTTGATACTGATGAAGCAGCCTTAAGAGGTAATAATGGTGAAGAGATATTACTTGTTAGACCCGAGACAACTCCTGAAGATATTCACGGAATGGTTGCCGCAAAAGGAATTTTAACAGCAAGAGGTGGGATGACCAGCCATGCTGCTGTTGTAGCAAGAGGAATGGGAAAGCCTTGTGTTGTTGGATGTGAAGAGATTAAGATTGATATGAATGGGCAGTTCTTTATTTCACCAGATGGGACAAAAATAGCAAAAGATGAATATATAACAATTGATGGAGGAACTGGTAGAGTAATTTCAGGAAAAGCACCTTTAATAGAACCAGAAATTGGTGGGAATCTTGAAAAACTACTTAAATTTGCAGATGAAATAAGAAAACTTGGTGTGAGGGCAAATGCAAATACACCAGAAGATGCAAAAAAAGCAAAAAAGTTTGGTGCAGAAGGGATAGGCTTATTAAGAATTGAAAGAATGTTTCTTGATCCAGAAAGACTACCAATTGTTCAGGATATGATAATGTCAAAGACAAAAGAGGAAAGAGAAGTTCATCTTAAGAAAATAGTTCCTATGATTCAAAAAGATTTTGAAGAGATGCTTGAAGTTATGGATAATTTGCCTGTAACTATTAGACTGCTTGATCCTCCTCTTCATGAATTTTTACCTCAAAGAGAAAGAGTTGAAGATGAAATTAGAGAATTAAAAGAGAACAATGGAGATATTGAGGAGATTAGAAAAAGAGAAAGAATTTTAAGAAGAATTAAAGAACTTTATGAACATAATCCAATGATAGGATGGCGTGGATGTAGAGTTGGCATTGTCTATCCAGAAATCTATGAAGCAATGATAGAAGCAATAATAATGGCAGGAATAAATTTAAAAAGAAAGGGCTTTAACCCTATTGTAGAAATAATGCACCCACTTGTTGCTCATGAAAATGAACTGAAAATTCTCAAGGAAATGACTGATAAAGTTGCAAAAGAAGTTATGGAAAGAGAAGGCGTTGAAATTCATTATCTTGTTGGAACAATGATAGAAGTACCAAGAGCATCTATCTGTGCTGATAAAATTGCAAAATATGCAGAATTTTTCTCATTTGGAACTAATGATTTAACTCAGACAACTTATGCTTTCAGTAGAGATGATGTTGAAGCAACATTTTTGCCATTCTATATAGATAAAAAGATATTACCAGAAAATCCATTTATGGTTCTTGATATTGAAGGAGTTGGAAAACTTGTTGAGTTAGGAACAAAACTTGGAAAAGAGTCAAATCCAAAACTTGAGGTTGGAATATGTGGTGAACATGGTGGAGAACCAACAAGTGTTAAGTTTTTCCACAGAGCAGGACTTGATTATGTTTCATGTTCACCTTTTAGAATACCAATCGCAAGGCTTTCAGCAGCCCAGGCTGTTGTTGAGGAAAAATTTGCAAAAAAGGAAAGTTATTCGGATACTCGTTGAAGAACTTGAAGAGAAAAATCTTTCCCCACTTGCAACTCTTTCAAAGAAGAGTAAAGGAAGAATTTATAAAGAAAGAAAATGTGAAATAAGAACTGATTTTCAAAGAGATAGAGATAGAATTGTTCACTCTAAATCTTTGAGAAGATTGAAAGAAAAAACACAGGTTTTCTTTTTTCCTCTTGGAGACCATTATAGAACAAGATTAACACATGTTCTTGAAGTTTCACAAATTGCAAGGGTTATTGGAAGATCCTTAAGATTAAATGAAGATTTAATTGAAGCGATTGCTTTAGGACACGATCTTGGTCATCCTCCTTTTGGTCATATTGGAGAAGAAGTTTTGAATAAAAAATATAGAGAATATATTAGTTCAGGTGGATTTAAACACAGTGAACAATCCTTAAGAGTTGTCGACTTTTTAGAAGAAGGTTATGGTGGTAAAAAAACAACAGGCCTTAATTTAACCTGGGAAGTTAGAGATGGGATTTTAAATCATTCAAAAGGATTGAAGGAGATAAAAGACAGCGATTTGAATAAAATATCTACTTATGAAGGAGTTGTTGTCGCTCTTTCCGATAGAATTGCTTATCTAAATCATGACCTTGATGATGCAATTAGAGGTGGAGTTATTAAAGAAGGTGAAATTCCAAAAGAAATTATAAAGAAATTAGGAAAAGATAGTGGAAAAAGAATAGATAAAATGGTTAAAGATTTAATTAATAACTCTTTAAAAAAAGGAAAAATAGAATTTTCAGAAGATGTTGAAAATTTAATTGATATATTTTTATTATTCTTAAAAGAGAAACTTTATTATAATGAAAAATTGAGAGGACAGGAGATTAGAAGAATTGATATGGTAATTTCAAACCTTTTTGATTATTATGTTGAAAATCCATCATCAATTTTAAATTTTGTAAAAAAATATGAACTTCCAATTTATTATAAATCCTGGGAAGAGGCTTTATCTTTTTTACCAATTAGAATTAGGTATGTATGTGATTATATTTCAGGTATGAGCGATGAATTTTTATTATTAAATTTTAATGAAACTTTTGTTCCAAAACCATGGCAAATATAAGAAATTTATACCAGTTTGCAGAAGAACTTAGAGAAAAAGTAGATATTGTTGAATTTTTATCTCAATATTTAAACATAAAGAAGAGAGGAAAAAATTATGTTGCACTCTGCCCATTCCACCCTGATAAAAATCCTTCTCTCAACATTTCTAAAGAAAAGGGACTTTTTCACTGTTTTGGATGTGGTGAGGGAGGAAATATATATAATTTTGTAATGAAGATTGAAAATGTAAGTTTTGAAAGAGCAGTTGAAATTGTTGCAAAATGGGCAAATGTTGAAATTCCTCAATTTGAGTATAATGAAGAGAGAAAAAAAATTTATGATATTCACGAAAAATTAGCAGAATATTTTAACAAAAAATTAATTGAAAATAAAGAGATCATTTCATATTTAGAAGATAGAGGTCTTGACTATCAAACTATTCAGAAATTTAAATTAGGATTTGCGCCAAAGTCAATAGTAGAATTTTTGGAAGAAAATAAAGAAGAGAAAATTGATATAAAAGAAACAGGAATTTTTCCATATTCAAATTTTATTGAGAGATTGATGTTTCCAATAAGAAATGTGTCAGGAAAAATAGTTGGTTTTTCTGGAAGAGCATTGAAGGGAGAGATGCCTAAATATATTAATTCAACTGATAAATTTTTTAAAAAAGGAGAAACTCTTTATGGTCTTTATGAAGGTAAAGAAGAGATTTTAAAAACAAAGGAAGCGATACTTGTTGAAGGTTATATGGATGTTATTATTCTTTCAAAGAATGGCATCAAAAATAGTGTATCATCTATGGGAACTTCATTTACAGAAGATCAGGCAAAAATATTAAAAAGATTCTCAGATAGGGTAATAATTTCTTTTGATCCAGACATTGGAGGGATTGAAGGTACAAAAAGAGCACTTGAAATAGCAGAAAAATACAATTTTGAAATAAAAATATTGTCATTGCCTGAGAATCTTGATCCTGATGAATATATTATTAAATATGGAAAAGACAATTTGATAAATTTAATAAAAAATTCAGATGATGTTCTTACTTTTTTATGGAAAGAGGCAGAAAAAAAGCATAAAGATGATGATACTCAAGTTCCACTTTTAAAAGATTTGGTAGAAATTGCAAAAAAAATTAAAGATCCAGCAAAAAGATTTGAATTTATTAAGAAAATTTCTGAAAGGACAAAATTTCCTGAGATGGTTATATTTGATGAGATGAAAGAGAAAAAGAAAAAAATAAAGGAAGAAATTTTCGAACAGGAGAATATTCTTGAAAAAGAGTTTTTATTATATATAATTAAAAATCCAGAATTGATTGAAGAGATAAAAAAAGAAATTGATGAGAATTATTTTGTGACAAAAAAATATAGAGATCTTTTTATAAAGATAATTAATGAGAGTGAAAAAGTATTAATTGAAGATCCTTTATATAGAGAACTTACTCTTACAGAAAAAGAACTTGGTCCCAAGGAAAATTTTTATGATATGTTAAAAAGAATTAAAATTTCCTATTTACTTAATCTTAAAAAAGAGTTATTAATTTATTTAGAGAAAGCAGAAAAGAATAATGAGAAAGATATGGTTGATTATTATCAACTGAAACTTATTGAGATTGAGAAGAATATAAAGAATTTATTATATAAGGAGGTGTAAAGTTTGCGCGATAGATTTAAGCATAATGAGATAACAAGATTAATTGAAAAAGGGAAGGAGAGGGGCAATCTTTCTTATAATGAAATATTTGATACATTATCCTCAATTGAAGATTTATCTCCAGAAGAGATAGATGAGATGTATGAATCCTTAATTGAAAATGGAATAATTTTTGGTGATGAAAAAGAGATTGAAATAGAAGAGGAGAAGAGGAAAGAAGAATTAGAAAAATTTAAAGAAGGTCTTGAATTTTCTAAAGAAGAGTTATTAGAACCTCTTGATCCAGTTAATTCATATCTTGTAGAGATAAGTAAGATTCCTCTTCTTTCAAAAGATGAAGAGTATGAACTTGCAAAAAAAATGAGAGAAGGAAATCCTGAACAAAAGGCACAGGCAAGAAAAAGATTAATTGAAAGTAATTTAAGACTCGTAGTAAGCATTGCAAAGAAATATATTGGCCAGGGTTTACTTTTTCTTGATTTAATTCAGGAAGGCAATCTTGGTCTAATTAAAGCAGCGGAAAAATTTGACTATAAAAAGGGATGGAGATTTTCAACATATGCAACATGGTGGATAAGACAAGCAATAACAAGGGCTCTTGCAGATCAATCAAGAACAATTAGAGTACCTGTTCATATGGTTGAGAATATAAATAGATTGAAAAAAATAACAAGACAATTAATGCAAAAACTTGGTAGAGAGCCAACAGATGAAGAAATTGCTAAAGAGATGGATATTTCAGTTAAAAAGGTTCAGGATTTTAAAAGAGTTGCACAGGTTCCAATTTCTCTTGAAACTCCTGTTGGTGATGATGAAGATACAAGACTTGCGGACTTCGTTGAAGATAAATCCATCCTTTCACCTGAAGAAGAGACAATTAAAAATTGCTCTAATGAGGAATTGTTAGAACTTTTAAAATTTTTACCTGAGAGAGAAAGAGAAATAGTTAAACTTCGTTTTGGATTGGGAGGAGAAGTCCCACATACACTTGAAGAGGTTGGTGCTAAATTTAATGTAACAAGAGAAAGAATAAGACAAATTGAATCAAAAGCAATAAGAAGATTAAAACAGTTGATGAAAAAAGAGAAAAAAATTTAATGGATGAGATAAAAATAAGACCAATGTCTAATAAGGATATTTTGGTTGTTGTGGATATTGATAAAAAATCCTATGCTCATCCTTGGGGGGTTAATGAGTTTTTTAGAGAAGTAAATTATAATAGATTTGGAAGATATTTTGTAGCAGAAGTTAATAACAATATTGTTGGATACATTGGTAGTTGGTTTTTATCTGATCTTGTTCATATAACAACTGTTGCTGTTCATCCTGATTACAGAAGAAAAGGAATTGGTGAAAAATTAATGAATTATATTTTGGATATTGGAAAAAAAGAAAATTGTAAGACATGTGTACTTGAGGTTAGAGTTTCAAATGAAAAAGCAATAAATTTATATAAAAAGTTAGGTTTTAGAATAGAGAAGATAAAAAAAGAGTATTATCCTGATAATAAAGAAGATGCTTATTATATGGTAAAGGAAATATAAAATAGTAAAATTTTAAAAATTTAAGAAAATTTATTAATATTTTTTCATCTATAATATTATTATGTTATCTTATATAGCGCTTTTAGGTAGAATTTTTTTAATTGGAATAGAGAGAATTATAATAAAAGGATTAAGCAAAGAAGATAATAATATTATTGTTACATTTCTTTTCTTTTTTCTTGCACTTTTTTTCTTTTTACCATTTATTATTTTTTCGAAAAAACCTGATGACTATTCTTTTTTAAAAACAGTAATTATAACGAGTATAATTTATACAAATTCTTTTTTACTTTATGTAAAATCAATATCAATTAGCGAAGTTTCTTTAGTAACTCCTTTATACAACTTCAATGTCTTTTTCCTTGTTATTTTAACATCGATATTTCTTGATGAAAAAATTACAATTTTTAAAATTTTAGGCTTAATTCTTTTAATTTATGGCTCATCTTTTCTTACTAAGCAGCAAAATTTTTTTCTATCAATCAAAGCATTATTTAATAATAAAGGTTCATTAATTATGATTATATCTTCACTTTTAATTGCAATAGGAAGAACAATAGATGGCTCAATTACAAAAATTGGAGTTTCTCCTCTATTTTACTCTTTTTTCCTCTATCTTTTTATAACAATTATTCTATTTTCAATAATTTTGATTAGAAGAAAATTAAAAGAAATAATTTTTTTGTTAAAAGAAAAAACTATCTTGAGTTTTCTTGCTGGAATGACAAATGCTTATTCATATCTTTTTTTATTAATATCTTTTAAAAAAATTGATGTTAGCATTGCAGAACCTTCAACAATGCTTGGAACTATAATAACTCTTATATTTTCAAAGTTTATTTTCAAAGAAAATATAAAATATAGATTCATAGGTGCCTTAATAATGATAGTTGGTGCATATTTAATTTTTTTAAAATTTTAAAATTTATTTTGGATTTTCAATAAATGATTTGTCAAGGTCTCCATCGTTTGAAAAACCTCTCTCTTCCCAATATCCTCTATAGTCTACATTATCAGAAACTTCAATCTCTGTAATCCATTTTATCCATTTGTAACCCCACTTATTTTCTGCAACAAGTTGAAAAGGAAAACCTCTTTCAGGTGGAAGAGTAACTCCATTAATTTTATATGCGATAAGAATATCCTTATCATAAAAATAATTTATTGGTATTGAAGTTGTATAACCATCATATGCTTTAAAGATTAAAATTTTTGCATTATCTTTAACTTTTGCTTCATTCAATAAATCTCTTACAAGAAAACCTTCCCACAAAATTTTTAAACTCCATCCTTCAACACAATATATAGTTGTAACTTTTTCATATTTTTGAAATTTATTTAAAATCTCATCATAAGAATAATTTTTATTATTTTCAACAAGCCCCGTAATTTTCAATTTATAACTGTTTATATCAATATATTGTGGTCCTTTTATTGAATTTTCTCTAAATCCTTCTATAGATGATAATTTCTCACCTTGATAATCCAATATTTCCTCTTCATTTAAAATTATCTTGTCTTTTTTCGAAAAGTATTTACTGAATAATAGAACTGATATCAAAATTGAAATTAATATTATTAATATAAAATAATTCTTTCTCATATAACCTCCTAAAGATGATAGATTAATTATAACATTTTATTAAAAATTATTGAATTTTATAAATATGTTAAAATTTAAAGGATGAAGAAGTTCTTATTAGTTTTAATGATATTTTTAACAATTCCTTTGGGATTAAAGTTTCAAGAGAAGATACCAGAAGAGTATCTAAAATCAATTGATTATCTTCTTGAAAAAAATATTATTAAAGGATTTCCAGATGGAACTTTTAAGATAGATTGGGCAATAACTGAGGCAGAATTTTTAACATTAATAGTAAGATGCAACTTAAAATATGAAAAAGAGAATATAAACTTAACTCTATTTGAAAAAATAAAAAAATTTTATAATAGTTTAATACAAAAATTTAAAAGTCAAAATATAAATTTATTTCAGGATTATCAGGATAAATGGTTTCACCCATATTTGATTGAATACTCAAATATAACAAAAATTAAAGAAGATGAAATAGAACCATATCTTTTCATAAATATTTATGAAGCATTGTATTTTATTTTAAAAGCATCACCATATAAGGGTGAAATTCAAGATATAAATTTGCCTCTTGATAATAGTGAAAAATCTATATTAATTGTTGCTGCTGTTTCACATAAATATTTTCCTGATAAAATTAAGTTCAGAGAAAAACTTTCAAGAGGTGATGCTATTTTAATAATAGAAAAATATTTAAGGAGTAAAGAAAATGTTACTAACAATTGATATTGGAAACACAAATATTGTTATTGGTGTTTTTAAAAAAGATGAGATTGTTAAAACATATAGACTCTCTTCAAGAGTTTTAAGAACATCTGATGAATATGCACTTGATATAACTTCTCTCCTATATTTTGATAGAATTACCAAAGATGATATTGATGATGTAATAATATCTTCAGTTGTACCACCACTTGATCCCATTTTCGAGAGATCGATAGAAAAAATTTTTAATAAAAAACCAATTTTTGCAAATATATCTATGAAACTCCCTATTAAAATTGAAATTGATAACATAAATGAACTTGGAATAGATAGAGTTGTTGGAAGTTCAATGGCATATGAGATAACCAAAGGAGGAACAGTTGTTGTTGATTTTGGTACTGCAACTACATTTGATGTTATAAATAAAGCAGGAATTTTTATTGGCGGAGCAATAGCGCCTGGTATTCTATTATCCCTTGAATCATTGATATCAAGGACTGCAAAATTACCAAAAGTTGAACTAACTTTACCTGAATCACCAATAGGAAGAAATACCATTAATGCAATTCAATCTGGATTTTTATATGGATGGAGTGGAATTGTTGAGAAAGTGGTAAAAGAGATTGAGGATTCTTTAAAAGACAATGTTAAAGTAATTATTACTGGTGGCGCATCTCACTTTGTTCTTCCTCTAATAAAACTAAATTATATTTATGAAAGAGATTTAATATTAAAGGGATTAAAACTAATTTATAATTTAAATAAAAGATAAATAGATGAATCAAAAAAATATAAAAATTTCATACCCTTTTTTAATTCTTGCTCCACTTTCTAATTTTTCAGATAATGGTATGAGAGTTTTATCAAAAAAGTATGGAGCAGATATTACATATACAGGAATGATTTCAAGTTATAACATTATTAAAAATAATGGAATCGATTTTAAAATATTACAGGATGAGAGACCTATAGCAATTCAAATTTTTGGTAAAGATGAAGATGTTATTGAAAAAGCAGTAATAATTTTAAATGATTTTGCAGATATTATTGATATTAATTTTGCATGTCCTTCCAATAAAATTTTAAAAAGCGAGTCAGGTGGTTTTTTATTGAAAGATATTGAAAAAATTAGAAAAATTATTTTGAAAGCAGTAAAAGCGAGTAAAGTTCCAGTAGGTGTAAAAATAAGAAGTGGTTTTAAAAAAGAAGATAATAATTATAAAGAAATAGGAAAAATTTGTGAAGAATCAGGTGTTTCATATTTAACCATTCACCCGAGGAGTGTTATTGATAAATTTTATGGTGATGTAGATATTGATATGACAGCAAATTTAAAAAAAGAGATTAATATTCCAGTTTTTCATAGTGGTGAAGTGAAAGATCATTTAAAAGCAAAAGAGGTTTTTGAGAAAACTAATTGTGATGGAATAATGATTGGAAGAAAAGCAATTGGAAATCCATGGATTTTCTCTGACATTAAAAATTATTTACTTAAAGAAAAAATTCCAATGAAAGTTCAATTAAATGAAAGAATTAAAACTATAAAAGAACATATGAATATTTTATTGAATTTGTATGGAGATAATTATACTTTAAAACAGATGAAAATTCATATTCCATATTACCTAAAGGGATATCCAGGCATTAATAAGTTGAATAAATTGTTAAATGGAGTAAAATCAATAAAAGAACTTCTAAATTTGATAGAAAATTTTAGATTTTTATAATTAAAAGAGGTGATATATGAAAAGAGTTGTAAGCATAAGCCTTGGCTCATCAAAAAGAGATAAAAAAGTTGAAGTTGAAATTTTAAATGAAAAATTCATACTCGAAAGAATTGGAACAGATGGAAGTAAAGAAAAAATGATCGAACTCTTTAAAGAACTTGACGGAAAGGTTGATGCTTTTGGACTTGGTGGAGCAGATTTATACATCAGTATTGGAAAAAGAAGAACAACTTTAAAATCGATAGAAAATCTTATAAAAGATGTTAAAATTACACCTGTTTGTGATGGTCAATATCTTAAAGATACACTTGAAAAAAAGGCGGTTCTTTATATAAAAGAAAAGGGGTTAATAGATAAAAATACAAAAGTTCTTATTATATCTGGTGTTAGTAGATATGGTTCTGTTGAAGGTTTTGTTGAGGTTGGTTGTAAGTTATTATTTGGTGATTTAATGTTTTCTCTTGGAATACCGATACCTTTATATGGTCACAAATTATTTCTTTTTTTCGCAACACTTCTTGTTCCAATAGCAAAAAATTTACCTTATGAAATGTTATATCCTACAGGAAAATCTCAGGAGGAGGTTATTCCTAAATATGAGAAATATTATAAATGGGCAGATGTAATTGCTGGAGATTTTTTATATATGAAGAAACATATGCCTGAAGATTTATCTGGTAAGATAATATTTACAAACACCACAACATTAGAAGATAGAGAATTTTTGAAAAAAAGAGGAGTTAAGATATTAGTTACAACAACACCTGAATTTGATGGAAGAACCTTTGGTACAAATGTTATGGAAGCATTAATTTGTGCTTATACAGAAAAAAGACCAGAGGAATTAAAGGAAGATGATTACTATAAATTGATTGATGAATTGAATATTAAACCAAATATTATTGAATTATAAGGAGGAAAAGATGGTCAGTAAAAGTGATAAGGAAGAAAAAGTTATAAAACCAAAAAGCGATAAAGTATATTTAACAAAGGATGGTTTAAAAAAACTTGAAGATGAACTTGAATATCTAAAAAACCAGAAAAGATTAGAGATTGCAGAAAAACTTGAAAATGCAGTTCAGTCATTTGGTGAACTTACAGAGAATGCTGAATATGAAGAGACAAAAAAGGAGCAAGCATTAATTGAAAGTAGAATAATGGAGTTGGAAGATCTTTTGTCAAAAGCAATTGTAATTGATACAGAAAAAATTTCAAAAGTTGCAGTAGGAATTGGAAGTAAAGTTAAAATTTTAATTAAAAATCTAAGTGATAAAACAGAAGAAGTTGATGAATTTATGCTTGTTAGTTCTGTTGAAGGTGACCCTGAAAAGAAGAAAATTTCAAATGAATCTCCAATAGGAGAGGCAATACTTGGAAGAAGAAAAGGTGATGTAGTTAAAGTTAAGACTCCTAAAGGAGAAATTCTTATTAAGATAATGAATATAGAGAAATAAAAATGGAAGAAAGAGAAATCAGATTACAGAAATTAAGAGAATTAAGAGAAAAAGGTTATAATCCATTTGAATATAATTTTAATAGAACACACACATCAATTGAAATAAAAAATGGTTTTAATGAACTTGAAGATAAAGAGGTAAAGGTATCAGGAAGAGTAATCTCAGAAAGATTTCATGGAAAAGCAAGTTTCATAACAATTAGAGATTTTGCAGGTAATCTTCAAATTTATTTAAGTTTAAATAATCTTGGAGAAGATAATTATAACTTTTTTAAGAAATTTATTGATCCAGGTGATTTTATAGGGATTGAAGGTACAGTTTTTAAAACTCATACTGGAGAAGTAACTGTTAATGCCAAAAAATTAAAATTGTTAACAAAATCATTATCTCCATTACCGGAAAAATATCATGGAATAAAAGATGTTGAAATAAGATATAGAAAAAGATATCTTGATTTGATTGCAAATCCCGATGTTATTGATGTTTTTATAAAAAGAAGTTTAATCATAAAAAACATTAGGGATTATTTAAATAATTTAGGATTTATTGAAGTGGAAACACCAATGCTTCAACCAATACCTGGTGGAGCAACTGCGAAACCCTTTATAACTTTTCATAATGCTTTAAACCAAAATTTATATTTAAGAATTGCTCCAGAACTTTATCTAAAAAGATTAATTGTAGGTGGATTTGAAAAAGTTTATGAGATTAACAGAAACTTTAGAAATGAAGGGATATCAACAATTCATAATCCTGAATTTACAATGCTTGAACTTTATCTTGCCTATGCTGATTATAAAGATATTATGATTTTAACTGAGAATCTTATATCAAATGTTGTATTATCCATAAATAACAATTCTTATATTTTAAAAAATGGAGATGATGAAATAAATTTTGAGCCACCATTTAAAAAAGTTTCTTTTAGAGAAATTTTTGAGGAAAAGACAAAAGAAAAATTTGATAAATTTAGAGATTTAAATTTTGCTCTGGAATTTTTGAAAAAAGAGAATATTGAATTGAGTAGAAAACCAACTTTTAAAAATATAATAGATGAAATATTTAAAGAGAAAGTTGAGAAAAAATTTTTAAATCCAACTATTGTTTATGATTATCCAATTGAGATGTCACCTCTTGCAAAAAAGAAAAGAGATGATGAAAATTGGGTTGAAAGATTTGAAATATTTGTTAAAGGCATAGAAATTGCAAATGCATTTTCAGAATTAAATGATCCTTTGGATCAGAAAGAAAGGTTCCTTAAAGAGGTTGCAGAGAAAGAAAAAGGTGATGAGGAATCGCACTATTTTGATTCTGATTATATAGAAGCACTTGAATATGGTATGCCTCCAACAGGAGGGCTCGGAATAGGAATAGATAGATTAACAATGATTATAACAAATAAAGATTCTATAAGAGAAGTAATTTTATTTCCTCAGTTAAGAAGTAAGGAGGAGTAATGAAAAGAGTTTCTTCAGGGATGAGACCAACTGGAAAATTGCACCTTGGTAACTATTTTGGTGCTTTAAAAAACTGGATTGAACTACAGAATAAATATGAATGTTTTTATTTTATTGTTGATTATCATGCCTTAACCACAAAATATGAGGAGTCAAAAGAAATAAGAAACAATATTTATGAAATGGCTCTCGATTGGTTTTCAATGGGTCTTGATTACAAAAAATCAACGATCTATTTACAATCAGATATAATTGAAATTCCAATTCTTCATTTAATTTTTTCAATGATAGTCCCAATGCCATGGCTTGAAAGAAATCCAACTGTTAAAGAGATGATAAGGGATCTTGATTTAAAAGAAAATGTTGGATATGGTCTTCTTGGATATCCAGTTCTTCAAAGTGCTGATATTTTGATTGTTAAAGGTGAGTATGTACCAGTTGGAAAAGATCAACTTCCTCATCTTGAATTCAGCAGGGAATTAGCAAGAAGATTTAACTATCTATATGGAGAATATTTTCCAGAGCCACAACCACTTCTTACTGAGACACCCATTATTTTAGGTACAGATGGAAGAAAAATGAGCAAATCACTGAATAATCAAATAAACTTATCTGATAGTAAAGAAGAAATGATTGAAAAAATTTCACAGATGGTTACAGATCCCGAGAAAGTGAGAAAAAATGATCCAGGTCATCCTGAAATCTGTTCAGTTTTTACTTATTATGGATATTTTGATAAGGAAAAAGAGGATATAGTGAAAAAAGAGTGTAAAGGTGGTGAAAGAGGTTGTGTTCAATGTAAAAAAGAGATTGCTATAAAAATTTATGAACTTTTTGAGAGTTATAGAGACAAAAAGAGTGAACTTGAAAAAGAAAAAGATACAATCTGGGATATATTAAGAGAAGGAGGTAAAAGGGTTAAGAAAATAACACAGGAGACTTTAGAAGGTGTAAAAAAATTAATGGGGTTAGATTACTTATGAATTTAAAAAAATTGATTACTGTAGATAATTTATTTTTAGCAGAGGTAATTAAAGATTTTCTTGAAAAAGAGGGGATTGCAGTTGTTATAAAAAGGACAAAATGGTTTGATAATCCCTATCTTGGAAGCACAGGACCGAGAGATCTTTTTGTTGATGAAGAAAAATTTGAAATTGCCAAAGATTTATTACAGAATTTCGAAGAAACTACATAGAACTAACTCTATTAATAATATAAAAATCATATATCTAAATTCTTTTAAATTAATGATCTGTTATATTTTATTTTTAAATATTTCATTTATAAGGATTATTTGTAAACATTATTGAAACAAAAATATAGTTTCACTATTTTTGGCATCTCTACTTTTTAAATATGAATAATTATATTGAAATTTGTGATATCATTATATTGACCCTGGAGCACACGTGGGATAAAGGGTGGGTTGGGCCAACACCTAAAAAAATGGGGTTCAAAAAAATCTATAATTTACTCCGGGATGGAGAGTTATAGATGAGAACCCCACCTGCTTGGCAGCAGGTTCAAACCTATCCTGACTCACGTAGCTCTGGGGGCAATTTATTATGAAAGAAATTGGAAAGATATTAAAAAACAATAATTCATTATCTATAGTTGAAGTTGGTGGAGAATTTTGTGAAAGTTGTATAAGTAAAGATAAATGTTTTTTTCATAGAGAAAGGGATAAAATAATAGAGGCTGAGAATAAAATTAATGCTATACCTGGCGACCTTGTTCTTGTTGAGGTACCTTCTAAAAATTATATTCTATCAACTTTTGTTATTTATATAGTTCCTATAATTTTTATGTTTATTGGTGCTATTTTGGGCGAATATTATTTAAAAAAAATTATATATAGAGGAGTTAATATAAATTCAATTATTTTTAGTTTTTTATTTTTATTAATAGCCTTATTCATAACAAGAATTTTACAAAAATTTATATTTTTTAGACCAAAGATAGAAGAGATAATTAAAAGAGAATAAAAAAAATATTGAAAATATTATAAAAATTGTTATTATAATTTAAAGGAGAATAAAATGGGTGTTGAAGGTAATATTAAAGATTTTCCATTAGTTGATGTTTTAAATCTTCTCTCTTTTGGAGGAAAAACAGGAATTTTAAGAATAAATGGTAAAAAAAATAAAGAAGAATTAAATGGAGAAATATTTTTTGAAAAAGGCAAAATTGTAGATGCTAATTCTGGAGTAAAAAAGGGAGAAGAGGCATTTTATAACATTTTTTTAATTGACGAGGGAACTTTTAGTTTTTCTGTTAAAGAATTTAAAGGAGTAAAAACAATAGAAAAAAATCTTGATACACTTCTTTTAGAAGGAATAAGAAGAGCAGATGAGTTAAAGGGATTACAATCTAAATTACCTGATTTGGATTCTTATTTGGAAACAAACCCAAAAGTCAATGCTTCAGAGATAAAATTGAGTTCAGATGAATGGCAGATATTAAATCTTTTTAAGGATAAAAAAACTATAAGAAATGCTTTGAAAATATCACCATTTTCAGAATTTATTACATTAAGAACCATCTATCTTTTGTTAACTTTAAATCTTTTAAAAACAACAGAGGAAGAAGAGATTGATATTTCAAAAATAGTTCCAAAAAGAGTTATTTCACCAGTAAAAGACACCCTATCCATACTTGGTCTTTCGGGTCCAAAAAATATTTATGATAAAGTTTTATTCAAAATAGATGGTAGTAAAAGTTTAAAAGATATAGCAATTGATTTAAGATTAAGTGATAAAGAGATATTGTCATGTTTTATTAAACTTCTAAAGGAGACAAAAATATTGGCAAACATATCTTTAGATAAATTAAAATTAATTGAAAAGATAACAAAGGAGGAGTAAATGAACTATCAAAACTTTTTGTATCCAACGATACTTGCTTTATTCTTTTTTATTATTATTTTAATTACTTTGAAAATTAGAAAAAATATCTCTCTTGCATTCTTTTATTTAATTGTTGGAGGAATTTTAGCCCTTATTCAATTTGTTAGTTTTCCAGGTTATCTCGCTCTTTTAAGAAGATTGAGTATTTCAGGGATCCCTTTAATTCCAGTTTATTTTGTGTCTATTATTATAATTACAATATTTATAATCTACGAAATGTTTGACATTGAAATAAGCCGAAATTATACAATATCTTTAATCATTGGTAGAATACTTGCGATCATATTGTTTTTTGCTATTGTTTTTACAGAGTATTATATGCAGGCAATTGAGACAGAAACATTTTCCTTAAAAAATGTTCTTGATTATGTTTATTTAATTATTGGGAGACCACTTCAATTTACTATAACACTTGCATTTTTTATTGTTGCTATATTTGTTGCCTTTCTTGTTTATGCGATTTTGAGAAGCATAAAACTTCCTGCCTTTATTGCTTCAATTATTTCTATCTTTGTTGGTGGTGTTATTAATTTAATGAGCATCTCTTTTCCTCTATTTTTTAAAGCACCTCAGATGTTTTTTAATGTTTTCTATCATATTGCTTTCATAAGTTTTGTTTTATCTTTAGTTAATTTAATTCTCTGGCGTTGGGTGAAAGGAAAAGAATAATATCTAATCTTTTATTTGAAATATTAATAAATTCAAAAAATTATAAAGGCAGTATTAAACATATATTTGAAATAGAAGAGAAAGAAGGAAATTATAAATCATTTGATAATTTATCAGAAGTAGTTAAACAAAAATTATTAAACATAAATATTGATAAATTATATAAATATCAAAATGATTCATATGATTTAATTCATAAAAAACAGAACATTGCAATAATATCACCAACTGCTTCTGGTAAAACTCTTGCTTTTCATCTTCCAATTTATGATTTTTTGAAAAAGGGAGAAAAAGCAATATATGTTTATCCAACAAAAGCATTGGCAAGAGACCAGGAAAGACAAATTTATAATATTACACCTGATATTAAAACTGGAATTTATGATGGTGATACACCTCAGGAAGATAGAAAAAAAATAAGAGAGAGTTCTCAAATTATTTTTACAAATCCAGAAATGATTCACTATTCCATTCTTCCATATCATACAAACTGGAGTAATTTTCTATCAAGACTTTCATTTGTTGTTTTTGATGAGGCTCACATTTATAATGGAGTTTTTGGCTCTAATGTTGCATCGCTGATAAGAAGGATGAAAAGAGTTTTCAAATTTTACGAAAAGGATGTGACATTTATTTTTTCATCTGCTACAGTTGGTAATCCAGAAGAATTTTTTAAAAATCTTTATGGTGAAGATATCAAGATAATTTCAAGTGATGATGCTCCAAGAAATAAAAAAATCTATTTCTTTATGAAAACTCCCGATGATAGATCATTATATAGCGAAGCAATTTGGATTGTAGAAACTTTAATAAAAGAGAATTATAGGGGCATCTGTTTTATGAAAAGCAGAAAAGGTGTTGAACTTTTATATAGATATTTAAGAGAAAGATTGGATGATGAATATAAAAAAAGATTACTTCCATATAGAGCAGGATACTCTAAAGAAAAAAGAAGGGAGATAGAAAAAAAATTATTAAAAGGTGAAATAAGTTTTGTTATTTCAACAACAGCCCTTGAACTTGGAATTGACATTGGTGACCTTGATATTACATTAATTGTTGGATATCCTGGAACAATATCATCATTTTTACAGGAAAGTGGTAGATCAGGAAGAAGAAGCACAGGTTATACAATATTTTTAGGAGAAAAAGATCCATTGAATGAATATATTGTCAATCATCCTGAAGAAATTTTTGAGAAAGGAAGTGAAAATCTCATAATCGACCCATATAATTCAAATCTATTAAAAAAACATATTTTATGTGCATCATACGAAATTCCAATTCATAAATTTGATGATTTTTTCTATAAAGAAGAGGTTGATTTATTAATAAAAGAGAACAAATTAAAAGATATTGAGGGGAGACTGATTCCTTCTATATCTAACTTACCACATAAATTTGTAACATTAAGAAGTTTTGAAGAGGATGATTTTGTACTATTTGATGAAAATAATAAAGAGATTGAGAGGATTGATGAAGGAAGGGCATTCAATGAAGCACACCCTGGTTCAGTTTATTATTTTGAAGGAGATTCATATATTGTAAAGGATTTGGATTTATCAAAAAAGGAGATTTTTTTAATTAAAAAGGAAGTTGATTATTACACTCAATCCCTTGAAATAAATTCAACAAAGATAATAAGATTTATAGAAAACAAAAAAAGAAATGATATAAACATATTTTATGGAGACCTTGAAGTAACATCAAAGGTAATAGGTTATCAAAAAAGAAAACATTTTACAAATGATTTAATCTCTGAATACCCACTTGAACTACCCTCAAGAATTTTTGAAACAAAAGGTTTATGGTTTGATATAAATGATGAAATAAAAAAAGATGTTCTAAAGAGTGGTTTAGATTTTAATGGTTCAATTCATGCTTTGGAGCATCTTTTGATTGGTGTTTTTCCATTAATTGCAATTTGTGATAGAAGAGATTTGGGAGGTCTATCTCATCCAATTCATCCAGATACTGATAAACCAACAATTTTTATTTATGATGCATATCCAGGAGGAATAGGTTTTTCTAAGAAAGGATTTGATTATATAGAGAAACTTTTTTCTTATGGATATGATGTTATAAAAAATTGTAAATGCGAAGAGGGTTGTCCATCCTGTATCTACTCACCAAAATGTGGCAATAAAAACAAGCCCCTTGATAAAAAAGGCGCAATTTTAATCTTAGAAAAAATTTTAAATTTATAAAAATTCACCCTCTCTTTTAAGAGAAATATTTAATATACCTTACACTCCTTTGCAACATCTTCAATATCAACTTTTTCATAAGGATTATTTACAAAATATTTGATTAATGTATTTAATATTTTTTTTCTTTTTCTTTCATTTAAATTTAAAAAAGTGGTTTTTGGCAAAATTCACCTCTTAAATTTATTTAAATAATTATAACTCATTAGTCATATTTATTCAAAAAAATTTTTTTATTGTTTTACTTTTTTTAAAAATTATGATAAATTTATATAAGTTTTTTGGAGGTTTTTTTATGAAGAGAGTAACACTTGATGAAATCCTTAACAAACCCCTGATACCTGTTATGTGGAAACTTGGATGGCCAGTTATGATTTCATCAATTCTTGAGACAACATATCATCTTGCTGACACATTCTGGCTTGGACATCTACCTGCTGGAGAGAGTGGAAATGCAGTTGCAGGGCTTCAACTTGCTTTTCCAAGTATGTGGTTTTTATCCTCATTTGCATCTGGTTTTGCAATGGCTGGCGTTGCTCTCGTTTCACAATTTACTGGAGCAAAAGAACATGAAAAAGCAAATTTTGCAGCATCACAGGTTGTTTCAATCGCTTTAATCTCTGGTATTATATTAGGAATTATTGGCTCTCTATTTATTCCCCTTTTGATAAATTTATTAACTAATGTGAAAGAGTTAACAACTGTTGCAAATTCATATCTAAGAGTAATTTTTTTAGGCTTTCCATTTATGTTTTTAAATGGAGTCTTCAGATCAGTTATGATATCTTATGGAGATACTTTAACTCCGATGTATGTTATTCTATTCACAAATATATTGAATATATTTCTTGATCCTTTGCTTATTTTTGGAATAGGTCCTTTTCCAAAAATGGGAATTGTTGGTGCAGCAGTTGCTACTATTTTTTCAATGTTTATTGCATCAATTTTCGCTTTTTATTTTTTAACAAGCGGAAAAAGGGGAATACATGTAAGAATAAAATATTTAAAACCAGAAATTAACTGGATAAAGAAAATATTTAAAATCGGGTTACCTGCTGCAATCGGTAGTTCTGCTGAAGCATTTGGTTTTGTTGTCTTAACTGGAATAATTGGAAGATTAAATAATGCAAGGATAGCAATAGCAGCATATGGAATTGGAGATAGATTACTTTCATTTTCATTTATAGCAATAGATGGACTTGGAGAGGGATTAACAACAATTATAGGTCAATCACTTGGTGCTAATAGAGAAGATAGAGCAGGTTATTCAGTAAAAAGAGGTATGACATTTATGTTTTTCATTCTCTGTATTGAAACAATCATAATTGTTTTATTTAGAAGAAACTTAATTTCATTATTTATTCCTAATGAAATGGATATAATTAATGAAGGGGCAAGGTTTATGATATATTTTGCTCCTGCAATACCCCTATTTGGAGTGATAAGAGGTATTATGTCAGCCTTTCATGCCTCAGGTCATAACACCCCAAATATGGTTATATCTTTTTTAAGATTATGGGGTTTAAGAGTTCCATTAAGTTATATTTTTGGATTTATATTAAAAATGAATTCAACTGGTGTATGGATTGGTATGACAATAAGTAATTTTATAACAGCATTTGTAGCAGTTTCATTTTTCTTGAAAGGAACATGGAAAAAGAGAGTTATAGAAGACCATGCTTTAAAAATTGAAGTTTAAATGAAAAAATTCATTGAAAGTAATAGTTCTTATTTTTTAATTTTAACTGTTATTTTTGGAATTCTTTTTCCTTATTTCAGTTTTTTTACAAAATTTATAACTTATTTTCTTATGTTTATTCTATTTATTACTTTTTTAAAAGTTGATTTTAACTGCATAAAAATATATATGAAAAAACCTTTTTTAATAATATATATAATTTTAATCAATTCTTTTTTGACGCCCATTTTAATATATTTAATTTATAGAAATTTTGGATTTGATTATTTAACATTAAGTGCAATTATGTTACTTTCTCTTGTACCTACTGGTGTCGCAGCATCTGCAATGACTGATCTATCAAATGGCAATATACTTCTAACTGTTTTATTAACAATAATTACCCATATTTTAGCACCATTTTTAATACCTATTTTTTTCTTTTTGTTTTTCAGAAAAGTTGTAAAACTTGATTACTTTCAAGTATTCATTACCATTTTTAGATTAATTTTTATACCTTTATTAATAGCATTACCATTTAAGAAATTTTTTAAAAAAGCAACAAATTTTTTCAGTGAAAATAGTAAAATTATAACCCTTATCTTAGTAGTAATTTTATCTTTATCAATAATTTCATTGAATGCAGTTTATATAAGAGAAAATCCATTAGAAGTTATAAAATATATTTTTATTCTTTACTCTGTTTTTATTTTGTTTCAAATCATAAACTTCTTCTTTCCATTTTTTTTAAAATTACCTGATAGAATTGCAATTTCGAATTCAAAAACATTTAATAATATTGCAATTGCAACTGTTTTATCTCTTCAATTTCTTAATCCGAAAAGTAGTTTAATAGTTGTTTTAGGACAAATTCCCTGGCCCACAATGTTAATTCCTTTAAATTTAATTATCTATTTTGTTAAAAAAACTAAGAAAACAAAAAATTAAATTTTATTTACTTATATAATATAATTGTAAAATTAATGAATTTTTATATACATATTGACAATTTAAAATAAAATGTTATTATAATTAATTTAATATTTTAAATAAGGAGGGATGTATGTTTAAGAGGTCGCTGTTAGCAATTTTGGTATTGGTTTTGATCTTTGGGTTAATTAGTTTTAGTACAGGATGTAAACCCAAAGAGCAAGCGGTTCAAGAGATTAAAATTGGTGGAGTAGGTCCTGTCTCTGGTGAGGCAGCAACATTTGGTGTCTCAACAAGAGAGGGAGAAGAGTTGGCAGTTGAAGAGTGGAATGCAAAGGGTGGTGTTTTAGGTAAAAAGATCAAACTTGTATTTGAAGATGATAAAGGTGATCCAGCAGAGGCAGCAACTGTCTATACAAAATTAATTGATCAAGATAAGGTAGTTGGTATTGTTGGAACCGTTATGAGTAAATGTACTCTTTCTGGTGCTCCAATAGCACAAGCAAAAGGTGTACCAATGATTTCACCAACATCAACAAATCCAAAAGTTACAGAAGTTGGCGATTATATCTTTAGAGCATGTTTTATTGATCCATTCCAAGGAACAGTTGGTGCAAACTTCGCATACAATGTTTTAGGAGTAAGAAAAGCAGGGTGTATTTTTGATATAGGAAATGATTATACAAAAGGTTTATCAGAATTCTTTAGAGATCAATTCAAAAAACTTGGTGGAGAGATTGTTGGATTTGAATCACATCCAACAGGGGCAACAGATTTTAAAGCACAATTAACTAACATAATTAAAGCTGGGGCTGAATTGATTTATATTTCAGATTATTACAATGATGCAGGACTTATTATGAAGCAGGCAAGAGAACTTGGATTTAAAGGATATTTTTTAGGTGGAGATGGTTGGGATTCACCAAAACTTGTTGAAATTGGTGGTCAAGCAGTTGAAGGTGGATTTTTCACAAACCACTTCTCAAAAGATGACCAGAGACCAGAAGTTCAAGAGTTTGTTAAAAAATATAAAGAAAAATTCGGTCATGATCCAGATGCTTTAGCAGCACTCGCTTATGATGCAATGAACATTATGCTAACAGCAATCAAAAATGCTGGTTCAACAGATGGTGCAAAAATTAGAGACGCTATGAAAAATATTAAGTTCAATGCAGTTTCTGGTTTAATAACATTTGATGCAAATAGAAACCCAATTAAATCTGCTGTTATCATTGAGATTAAGAACGGTCAACAGGTTTATAAAACTACTGTTAATCCATAAAAAACTGATAATTAATTTAATGGGGAGGCAATGCCTCCCCCTTTTTTTAAAGGAGTATTATGGAAAAAATTTTTAATCTACAACAACTTATCAATGGAATACAACTTGGAAGTATTTATGCTCTCATAGCATTAGGTTATACCATGGTATATGGAATTGTGAGACTTATTAATTTTGCTCATGGCGATTTTTTTATGATAGGTGCATATGCAAGTTATTTTATTATACTTTTTGCAACAGTAAGAGGTTATCATATACCTGTTGTCATAGTTTTTTTAATAAGTATGGGAGCAGGTGCTGGTGCAGCAGTTCTTGCAAATAGAATAGCATATAAACCATTAAGATATAAACCAAGATTATCTGCTTTGATTACTGCGATTGGAGTGTCTATGTTTATTGAATATATTTTTTCTGCTTTACCAGCAATTGGACCTTCATATAGATCATTTCCAAACGAACAATTTATACAATCAAAAATATTTACATTTGGAACAACAACAATTTCAAATTATGCAATAATTGATGTTCTTGTAAGCGCAGGACTTATGATTTTTTTAACATATTTAGTAAAATTTACAAGGGTTGGTATGGCAATGAGGGCAGTTTCTCAGGATAAAGATGCAGCAAAACTAATGGGTATTGATATTGAAAAAATAATTATGATTACTTTCATAGTTGGTGGAGGATTTGCTGGTGCAGCGGGTCTTCTTACTGGTATGTCTTATCCAAGAATTTTTCCTTATATGGGAATATTGCCAGGTCTTAAAGCATTTATTGCTGCTGTTCTTGGTGGAATTGGAAACATACCCGGGGCTATGCTAGGAAGTTATATTATGGGTATATCTGAAACATTTGCTACTTCATACAGATCACTTCTTGGTGAGGGTATTGCCTTCGCTATTTTAATTTTAGTTCTTCTTTTTAGACCTCAAGGACTTCTTGGTGAAACAATTGCTGAAAAGGTATGAGGTGAGTAGATGAAATTTAATAGAAACCTAAAATTACTATTTTATTGTTTGATTTTTTATATAATAATTTTTTTACTTAATAGATTTAACATTATGAATGACTATATATTGCATATCATTAATCTTTCACTTGTTTATGTTATCTTAACTGTAAGTTTAAATTTGATTAATGGTTTTACAGGTCAATTTTCGATAGGTCATATGGGTTTTGCTGCAGTTGGTGCTTATATATCTGGAATATTAACTACTCTTGTATGGAAGATCAATCCATCAAATCCTTTTAACTATTTACTATTTTTTGTTGCTTTAATAATAGGAAGTATTGCTGCAGGAGTTATTGGATTTTTACTCGGTTTACCAACTTTAAGATTAAGAGGGGATTATCTTGCAATAGTAACTCTTGGCTTTGGTGAGATTATAAGAACCATTATAAATAATATTGATTATGTTGGAGGTCCAAGAGGTCTTCTTGGTATTCCAAAATTTTCTAATTTTACAATAATTTTCGTAATTACTGTTATATCAGTCATTGTTATCAGGAATATTGTTTTTTCAACTCAAGGAAGAGCGTTTAAATCTATAAGAGAAGACCAAATTGCATCAGAACTCGTTGGTGTTAATACTACAATATATAAAGTTTATGCTTTTACAATAGGTGCATTTTTTGCTGGTCTTGCTGGAGGTCTTCTATGTCATCTTCTTCAGATTGCTCACCCAACTCAATATGGATTTTTGGGTACAATTTTTGTACTTGTTATGGTTTATGCTGGTGGTATGGGCAGTATAACTGGTTCTATAATTGCAGCGTTTGGTTTAACATTTATGTCTGAAGGATTAAGACTCTTATTAAAATGGATTGATGATTTAACTCCTAACTTTTCTGTTGGTATCGAATGGAGAATGGTTATCTATTCTGCTCTCTTAATAGTAATAATGCTTTATAGAACTGAAGGGCTTATGGGTAAAAGAGAGTTTAAAATTCTTATACCTGAAGAGGAGGAAAAATAATGGAATCAATCCTTTCTTTACAAAATGTTACGCACTATTTTGGAGGATTAAGAGCAGTTTATAATTTTAATATAGAATTACCAAAAGGAGCATTGTGGGGTTTAATAGGACCAAACGGTGCTGGTAAAACAACGATTTTTAATTTGATAACAGGAGTATATAAACCAACAGAAGGAAAAATTCTTTTTGAAGGAGAAGATATAACAGGTCTAAAATCTCATCTTATAATTGAAAAAGGAATTGCAAGAACTTTTCAGAATTTAAGAATTTTTAATGAACTTTCTGTTCTTGATAACATAAGAGTTGCAAGGCATTTCAGGACAAATTATAAATTGAGTGATTCAATATTAAGAACAAAGAAATTTTTTGATGAAGAAAAAAGAATAAAAGAAGAGGCATATGAGTTATTAAAAATTTTTGGTCTTCAGGGAAGAATGAATGATCTTGCAAAACATCTACCTTATGGTGAATTAAGGAAACTTGAAATTGCAAGGGCCCTTGCAACAAAGCCAAAACTTCTTCTTCTTGATGAACCTGCTGCTGGTATGAATCCAAAAGAAGTTGGCTCATTAATGGATTTAATACATTCAATAAGAGATATGTTTAAAGTTACAATTTTTTTAGTAGAACATCAAATGAGAGTTGTAATGGGAATTTGTGAAAGAATTAAAGTTATGGATTTTGGTGAGACCATTGCTGAAGGTAATCCTGATGAAATAAGAAGTGATAAGAAAGTAATTGAAGCATATTTAGGAAGCGAGGCTGGAAAATGTTAGAAATCGTTGATCTTGAAGTAAGTTATGGAGCAATCAAGGCTTTAAAAAATATTTCTTTTAAGGTAAAGCCAGGCCAAATAGTCACTCTAATCGGAGCAAATGGTGCTGGAAAATCAACAACTCTAAGAACAATAAGTGGTTTAATTAAACCAAAAAATGGTCATATCTATTTTAAAGGTCAAGATATTACAAATTATGAAGCACATAGAATAGTTGAATTAGGAATTTCCCATGTACCAGAAGGTAGAAGAGTTTTTGCAACTTTAACTGTTATGGAAAACCTTGAACTTGCTGCATGGACAATTAAAGATGTAAAAATTAGAAAAGAAAGATATGAAAGGGTTTTTGAGATATTTCCTCGACTTAGAGAGAGAAAAAAACAACTTGCAGGAACTTTATCTGGTGGAGAGCAACAGATGCTCGCAGTAGCAAGAGCATTAACAACAGGTGGAGAATTGATGTTACTTGATGAACCTTCAATGGGTCTTGCTCCAGTTCTTGTTGATGAAATATTTCAGGTTTTATGTCAGATTAATTCACAGGGAACAACCATTCTCCTTGTTGAACAAAATGCTCGAAAAGCACTTGAGATAGCACACTATGCATATGTTCTTGAAGTTGGAACCATTGCTCTTCAGGGTGAGGCTAAAGAGTTGAAAGAAGACCCAAGAGTTAAAGAGGCTTATCTTGGAGGTTAATTTCTAAAAAGAAAAGTTTTCAAGAAAAAGTCCTTCACCAATTTCGTAATTATCCAAAAGTAAGCCATTTTCAATTAAATTAACATTTACTTTAAATTGTCTTTTCCCATTTATCTCAAAAAAATTATTTAAATTCATCTTTATCGATATTGTTCCTTCAGCAAAATTATAAAATAAGTTTTTAGCCCCAATTTCAGCGACTTTTTTATTCCCATGAGGATCTATTATATCTAAAAGAAGCTCTTTATTTTTATAATTGAATAATGCCCACCTGATTCTCACATTTAAGTAATATGAATCTGCAATTTTTATACCACCAAGCCCACTAATAACTATCGATTCTTTTAAATATCTATTATTTAAGATTTCTTCATATGGATAAATTGGATTTATCTCATTTATATATTTTTTAAAATGCCCTCTTACACCTCCAAAAAAACTTGAAAAAGTTGATAAATTTCTTACAATTTTTTCATAATAAAAATTTTGTTTATCAATAATTCCATAAGTTGGATCAAAATTTATCCATTTTCCATTGATAAAACATTCAATAAAAACATGGTCAACTGGATAACCAGAAGCATAAACAAATCTTGATGGAATTCCGAGTGACCTTGTAAGTGATAGAAATAAGATTGATCTTTCTGAGCAAACACCCGATATTGGACCTCCTTTTTCGAATCTATCTAAATAGTAGTAATCAGGTGAATCTCCAAGATATGTGACATTTATTCCTAATGAAAAAACATTCATTACAAAATCCAGAATATTTTTAGCAGTTTCAAATGAATTTTCTTTCAACAAATTTATTGCATAATTTTTAATTTTTGGTAAATATGGATGGACTCCTCCATTTTTTTCTATCTCTTCTGTTACAATTCCATATTCATAATTATATCCAGTTATATAAGGTATATATTCCTGTGGGCAATAGTTAAAATAAAATTCTCTTGTTGTTCCTAAAACAATTTTGATGTGATAGGTTTTAAAAAAATGTTTGAAATATAAATAACCTATGTTTACTCCTTCTTTTTCATTTGTAACTATTTTTAATTTTATGTAGATTTCTCTTTTTGGTAAAACTCCATCAATATTATAAAATCCATTTATATACAAAGGTTTAATCCATATAAAATTTGCATTATCCCTTTCTCTTTCTCCAAAAGCATATGAGTCAATTTCAATCTTACCATTTTTTGGTTGTATAACTCCAATTTTTAAATTAAAACTATAATCTCTTTCAAAATAGATTCTGTCAATTATATAAAATGTTGAATCTGTTTTATAATAATGAATTATTGGATAAGGAAGATCTATTTCGCCTTCAAAAATAGATATATAATATACTGCATTATAAAAAATTAGAGAAGAGATAAATAAAATTAAAATTATATATATATATTTTTTTATATTTTTCTTATAAATTCTTCGAACTCCTCAATTTTTTTGTTGATAACTAAATCTTTTAATCTTGAATCAATTTTTTCTAAAAGGTTAATTGCGATTTCAAAATCTCCAATATATTGAGCAAAATGAGCATCAGATGAAATGAAAATTTTTACTTTATATTTTAAACATAGATTTAACATCTCTTCATAATAGTTTATCCAGAGTTCTCCTCTTTTTAAAACATTATTATTAAGTTCAACTGCTTTATCATAATCTAATGCAGTTTTAATGACATCTTCAAGGTCAATTGGATATGGAAAATAAGGATCTCCAGGATGTGCAATTCCCTTAATGAATTTTTTCTTAATAGCATTAATTAAAGCCTTTGTATTTTTAATTTTAGAATTTGAAGAATAATGAGTTTGATTATGAAAAGCAATTATATTAAAATCTAAATTTTTATAGATATTTTCTGGTAAATCAACATCACCATCTTCAGAAACAACATTCATTTCACAACCTGTAAAAATTTTTATACCCTCTATTTCATCCGGGAGATATCTACTTGCAAGCATTTTAAAATATTCAATACTTGGACTATCTGGTCTTGCTGGTCCATGATCAGTTATACACAATCCTTTTAAATTTATCTTTTTTGCCATCTGGACATTCTCAATTAATGTTGAAAAAGCATGCCCAGTTGATATTGTGTGAGTATGAGTATCAACTTCGATTATCATCTTTTTGCCTCCTCTATAGGTATAAAGCCTTCTCCAATGACTTCTTTTGCATCTCCAACTATAATAAATGCTTTTGGATCAACTTCATGTATTATTTCTTTTATAAGAGAAAGTTCTCTCTGTCTTACAACACATATTAAAGCATCTCTTTCAATGCCAGTATATGAACCAGTAACTTTTAATTCAGTTACTCCCCTTTCCAGTTCTTTAAATATCCTTAATTTAATTTCAGAGGTTTTATCTGAAATTACAAAAACAGTTTTTGCTATTGAGAAACCTTCCTGAACATAGTCAACAACTTTTGATGAAATAAAAAGCGCAAGCATTCCATACAAAGCAAATTCTGGAGATTTAAAAACAATCGCAGCAATAAAAACAATTGATGTATCAAGTATCAGCATTGATGTTCCAAAAGAAACACCGATATATGTATATATTAATTGACTTAAAAGATCAGTACCTCCTGTGCTTCCCCAGTACTTAAAAACAATACCAACTCCTATTCCAACTAAAACTCCGCCATATATTGAAGCAAGAAGTGGATTATCAGTCATAGGTTTAAAAAAATATGATAATAGATCTATAAATATTGAAGAAGTTATTGTACCAAAAAGTGTTAATGCTATATACTTAAATCCCCATCTCTTCCAAGCAATAATAAATAGAGGCAAATTCAAAATAAAATACATTGTTCCAACAGGGAATTTTGTCAAATGATATATGATAATTGATAAACCAGAAAAACCTCCTGGTGCAATTTTATTTGGAGAGAGAAATAATATAATTCCAAATGCTTGAATGATAGAACCAATTGTTATACCAATTAATCTTTTAAATAATTTTTTAAATAATATCTTCTTTTTTTTCATTTTTTATCCACCTTAGGTAACTCCATATAAAATCATCAATATTGCCATTTATCACTTCTGAAACATTTCCAACTTCAAAATTTGTTCTATGGTCTTTGACAAGAGTATAAGGATGAAAAACATAACTTCTTGCTTCATAACCCCATGAAGGTTGAATAAAGCCACCCTTTAATTCATAAAGTTTTTTTTCTTTTTCTAATCTCTTTATTTCAAGAAGTTTAGATGTTAATATCTTCATAGCAATTTCTTTGTTTTTAAGTTGAGATCTTTCATTCTGACATGATACTGTGATTCCTGTTGGTATATGTACTATTCTTACTGCTGAATCTGTTTTATTAACATATTGACCACCATGCCCACTTGCTCTAAAAACATCAATTCTTAATTCATCTTCATTTATTTCAAATTTTTCTTCTTCTATTTCAGGTATAACTTCAACAAGGGCAAATGATGTATGTCTTCTGTGATTTGCATCAAAAGGTGAAATTCTAACAAGTCTATGAACTCCATTTTCACCTTTCAAAAGTCCATAAGCAAATTTACCTTTTATAAAAATTGTTGCACTTTTTATTCCTGCTTCATCTCCGTACGAAACATCTACAATTTCAACTTTAAATTTTTTCTTTTCTGCCCATCTTAAATACATCTCAAAAAGAATTTGTGTCCAATCCATTGCATCAACTCCACCAGCACCAGATGATAGTGATAGAATAGCATTGTTTTGGTCATACTCACCAGATAAAAAATAGATTTTCTTAAATTCTTCAATATTTTCTTTTAATTCTTTTATATTTCTATCTAATTCCTCTTTTAAAGAAATATCATCTTCTTTTTCAAGAAGTTCAAGAATTATTTCACTTTCATTGATTAATGAAATAATCTTTTCTTTTCTCTCTTTTTCCTCTTTTAACCTATTTAATTTAAAAAGAATATTTTTTGATTCTTCACTTTTCCAATCAGTGATATCTTTTATTTTATTTTCTAACTCTTCAATTTTTTGATTTATTTTAATTAAATCTTCTTCAGATGATATATTATTAAATTCATCTTTTATTCTTTTTAAACTCTCTTCTCCTTCTTTCTTCTCTATTCTCTTTTCTTTCACTTTTTATCTCCACTCTAAATAAAAACTTTATCCAGTCTTCTCTAATTGATTTTAACATAGACTGAAATAGTTCATATCCTTCAAGTTGATATGCAATTAAAGGTTCTTGCTGCCCATATGCTCTTAACCCAATACCCTCTTTTAAATGATCCATGTTATATAAATGATCTTTCCATTTATTATCAAGAATTCTTAATAGAAGATATCTTTCAATTTCTCTTAATGGCTCTTCACCAAGTGAAACTCTTAAATCTTCATTTGTTTTTGCAAGTTCTCTTAAGTATGATTCCTTATCTTCATACCTTTTTTTAGATATTTCAAATAACACTTTTTTAATTTCGCTTTCTTTAATTTTTGATAATTCATCCTTATTTATCAATATATCAGTGAGTTCAAGAAAAGATTTTGAGAGACCTTCATAATCTGGTTCATCAAGTGCTTTTGATAGATAAATATCACAAATCTCATTAATCATTTCATCCACAAATTTAAAAACATCTTCTCTTAAATTTGCTTTTTCAAGAATTCTTCTTCTTTCTTTATAAATTATTTCTCTATGTTTATTCAAAACATTATCATATTCAAGTAGATGTTTTCTTATTTCAAAATGATATGCTTCTACCCTTTTTTGAGCATTTTCAATTGTTCTTGATAAAAGAGGATGTTCAAGTGGGGTATCATCATCCATTTTAAAAAATTCCATAAGTTTTTTTATCATATCCCCACCAAAAATTCTTAAAATTTCATCTTCAAGTGATAGATAAAATCTTGAACTTCCAGGATCTCCCTGTCTCCCAGATCTTCCTCTTAATTGATTATCAATTCTTCTCGCTTCATGTCTTTCAGTGCCAATTATATGTAAACCACCAAGTTCAACTACACCTTCGCCCAATACAATATCAACTCCTCTACCAGCCATATTTGTTGCAATAGTTACCATTCCCTTTTCACCAGCATGTTTTATTATTTCTGCTTCTTTCTCATGATATTTTGCATTTAATACCTGGTGAGGAATTCCTTCTCTTTTCAACATACTTGAAAGTAATTCATTCTTTTCAATTGACCTTGTACCAACAAGGACAGGTTGACCTCTTTTATAGCAATCCTTTATTTCCTCTATAATTTTTCTAAATTTTATCTTTTCTGTTCTATATACAACATCTGGAAAATCTACTCTTATCATAGGCTTATTTGTTGGAATTACTACAACAGGAAGACCATATATTTCTATAAATTCATCTTCCTCAGTTTTTGCGGTTCCTGTCATACCAGAAAGTTTTTTGTACATTCTGAAATAATTCTGAAAAGTAATGGTTGCAAGAGTTTGACTTTCTGCTTTTACAGTTAAACCTTCTTTGGCTTCAATTGCTTGATGCAATCCATCTGAATATCTTCTTCCAAACATTAACCTTCCAGTAAACTCATCAACAATTACAACTTCTCTATCCTTTACTATATAATCAACATCCTTTTTGAAATGAATTAATGCTCTTAATGCCTGAATTATATGACTTACAAGATCAACATTCTCACTTGCATAAAGATTTTCAACATTCATTAATTTCTCAACTTTTTTTACTCCTGTTTCGGTTAAAGCAACTGTCTTTTCCTTTTCATCAGATGTAAAATCTTCATCAATCTTGAGTTGTCTTGCCACCTGTGCTGCTTTATAATAAATTGAAGTACTTTTTTCACTTGGTCCAGAAATTATAAGTGGTGTTCTTGCTTCATCTATTAAAATTGAATCAACCTCATCAACTATTGCAAAGTTTAACTCTCTTTGGACTACTCCATCAAGGCTAATTGCCATATTATCTCTTAGATAGTCAAAACCAAATTCATTATTTGTTCCATATGTTATATCAGCAAGATATGCTTCTTTTCTTGAACAAGGGATAAGTTTAACAGTAAATTTTTCAGGATCATCCCAATCAACAAGAAATGATGCTTCATGCTGAATGACACCAACTGTTCTATTTAAAAACCTATAAATAGGTCCCATCCATAATGCATCTCTTTTTGCAAGATAGTCATTAACAGTAATAAGATGAACCCCTTTTTTTGTAAGAGAATTTAAATAAATTGGAAGAGTAGCAACTAAAGTTTTTCCTTCACCAGTTTTCATTTCTGCAATTTTTCCTTCATGAAGCACAACGCCACCCATCAGTTGGACATCAAAATGTCTTAATTTTATAGTTCTTTTTGAAACTTCTCTAACTAATGCAAACGACTCAGTAAGAATATCATCAAGAGTTTCGCCATTTTCTATTCTTGATAAGAATTCATCGGTTTTTTTTGCTAAATCTTCATTAGAATATTTTTCAAAATCCTGTTCTAATGAATTAATTTTTAGAACAAAATTCTGTAATTTTTTAATATCTTTTTCTTCGCCAGAGAAAATTTTTTTAAAAATACTTGCCATTTTACTCCTTATCTAAAGAAAGAATTGTCCCAACAAATCTTACTTTATTTGTTTCAAAAATTATTTTACCCCCAATTCTTACCGTTACTCTATTATAAGAAAGAACAAGTTTTTTTGATGGTTTTACGCTTTTTACAGTTAAATATAAACTTTTATTAATAGGATGAGGCACTTTTAATATTCTTCCATCAGATGTTTCAACTGGAATATCCGAATCTTTTACAAATTTATCTGTAATTACAAATATTTTATTTCCTTCGCTATCTATTAAATAATCACCTACATTGATGCTATCAGCAACTTCAGGCAAAATGTTAGCAACAGACATTTTAACAATAACATAAAATCCACTATCTTTTCCCTGTAAATATTTTTTACTTACAATTAAAATCGAAAAAAATATTATTAGAAAAATTAATGTAAATAAAATGATTTTTCTCATGTTATTCTGGTTCAATTAAACCATAATTTCCATCATTTCTTTTATAAATTACATTTATTTTGTCAGTATTCGAATTTAAGAAAACAAAAAATGTGTGTCCGAGAAGTTCCATCTGCATAATTGCTTCTTCTTCATCCATTGGTTTTAAAGTAAATTTTTTAACTTTTACTATTTTTGGAACCTCTTCAACCTCAGTTGTTGAGGTTTCAACATTTTCCAAAAATCTCTTTGTTTCTCTTCTTCTTTCAATAAAACTATCTTTATATTTTTTAATTTGTCTTTTTGTTTTATCAAGAACATCATCAATTGATGAATATATATCTTGAGTTCTACTTTCACCCCTTATCACTGTACCTGACATTGAAATTGTCACTTCAGATTTAAAAAGTCCTCTTTCTTTAGAGATTAAGAGATTAACTTCCTGAATATTTTCAAAAAACCTTTCTGCAGTAGAGAACCTTTTTTCTGCATAATTAATAACATCATCTGTTAAGTTTATTCCTTTTCCTTGTACGATGAGTTTCATATCATCCTCCTTAATATGATAAAAATAAATATAAAAATCAAATCCAACTTTTAATCAGTATAATATTATTTTCCCTTTCTGTCAAATATTATTAAAGTTAAAAAATATTTATTAACCCAAATAATAATATTGAAAAATTTAAAAATTTTATTATTCTATAAATATAATGTATGCAAGAGTAAAAAGTTTGACCAATGTTGGGCTTAAAGTATATGAAGTAATAGTTGAAGTTGATATTGCTTCTGGTCTTCCATCTTTTACAATAGTTGGTCTTCCTGATACATCAGTTCAGGAGGCAAAAGAAAGAGTTAGGGCTGCAATAAAAAATTCAGGTTTTGATTTTCCAGTAAAAAGGATAACTGTGAACCTTGCACCAGGAGAACTAAAAAAAGAAGGAACGCTTTTTGATTTACCTATTGCAATAGGAATTTTAACTGCATCTGGAGAATTGAATCCAGAAAAGATCAGTAATTTTTATTTTGTTGGTGAACTATCTCTTGAAGGTGATTTAAGAAAGATAAAAGGAGGATTATCTCTTTCTCTTTTTCTAAAAAACAAAGATTCATTTTTTATAATTCCTGAAAAAAATCTTTATGAATGTTCACTTTCAAAAGAGACAAAGTTAATTCCTTTTAATAATTTAAGAGAGATTGTTTCTTTTTTAAGAGGTGAGATCGAAAAAAATGTTGTTACAAATCTTGATATAAAATTCATTGAAGAAAATTTTGATGTCGATTTTTCTGATGTCAAAGGTCATACATTTTTAAAAAGAGCGATGGAAGTATCAGCATCAGGTAAACATCATATTATTATGGTTGGTTCACCAGGCTCGGGTAAAACTATGCTTGCAAAGAGAATGTTAACAATTATGCCTAAACTATCCTTTGAAGAAGCAGTGGAAATAACAGAAATTTATTCAATTGCTGGAATGCTAAAAGATGAAGAAAATATAATATCTTCAAGACCTTTTAGATCTCCACACCATACAATTTCATATGCAGGGTTAACTGGTGGTGGAACAAATCCTAAGCCAGGAGAAATCAGTTTAGCACATAAAGGAGTTCTTTTTCTTGATGAACTTCCAGAATTTAGAAGAGATGTTCTCGAGGTTTTAAGACAACCAATAGAAGATGGCTATATTACAATTTCAAGAGTTAAGATGAGTTTATCGTATCCATCAGATTTTCTTTTAGTCTCTGCAATGAATCCATGCCCCTGTGGATATTTTGGTGATTCAGAAAAAAATTGCACCTGTTCAGTTTATGATATCAAAAAATATAGAAGTAAAATTTCAGGACCTCTCTGGGATAGATTTGATATAAAATTAAAAGTACCAAGAATAACAGAGAGTGAACTTTTTAGTAAAAGCGAAGGAGAAAGTTCTAAATCAATCAGAGAAAGAGTATCAAGAGCATGGGAAATTCAAAAAGATAGATATAAAAATGAAAATATAAAATTCAATGGAAAATTAACACCTATATTAATTAAAAAATATATACCATTAACCAGCGAAGCAGAAAACACTCTTAGAAATGCTATAAAGAGTTTAAATTTAACAGCAAGAAGTTTTCATAAAATAATAAAAATTGCAAGAACTATTGCTGATTTAGAAGGAGTTGAAAAGGTCAACACATCTCATCTTCTTGAAGCTATAAGTTATCAAAGATATAATTTGATGGATGATATCTAAATTTAAAAATTTTATAAAAATTTTAATTCTTTTTTTAATTCCTTTAATTTATGAAAATATCGGGATAAATATTGGTGGACCATTTGGAATAAAATATTACTATTCAAGTTCATTTAATCCAAAATTTTTAAGATTACCTATTCTTGTATGGATTTTTTGGGTAATATTTATTTTTATTGCTTATAATTTAACAAATTCTATTTTTATTAATCTTTTTAAAAAAGATTATAAAAATTTATTGAATAATTTTTTGTATTTTTTAGTTTTAATTCTTTTAGATGGATTTATTGTTACAACATTTGATTTTTTTATTGATCCTATTGCTGTAAAATATAAACTTTGGAGATGGGAAAATTTTAAAGAATCATATTTCGGTGTTCCAATTGGTAATTTTGTTGGATGGTATATTATAGGATCAACAACAACCTTCTTTTTAAGAATTTTAGATAAAACTTATTTTAAAAATTTAAATGTTAGATTTCAAAAAATATTTCCTTTTATCTATATTATAATTATTCTAACTCTTTTCTTTTTATCAATTGTTTTTTACAATTTTGAGTTTGCTATAAAAAATTTAATTTTATCATCTCCTATAAATTTATTATCCCTAATTTTAATAAAAAATGATTTATAATAAAATAAAGAAAATGAAATTGACTAATTTAATTTTAATTTTATTTATATTTTCTTTAACTCCAATAGTTCCTCCAAAGGTTATAAAACCTTATAAAGGTATCATTGTTCCAGCATATTTCTATGATGAATCTTTGTGGCAAAAAATCATAAATACAAAATATTCATTAAACTATTTTATAATTGCTAATGTTAATAATGGACCAGGTAAAATTGTTGATTTAAATTATAAAAAATGGATTTCTATTCTAAATAAAAGTGGAAAGAGAATTCTCGGATATGTTTATTCATCATATACCAAAAGAGATATCAATTTAGTTAAAAAAGATATTGAAAGTTGGATAAAATTATATCCTGAAATTAAAGGATTTTTCATTGATGAGGTTTCAGATTCAAAAGATAAAAAAGAATTTTATTATTATTCAGAGATTTATAAGTATATTAAAAATATAAATAGGAGTTTTTATGTTATTTTAAATCCTGGCAATTTTGATATAAATTTAGAACTTCTAAAATTTTCTGACTCAATTGTTGTTTTTGAAGATGATTATAAAGAATTTAATAAAGTTGAATTACCTTTATGGTTAAAAGAATTTAGTCAAAATAAATTCATATCTATTGTTTATAATGTTCCTAAGAATGAAGTTTTAAATGTTTATCAATTTCTTAAAGATAAAGGAGTTGGAATTGTTTATATAACAGACGATAAATTGCCAAATCCATATGATTCTCTTCCATCTTATTACAATCTTTTAATTAAAATAATTTATCTTCCCACATCTATTATACCTATTCCACCAATTCCACCGCCAAATGTAAAAGAGTAAATCTTCTTAAAAATAAAAAAGCCCTCTTTGTTATTCAAAGAGGGCTTAAAAAAGTTGATGAATAGATTAAAGATCTCCCATTGTTAAAGCCATAACTGCTTTTTGAACATGAAGACGGTTTTCTGCAATATCATATATTATTGATCTTGGTGAACTTGCAACTTCATCTTCTACCTCATTTCCTCTATCAACTGGCATTGGATGAATAAAATATGCATTATTTGTTAACTTCATAAGTTCTTTTGTTAAAATCCAATCTTTATGTTGATTTGCCATTTCAATCTCTTTCTCTTTTCCCCAATCATATCTTTTCGGGCTCATCCAGTTTCTTGAATAAACAACATCAGCACCTTCAAGTGATTTCCTTAAATCATTTATATTTCCAGAAACTATTTCAAAACTACTATTTTGTTTTTTAGCATTGTCTTTTACCATCTCCATAACTTCTGGGTCAAGGTTATATCCTTCTGGATATACAAGTTTAATATCCATTCCAAACATTGAAGAGATAAGAAGATTTGCATGGACTGATGACCAACTTCTCACCATTGTTGAATATCCCCACATCATTACAAGTTTTTTCTTTTTAACTTCCCCTAAATGTTCATATAAGCCCATCATATCTGCAAGCGCCTGACATGGATGATATTTATCATGAGCCATTGAAATTACAGGAATAGAAGCATATTTTGCATACTCTCTTAAAATAAAATCTCCATCTCCATATTTTTCAATTGCATCCTCAAGTATCCTGATTCCTATTCCAACACCATATCTACTCATAACATTTGCAGCATCTTCAATTGTTTCTCCTGCTTTACCTTTTTCTCTTAATCTCATTGTTTTTGGTTCAAGAAATTGTGCATGCCCTCCAAGTTCTGTTGCTGCAGTTTCAAAAGATTGTCTTGTTCTAACACTTGGATTATAAAACATCATAAAAAATGTTTTATTTTTAAGAGCATCCTTATATTGATTTGTGTATCTTGTTCTCTTCATCTCTCTTGCAACTTCAAGAGTTTCTTCTACTTCCCCACGACTCCACTCTTGAATTGTTATTAAATCTCTTCCATGTAATCTATGCATTATTTTCCTCCTACTCTCTTACTATTGTTGTTCCTGCCTTTCCTTGTAATGTCTCAAGATACTTTTCAGTTAATGATATATATGCAATTTTTCCTCCACCTTCAAGGAATTTTATTATTGCAGAAATTTTTGGACCCATACTTCCAGGAGGAAAATGACCTTCACTATGGTATTTTTTCGCTTCTTCAAGTGTTAATCTTCTTAAGTCAACTTGATTTGGTTTTTGATAATTTAATTTTGCACCATCCTCGCCAGTGAATATTGTAAATGTAACATCAATATCCTCTCCTCTTTCTTTTGCTCTTTTAATTAACATTCTTCCTAAAAGAGAAGTTGCTAAATCTTTATCAATTACTGCCTCAACTCCACTATAAATTTTTATTCCTTTTCCATTCTTAAAAGTAATTCCATAGTTACAATTGAATTTTCCTTCTTTATCTGGGTCAACTTCAATAACTGGTATACCTCCACCACCAACTGTAATTGGAATAAACCCTTTTTCAATTGCTGCTTCAACTGCTTCAATTTCAACAATATCAAGTGGCTCAGGTGAAGGAACAACTTTTCTCCATATTTCATTTCCTTTATCATCCTTTTTATATAATTTCATTATCCAGCCATCTTCTTTCATTCTTTTTTCTGCTTCTTCTTTTGTATATGAAGGTCCTATATATTTTGTTGGATTCTGAAAGCCGGGATCATCTTTACCAACAACAACCTGAGTTACAATACCTACAACAGTTTTGTTTATTCCTTGTGTTTTTAATTCATTACCAAGAATTTGCCCTATCATATAACCCATTGAACCCTGAGTATCAGAACCACATACATCAAGTGGAATTGGAGGAAGAATTGGTCTTGAATATTCAGATCTAAGAAAAACATTTCCAACCTGAGGACCATTTCCATGTGTTATAACATAAATGTCATCTGGATATTGTTTAATAATTCTTGCAATATGTTTGCATGTTTCAGATGTTCTCTTCCATTGCATAGCAATATCAGGTATTATTGCTTTACCCTTCTCATCAGTTAAGCCAACTGGTGAAACCTCATTACCTCCAAATGCAAATATTCTAATGTGCCTTTTTTTGTTCATCTAATCCTCCTTTAAAGATATTTTTTGACTAATCCAACTCTCTCATTAAACTCTCTAATTAAATCATCCCATATTTTATAGGAATTAAATTTATCCTTGAAATAATTTTCATTATTCCATTGCTCTTCTAACTCTTCAACACTCTTTCCCCTTTGTTCAACCCAGGTAAAATATTTTAAGTTATGAATTCTTCTCTTATCATAATAAGATAATTCTAACATCCAATTTGTATCTTGTGAAATTAAAACTTTTTCAAAATCCTTCTCTGCTTGATTTAAACTATAAACTCCTCTTTCTTCTTGTAACTCAATTATCCTTGATTTGTAAAGTTCCATTGAATCAGTTGCAACTGTTATTACTATATCATTTTCCTTAAATCCAAAATATTTAGATATTTTAATTGAACCAATCAGATTTGCAATTGATGATATACCAAGAAGTTCGAGGTTATTTATAAATTCCTCTGGAATATTTATCTTTCTTAAAAACTTTTTACCATTTTCTTCATTGAAAAGTCTTAAAATTCTAATACAATCTTCATCATCAATATCAACAACAACATCAAGATTTTTTATATCCATTACCCATGGTACATGCTTATCTCCAATTCCTTCAATTCTATGAACTCCATATCCATTAAGTAATAGAGTAGGGCATTGAAGCGCTTCTCCTGCTGCAATTTTTATATTTGGAAATTTTTCTTTTAAATAATTTCCCGAACCAAGAGTACCTGCTGAACCTTGAGTTAAAAATAGACCTGAAATTTTATCATTCTCTTTCTTAATTTTATAAAAAACTTCTTCCATTGCAGGGCCTGTTACTGCATAATGCCATATAGGATTTCCAAAATCATCAAATTGATTTAAAACAACAACTTCATCAGGATAAAGTTTTTTTAGCTCCTCACTTTTATCAAATACCTCTTTAACATTACTTTCACTTCCAGGAGTTGGATATATCTCAGCACCCATACTTTTCAACCACTCAAATCTTTCCCTACTCATTCCTTCAGGTAAAACTGCTATGCTTTTACATCCAAGAAGGTTAGAATCATAAACTCCACCTCTACAGTAATTTCCAGTTGATGGCCAGAGTGCCTTGTGTTTTGTTGGATCGAACTCTCCAGTTATAAGTTTTGAAACAAGAGGTCCAAATGTTGCACCAACTTTATGTGAACCAGTTGGAAACCATTTTCCAATAAGCATAACAATTCTACTTTTAACTCCAGTTACCTCCTTTGGAAATTCTATAAAATTTACTCCATCAAAGCCACCGCCAAATTTTTTTGGTTCATTTTTCCATGTTATTCTGAATAAATTTCTTGGATGTGTATCCCAGAGTCCGATATTTTTTAACTCCTCTTTAATTTTTTGAGGCACTTTCTCTGGTTCTCTCATCTCTTCATAAGTTGGAATTATTATATTTTTTTCTCTTGCTCTTTCAATTGCTTTTTTTAAGTTTTCTTCATTTTTAGTCTGCATAAACTACCTCATGAGGAGTGCCATGATTGCTTTTTGTGCATGTAGCCTATTTTCTGCTTCATCAAAAATTACTGATTGAGGACCATCCATGACATCATCATCTACTTCAAAGCCTCTATCTGCAGGTAGACAATGCATGTAAATTGCATCTTCTTTTGCTAAACTCATCATTTCTTTTGTTGTTTTCCAGTGTTTATTCTTATCGAAAAGTTCCTGTGTTTTTTCTAACATTGGTTTTTCAACTTCAGGTGGTATAAAATGTTTACTTGTCCATGCTTTTGGATAAACAATATCAGCATCTTTAAATGCTTCTTTCATATCATTAACTATTTCAAAACTTCCACCATATTTTCTAACATTTTCTTTTACTGCATCAATAATATTTGGATCAAGTTCCAATCCTACCGGGTGAGCAAGTGTAATGTTTAAACCAAACTTTGATGCTACTGTTATTGCACTTTGAGGTACTGCAAGAGGTTTTTCAACCGATGGAGAATATGCCCAACTCATAACAAACTTTTTCCCTCTTAAATCTCTTCCCTTTTTTTCAATGATTGTCATAATATCAGCCATTGCCTGACATGGATGATACATATCATCTTCCATATTGATAACTGGAATATCTGCCCAATGAGCAAATTCCCTTATCATTCTATTTGCTTCACCGTATATCCAGTCAACTGGCTCACCATAACATCTAATTGCAATTCCTTCACCCATTCTCGATAGAACTCTCGCAACATCTGAAACTCTTTCTGTTGAATATGCTATCTCTCTTCCAGGAAGAGCGGGTGTATAAATTTGTTTTGGATTAAGATCATGAGCATGTCCACCAAGTTGATGCATTCCTGCTTCAAAAGAGTTTCTTGTTCTTAAGGATTGATTATAAAAAATCATAAATAATGTTTTGCCTTTTAAAAGTTCATGAGGTTCTCCAGTTGCTCTCTTTTTTTTCAAATCCCAGGCAATATCAAGAATAGTTTCGAGTTCTTCTTTTGTAAATTCGAGATCTGTTATCCAATCTCTTCCTCTGAAACTCTCAGTTTTCATAATGTCCTCCTTTTGAAAATAATATTAATTAAAATTTTAAAATTTTAAATTATAATGTCAATATAGAATTTTAATATAAAATATATAATAAGGAGGTTATAAAGTGGAAAGAGAAAAGATAAAAGAAAAGATAGTAGATATTTTAATTAATGGAGTGCATGTAAAAAAATCGAAAGTTCTTTCAAAAGAAAATCCTAAATTTATTGATGATTTGGAAATGGATTCATTAAGCATTCTTGATCTTATTGAAAGAGTTGAAAAAGAATTTGATATTGAAGTTAAAGACGATGAACTTGAAAAATTAACTGATTTAAATAGCGTTATTGATTATTTATATAATAAAAAAGGGAACCCTTAAGAATAGAACTTTCAAAAGGGTTCCCTTATTAAATCTGGTTATTTAAGTTCAATTTTTTTAATTTTTCTTTTAGCTTCTTCCTTTTTTGGCATTTTTATTTCAAGAACTCCTTCTTTAAACTCAGCCTGAACTTTTTCTGGATCAACTTCTGTAGGAAGTGAGACAACTCTTTCAAATTTACCATAGCAAATCTCTTTTCTGAGATAGTTTTCTTTTTTAGTTTCTGTTTCTTCTTTTCTTTCACCTTTTAGATGAACTTCATCTTCTGTAACAGTAATATCTATGTTTTCTTTCTTTAATCCTGGAAGTTCTGCCTTAAGAACAACATCATTATCTGTTTCAAATAGATCAATTTTTGGTAGGAAAGTAATTTCTCTTTCTCTTCTTACTGGAATAAAATCTTCAAACATTCTATCAATTTCTCTTCTTAATCTTTCAAAATCTGAAAAGATATCAAAATCCCATGGTTCCCATCTTTTGATTGCCATAGTCATCACCTCCTTTTCTTTTTTTATCTATTATTATTATAATAAATAATTAAAATTTGTCAAGAGGTATTAAAAAGTAATTATCAGAAAAAAATTTTTATTGTGGTGGGTTAATTGTAAACTCTTTATTTATATCTAATAATGTAAAATCAATTTTCGTTTTTACACTCTTCCCTTCTTCATTCGAGCCGGTATCTTCAATATTAAATTTAACAATCAAATTGTCCTTTTTCCTTATATATAATGTTCCTTTAGTTTCACTGAAAAGATCTTCCCATGCAACATCAAATAAAAGAACTTCATCCTCATCTATTTTATCTTCTTTCACAAAAACAAATTTAGAAGGTGTACTTTTTATTGAAAATAAATCTACAATATCACTTAAAGATAATGTAGGTGGAATTTCACTGAATTTGCTTTTCTCTATTTTTTCAAAATTTTTAGTTTCACTATCTCTAAAATAGATATAATCATTAAATATATAAATTTCTAAAAAAGATGCACCTTCTCCTTTTTTTACTGATTTAAAATATATAGCATCCTGTTTCCACTTTGATTCCATTGAGAAATTTTCTATTGAGCCATCAACACTACTTTCAATATTATAAATATAGTGATAACTTTTAAGGGTTTCTGATTTTTCTTTGTAATTATTAATTATCTCTTCAAAACTATATGGTTTTAATCCAATTTCCACTATTTGTAAACCAATTTTTGATGGAAAAACCTCACTGAAATTTTTATATCCACTTTTTTCAACATTGATAGATTTATTAAGTGGAGGAGTATATGCTCTGAATTTTCCATCAATATCTGTTTTATAGGTTATTCCATTTATTTTAACAACAGCATCAGAAATACCTTTATTAGTAACAGAATCATAAACTATTCCTTCAATATGAGTTGCTGTTAAGAAGAAAAAAGCACCAATAAAAATTATTATTAAAATAATTAATAAAATGATGATTTTATTCTTCATATTATTGTCCCTCTAATTTTTTTAAAAAATTATTAAAAACTGTTTTAATTTTATCCCATGGATTTCCAATTTTTATTCCACTCTTATAGATTTCCCATAAAGATTTATTAAACTCTTTTATTTTTTCATCACTCTTTTGATAAAGAGCATCAGATTTTACTAAATCTTTTATCTTTTCAAAATATTTTTTAATCTCTTCTTCTTTGAGAGAAGATAAATTTTCAGGCACCATATCAGTAACCTTTAAAATATGAAAACCATATTGGCTTTTTATAACATCAGATATTTCATTTAAATTTAGAGAAAAAGCAGCCTTTGAAAGTTCATTATCGCTAAGTGTACCTCTTCTAAACCAGAAAAGATCTCCTCCCTTATCTTTAGTTGATGAATCTTCAGAATATTTTTTAGCAAGTTCAGCAAAATCTTTTCCTTTTAATGCCTCCTCCCTTATCTCTTTCATCTTTTCATATTTTTTATTTATATCTTCAACTGTATCATTTTGAGAATCAACGATTAAAAAAATATGAGATAGCCTTCTTGCACCATCATAAAATTTTACTCTAATTTTAAAATAATCCCAGACTTCTTCATCAGTCATATCAAGATCTTTTATAACCTCATAATAGACCTTATCTGCTATAAGTGCACTTCTTACCATTTCATTTATATCTGATTCAAGAAGTTGATATTTGCTTAAAGCCTGTTTATAAACATCATCTTCAGAAAGTCCTGTATATTCTCTCATTGTTTTTATTTCATTTTTTATTTCATCTTCAGTAACCTTAATTCCATGATCAGTTGCATATTTATCAAGAAGCATTCCTTCAATCATATCATTCAGAGTTTGCTTCCTTATTGCTTCAATATCTGTATTTGAAAGTTCAATTTTATCCTGTTCATACTCTTTTATTTTTCTATTAACTGCTGCTTCAACCTCTGCTTTATATATTTTTTCATTGTAAACCTGCGCTGCTATATCCTTCTTTGTAAATGCATAATAAAAAGATATAAATATTAATAGAATAATTAGGATTGGATAAATTAATTTTTTTAGAAATATAGAAACTCTTTTTTGTTTCTTTTTTATCATTTATGGCTTTTCTCCTTGATTATTAGAGTTATTTTGATTTGTAGTTGTTCCACTATTTGATTGAATAGATTTTCTTAAATTCAAGAAAAAGTTTTTAAATGGCCCAAAAATTTTATTATTAAAGAAACCTGTTACTTCATCCCACATATTTCCATATTTAACTCCATATTCTGTTTTTCTTTCATTTAACCAAGTTGTTTTCGCTTCATTTTTTTTGTTGGTTTCAAGAGTTTTAATTATCTCATCTTTTACACTTTCGAAGGTTGCTGTAACTGCTGGTATTTTGTCATAAACATATACTATTTCATAACCTTCATCTGTTTCAAAGGGTTTTGAGAAAGTTCCCTTTTTTAATGAAAATACAACATTGTCCCAAGTATCACCTTTACTTCCTTTTGAAACTTCTCCTAAATCTCCGCCTTTATCTTTTGTATTTGTATCTTCTGAATACTCTTTTGCTAAACTATCAAAATCAGACCCTTTTAAAAGTTTATTGTAAATTTCATTAACAAGGTCTGTCTTTTTCTTAATATCCTCTTGAGTAGCAGTTTTATCAACTTTAATTAATATGTGTTTTGCTTTAACCTTTTCTGGTTGGTCATAACTTCTTCCTCTAATTTTTGTATCAAGAACCTGAATAATGTGAAATCCATATTTAGTTTTTATTACATCACTAACTTCTCCTGGTTTAAGCGAAAATGCAGCATCTTCAAATTCTTTAACCATTTGTCCTTTACTGAAAAATCCTAAATCTCCACCTTTATCTTTTGTACCAGTATCATCTGAATACTCCTTTGCAAGTTTAGCGAAATCCTCTCCCTTAAGAATTCTTTGTCTTAACTCTGTTGCTAAGGCCTTCTTTTCATTAACTGTTTTTTCATCTGCACCTTCATCAACTTTTATTAAAATATGTCTTGCTCTAACCTGAGAAACTTCATTAAAATAATTTTTAGCATCTTCTTCAGTAACTTTTATCTGAGAATAAATCGGAGCAAGTGCTTTTGCTTCCAAGATATCTGGCATAACATATTTTTTAATTTCTTCTCTTAAAGCATCTTCTGTTTTAAATCTTGATGATTCAACTGCTTTTTTATATTCTTCCTCTGATTTGAATCCACTTTTAATATTTTCAATTTCCTTATCCACCTGTGTTTTTATCTCTTCATCTGTTGGTTTTATATTATTTCTTTTTGCATACTCTTCAACTATGGCACTATTTATGTATTCTTCTTTTATCTGTTCAACAACTGAATCAAATATTGATTTATATTGAGGATCTTCTGGATCTATTCCATAACTTTTATATTGATTTTTAACTGCCTCAATTCTTGCATTTAATTCAGATTTTTTAACAACAGTTGAACCAATTTTTGCTTCAACATCTCTATCTTTATAAGCAATCAGATATGTTGCACCAAAGATTATTACTATAGCAATTAAAAACAATGCTATAGATTTTAATATAATATTTTTTACTTTCCCTTTATCCAAAACCCCTTCCTTTTCTTTAATCTTTCTTTCAATCTTAATCTTTTGTTGTCTTCCCATTCAAGACCTCCTTGTCCATAGTATTATATCACAAAAGTTTTGTTATAATATTAATATGAATAAATCAATAAAAATTGCTCCTTTAATTGACCCTCCTGATTTTATCCTTAATGAAATTAAAATAAAATTAGAAGAAACATTTAATTTTCCAGTTATAATTGAAAAAACTATAAAAATTCCTGACAATTATAAAAATTTTTCAAGAAAACAGTACAATGTGAGTAAATTAATATCTTATTTAAAAGAAGAACTTATAAATGATTGTTTAAAAATAATTGGTATTATAAGTGAAGATATTTATGAAGAAGGTTACAATTTTTTATTTGGATCAGCAGAATTTAATGGCAAATATGCTATTGTATCTTTATTCAGATTATTTGATGAAGATAAAAGTTTATTTCTTAATAGATCTGTTAAAGAATCAATTCATGAATTAGGTCATACATTTGGTCTAAACCATTGTAATAATAAAAGTTGCGTGATGAATTTTTCATTATCTATAAATGATGTTGATAAAAAAGATAGATATTTTTGTAAATTATGTGAAACAAAATTAAGGATTTCTTTAAATAACCTCTGATTTTTAGTTGAAAAAGTAAAATTATATGATAAAATTCTAAAATTAACTTTGATAATAAGGAGGATTTTTGGAATATGGCAAAAAGAATTAAAGCAGGAATTAAAGATGCAAAACAGAATTTAAAAAGAAGAGAACTTAATAGATATTATAAAACAAGAATAAAAAATCTTATAAAAGAGGCTGAATTATCTCAAAATAAAGAGGAGTTTCTCGAAAAAGCAAAAAAAGCAATATCATTCATTGATCATGCTGCTGATAAAGGGGTAATTCATAAAAATACTGCAGCAAGGAAAAAAAGTAATTTAATGAAGGAAGTTTCAAGATTTTAGAATAATCAACTCCATTCTTTCTTTCTGGAAACCTTTACTTAATTTTATTGTTTTTTCAATTTCCTCTAATTTTTTTAAAATCGATTTTAATTCATTAAGACTAAATTCATTTGCTTCATCTTTAAGAAGAGAAAATTTATAAGGAGATATTTTTAAAGTATCAATTATATTTTTTTCTCTTAATCCTTCTAGTAAAGAAATTTTAATATCTATGAGGGAGGTAATGTGGTTTAAAATCATATAAAATAGTCTTTCAAAATTTTCACCCTTTTCAATAATTTTATTTAAATTATCGAGAAATTTCCTCTTCTTATTTTTTATAAAATAATTTATTAAATCGAAAATATTCGGTATATCAACTGGATAAACATATTTTTCTATATCTTCCTCAGTTATTGTTTCACTTTCTATTAGAGATAATTTTTCGATTTCTAAATTTAAAATATCCAAATCATTATCACAACTAAATATTAATTTATATATAGCATTTTCTTCAATATTTTTATTTTTTTCCTTAAATTTTTTTTCTACCCACTTTTTTAAGATTTCATAACTTACACTTTTATCATCTACAATTTTAACTTTATCTTCAATCTCCTCAGGAGGAGATGGTATTTTTCCGTCTTTATCATCAAAAATTATTACTCTATTTTTTATATTTTGAAAATAATCCCATTTGAAGTTTTCAATTTTATTTGCATTTTTAACATATATTACCTTTGATGAAGAAAAAAAAGAGGGTGAATCTATAGAATCAATTAAAATTTTTAAATTAGATTCACCCTCTAATATTAACGCATTAGAAACCTTAAGTTTTGCACTTATCTTTTCTAAAATTTGATTTTTTAAATAATTTGTATCTCCTACAAGAATATAATAAGGATAAAGTTCTCCTTTATTAATCTCATTAATTGTTGTTATATAATTAACCTTTTGAGATACTTTCTTTTTCTTCAATTTTCTTAAAAATCAGAGATTCTGTATCTTTATCAACAAGAATTGAATCTCCATCTTCAAACTCTTCTTTTAATAATTTTTCTGATAGTGGATTTTCGAGTTCTCTCAATATGGTTCTCCATAAATTTCTTGCACCAAAGTTTCTATCAAAACCTTTCTCAATAATAAAATCTTTTGCCTCTTCTGTTAATTGAATAAGAATGTTTCTTTCTTTTAATTCTTCTTTTATTCTCTTTAGCATAATATCGAGAATTTTCTTGACATCTTCCTTTGAGAGAAAATTAAATATTACTATCTCATCAATTCTATTTAAAAATTCTGGTCTAAAAGTATTTTTTAATTCAGATATTATTCTATTTTTCATCTCTTTATAGTCTATTTCTTCTTCACTAACAAAACCGAACTTCTTCATTGAGTCAAAAGTTGTTCCAAGATTTGAGGTGAGAATTATTATTGTATTTCTAAAATCTACAACATGACCCTGACTATCAGTTAATTTTCCTGAATCAAGTATCTGCAGTAAAATGTTAAAAACATCAGGATGTGCCTTTTCTATTTCATCAAAAAGAATTATTGAATATGGTCTTCTCCTTATTGCTTCAGTTAATTGACCACCCTCTTCATATCCAACATATCCTGGAGGTGAACCAATAAGTCTTGAAACATTGAATTTTTCCATATATTCTGACATATCAAGTCTTATTAAAGCATCCTCGCTATCAAAAAGAATTTCAGCAAGTGCTTTTGATAATTCTGTTTTTCCAACACCGGTTGGTCCTAAAAATAAAAATGAACCTATGGGTTTAGTTGGATCTTTAAGGCCTGCTTTTGCTCTCCTGATTGCTTTTGAAACAACTTCAACAGCCTCATTTTGATCTATTATTCTTTTATGTAATTCCTCTTCAAGTTTTAATAACCTCTCTTTTTCTTCAACCATTAATCTTTTAACAGGTATACCTGTCCACATTGATACAACTTCTGCCACATCTTCAGGAGTGACATCTGGTCTTTCTGTTTCTCTAAATTTTTTCCATTTTAACTTACTTTCTTCAAGTTCTTTCTTAAACTTCTGTTCTTCATCTCTATATTTTGCTGCAAGTTCATAATTTTGTTCACTTATTGCCTTATCCTTTTTTTCTTTCACATCCTTTATTTTATCTTCAAGTTCAATAATATCTTGTGGTTTTAGAGTCAATCTTAATCTAACTTTTGCAGATGCTTCATCAATAATATCTATTGCCTTGTCTGGCAAAAATCTTGATGTTATATATCTTGTTGAGAGTTTTACTGCTTCTAAAATTGTTTCATCAGGAATCTTAACTTTATGATGTTCTTCATACCTGCTTCTTAAACCCTTTAAAATTGACACTGTATCATCAAAAGATGGCTCTTCGACCATTATTGGTTGGAATCTTCTCTCAAGTGCTGAATCTTTTTCAATATACTTTCTATAGTCTTTAAGTGTTGTTGCTCCAATACATTGTATTTCACCTCGAGCAAGTTCAGGTTTTAAAATATTAGAAGCATCAATCGCACCTTCTGCGCTTCCTGCTCCAACAAGAGTATGAATTTCATCTATAAAAAGTATAACTTCTCCCTGACTTCTTTTTATTTCCTGGAGAACTCTCTTCATTCTTTCTTCAAATTCACCTCTATATTTTGTTCCAGCAACAAGTGAAGGTAGGTCAAGGGCTATCACTCTTTTATTTTTCAAAGGCTCAGGTACTTCATATTTTATAATTTTTTGTGCAAGTCCTTCAACAATCGCTGTTTTTCCAACACCAGGATCTCCAATGAGTACAGGATTATTTTTTGTTCTTCTTGATAGAATTTCAATCACTCTACCTATTTCTTTTTCTCTACCTATTACAGGATCAAGTTTGTTTTGTTGAGCAAGAAGTGTAAGATCTCTACTGAATTGATCAAGAGTTGGAGTTTTAGTTCTTTTTTCAACCCTTTCTCTTCTCTCTTCAGTTTTTCTTCCATATTTTTTATCTTCAATCAATTGATAAATCTCTTCTCTTAATTTTTCAGATTCTACTCCAAGGTCATTAAGAACTTTTATAGCCATACCTTCTCCTTCTTCAAGAATTCCAAGAAGTATATGTTCTGTATCAACATAATATTCGCCTATCTCTTGAGCAATCATTTTTGCAAGTTCAAGTATTCTTTTCACTCTTGGAGTTAAAATTATTCTTTTTGAGGAATAGAAATCTTCCTCACTACTTAATCCATTTACCATTTCTCTAACTTTTGTTGCAATTATTCCATACTCAAGGTTAAAATTTGAAAGAGCCTTACTTGCTAAACCATTTTCAAGTCTACTTAATCCAAGAAGTAGATGCTCTGTTCCAATATAATTATTATTTAACCTCTGTGCTTCTTCTTGAGCAAGATAGAAAACCTGTCTTGAATTATCTGTAAGATAATCCCAAAACTCCATATTGTTCACCTCCAGTTCTCAAAATAATTATAACATCAATATTTTTCTAAATAATAAAACCTAATAAAAAAATTTAGTTTAATTTAAATTATAAAAATTTAAAGTATTTGATAGATTTTATTATAAACCCTTTTCAACTGGGTATATTGCAATAATTAAATCTTTATTTATCAATGAAAAATCTGATTCTCCAATTTTTTCATTATTACTATTTATAATTTCAATTTCGACAACAGGTAAAAATTTAGTATCCTTTAAAAATTTATTCAGAGCATCTGAAAATCTCATTTCTTCAGGTACTGATATTTTACCTTTAATAATATAATTACTGCTTGTTAAAATATTCACTTCAACTCTCCTAATCTTTGGTCCTAATGGTATTCCCACTTCAACCTCCAAAAAATTTCTTATTTATAGTATAATAACATAAAATTAAATAAAGAGGTATATAAAAAATGGAATTTAAAGGAGATCTGGGTTTTTTAGGAATTAATGATGTAATTCAAACCCTTTCTTCAATGGGTAAAACAGGAAAACTTGAAATAGTAATACCAAAAAAAGGAAAAGGGGAACTTTTTTTCAAAAATGGAAAGTTAATTCATGCACATTCAATTGATAATGTTGGAAAAGAAGCATTGATCGAGATAATAAGTTGGAGAGAGGGAAGTTTTAGATTTATTGAAAATATAATTCTTCCACCTCCATCAATTGATGATGATACTTCAAAAACAATTCTTGAAGCAATTACAGGGCAAGATGAGTTTAAATCTAAAGAGGAGATTCTTAATTATATTCCTGAAATTAATAATGATGTAAAATTAGAAAATTTTGTTTTGGATAAAGATGAATGGAGAATAGTTATGAGTGTTGATGGTTCTAAAAAATGTTATGATATAATGGAGGAGTTGGATAGTGAAAAGGTAAAATTTATTAATGTTATTGAAGAATTATATAAAAAAGGTATAATTTCTTTGAGAAAGGAGTAAAAAATGGCTGAAGGATTAAGTTCAGTAGTTATTTCTAACGAGGATTTAAAAAGAGTTGATGACTATCTTGCTCAAACTTTGGCTGATTCACAGGCCAAAAATATTTTATTAACAGATAGATCTGGTCAATTAATCACCAAACATGGATCTATTTCAAGGAGAGATGCGACAAATATAAGCGCACTTTCCGCAGGTTTATTCTCAGCAACAAATGAACTTGCAAAACTTTTAGGAGAGAAAGAGTTTACTGTTACATTCCATCAAGGTGAAGAGGTAAATATTCATATATCACTTCTTGTTCCTCAAATTTTACTTGTTATCGTATTTGATAACAGGGCTCCTATTGGAGCAATTAGATTCTGGTCAAAAAAGATATATTCAGAAATCTCTCCATTTTTAAAAAATGTTCAAACAGTTAAAGAAAGAAAGTTAGAAGAAAAAGAGGGTTTTGAAGAAGAGATAGAGAATAAACTCGACAACCTTTTCTAAATAGATTAAAAAATGGCATTAATTAACTATTCAACCAAAGAGATAACATTTAAAATAGTTTATTATGGTCCTGCTATGAGTGGGAAAACAACTAATTTAAGATTTATATATGATAAATTACCTGAAGATCTTAAAGGTAAATTTACATCTATAGCCACTCAGGATGAAAGAACCCTTTTCTTTGATTTTTTACCTCTTGATCTTGGAAATATAAAAGGATATACAATTAAACTATCGCTCTATACTGTACCCGGTCAGGCTATTTACTCTTTAACAAGAAAAACAATATTAAGAGCAACAGATGGCATTATTTTTGTTGCTGATTCACAGAAATTACTATTTGAAAAAAATATCGAAAGTCTTAAAGATATGGTTGAAAATATGAAAGAATATGGATTGAATATAGAAAATACTCCAATCATATTACAATATAATAAAAGAGATTTGCAGGATATTATTTCAGTCGAGGAATTAAATAATTCTTTAAATTTCAACTCCTTCCCTTATTTTGAAGCAATTGCTGTGCAAGGGATTGGAGTTATGGAATCTTTGAAACTTATATCAAAACTTGTAATTAGAAAAATTACTTAAGATAAATTTAATATATCAACTTCAATTTTTACTTTATCCCCATCTTTTAAGTTCAATTTTTCTCTTAAATGATATGATGAAATAATTTCGAAAATATATTTATGTTTTGTTTTCTCAGGTAAAACTATATATGCATCTAAATTATTTATTTTGCATGGGGTTATTAATACTCTTCCAAAATTATTAAATTCATCAATAATATATAAATTTTTAAACTTCAATTTTTTAATCAAGAAGTCTATTTTTATATTTAAGGTTCCCTCATAAATATCTTTTTTAATAATTTCTTTAATTTTATCTTTGTAAATTTTTACATATTTACTTCCTTCTTTATGACCAGATTTAACTATTCCTTCAAATATCATAAAGAATCTCTTGATAGTGGTTTATCGATAGAAGTTCCAAATGGTAGATTCGTTTTTTTGCCTTTTATTGTAATATTAACTTCTTTTAAATTAAGTGCATCTGTAAATGTGAAAACAATTTGTTTAAGAAAAAGAGTTTCTTTTACAATAGAATCAATTCCTGATAAATCAACATCAAGATCAATTGTTATACTATCTCCACTTATTTTATATGATAATAACTTTGAATTCGATGGAATCAATGTTGTTAAAGGGGTAGGTGGATTTAAAAGATCATTAAATATAACTTTTGCTTCATCTTTTGTTTTATTGAAAACAGTTTCAGGAGATAAGAAAAGATTGTTACCATCTTTGTAAATATAATAAATTGGATACCCATACATACCTTCTGGAGGTGGATTTAAATCATAATACCATCTTGTTAAAGGTTTTGATGTATCAAAATTTCCACCAATAGTTTCAACACTTTTTCCATCAATTAGGAAAAGTACTCTTTTTATTCCTGGTATCTCAGTCATAGAGAGAACAATAGAGTACATAAAAGCATATTCAGAACTTGAGCCAAAACCTCTATAATTTAAGATATCAGAAGTAAAATTCAAATATATTAAATCACCCTCAATTTTTACATCTTTTAAAATTGCTTCATCTGGTATTGTTTTAAAAACACTCCCAATTAATGATCCACTTGGACCTGCCTTAAGTTTACTGAATATAAGATTCGCCCATTCAATTGAATCCTTTGGTTCTGATATTTCATCATCAATTACAATTGGATGTTCATTATTTTTATCAAAAAAATATAAGTTTATTTTTTTACCAGATGGTAATTTTGATGAAAAAAAAGAAAGTTTTGAAGAGATTGAAATTGAATTCCAGTATAAATCACTTTTTTTCCCTTCTATAAGAATACTTACACTTCTTAATGATGTATTTCCAATTATTGTATTTACAATGGAGTATAATGAAGCAGCCTCACCAGTGACACCATCAAGAACTCTATTTTTTAAATCTTTAGAAAAAGAAACTATCGCTTCATCTTTATCTATATCAACTGATAAAACTTTAGTTTTAGGATCAACAACACCCTTCAGACTCTCGGATTTAGGTCCAGATATTAATTCATCAAGTAACCTTTTTGTTTTCTCTTGAACGGAAGCATATTTTGGTATGGTTCTTTTCTCAAAAATTAACTCCTTTGATTTATCATCAAAAAAATATATTTTTACAGTTTCTGTTCCTCTATTGAAAATGTTGAAATTAAAAAATTTTAAAGAAAATAAAAATATTATGAGAAAAATTAAAAGTAGTAAAAAAGCAATTCTTCTTTCTTTATATACTCTTTTATTAATTATTTTTTTTCTCATCTATTTAATTATATAACTTTAAACCAATAGACCAAAAGATCTAAGTGAAAGATATAATAGAAAAAGACCAAGAATAAGAAATATTATTGAAGTTATTAATTTTATCTTTCCCACATTTTTTCTCATAAACTCACCCAAATTTCTATTGGTTAAACCAAAATAAACACCTGAAAAAATAATCACTAAAGGTAAAACAAACATTAAATTATAAATTATTAAATATAAAATAGCCCTTTTTGTTAATTCAGGTATACCTATAATATAAACTATTGTTGGTAAATATGTCTGACCAGTGCATAGAAATTCAATTATTGAAATTGGGAATGCTACTAAAAAAGCAGTTAAAAAAATAAGAGAAGATTTTGGTTGTTTTTTAATAATGTTTTTTGCACTTTTTTTAAATATTCCTGGAAGTTGTAATACTATATCTTTTCCTTCACCCCTTTTTATTTTTAAGTAATCAAAATAAGAATAAAGAGAAAACAGAAGAACAAGAAGTGCAGTAAAAGCATATAAAATTTTTGAGAATAAACCAATTATTGAATATTTTTGTATAATTCTAAATAAGCCAACACCAGAAAGTAAATATGCAATAAAAACGCCCAATGTAAAAGAAACTCCAGTTATTAAAATATCTTCTCTTTTTCTATTTTGAGATAAAAGAAATGTTATGAAAAATATTAAGACAGCGAAAGCACAAGGGTTTATTCCATCTATTAAACCAGCAACAAAAATAACAAAAACTCCAAATTTCTGAAAATATTCTTTTATTTTTTCTTTACCAGAAATTGTTGATGAGAGGGCTTTCAATAGATATTCTGAATCCTCATAACTATATGAATCTATTTTATCTTTTACATTATTAAAAATATCATTTTCTCTTATATAAAAATCTTTACCAATAAATATTGCAGGTACGACTCCTCTTTTATCTTCAGGTACATTATAAAATTCATCAAGTTTTGCCCTTAATTCTTGATTTTCAGATAATGCTATATTTAGTTTTGTTATTTTCAACCTGGTATCTTTCATTTCAAGTGATTCTAAAAAAGGTTTTACCCTTGCACATTCTGGACACCCCTCAATATAGAAATAATAGATCAATATATCACCAGAATAGGAAAGGGTAATTTTAGAAAAAAAAGATAAAAGTAAAATAATAAAAAAGAAAATCAATATTATTTTTTTCATTCTATTTTAAAAACTCTGTTAACTTATTTTCAATGTTTTGAGTTGTTGGTGAGCCATGAAATAAAATTGTTCCATCCACATCAACAAATAATATATCAGGTGTGAAATCTATTGTTAATAGTTTAAGAGTTTCCTGACTCTGATCAATTGCTATTTTTAAAATATCTTTATTTGGAGTCTTTGTAAGATATTCATTTGTTGTTTTTTCCTGCCCTGTTTCAGATATAAATATGTAGTTAAAATTTTTACCTTTTTTAACTTTGTTTATAAGTTCATCAAATTCATGTGTATGTTGAATACAACTTCCACATGTAGCATTTGTTGATACTATAATTGTTTTCTTTCCCTTGATTGTTTGATTTGAAATATGATTTCCATTTATATCTATAATTTCAAAATCTGGAATTTTATCACCAACAACAAGTCTTTTAAATTCTTTTTGTTCTTTATTTATACTATTAAATGCTTCAACACCGTAATCCATTATATATGAAAGTGAAGAAACCTCTTTTATTTTATCTCTTAAATTCAACGCAAGTTCACTATTCTCAGCAGGAAGTGGAACAGGATTTGATTGTAGATCTTTAAAATCTTTTCCAACAAAACCATTAAAGAAATCATCCCAATTTGTCTCCTTTTCTGTTTTAATTTTAGTTAAAGGAAATATTTTTTTGATTTTTCCATTTATGTCAAATGCAACGATTAATTTTATAGAATTATCTCTATTTTTTAAATCAAGACTTGTAAAATTGACCAATGTATATTTTCCAAGAGATGTACCCTTTTTATTTAAAATAGTATCAAATGAATAGGTAATATTTGGATTATCAGGTGAATTTATTACTTTAGTTTCATATATTTCATAGTCACTTCCAAAAATAGTTTTTAAACCATTGTTTAAACTAATTTCTCTCGAAGAGAGAGTAGGGATTAAAAAAATAATTAGAAATATAATAATTAAAACAGCAAGGATTATGAAATAAGTTTTTGAAAGATCCCTTTCTTTATTTTTTTTACTCTTTTTCATTTTTTCTTTACTCATCCTTTAAACCTCCTATCTATCAAGTAATGTTTTTATTTTAATAACTTCACCCTTCTTTATATATACTCTTGGCATCCTTTTTCCAATTCTTGTTACTATCTCATAATTAATTGTTCTGCATTTTTTAGCAATTTCATCAGCGCTAACTTCTTCTTCTCCATCTTTACCTATTATTATAACATCTTCACCAACTTGTGGATTATTAAACTTTGAAATATCAATCATACATTGATCCATAGTAACGGTTCCTACAACTTTTACTCTTTCTCCTCTAAACAAAACTTCACCCTTATTCGAAAGAATTCTTGGATATCCATCTGCATATCCAATTGGAATTGTACCAATGATACTATCATTTTTAGTATAAAATGTTCTCCCATAACTAATTGGAGTGTTTTTTGAAACCTTTTTTATGAAAATTAATTTTGTTTTTATTGACATAACTGGATATAATTTTATTTTTTTTACTTGATTTGATGGTTTTAATCCATAAAGCATAATTCCACATCTTACACCATCAAGAATATATTGAGGTAAATCAATTACTGTTGCTGAATTTCCATGATGTTTAAGAGGTATATTTATTTTTTCCTTATCGAGACTCTCTAATATCTTTTGAAATCTATCAAATTGAATTTTTGTAAAAGTTTTATCCTTTTCATCTGCAGAAGAAAAATGAGCATACAAACCCTCTATATTTAAATATTTAAATTTTAAAATCTCTTTTATAAAATCATAAGCATTATTCCATAAAATTCCTACTCTTCCCATACCAGTATCAATTTTTATATGAACATTTACTTTTTCCTTTCTTATTTCACATAAATTATTAAGTTCTTTCGCAAAATCTATAGAATAAATTGTTGGTGTTAAAGAAAAATCGAGAATATGATTTACCTGTTTTGGAAAAACATAACCAAATATTAATATTGGTTTTGAGATACCATTTATTCTTAATTCCATACCCTCCTCAAGAGTAGCAACTGCAAAATAGTCACTTCCAAGAATTTCAAGTTCTTTTGAAATTTCAACAGCACCATGACCATAAGCATCTGCTTTTACAACAGAAATTATTTTTTTGTCTTTTACTATCTTTCTAATTAATTCAAAGTTCTTTTTTAAATTATCTAAATCAATTTCTGCCCAGGCAGGTCTTAATAAAACAAAATCATCATTCATGGTTTCACCACATAAGTATATTCATCAAAATATAAATCCCTTCCTATATCTACTTTTCCTGTATATTTTGGTTTTTTCTCTCCATTAATCTCTACCCTATATAGATGTGAATTGTACCATAACTTATCTGGATTTTTAATTTTAAAAGGATTTTCTTTTACAATCAAAAGATCACTTTCAAGTATATTATCACTCAACTTATAATATGAAAAGTTTCTTACAATATCAGTTATAACAAGATTCATTTCATTAAGAGATTTCTGAATCTTAAACCATTTATTTATATTAGATTCTATTGATGTAAGTCCGAAATATCCAGAACATCTATCGCCTTTCAATGCTTCAACCATCCTTGATACAAAAATCAATAAGCCCTCAGCAGTTTCAACCGGGTCTGTAAAAAATGTATCATATTTATTCTTAAAACTATTATCAATTGGATCTCTTGCATCATAAACAAATGCTTCAACATTCTTTAAATTTCTCTCTTTTTTGATTGAATTTATAAAATTAACCAATCTTTCATCTATTTCAAGAACAGTTATTTCATCTACAATACCTGATAGTGAAAATAAAATACTCATTAAATCATCATCTCCAAGAATTATGATTTTCTTTTTAAAAAGATCACCTCTTGATAACATATATAAAAATCTTGATATCGCAGATTCATTATTAATTACACCCTGATCATAAACATTTGTTGGAAGTGGTCTATTTTTTGCTATTTCATCATATTCTTTAATTAAATCACTCCATAAATTTGAACTATCATATACTCTTCTTCCATTACATTTTTCACATAAAAAAGATGCTGATATTTTTTTATCTATTTTATTCTCTAATGAAAAAACTCCATCTCTTTCTTTTATGATTTTTTCATCCACCATTTTTTTTAACTCATCAAGAACTTCTTTTGCTGTATAGTTACTTTTAGAAACTATCTCAAAAAAATCTGTATCTTTTCTCGATAAAATCATAACTATCTCTTCTCTTATTCTTTCCACTTATAACCTCCTAAAATTTTCATTTAATAAAATTTTATATTATTTAATTAAAAATTTAGAAAGTAGAATTATAGTTATTGGAGAAAGTATTGTTGTTAAACCAACAGCCTTTGCAAGAGTTTTTTTATTTAACCCTATCTGCGCACCAAAAATTATAGTCGCCATCATTGTGGGCATCATACTTTGTAGAAGCGCAACATTTAAAATATTTTTTTGAATAATAAAAAAAGAAGATATAAAATAAAACAAAAATGGGAAAATTATCAATTTAAAAATTGTTACTGGCAATAGATATGTAAAATCCTTTGAGTCAAACTTAAATTCAAGATTTATACCAATATACAACATAACAAGAGGAGTTACAGATGATTTTAAAATATTGAGTGAATCGATTATTATTGTTGGTATATAAAAATTTCTAAAAATAAGACCAATTAAAAAAGCAAATACAGGAGGGGAGATAAAGGATGATTTAACATTTTTTATATTATTTCCAGATAAAAATGAAATTAGTGGATAGATAATTACAAGAAATGTATAAAAATGTGCCTGATCATAGAGAATTCCATAAGGCAAGTTATTGGTTCCAAAAAAAATTTCAACAAGTGGATAACCAAGGAATGCAGTGTTACCCATAACCCCGGATAGTATAAGATTTGCAAAATCTTTTTTATCCTTTATATATATTTTTCCAAAAAGAAAAAGTAAGAAAAATTGAATAATCATTGCAAGAGGTACAAGAATAAATAGTATAAGATAATTTCCAGAAAATTTTGATGTTAGTATAGAGTAAAGAACAAGAGAAGGTAAAGATATATTGAAAACTATTTTTTTTATTGTTTCTCCCTCTTCTTCTTTTAGAAATTTTATTGATTTAAGAATATATCCAAGCAAAATAAGAAGTAAGAAAGAGACAATTTTATTTATCATCTAAAACTCCATTTATTAAGTTAATGAATAAATCGCATAAAAGATTATAATCTAATTTAATTAAATTAATTATTTTTATATCTTTATATTTCATATAAACAAAATTTAAAATATCATCTAATTTCAATTCATATTCTTTTTGAAAAATTAAATTTGGACTAATTAGAATAATTTTTTTACAACCTCTAATAATTAAATTTTCAATTGCTTGATATATATCTGGCTCACAATAGTTTAAAAAAGCAATATCAGTTTTTATTTTCGATTTTAGAAAAATTAAATTCTGTAAATCAATTAATGAATGATAATATTCATCATTTCTAAAATTTCTCTTCCACTTTTTAATTTTTTTATCTAAATCTTCAAAAATTTTATTTTCTTCATCTGATAATGATAAGTTTGAATCAATTTTTGATTTTAAGTTTAAAAATTTAGATAATTCACTTTTAGGGAAATCTACGGGAATTCCTCCCTCACCGATCAGTAATATGCAGGTATCTTTATGCATCTCTCAATATTTTACAATAAATTTTTCTGTCTCTTGGACCATCAAACTCAAGAAAGAAAACACCTTGCCATGTGCCGAGCATTAGTTCTCCATTCTCAATTATTAAATTAATTGAAGTTGATGTAATTGATGATTTTATGTGCGAATCTGCATTGCCTTCAAGATGCTTATAATTCAAATTTTTTGGTACAAGGTCACTTAATTTATTAAGAATATCTTCAATTACATTTGGATCTGAATTTTCATTAATAATTATTCCTGCTGTTGTATGTGGAACATATAAAATACAAAGTCCATCTTTAACTCCAATTGTTTTAATAATATTAATTATATGATCTGTTACTTCTATCGCTTCAATTCTTTTATTTGATTTAATTCTAATTATCTTAAACATCTTTATCTTTTTCTTTTAAAACCTCAATTGCTTTTTCAACCAATTCATCTTTAAATTTAACATTTCTTAATTTATTTAGTTCTTTAATTAAATCTTCTGTTTCTTTTCTTTCAAAATAATTTCTACCCTGTAATATTGTAGCAATATAATCAGAAATTGAAATAATTTGTGCTTCAATTGGAATATTATCACCCTTTAAACCATAAGGATAACCCATTCCATTAAACCACTCGTGGTGAAGAAGAACAAAATTTGCAATATTTCTTAGAGGTTCTGAATTTGATAAAATTTTATAACCAATTTCAGGGTGTTTTTTTATTAATTCAAACTCGTCTTCTCTAAGTTTTGTTGGTTTATATAAAATTTGTTCATTTATAGTTAGTTTACCTATATCATGTAAATATGAAGCATATTCAATATCTTCAATCTGCTTAGGATTTAAACCATATTTTTCTGCAATTTTTTTTGAATAATATGCAACACCTATAGAGTGTTCATAAGTTTCAATATCTTTTGTTTCAATTGTTTTAAGAAGGATTTTAACTATTTCTTCTTTTAATTTTTTATTTGCAATCTCGATCTCATTTTTAACACCATTAAGCCCATTATATATATTATTTTCATCTGTATTTCCATTTACAGGATAACTATTTTCCAATCTATATATAAAGAAATTGAAAATTTTTATATCATCTTCATTAAATTTTTCTTTCCTTGAAACTTCAAGAAAAGAGCCATCCTTAATATTTAATTTTAAATTGATTGAGTTATTTTCTATTTTTCCAATGATCGCATTTTTTCCCTCAAAAACTATGGAAATATAATCAAGTTTTAGAAACTCTTTTAAAAGTTTGATTTCATTCTCTAAATCTTTATAATTCGTCATATAGTGGTAACCTTTTAACAATAATTTCTAACACAATTTTATATTTTATCATTTTTTTATTTTTTTAATAGAGTAAAAGTTAGATATAGGTGTTAAAATATAAATAATAATTTTATTCTTGGAGATTTCTTAAAATGAGAGATATTTTAATAATAATTTTAAGTTATTTAATAGGCTCTTTATCATGGGGAGTGATAATAACAAAATATATAAAAAAGAATGATATAAGAGGAAAAGATTATCCAGGTGGTTCAGGAGTTTCAAGGCAGTTTGGTTTAAAATTAGGTCTTCTGGTCGGATTTTTAGATGCACTAAAAGGTGTTATTGTCTTTTTAATGATATTATATTTTGTAAAATCTAATTTGATTATAATTCTCTCATATATTGCCTTAATATTAGGAAATAATTATCCCTTATTTTTTAGATTCAGTGGAGGACAGGGTGTTGCTGCAACCATAGGTTTTTTCTTACCTGTTTTCCCAGAATATGTTTTGATATCTATATCGATTGGTATTTTTTTTATTTTTATTTACAATATCTTTAAAATTAATAGATATATTAAATTCATGGGTGCTGTTCCTTTTGGTACAATATTTGGTTTAATAACCTTTTTTATTCTTTTAATAAGAAAATATCCATTTTATCCCTATCCATTAATAGTTATAATAGCATCAACTCTTCTTTTATTCAGAGGTTTAACTCTGATTTTATTTACCAAAAGAAAGTAAAAATTAATTTAGCAATTTTTAAAAATATAACCACTTGACAAAAATTAATTTAACTTTATAATTTTTTATTAGAAATTAGCACTCTTTAATTTAAAGTGCTAAAAAGGAGGTGAATATATGAAACTAAAACCAATTGGTGACAAGATAATTGTCGAGCCTGAGAAAGAAGAGGAAAAAACAAAATCAGGTATTGTACTACCTGATACTGCAAAAGAAAAACCACAAAAAGGCAAAGTAATTGCAGTTGGTCCAGGCAAAATTTTAGATAATGGACAGAGAAGTCCAATGGAGATAAAGGAGGGGGACACAGTTATTTATTCAAAATATGCTGGAACCGAGATAAAAATTGATGATAAGGAATATTTAATTTTATCTGATAGGGATATTTTAGCAGTTCTTGAGAAGTAAGGAGGTAGGATATGGCAGCAAAACAAATTCTTTATAGCGAAGATGCAAGAAAAAAACTCCTTGATGGAGTTGATGCTGTTGCCGATACAGTTAAGGTTACTTTAGGTCCAACAGCAAGACATGTTGTGCTTGAAAGAAAGTTTGGGTCACCAGTTGTTTCAGATGATGGTGTTTCAATTGCAAAAGAGATTGAACTTAAAGATCCATTTGAAAATCTCGGTGCTCAACTTCTTAAAGAAGTTGCCTCAAAAACAAACGATGTTGCAGGAGATGGAACAACAACTGCAACTGTTCTTGCACAGGAAATGATTCATGAGGGATTAAAACTTGTTTCCGCAGGTGCAAATCCTGTTCTTCTTAAAAAGGGAATGGATGATGCAGTTAATGAAGTTGTCAATTATATTAAAAAAGTATCAATGAAGGTTGATGAGAAAAAAAGAATAGCAGAAGTTGCAACAGTTTCATCAAAAGATCCAAAAATTGGAGAAGCAATTGCAAATGCTATGGATAAGGTTGGAAAAGATGGTGTTATAACTGTTGAAGAATGGCAGGGTCTTGAAATCAAAGTTGATCTTGTTGAAGGAATGCAATTTGATAGAGGATATATTTCTCCTTATTTCATAACTGATCCTGAAAAAATGGAAGTTGAACTCAAAGACCCATATATAGTTATAACTGATAAGAAAATTTCAGGAGTTCAAGAGTTTTTACCACTTCTTGAGAAAATTGTTCAAACAGGAAGACCTTTCTTGGTAATAGCAGAAGATGTCGAAGGCGAAGCCTTGGCAACTCTTGTAGTTAATAAAGTAAGAGGAACATTCCAGTGCTGTGGTGTAAAAGCACCAGGATTTGGAGACAGAAGAAAAGAGATGCTTATGGATATCGCAATTCTAACTGGTGGACAGGTTATTTCACAGGATCTTGGAATAAAATTTGAAAATGTAACACTTGATATGCTTGGAAGAGCAGATAAAGTTAAAGTTGATAAAGATAATACAACAATTGTTGGTGGTAAAGGATCAAAGAAAGAAATTGAAGCAAGAATTGCACAGATAAAGAAGCAGATTGAAGAGACAAAATCTGATTATGATAGAGAAAAATTGCAGGAAAGACTTGCAAAACTTTCAGGTGGAGTAGCAATAATTAAAGTTGGAGCAGCAACAGAAACAGAAATGAAAGAAAGAAAACATAGAGTTGAAGATGCAGTAGCAGCAACAAAAGCAGCAGTTGAAGAGGGAATTGTTCCTGGTGGTGGAGTTATATATATCAATGCACAAAAAGTACTTGATTCATTAAAAAATAATGAAACTGATTATAATGCTGGAATAAATATCGTTAGAAAAGCACTTGAATCACCATTAAGACAGATTGCTGATAATGCTGGTGAAAAAGGTGTCATGATTGTTGAAAAAATAAAAGAGAGTGATGTAAATATTGGATTCAATGCTGAAACACATAAAATTGAAAACTTACTTGATGCTGGAATAATTGATCCAGCAAAAGTCACTCGTTCAGCACTTCAAAATGCAGAATCTATTGCCTCATTACTTCTAACAACAGAAGCCTCAGTTACAGAAATACCTGAAAAGGAAAAACCAGCACCACCTCCAATGCCAGAATATTAAAAAGAATTCTGAAATTTAGGGCTCCGATTTTTCGGAGCCCTTTTTTATTTTAATAAAATCTGATATATTTCCTATTATGGATTTTATTTATCTTTTTATTAATCCAAAAAAATTTTTTATAAAAACAAGAAATAAAAATAATTTTATCTTTTCATTAATCTTTTATCTTTTATTTACAATAATTCTAATTTTTTCAATAAAAAATCTCTCAAATTCTAAAGAATTTTTCTATGGATCAATAACTCAGATTCTTTTTAATTTTCTTTTTTTAATATTTTTAGCGCTTTTTTTAAAAGTTTTTTTGAAAATGTATGGTGTTGATAGAAGTTTTATTCTTTCTCTATCTGATTCATTGATTATTTTTTTACCATCATTTATGGTTTTTGTAATTATAATAGTTATAAACAAAAATTTTGTTTATAACTATCAATATGGTTTAATAATTCTTTTCGCTTATAAAGAATCCTTTAATTTTTTAACTAAAACAATTTTTTACTTGATCTATTTGCCAAGAGCAATCCTTATTTTATATACAATAATTGGAATAAAATTTATAAGTAACCTTGACTATAAAAAATCTATTTTATTAACTCTTTTAATCTATTTTATTTTTTATATTGTTTATGCTCTTTAAAAATGAAAAAAATATTTTTTAATGGAAAAATTTATGATGAAAATTTTAATTTAAATAGAAATCTTGTCATTAATGATGGAAAAATAGTATATATTGGCAATGAAGATCTGGTTTTACAGGAAAAGTATGAAAAAATTAATTTAAATAAATCCTATGTTTTACCAGGATTTTTTGACTCACATCTTCATCTGTATCTTTTTTCAAAATCACTTTTTGAGTTAGATCTATCTAATTTGGATAATTTTGATGATGTAATAAAAAAATTAAAAGATTTTAAAATTGATAGCAAAATAATTTATGGATTTGGATGGGATGATGAGAAGTGGAAAGTTAAACCAGATAAAAAATTTCTTGATGAAATTTATATAGATAAGTATGTAATTTTAAAAAGAAGGGATGGTCATTCAATCTGGGTAAATTCAAAAGTGTTAAATGAAATAAATATAGAAGAAATTTCTAAAATTAAAGGTTCTAAAATTGAATTAGATATGAATGGAAATCCAACAGGAATATTGAGAGAGAGGGCTGTTGATATAGTTTTTGAACATTTTAAAGAAAAAGAAAATATAGATGAGATTTTAAAAGAGGGAGTAAAAAAACTTCATACATATGGAATAACATCAGTATGTAATATGGATGGAGGGATTCTATCTCACCTATTAAAAAATAGATTCAAGTTAAGAATAATGAATTCAATACCATTAAACAAACTTCAAGACGCAATTTCTTTAGGAATAAGGTCTGGTTTTGGAAATAATTTCCTCAAAATTTGTGGAGTTAAAGTTTTTATGGATGGCTCATTGGGATCAAAGACTGCATATATGAAAGAAGGTTTTGAAGATGAAAAAAATAATTTTGGAGTTAAATATTATGATGAAAAAGAACTTGATGATATAGTAGAAGAAGCAAATACCAATGGAATCTATGTTTGGATACATGCAATTGGTGATAGAGCAAATGAAATTGTAATTAAAACAATCACAAAAAAGGGAAGAAATAAATTGAACAGGATTGAACATGCTCAAATTGTTTCAGAAGATTTCTTTAATTTTTTAAGAAATAGAAAAGTATTCCTTTCTGTTCAACCATCTCATATTATTCTTGACATTGATAAAATTGAAAAATTTTTAGGTAAAAGAGGAAAATATACATATGCTTTTAATAGTTTAATTAAAAATGGTGCTATTTTAATTTTTGGAACTGATGCTCCAATAGAAAATCCTGATCCATTAAGAGGAATTAAGGTAGCAGTTGAAAGGGAAATTTTTAAAAAAGAATTTTATAAAAATGAGGCAATTGACATCAAAGAAGCATTTAAATGCTATACTATGAATCCCGCAAAAAGCATTGAAATGGATAATTTTATTGGAAGTTTATCAATAGGAAAACTTGCAGATTTTGTAACTTTTACTGATGATCCACTCTCTTTTAAAGGTGAATTAATTTCAACTTATATTGAAGGTGAAGAAATTTTTAAAAAAGATTAAAATGGAGGTTATTTATGGACTATTTTTTTATTATTAATCCAGTTGCTGGTATGGGAAAAGGATTAAAAGTTTGGGAAAAGATTAAAGATTATTTAAATAATGAGAAAGTTAAATTTGAATATAAAATTACAGAATATCCTAAGCATGCAACAGAAATAGCAAAAGATGTTATAAAAAAGGGTTATAAAATATTGATTTCAGTTGGAGGCGATGGAACAATAAGAGAGGTTGCAAGTGGTATTGAAGAAAGAGATGTTATTCTTGGAATTATTCCAGCAGGTAGAGGAAGAGATTTACCAAGAACTTTGAAATTACCAAAAAATCCCTTAGACGCACTTAAACTAATTTTAAATAGAAAAAAATTAATTGAAATTGATCATCCAAAAATAAATGATGAGAGATTTGTAAATTTTTGTGGAGTAGGCCTTGATGCTGAAGTTGCAAAAGTTGCTAATACTAAATATAGAGGCTCTGGCGTTCTTTCGTATCTATTTGCATTTTTAGAAGTATTGATAAGATGGAGAGTTCCTGAGTTTATAATTGAAATTGAGGGTAAAATAAAAAAAGTAAAAGCATATTTAATAACAGTGGCTAATGGAAAATTTGCAGGTGGTGGAATGCAGATTTCTCCTGTTTCAAATATTGAAGATGGTCTGCTTGATATAATAATATTTCATAATATGCCAAAGTTAAAACTATTTTTCAACTTCCCAAAAGTTTATTTTGGTGGAACTCATATTAAAATGAAAGAAGTTGAACATATAAGAACTAAAGATATAAAAATAAATTTTGATGAAGGTATTATAACACAAGCAGATGGCGATCTTGTAAATGGGACAACAAAAATTTTTAAAATTGATGGGAAAAAGTTGAAAGTTATTGTGGATGAAAACTATTAAAAAATTTAATGATAGCAATTGAAGATATAATTTCAAAAAAATATAGAATTAATATAATTAAAAATTCTATAAATTTCTATAGTAACAAAAACTTTTATTTAATATTAAACAGTGAACTAAAAAAAATTTTAGAGAAAAGTAATAATTACAAGGTAATTTTTACAAGGAAAATATTAATAGGAAAAAACAACAAATTTCTTTCAATTAGAATTAAAAAAGAGAAATTACCCGAAACTTCGATTTTAAAGTTAATTAATTCTATAAAATATGATGATTTGTTCAAATTGAGAGATATATCAAAAAATAAAGTTTTTCTAATAATTGTAAAAAAGGATTTTTTTGAGGATAATTATTATAAAAATATTATAAAAGGTTTCAAAAAATATAAAATTGATATAGAAGAAGTTAGTTATATTAAACCATATAGTAATATTTTATTAGAAATAATTGATGAAAATATTTTTAAGTACAAAACATTTTTAATTCATTATGAAGAAGGAACAGAGGATTTTATTTATAAAAATTTAAAAGATTCTGGAGAAAAAAAATTAAATTTAAATAAGGATTTTTTTGTTTTTAAAAGAAAAAATTCAAAGATAGTTGTTTTTAATGAAAAAAGATTTTATAAAATAGTTAAAGAGATTATAAAGGAGGAAATATGAAAATCTCTGGAATAGTGTTAGCAAGTGGAGAGGGTAAAAGAATTGGCAGAATAAAGCAACTTCTTCCTTGGAAAAATTCAACTATTTTAGGAACCATAATAGATACCTTAAAAAATACAAATATTGATAAAATATATATTGTTTTAGGTCATGAAAAAGAAAAAATATTAGAAAATATAAAACCTCATTTAACAGAGAAATTTGAAGTTATTTTCAATGAGAATTATAAAAAAGGAATGTTAACTTCTATTCAGGAAGCAGTAAAAAAAATTTCAGATGATTATTATGGTTTCATTGTTTTTTTGGGAGACCAACCATTTATAAATAAAGAAACTGTCAATAAATTTATTGATAGGGTAAGGTTAAAAGATTATCCTATTGTTGTATCATGTTATAAAGGAGAAAGAGGTCATCCAACATTTATTTCATTAGAATTTAAAGAAAAAGTTTTATCTTTAAACCCTGAAAAAGAGGGGCTAAGGGAGATAATATATGATGCAAGAAATAAAAATTTGGTCTTTGATTTTGAAACTGATGATGAAGATGTTATAAAGGATATAGATACTTTTGAAGATTATTTAAGAGAAAAGGAGGCACACAATGCATGATAATGAGATATTTAATTTAGGAAAAGAATTGCTTGAAAAAGGTGAAATTTTTTCTCTTGTTTCTATAGTTGATGCACCAGGTTCTTCACCTGGAAAACAAGGTTTTAAAATGCTTGTTAAACAAAATGGAGAAACAATTGGAACTGTTGGAGGAGGAACCTTAGAATATATTTTAACTAAAGAAGCTATAAAAGCAATTGAAGAAGAAAAGCCAAGAATCTTTTCAAGTGAGTTGAAGGATATAGGTATGAGTTGTGGTGGAAGTGTTGTTGCTTTTATTGATGTTATTGGAGTAAAAGATAGAGTTTACATATTTGGAGCTGGACATGTGGGATATTCCCTATACAAGTTTTTAAAGAATCTTCCGTTTAAAATTTTTCTAATTGATGATAGAGAAGAATTTGCAAAAGAAGAGAGGTTTCCTGAAGCAATTGTTCATAGAGAAGATATGATTGAATTTGCAAAAAAACTTGAGATAAAAGAAAGAGATTTTTTTGTTATTGTTTCAAGAGCACATACAATTGATTTTGGAGTTGTTAAAGAGTTATTAAAAAAAGAAAAATTTCCATTTTATCTTGGATTAATTGGAAGCAAAAATAAAATTAAAGAGTTTAAAGAAAAATTAGAAAACGAAGGTTATCCAAAGGAAAAAATTGAAAAAATTCATGCACCAATTGGAGTTGAAATAAATGCCATAACACCAGATGAGATAGCAATAAGTATAATTGGAGAAATAATAAAAGTAAAAAACTCTTAAATGTTTTAAAAATTAGACAGACCTTTTTTAAACTTATTTTTTATAAATAAACGGTTTTATTAAAACATTATTAACATAAGGAGATTTAGATATTAAATACATTCTAATAAATGGTTTAAAAATTTTTATTAAATATATTTTATAACCCATCTCCTTTTTCAGGTCTTTTATATAATCTTTAAGATCACTTTTCTGATAATTCAATAGTTCTTCACTCTCTTTAGTATCAAGAAAGTCAACTGCAAAATAGTTTTTTGTGAAAAGTTCTTCTGGAAGCATTCCAATTCCTATGGCATTAAGAATTTCTGAAACAAAATCTTTGTAGTAAAATTGGCACTTCTTTCCACCTCCGACATTTAAAATCTTTCCCCAAAGGTCATCCCTTTTTATTGCATTTGTAATTGCGACTGCAATATCTTTTGAGTGAACAAACTCAATTCTATTGTTTAAAGGAACTTCAAATAAACCTTTAACGAATTTTTCAATTCTCAAATCAAGAGTAATTGATGCTCCAAGTCTAAGAATTAAATATTTTAAATTTGAATTTTGAATCATCTTTTCACACAAAACCTTATGATATGAATATATTTCATTTGGATTGACTTCCTCTGTAACTTTTCTTGGAGGTGGAAGATGCTGTGTTATTCCATATACATGAACAGTTGATGTGAAAATTATTTTATCTGGTTTATTTTGCTTTTCCATAATCTCAATTAAGTTTTTTGTACCTATAACATTTATTTTATAAGCAATGTTAGGTTCTTTTTCTATATCAAGTGATGTTGAAGAGATTTTTGGAATTATAAAAGCAAGATGAACAACTAAATCAATATCTTTCAAAGAACTTTTTACATCATCTTCTTTTGTTATATCTCCCCAAAAGACTTCAACTTTTTTAAACTTTTTAGAAAGTTTTAAATTTTTTTTATTTTTCAATTCAAAAACTCTTACACCAAAACCATTTTTTATTAATTCACTAATAACCTTTTGACCAATATTGCCAAATCCACCTGTAACTAAAATCTTCATAAAATATTCTCCTTTTTTATATTATTTAAAATAAAACTGATGCCATTTTTTGAAAAATCCTTTTCTTCATTAGATAAAAAGAGTGATTTCTTTAAAATCATACCTATTGCAAGTGATATTATTATTTGAGATATAAAAATAGAATTTACATCATTTTTTATACTTCCTTCTTTTATACCTTTTTCAATCATCTTATATACATATTCTTCAAATTTCTGAAAATGATTTGATATTTTTTTCATAATCTCTTCATTTTTTGATGATTTTCTTAAAAATTCAAGGAAAATTGAAAATTTCCCTTTTGATGTTATAAATATCTCCTCTAAAATTTCTGTCATTTCTTCCATTGCTTTTGGTATATTTTTTGATTTTTTCTCAATTTCGCTCATTTTTTTATCTATGTTAGTTAAATATTCGTTTAAAATTTCTAAAAATAAAAACTCTTTTGTCGGGAAATGATGAAAAAAAGCACCTTTACTAATATTTGCTTTTTCACAAATATCCTGAACACTTGTTGAGTCATATCCATTTTCAGTAAAAAGAACTTGAGCCATATCAACAATTTTTCTTTTAGTTTTGCTTCCTTTAATCTTTTTTTCGTTCATAATTTCTCCTTAAACTATAGAAATCTTAAAAATTATATATACCGACCAGTTGGTATAATTATAATAAAAAAAATTATTTTGTCAATACTATTTAAAACATTTCATCATTAAGACCAATTGATTCGAGGAGGATTTTTTTTGATGCTTCTTTATATAATTTTGAGATTGTACCTATACTTGAAAAGATATAATATTTATCAATTAAAATTTTTGGATTTTTTGGTAAAAGAATCCTTTCATCAAAAATGTTTTTATAAACTTCCTTTAAATATTTTTTCATAGATGGAATTTGAGTAAGAACACCTCCTGTTCCAACAACATATTTTATTCCTCTTAGATCTTTACCATAAATTGCTTTTAATTTTCCTGATGGTGTGTAAAGAAACCTAATTTCTCCAACATGTCTTAATAGTGATGTTTTTATGCACATCTCAGCAAGTTTTTCTGTTATATATATTTCATTTTTTGTTTTTGGGATTGGTTTTAAATATTTTAGATAATTTTTTATTTTTTCTATTTCCAGATCATCAAAAAGTTCAACAACATTTTGACTTGATACATAAACTCCAAGATCTCCCTCAACAGTTCTTTTAGCAATTGGTTCTGGGTATATAACAATAGAATCCTTTTCAATTTTTCCTTCTGTAACTGAATGAACATCTGTTGTTGCCCCTCCAACATCAAATCCCATAACATCTCCAATCTCATCATAAAGAATTTTAAAAGCATTCATAACTGCTCCTGGTGTTGGAATTATTTCTCCCTCTACATAATTTCTTATCTTTTCCATTCCAGGTGCATGAATTATATGCTCCTCAAAAACTTTTTGAATTATTTTTCTAACAGGCTCAATGTTCAATTTGTCAATCTCAGGATATACATTTTCAGTTATATAAATTTTAAAATTTCTCTCTTCAAAAATATTTTTAACTTCTTCTTGTATTGCTTTATTTCCAGCATAAATTACTGGGGGTTTACAATTTAGAGTTGACAACCTTTTTGCATTTTCTAAAACTGTATCCATCTCCCCATAATCAACTCCTCCAGAAAGAAGTATTATATTTGGTTTTATCTCTTCTATTTTTTTTAAATCATATTGACTAACAAGACCTGAAGTTACAAGTTTTGTAATTGCTCCTGCTCCAAGTGCTGCCTCTTTTGCTGCTTTTGCTGTCATCTCAGGTACAAGTCCATGAACTGTCATCTTTAGACCACCAGCAGCAGATGAATTTCCATACATATGAGACCAGGTTAATTTATCTACCTTGAGTTTATTTTTTAGGTCATCAATTGCATTGTTTAATCCAATAGTAACATCACCCTCTTTTACAGTTGTGTAAGAAATCCCTTTTCCAAGATAAACTGGGTTTCCCTTTTTGAGATTATTAAATGCTGAAACTTTAGTTATGGTTGAACCAATTTCAACAACAAGAACATCAATCTTCATGAAAAAAATTATAACATATAACATTTTCCATGATAGATTTCTTTGAAAAATGAGACAAAGAAACCTAACATTGAAATTTTATTTTCAAATAAAAAAGTTTTGTCTTAATATAAATAAAACTTAATAAAATTTTTAATATTAATGTAAAATTAATTTATGAAAAATGGTTTTTGTTTGATAAGTTGTCTTTTCAGATTGATTGTTTTAATTATTCTATTAATTATTTTAATTTTTTTAGTTAAAAGTTGTGTTAAGATAGTTTTTTGAAATGTTAACAATAAGATGTGCAATGTGTAAAAATAAACTTTTTAAATATGAGAAGATTGGAAAGGGAAGATTACTTCATCTATGGAAAAATAGAATAAAAGAGGAGTATAAAATAGTTAAAAAGGATAATAAAATTTTTTGCGAGTGTGGAAATTTAATAGGAATTGATATTGGAATCTATATTAAAATTAAGAAGAGTAGTATAACTTATAGTGGTGAAATTATCAAATAGTTTGATAAAATTAATTAATTACTTTAAAAAAGGAGGAGATTATGAAAAAGAAAATTTTATTTTTAGTTTTCTTTTTTATTTTAATATTTTCATTCAAATTAACTTTTGCAAAAGATTATTCGATTCCAAATGTAAAAATTGAAGTTACATTAAATAGAGATGGTAGTGCTTCATTTATTGAGGAGAGAACATATTCTTTTGATGGGTCATTCTCATTTGGTTATTATGATTTACCAAAAGAGGGCTATGATTCATTAGAAGAATTTTTGGTTTATGAAGGAGACACTCTTTATAAAAAAGAAAATAGCAAATTATCACAAACATACTATATTGAAGATTCAGGAAATTATTATAGAGTAAATTTTTTCTATGATGCATTCTATGAAACAAAAACTTTTAAATTTGTTTATAAATTAAAAGGAGTTACAAAAGTTTATGAGGATTATGGGGAATTTTATTTTAAACTTCAAGGAACTGGATGGGATAAAAAAATTGGTTTATTTGAATCTTATATAAAATTTTTATCACCTATACCAAAAGAAAATTACTTTGTTTGGGCTCATGGACCACTTTGGGGAAAAATTGAGAAAGTTGATGAAAAAACAGTTTACCTTAGGGTTGAAGATGTCCCAGCAAATACTTTTGTTGAAGCAAGAATTTTAGTTCCATCAGATTATTTTACTGACGCAAAAAAGTTAAGTGGAGTTATAAAGGATAAAGTTATAAGTGAAGAGACAAAATGGGCGAGAAGTTCAAATTTAAAGAGAGTTTTTACATCAATTTTATTCTGGCTACCTCTTGCTATATTTATAATTTTACTTATATACATAATTTATCTCTATTTTAAATATGGAAGAGAATATAAAGTTCCAAAAGAGTATGATTATATTAGAGAACCACCAAGTAATATAAAACCAGCAATTTTGGGTCACCTTTTAACATTTGGTCAATTTAATGATACCTTTTTAAAGGCAACGATGATGGATCTAATTCATAGAGGAGTTATTGATATTGAAAAGGATCCAAATTCAAAAAATGATTATATTTTAAAATTAAATAAGAATAAAGAGGAACTTCAAGGTTTTGAAAAAACATTGGTAGAGAAAATATTGTTTGATATAAGTGATTCATTTACGATTAAAGAGTTAAATAAAAAAATTAAAAAAAGACAAGAACATTACTACTATAAATTTGAAGATTTTAAGAATGAAATCAAAGAAGAGGCAAAAAATTATGATTTCTTTGATAAGGTGAGTGAAGAAAAAAGTAATCTTACCGCAGGGCTTGGTTGTTTAATTCCAATTGCTGGAATCTTTTTAAGTATATTTTTAAAAAACCCTATGTTTTTATTATGGCTAATTCTTGGTCCAATTTATCTTTTTATAGGTGCTAATGCAGTCAGGAGAAGGTCTTATAAAGGAAAAGAAGAATTTGATAAATGGATGGCACTTAAAAGATTTTTGAATGATTTTTCAAATTTAAAAGAGTATGGTCCAAAATCTGTTGTTATATGGGAGAAATATTTAATTTATGGTACTATTTTAGGTGTTGCAAAAACTGTTTTAAGGGCTTTGAAGATTATCTTCCCACAACTTACTGATATAGAGAATGGAAGATTGATTGGTGTTGCAACTGGAGCAACTTTGGCAAGCTTTGATTCAAGAATGGATTTTATTAATAGTGCTTTATCAAAAGTAACCTCTGCAACATCATCAGCATATAAAACTTCAAGTAGTTCATGGAGTTCTGGTGGAGGAGGAGGTGGAGGATTTTCAGGAGGTGGTGGTGGAGGTGGCGGTGGCTCTGGTGGAGGTATGGGATAAAAAAGAGGTGATGATTTTATGGAATGGTGGGAAAAAGATGAATTCTGGATGAATTTTGAACCAATATTATTTGATGAGGAAAGAATTAAGAATAGTTCAACTGAAGTTGAGAAAATAATTTCAATTTTAAATTTGAAAGAAAAAGATAAAATTCTTGATTTATGTTGCGGTATTGGAAGACATGCAATAGAGTTTACAAAAAGGAATTTTATTGTTTCAGGAGTTGATAGAAATGAATATTTTATTGAGAAATGTAAGAAAAGAGCAAAAGAAGAAAATTTAAATATTGAATTTATAAAAAGTGATATTAGATCTTTTGTAAGGAAAAATGAATTTGATGCAATAATAAACATATTTACATCCTTTGGCTATTTCGAAAATATAGATGATGATAGAAAGGTAATAAAAAATTGTTTTGATTCTTTAAAAGAAGGTGGAAAATTTCTAATTGATATGAATGGTAAAGAAACACTTGCAAAAATTTTTAGACAAAGAGATTGGTATAGAGTAAATGATTATATTGTTTTAGAGGAGAGAAGAATTTTGGATGATTGGGAAAAAATCGAATCAAAATGGATACTTATCAAGGATAATGAAATGAAAGAGTTTAAAATCATATTAAGATTATACTCAGCATTTGAAATAAAATCTCTATTTAGAGAGTGTGGATTTAGAAATATTGAAATATATGGAGATTTAAATGGTTCTCCTTATGATAACAAAGCAAGTAGATTAATAGTTGTTGGAACAAAATAAAATTAATTATTAGGATAAATTATTGTTACTTTTTTAAGATCTGAATCCCATAAAACTTTTGCATCAACTGATTCTGCAATGAATCTCAATGGAACCATTACTCTTCCAGGTTTAACTATTATAGGAGGTGAGTCCATAAAATACTCTTTGAAATTTATAAAATAGTTCTTTTTATCAACCCACATCATAACAACTTTATCATATAAAGTGAATAAAATGCTTCTCTCTTTTTCATCATAAGAGATATTTCCACCTAAAGATTCAGTTATAAATCTTATTGGAACATATGTTCTTCCATTCAAAATAAATGGAGACACATCAATATCTCTTTCTTCACCATTTACAAAAATTTTATTACTTCCAATGAATAGTTCAATTAATTTCTTCTGAACTTTATAAATCGTTTTAATCATGTTAAATTTATTTTCTGCTAAATCAAATATCTCAATGTTTAATTTATTTAAATTTTCTTTCAAAGGAAGATTAATTTCAAAATCTCCTTCATCAAAGAAACCATAGTTAACATTATTTATAAAAATATTTACCTTCTCACTTGTTTTACCTTTTAATTTAATTTCATCTTCTGAGGTTTTATAAACATCTGGAATATCAAGTGAAACAGATGGAGGTGTAAGGTCGCAAATAATTTTTAAAATATACTCTTTTGAGTTTCCAAAAGAATCAACTGCAATAAATTTTAACTCATTTTCTCCTTCATTTAGATTAACCTCAGTTGAAAATTTTCCATTTTCATCAACTTTAATCTCTTTATCCAAAAAATAGATCTTTGCATCTTTTTCTGTCTCTCCTGAAATTAATAAACTACTTTTATTTGTAATGAAATTTTCTTGAATATTAAATTTAATTTCAGGAGGAATTGTGTCTTTAATCAATTTAAACTTAATTAAAACTTCTTTTGAGTCAGTTTTTCCAATTAATTTTATTATAAATTGATAATCTTTATCAGATTCAAGATTGTCTAATTTTATAAATCCACTAATTTTCTCTTTTCCACTGAATTCATATTTTGAGAGAATTACATTTTCTGGTGCTTGAATTGTTCCTTCTCCTTCAACTTCAAATTCAAAACCTGCCTTATCATTAAAATTTAAATTACCCAAATCAATGAGATCTGGATTAACATTTATCTCTCCAAGATTTATTGAATATTCACTCTTTTTTCCACTCTCAATTTTAACTTTTATCCTCTTTCCCTGAATTGATATTGTGTATTCACCTTCTTGAAGAAAATAGTTAAAAATTCCACTCTTTTGCGTCTCCTTTTTTAAATTTTTTTCAACAATAAAAACATCTCCATCATAAGGGTTTCCATCTTTATCAAAAATTTTTAGAGATAATAAACCCAATTTATCAACATAGTTCATTGCAACTAAAAATATTCCTTTTGTTTGTTCCCATGTTGGCTCAATAAGTTCTGGTGGAGGGTCAAAAAATTCTTGGGTTGAATTTAATTCAATTGTATATGCGAGAGTACCCATCTCTCCATATAGAAAATCTGTCAAATCTCCACTTGTTGGATAAAGAAAACTTGATTGCATTGGATAATAATCATATGGTCCTGGATAGTCATTATCATTTGGTGAACCTGTTGTTTTTGCCATCTCAACAGCAATTTTTTCAAGTATGTCTTTATCAGGAGGTGGCTCATTTGTATATCCCCATGGATAAAGAATCAATTCTGAAAAAGAGTGGTATGATAGAGTAATTTCTGGAGGATTTTCATAAACGAGATCTCTTATCGCTTGATTCTCAAGTTCTGAAAAAGGTGCCTTTCCTCTATATGTTTCTGATGATGGATTACTTGATGAACCATCTGAAAATCCCCATTTATATCCATAATTTCTATTGTTATCAACTCCTCTTGAATTATCAAAATTTATAACTCTATTCTTTCTCCACATTCTATCCTTTTCAAAGGTGAATACAAATCCATCAGGATTTAATACAGGGATAACATAAATTTCGAAATTATCAATCCAACTTTTTACAACTTCATCTTTATCATAATTTGATAGAAGATAGTCAATAATTTTCATTACAATTTCCACACTCATCCATTCTCTTGCATGATGACATCCAACTATTAAAATTGATGGTTTATATGTTTCACTTTTTTTTGAGATTTTTAATAAATAAATATCTCTATTTTCAAAAGTTTTCCCAATCGAAGATAGTTGTGTTATCTCTTTAAAATTCTCTTCATAATATTTTAATTTCTCTTTAACTGATTCAAATGTATTATATCCATTACTCTCTTCTCTTATAGTTCTTATCAGTGTGTATGGAACATTTAAATTTCCATTTCCACTATATAGATAAAGGTATCCATCTTCTGTTTCTTTTATTAATTCAAGAGAATTATTCTCAACCTTTTCCTTTAAAAGAATTAAAGAATATGTAGTTTTACCTCTTACAAGAGAAACTACTGGAATTATTGAGATAATTATTGCTATTAAAACTATCTTTTTAATATTTTTCATAATTATAATTATAAACTATTTAATAAATTAAAAATTTCATTTAAATCCGGGAGTTCACTTATAGGATAAATTTTTATAAAAATTATTTTTCCATTCTCATCAATTAAAATGTTTGCTCTCTCTGAAAAACCATCTTTATCTCTAAATATTCCATAAATTTTTGCTATATCACCATGAGGCCAGAAGTCAGATAAAATTTTTAGTTTCTTTAGGTTTAAACTTTTTGCCCATGCATTTTTACATGGAACAGAGTCAACACTAATTCCAAGTGGCATAACATTTAGTTTATTAAATTTATCAAAATTATTTTCAAGTTCTTTCATCTGCTTTGCACAAATTGATGTCCATGCAAGTGGATGAAAAGATAAAAGAACTTTCTTTCCTTTTAAATTTGAAATGGTAGTAACTTCACCATTTTGATCCTTCAAACTAAAATCTATAGCATTATCATTTATTTTTAATGTTTTTGTTTCCAAAGTTCACCTCCAAAATTAACATTATTATAATTTTAGCATAAATGAAATTTTCATTTTGAAACCTTTTTTTAAAGTAATAGTTTATATAGTTAAGAAGCAAAAGGAGGTTGGTATGAAAAAGAGTTTAATTTTGGTTGTGCTGGTTTTATCCTTCTTAATTTTTGGAGGATACTATGTGATAAAGGGAAATAGTTCAAGTAAATCAAATGATTTTGACTTTGCAATTAAAAAGGGTGAACAATTCACAATAAAACTTGATGAAAATATAACAACAGGTTACTCATGGCATTATAAGATTGAAAATGAAGATTTGATTTCTTTAGTTGAAAACAAATATCTTGAACCCTCTTCTGGTTTAATTGGTGCACCTGGAGTTCATAAATATGTTTTTACTGGTAAGGAAAAAGGAGAAACAAAAATAATTTTCAAATATTACAGAAGTTGGGAAGGAGAAGATAGTTCAGTTGAAACAAAAGAATTTAAGATTAAGGTTTATTAATTTGTAAGATTGCTTCTATCCTTTCAACTGGAGGGGGGTGAGTATATTTAAATTTTGAATAAATTGGGTTAGGATTTAGATTTGAAAGATTAGTTTTTACAAGTTTTTTCAATGATTCAATCATACTCTCTTTATTAGTAAGTAAAACTGCATATCTATCTGATTCAAATTCAAATTTTCTACTTATTGAATTTATTATAAATTCTATTGGATTTAATATTGATGAGATAAATATTAATGAGTAAATATAGGGTAAACATATACAGGATTCACAATTATAAAAAGATTTAATGAGTTGACTATCTTTAATAAAATTAAGAATAAAAATAACAAAGAAAACCATAAAGGCTGAAAGTAGAAATGATTTTACTATGTGTCCTTTTTTATAATGGCCAAGTTCATGAGCAAAAATTGAAACAATTTCATCTTCAGTGTGATTATTGATCAAAGTATCATAAAATACTATCTTCTTTGTTTTGCCTATCCCGGTAAAAAAAGCATTTGTATGTAAAGACCTTGTTGATGCATTTATAACATATATATTTTCAAATTTTAAATTTACTTTTTTAGTAATATCTTCTATCTTTTTTCTCAAACTTTCATTTTTGAGTTTTTCAAATTTATAAAAAAGAGGAAGAATTAAAGTTGGATAGAGAATGTTAATTAAAAATGTAATAACTATAATAAAAATTGAGAGAGTGAGCCACCAATATTTAAAAGTAAATATTATTTTATAAAATCCTAAAAGAAGTAAAAAACCTAAAATAATAGAAATTATTACTATTTTAATTTTATCCAATATGTATATCTTCAAATTAATTTTACTGAATCCATATCTTTTTTCAAGATAAAATGAGTTATAGATATCAAAAGGTAAGTCAGTTAAGAAATATAAAACTCCTAAGAATAAAAAGAAAATAAAAATCTGTGTAAAGTTTGAATTTATTATAAATTTATTTGAATTGCTCACAATATCAATTGCCTTTTTTTCAAAAAGTGGAAAAAGATATATTAATCCAAAGAAGACAATTATTGTTTGAAAAATTATTTCAGTTATTATAAATTTTGTTTTATCTTTTAAATAATTTTTACTTTTTTTAAATTCATCTTCAGTAACTAAATCTTTAAAAATTTCAGGAATTTTATCTTTTTTCAAAGAGTATTTTAAATTCATATAGTAAAGAATTATTTCCCAGATTCTTGATAATAAAAAAATTGTAAGAAAAATTATCTTATATAAGATCATTGTTATTTTCTTCTTTCCCCTCAGTTACTCCAGATATCCAGTTAAGATACTTATCAAACCCTCCTCCAATTTCAAAATATATTATCTCAGGAATTACATATGGATGAATTTTTATTATTAATTCCTCAAGTTCTTTATATGAATCTTTTTTTGTTTTGATTAAAATTAGCCACTCTTTTGATTCTTCAATTTTTCCTCTCCAGAAAAATTCACTCTGAATTGGACCTATAAGATTTACACATGCTCCTAATTTCTTATCAATTATCAATTTTGACATTCTTCTTCCTTTATCTAAATCATCAATTGTTGTTAAAACTACTATAAATTTATCATTCATTTTTTTTACCCTCCTTACAAAATATTATACTATCATTTATCAAATAATTGTAAAAAATTATAAATTAATGATTATCTCTATTCTTTTTTAATTCATTTTAATTTTTTTGCAAGTTCATTTATTTCTTCTGGTAGAGTAAAATTACCATTAGAGTCTTGTTCAAAAGGATATATTTTAATCACTGCATCTAAATTTAAAATGCCATATATATGTGGATATTTTTGTAAGCCACCATATTCAAATTTAATATCTGCCTTTACCTTAGAAGTATCAATACAAAGAAGAATCAATCCCTTTTCATTTTTAAAAATATTATTCGCAATATCAATTATTTGATCAGGAGTTGAGCAATGTATAAAACCTTCTTTTAACAAACTTTTTGTTTTATATTCTCCTTTAATTAATGCTTCTTCCCATTCATCTGCTTTTGTTATATGTAGAATTAACAAAGTATATAACCTCCAATTAACTTATTATAAAATTATAATTTCAGAAAATTTTAAATTCAATTAATATGTTATGAAATTATCCAATAAAATTATTACTAATTTTTCATTTTACTACAATTTTATATTGATTTAAGAATCTATTTAATTCCTTGAAAAAAAATTTTAAGATGATATAATTTTAAAACTAATTTATGATAACCATGAATCTAAGGAGGAATAGATATTATGGCAATTATACAGGAAAAAGACAAAAAAATCATCAAAGAGAGATTTGATGAAAGTTTAAAAGATGAAGTTAAAATTTTGTTTTTTAAAAAAAGTGGAGTAGGTGTGTGGACACCAGATAGTACAGAAGATACAGAGTGTAAATATTGTAAAGAAGCAGAAGAAATCTATACTGAAATTGCGTCCATTTCAGATTTAATTAAACTTGAAGTTTATGAAATTGGAAAAGACAAAGAAGTTTTTGATCAATATAAAATTGAGAGAATTCCTGCAGCAGTTTTAATTGGCAAAAATAAAGGTATGATTAGATACATTGGAATACCAGCAGGTTATGAATTTACTTCTTTCATTGAGGATATTATTGATGCTTCAAATGGTGAAATTGATTTTAAAGATGAAAATATGAAAAAAATCGAAAAAATAAAAGATAAAATTCATATTCAAGTTTTTGTAACTCCAACTTGTCCATATTGTCCGAGGTCAGTAAGAACTGCTCATAAGATTGCTTTTTTAAACGAGAACATAATTGCAGATATGGTTGAAGCAACAGAGTTTCCAAATTTATCTGATAAATATAATGTTTATGCTGTCCCAAAGACAGTTATAAATGATAAAATAGAATTTGAAGGTGCTGTACCTGAAGATCAATATGTTGATGAGGTATTAAAAGTAGTAGAAGGTTAAGTAGGAGGTATATATGAGAACAACATATCATCCACACAAAGGAAAAAGAAGAAAAACTCACGGATTTATTAAAAGAATGAGAAAACCAGGTGGAAGAAATGTAATAAAAAGAAGAAGGAGAAAAGGTAGAAAGGTATTAACACCCAGATAATGGGTAGATTAACCAAAAGACTTTCTAAAAAAGAGATTGATGAATTGATGAAAGATGGGATAAAAATTAGAGAGAAAAATTTGACATTTATATTTAAGAAAAAAGATACTTTGAAAATTGCATTTATACCTGTTGGAACAAAAAAAGCAGTAGAAAGAAATAAATTAAAAAGAAAAATTAGAGAAATATTTTTTAGATTTCAGAATAAGTTTGATAATATATGGATTGCAATTATTATCCCTCCTTTTATAATAAGGAGAGATAGTATAATTATTTCAAAAGATTTTGAGAGATTTTTAGAAAGGATTGAAAATGAAAAAGTTGATTTTAATATTGATTAAATTCTATCAAAAGTTTATATCACCAATGTTTCCACCATCATGTAGATTCACTCCAACATGCTCTCAATATACATTTGAAGCAGTAGAAAAATATGGACCTATAAAAGGGCTTTATCTTGGGATTAAAAGAATTTTAAGATGTAATCCATTTTTCCCAGGAGGAGATGACCCTGTACCATAAGGAGGTAAGATGAAGAGAATATTACTTTTATCAATTTTAATTTTTCTTTTACTTGGCTTAAGTTTAAGTTTTAGTTCTGAACTTGATCTTAAAATAACTGCTGAACCAGTTGAAAAAACCACTTCTCAAAATGAGTTGAAATTAAATTTTACAATTGAGAATCTTGGTGATGAAAAGAGTAATTTAGTTATAAAATTACTTTCAATATCAGATTATTCAGATTTCGGACCATTTGAAGTAAAAGAAAGTGAATTAAAGATTGACAAAATTTATAAAAATGAAAAGAAGAGTTCAAGTTTTAGTTTAATTGCAAAAGAAACATTAACAAAAGATGAGTATGATTTTATTACTAAAGTTAGTTATTCAGCAGGAGATAAAGTAAGCGAATATTACACAATTATTCCTTTATCATTTACAACTAAAGGTGGACAACTCACATTCACAACTCAGCCAACATTAAAGGTTGGTTTTGAAACACTAATAGCACTATCATCAACAATTAAAAACAATGGAACAACTGAAGTAAAAGATATAAATATTAAACTTAAAGAGGATGAGCATTTTTCTGAATATATGCAGGGCAAAAATGTTTACCTTGAATCTCTTGCCGGTGGAAAAAGTGCAACTTTTACTTTGAGAATAAAACCACACGAAAATGTTACTGCTGGAACCTATGAAACATTTTTAATATTAAGTTATAAAGATGCAAATGGAAATCAATACATATATGAGCAACCAGCAACAATTACAATAGCAGCAAGTTCATTTACATATTTTGTTAGAAGAATACTTGACTATATTTATGGATTAATTCCAAATTATGGAATTGCTATTATTATTCTTACTCTTTTAATAAAATTGATTCTTCTTCCATTTACAATCCAACAGTTAAGATCAATGAGTAAAACACAGGCAATCACACCAGAACTTAAGGCAATTCAAAATAAATATAAAGATGACCCTAAAAAAGCACAGGAAGAGCAGATGAAATTATATAAAAAATATGGAATTAACCCTGCAACAGGTTGTATTGTGTCAATTCTACCACTTCCAATTCTTCTTATTCTTTTTTCATCATTGAATGGATATGTAAAACTTCTTGACCAACCATTCCTCTGGGTAAAAAATTTAGCAGCCCCTGATCCTACTTATATCATTGTCATTCTTGTTGCAGTAACAACTTTGCTCCAACAATATGTAACAACTGGAAAAGACCCCTCTGCAAGAATCTTTATGTTTATGTTTCCAATACTTATCGGATATTGGGCCCTCTCTTTCCCAAGTGCAATTTCCATTTACTGGATATTCTACAGTATTTTCTCCACCATAGAATATGTTATTGTTAATAGAAGATATGCTAAAGCATTAGAGCAGATTAAGAAATGAACAACATGCTTTTTAATATAAAAACTACTGAAAAAGATACATCAAAAATTGTTAAAGGAATACTGGGTTATATCTTTGAGAAACTTGAAGAAGATGTAAGTTTTGAAATTAGAGAAAAAGATACTGAAGTTTATGTGAATATTATCCTTTCTTCTAAAGAAAAACAGGCACAATTCATAGGAAAACAAGGAAAAGTTCTAAGTTCACTTCAATATTTGTTGAATTCGATTTTACATAGAAATTTTAATGATAAGAGGTTGTTTATTATTGATATCGGTGGTTATAAACAGAAACAGATAGATTACCTTAAAAATCTTGCTGTTGAAGCAGCGATAAAAGCAAAAAAGACTGGTAAAGATCAGATTTTACAGCCAATGAGTGCAATGGCAAGAAAAATTATACATACAGCACTTGCCTCCAACACATCAGTTTATACATATTCAATTGGGAAAGAGCCAAACAGGAGAGTAGTTGTTGCAGTAAAAAATAAAAATGGAGAATGACACAATAGTAAATGTATCAACTCCAAAAGGTTTTGGTGCAATTGGAGTTGTTCGCCTTTCTGGTCCTGATTCTTTAAAAATAGTAAAGAAATTAATAAAAAAAGAGATAGATATTGAACCAAGAAGTGTTCACCATTTTTTTCTTTACGATAAAAATGGTAACACTCTTGGTGACTCTATCATAATTTTTTTTAAGTCACCAAACTCATATACTGGAGAGGATGTAGTTGAAATTCAAACCTTTTCTTCACCTGTTTTGGTTGATAGAATAATTACAACAATAACTGAATATGGTGCAAGATTATCAAAACCAGGAGAATTTACTGAGAGAGCATTTTTGAACGGAAAACTTGACCTTATTTCTGCTCAAGCAATAAATAAAATTGTTTTCTCAACAGATATCTATCAATTACAATCATCATTAAATACTCTTGAAGGAAATTTAACTAAGAAGATTAATGATATCATTGAAGATTTAAACTCATTAAGAGTGAGAATAGAAGGTTCAATCTCTTTTCCTATGGATGTTGAAGAGGTTAAGGATGAAGAAATTAAAGAAATAGTTAAAAAAAATTTAGAAGAGATAAACTATATTTTATCAAGTTATGAAAATGAAAAGCCATTTATTGAGGGAATAAAATTAACCATTTTTGGAAAAGCAAATGTTGGTAAATCCTCCCTTTTTAACCTTTTAATGGAAGAAGAAAGGGTTATTGTTTCTGAAATTCCAGGCACAACAAGAGATTTTGTTAAAGAAAAAATTTATATTGATGGCTTGCCAGTTGAGATAATTGATACTGCTGGAGTTATAAGAGAAATAAAAAATGGTCTTGATAAAATTGCTCAAGAAAGAAGTGAAAAAGTTTTATCCTTCTCTTCTATAATTCTTTTAATTTTTGATTGGTCAGTTCCTTTAAATGAAGATGATTTTTATGCAATTGAAAAAGTTAAAGAAAAAAATTTCATACCTGTTTTAAATAAAAATGATTTATCAAATGCATTTCAAAAAGAGGATTTAGAAAAAATTATTGGCAGGAAAGTTATAACAATTTCTTGCTTAACAAAAAATGGTATTGATGATTTAAAAAAAGAGATAACAAAAAACTACCAAAATAAACCAGAACTCAAAGATATTTTTTATATAACTTTAAGAGAAAAAAATCTATTTATTCAGGTAAAAAATTCATTAAATGAAATTTTAGAAAATAAATTAACTTTGGATCAAGTTCCATTTAATTTACAGGATGCTTTGAAGAATTTAAATTTAATAATTGGTAAAGAGTTTGATGAGGATACTTTAAAAGAGATTTTCAGTAGATTCTGTATAGGAAAATAAAACTTACTTATTTTTTGGACATGAAGTCTCACAATCTCCACAAACAAAACACTCTTTAGTATCAATTTTATAACAATCACTCTCTTCATATATACTATTTGCATTACACTCTTTTGAACATTTCTTACATTTAATACATGAAGATGTAATATTTGCCTTCCTTAAATGAAGTTTTTCTCCTAATTTTGAAATAAGTCCAAGGTAAGCACCAAAAGGACAGATAAATCTACAGAATGGTCTATATATAAAAATTGAGAAGAAGAGAATTATTAAAGCAAAAATTAAAATAAGACCTGTTCCTGAAAAATTATATAAAACTTTAAATGGATAAATTTCACAAAAATAGTTTTGAGAATAGATAAAGGAAAGAAAAACAACAAAAATTAAAATAAAATATTTCAAATATTTTAAATATTTTTCAATTTTTTGGAACTTGTTTGTCTTAACTTTATAAATGAACTCCTGAATAGCACCATGAGGGCATACCCATCCACAAAAAACTCTCCCTTTAAAAAGAGTTACAATCGATATAAAAATAATAAGTGATAAAAAGATATAAAAAGTGATTGATAAGAATTGAACACTAAATAATTTTCCAATATAACTTATTGGACATAAACATCCACCAAAATAAAAACCCAAAACAATAAGAGAGAAAAGTAGAGTAAAAAATCTTAATTTATAAAATTTAAGTGAGACAAAGATTAGAGATAGGATTATCAAAATTATATATAAAAGAGTTTGAGGATTAAATAGATACTTTTCAAGTTCCTTTGATAAATCATCTTTTGAATTTTCTTCAGAAGGTTTTAAATTATTTGATAAATCATTTTTTTGATTTTCTATAGAGTTTTCATATGGTTGAGTATTTGAATTTTGAGAATTTGATTGATCTTCTATTAGGTTTTGTGTTGTATCTACAGCCAAAACATTAAACTCTTTTGTCCAAACCATCAATCCACCTTTTGGGCAATCTCTAATAACTTTAATTATCTGAGTTCCTGGTTCATTAAATTTAATAACTATCTCTTTCGTATCTTTTGTTCCAGTTACCCAATCGCCTTCTTTTACAATCTCACCATTAGTTATTTGTATCTCTGTCTCCTCAATTGGCAAAACACATGTTTTATGTGTTTTAACTCTTTCAATTGTTACTGAAATCTCTTCACCAACATAAACCTCATTTTTTTCTGAGATAATAGTAACATCACATGCAAATGTTCCCTTTATAAAAGTAAACATTGCGACTAAAATAATCAAAGTAAAAATAATAAATCTTATCTTTTTCATAACTCAATGAGATTACCTTAAAATTGTTAAGCAATTATTAAAATAAAAAAATTCATCTTAACAATTTTAAATTGATTGATTTAATTTTTAATTAATGTAAAAATAATTTAGGAGGAGTTATGGAAAGAATTGAAATTTTAAAAGAATTAGTTGAAGAGAGTAATACAAAGATTTTACTTGTTGTTCTTGACGGAGTTGGAGATATTCCAAGTATTGATAATAAAACTCCGCTTGAAAAAGCAGAAACTCCAAATTTAGATAAACTTGCTAAAGAGAGTACACTTGGAATGCACATTCCAGTTCTGCCTGGAATAACTCCAGGAAGTGGGCCAGGTCACCTTGCCATATTTGGATATGATCCAATTAAATATCAAATTGGAAGAGGAATACTTGAAGTACTTGGAGTTGGGCTTGAAGTTCAAAATAGTGATATTTGTATTAGAGCAAATTATGCAAAAGTTGAAGAGAGAGATGGGAAATTAATTGTAATTGATAGAAGGGCAGGGAGATTATCAACTGAGGAAAATAAAATTTTAACTCAAAAAATAAGTGAAAATATAAAAGAGATTGATGGAGTAAAAATTTTTATAAAAACTGGTATGGAATATAGGTCTGCAATAGTTTTAAGATTTCCTCATAAAGTTAATGAAAATATGTGTAATATTTTAGAGACAGACCCTCAAAAAGAAGGAAAAGAGGTTATATCTCCTGAACCTTTAAATGAAGAAAGTAAATCTGTCTCAGAAATTTTAAAAAAGTTTTTAAATAAAGTAAGAGGTATTTTAAAAAATGAAAAAGGAAATTATTTACTTTTAAGAGGTTACTCCTCTCCTCCTAAAATTCCAAAATTTCCAGAAATTTATAAATTAAAAGCACTCTCAATTGCAACATACCCAATGTATAAGGGATTAACAAAACTTGTTGGAATGGAAGTTGTTGATGTTAACGGCTATTCAATTAAAGATGAAATTAATACCTTAAAAAATTTTTATAAAGATTATGATTTTATATATCTTCATATTAAAAAGACTGACTCATATGGCGAGGATGGGAATTTTGATGAGAAAGTAAAAGTGATTGAAGAGTTTGATTCGTATCTTCCTGAAATACTCTCTTTAAATTTTGATACAATCTGCGTAACTGGAGACCACTCAACTCCAACTGTTATGAAATCTCACTCATTCCATCCAGTTCCAATTTTAATTCACTCTCCTTATGTATTTAAATATTTTTCAAATAGATTCAATGAAAAAGATTGTTTAAAAGGAGAGTTGGGAATAATAAGGGGAGAAGATATTATTTCTCTTCTTCTTGCGCATTCAAGAAGATTAAAAAAATTTGGTGCATAAAATTTGATAAAGATTGTAAATTTATTTGATGAATTTTTAAATTTTTATTTAAAAAATAAGGTTCAATATAAATTTAATATATGGGAAAAATTTTATAAAGAAAGATATGAAAATTTGTATTTAAAATTAGTTGAAGATTTAAATAAAGATAATATTGATTATAAAGAGATAGGAAAAATAAATTTATTTGATTTTGAAAGGAAAATCAATAAACTTAAAGAAATTAAAGATAATATATTAAAAGTTTATGATGAAATTTATAAAATAGGAAAAGATTATATTAATTTTGACTTTAAAATAATAATTTACATTGGTTTGGGAATTTCTGCAGGATGGGCAACTCTCTTTGAAAAAAATTTAACAATTTTATTTGATTTAATAAAGATAGATGAGTTGAACTGGGGAAGTTATAAGAAAATAAGGGGTTTATCTTCTCATGAACTATCTCATCTCATTCATATGAACTTAAGAGGAGATTATGAAGAATTTGAGAAAGAGAATGATTCAATTTTTCTTTTATATGTTGAGGGATTTGCACAAAAATTTGGTGAATATTTTGCAAAAGAAGATATATGGTATATGTTTAAAGATGAAGATTTAAAATGGTGTAAAGAAAATCAAATTTTTTTAAAAGAAGAATATTTCAAAAGAGTAAAAAATTGTGAGAGTGTAAATGATTTTTTTGGAGATTGGTATGACATTAAAGGAAAGAAAATGGTTGGATATTACTTAGGATATAAATTCATAGAATTTTTAGAAAATCATCTTAATCTAATTAATATATCAAAGTTGAATTTAAAAGAAATTAAAGATTATTTTTTATTATTTCATCTATTGCATTGATTATCTCAACATTTGAAAAATAAGTTAAAATTAATTTTAGGAGGTGAAAAATGATTGACAAAGAATTTTTGATGATTCCAGGACCAACTCCTCTTCCACCAAGAGTTGTTTCAGCAATGACCTATCCAATGATAAATCATAGAGGTCCTAAATTTAAAAAATTATTTGTAGAATCAATTGATATTTTGAAAAAAATTTTAAATTGTGATGGTGAACTTTACATGTTTGGTTCTTCTGGAAGTGGTGCAATGGAACTTGCTGTGCAAAATTTTTCAAAAAAGAAAGACAAAGTTTTAGTAGTTGATACTGGATTTTTTGGACAAAGATTTTATGAAATTTGTCTGAGTTTTGAAAGAGATGCAATTAGACTTCAAATTCCATGGGGTAGAACAGTTAAATTAGAGGAGATTTTAGATATTTTAAATAAAGAGAAAGAAATAAAAACAATTTTTTTAACTCATAACGAGACATCAACAGGGATAATAAATGATATAGAAAATATATCAAAAAGAATTAAAGAGGTTAGTGATGCATTAATCGTTGTTGATGCTGTAAGTTCAATTGGAATTTCAAAAATTGATATGTTAAATTGGGGAATAGATGTAGTTGTTGCAGCATCTCAAAAAGGTTTAATGTCTCCTCCTGGAATAGGAATTGTTGCAATAAATAAAAGAGCACTTGATTTTGCATTAAAAAATGAAACTAACTCTTACTATTTCAGCGTAAAAGAGTTAAAGAAGAGACATGATATTGGACAACCATTTACAACATTTCCAGTTTCTGTCATTTTTGGCTTAAGAGAGGCACTGAACCTTCTTCTTGAAGAGGGATTGGAAAATGTTTATAAAAGACATTTGAATTTTAAATATTTAATTAGGAGTTCATTAAAGGAGACGGGTCTTAAATTCTTAGCAAATGATGAAGATTCTTCTCCATGTGTTACTGGAGTTTTATTACCAGAAAATATTAATGGAGATGATTTTGTAAAAAGAGTAAGAGAAAGATATAACATTGAACTTGCAGGCATGTTTGGAGATTATAAAGGAAAAGGTTTTAGAATTGGTCATATGGGCTATATGAATTCAAATGATCTACTTGTAACAATTTCTGGAATTGAGAGTGCTTTAAAAGATTTTAATTTTCAATTTAATTTTGGTGAGGCAACTAAAAAATTTCTTGAATTAAGAAGAGAATTTAATGTTTAAATTTTGTTGATCATTCATTTTTCAATTTCATCAGATTCATAAGCACCAACAAATTGTGCATAATATAGATCTGCATAAAAACCTTGTTTTTTAAGAAGTTCCTCATGAGTTCCCTGTTCAATTATCTTTCCATTGTTAATGACAAGAATATTTTTTGCATCTCTTATTGTTGATAATCTATGAGCAATAACAAATGAGGTTCTATTTTGCATTAATTTTTCCATAGCCCTTTGGATTATTTTTTCAGTTCTTGTATCAACATTACTTGTTGCTTCGTCAAGAATCAAAACAGTAGGATTAACAAGAAATGCTCTTGCTATTGTTATAAGTTGTTTTTCTCCTGCAGAAATATTTGATGCTTCCTCATTTATTATCGTATCATAACCTTGAGGTAAACTTCTTATGAAGTGGTCAGCATGAGCCATTTTTGCTGCAAAAAATATCTCCTCATCGGTTGCATTATCTTTTCCATAAGCAATATTTTCTTTTATTGTTCCATTAAATAGCCATGTATCCTGTAAAACCATTCCAATCTTTGTTCGTAAATCTCCTCTTTTAATTTTTCTTGTATCAATACCATCAAAACTTATTTTTCCATTTTTAATTTCATAAAATCTCATAAGAAGATTCACAAGAGTTGTTTTTCCTGCGCCTGTTGGACCTACAATTGCAATTCTCTCACCTGATTTTACAAATAAGTTTAAATCTTCAAATAAAGGTTTATCTTCAACATAACTGAAGTCAACATTATCAAAGGTGATCTCGCCTCTTGGATTTACAAGAATAAATGCATCCTCTGGATCTGGAACTTCCTCTTCTTCATCAAGAACATTAAATACTCTTTCAGCACATGCCATTGTTGATTGAAGAACATTTGATATGTTTGCTATCTGAATAATTGGTTGTGAAAAAGACCTCGAATATTGTATAAAAGCAGTTACATCACCTAAATTTAAAGTGTTGTGAGTGATAAAAATACCACCAAAAACAGCAATAAAAACATAAGAAATGTTACTTATAAAGTTTGTCATTGGCATCATTATTCCGGTTAGAAATTGTGCTTTCCAGTTTGCATTATAAAGATCCTTATTTACATTTTCAAATTTTGAAATTGAGTCTTTTTCTTTATTATATGTTTTAATTATTATATGCCCAGTGTACATTTCCTCTGCATGTCCAGTTAATCTTCCAAGATTAACCTGTTGCTCCCTGAAAAATTTTTGTGAATATTTAATTATTAATGAAATTGCTAATCCATATAAAGGTAAACTCAAAACAGCGATAATCGTCAATTTTCCACTTATTGTTATCATCATCACAAGATAACCAATTAGTTGAGTGATTGATGTTATTATCTGGGTAATGCTCTGCTGTAAAGTTGTTGAAACTGTATCAAGATCATTTGTCATTCTACTCATTATTTCTCCTGTTGTACGAGAGTCATAGAATCTTAAAGGCAATCTTGTTAATTTATCAAAGAAATCTTTTCTAAGTTGATAAGTTGTTTTTTGTGCAACATCAGACATAATATACTGAACAAGAAAGGTTAAAAAAGAACTAAATAGATATAATATGATTAGAAGAAGGAGTATTTTTGCAATTGTGTCAAATGGAATTTTTCCTCCATTTTTCTTTATAATATTAAGTGCATTATCTAAGCCTGTTTCTGAAAATTTAAAATTTTTCATTTGAGGTATTGACTGTTGATTGTTTTCAAAAATTGATAACTTATCAAGAGGAATAGATTTGCTTAGATTTACTATCTCCTTTACAACCTCTGCTCTCTCATTATAATCTTCAATTTTATTTATAACAGGATAGTTTATTAAAGTTTTAATTGCATTAAACTCATCTTCTGTTAAGTTTGCTTTTTCAAGGAAATTTTTTTCTGCCTCTTTATCAACCTCTTCTTTTGCTTTTTTCACTGCTTCATCTATAACTTCTTTACTCACAGGTTTTCCTTCAAATTGCTTTAAAACTTCATCTTCTATTTGCTTTTCCATCTGAAGTTTTAATTTATCAAGGTTATCAAAAATTGTTTTAATTTGGGGTAGTGTGCTTTCCTGTGCTTTAGAAATTCCATTCACAAGATTCTGTGCTATGAAACCATTCGTTATTTGATTTATTGCATTTCCACTGATTCTTGGACCATAGATTGCAAAGATTGTGCTTAAAATTGCTAAAAATAGAACAACTATCAGTTTGAATAGTTGCGGTTTGAGATATAAAATTAATCTTTTTAATGTTCCTTTAAAATCTTTTGGTTTTTCAACCACATTTCTTATTCCTCTCTGTCCCCCACCCATAATCATTGGTCCAATTTTAGGTCCTGATGTTTTTTCTTTCTCTTCACTCATATTAATCCCTCCCTTTCTAAATCTTCTTCAGAAAGTTGAGAATAGACAATTTCTCTATATACATCTGATGTTTCCATAAGTTCTTTATGAGTTCCAATTCCTTTAATTCTACCTTCATCAAGAACAATTATTTTATCTGCATTCATAATACTTGCAACTCTCTGGCCAACAATTATAACTAAAGCATCTTTTGTCTCTTCTTGAAGTGCTCTTCTTAATTTTGCTTCTGTTTTAAAATCAAGAGCAGAAAAACAGTCATCAAAAACATAAATATCTGGTTTTTTTACAATTGCTCTTGCAATTGAAATTCTCTGTTTTTGTCCTCCAGATAAATTTGTTCCACCTTCAGAAACAAAAGTATCATATCCATCAGGAAATTTTTCTATAAACTCATGTGCTTGAGCAATTTTTGCTGCATGAATAACTTCTTCATCAGTTGCATTCTCATTTCCAATTTTAATATTATCTTTTATTGTTCCAGTAAAAAGGTTAGATTTTTGTGGTACAAATCCAATTCTTTTTCTTAATTCCTCCTGGGTAATATCCTTTACATCAACTCCATCAATTATTATTTTTCCATCTGTTGCATCATAAAGTCGAGGTATAAGATTTACAAGAGTCGATTTTCCACTTCCCGTTGTACCAAGAATTGCAATAACTTGTCCTGGTTTTGCATCAAAAGATATGTTGTGTAACACTGGCTCAGGGGCATTTGAATATTTGAAAGAAACATTAACAAATTCAATATGACCTTTTTCATTCTCAACCTTCTTAGGAGTTGATGGATCAACAATTTCTACTTTTGTTTCTAAAACTTCAACAACTCTTTCACTTGCAGCAACTGCCCTTGGAAACATAACAAAAAGTATGGTAAGAAAAATTATACTCATTAAAATCATAAGAGCATATTGAAGAAAAGCCACCATTGATCCTAAATTTACTGTACCTGCATCAATTCCTTTTGCACCATACCAGACAATTGCTACAGTTGCAAGATTCATTCCAATCATAGCAAGTGGCATAATCACTGCCATAATCCTATTTGCTTTTATATAAGTATTTGTAACATCAAGATTTGCATCATCAAATCTTTTCTTTTCATAATTAATTTTGTTAAATGCCCTTATAACTCTCACTCCCATTATATTCTCTCTTAAAACTTTATTTATTTTATCAATCTCTTTTTGTATGAGTAAAAAAAGATGAGTTATTGGTTGAATTATTGTAATTATAATTATTGCCACAATAGGAACTGCAACATATAAAATTTTTGTAAGTTCTGGACTTGCAGAGTGAGCAAGAATAAGAGCATCTATTCCAGTGAAAATTGCATTGGATAGCATCATTATTAACATCTGAGTGGATTGTTGAATCTGGACAACATCATTTGTAGTTCTTGTAAGAAGAGTTGAAGCGCCAAATTTATTGAACTCCGAAAGTGAGAAACTCTCAACCTGCTTAAAAAGTTTACTTCTTATATCTCTTCCAAGTCCCATTGATACATGTGATGCAAAGAAATTTGCTGAAATGGAAGAAAGAATTCCACCACTTGCTATAAGTAACATTCTTATGCCCTGTTTCCAGATATAATTTATATCACCTGGTAAAATTCCATTATTAACAATATCTGATGTTATTGTAGGAAGTGATAGGTTTGCCCTTACCTGTAGATAAATTAGACCTACGGCTGCAAGAATAAGAAAAATATACCTTTTAAGATTTGAATAAAGTTTAAATAGGCTCTCCATATTCACCTCTTTTCATCAAAATAACATTGAAAATAAATTTTGAATCTTTTCTTATCCATATTATCCTATATCTTAAACTGCCAAGTCCTAACTTGTTTATATTAAAAATAAAATTCATAAGTTTATTATTATACATCTTATTAAAAATTTTTCAACTTTTTAAAAGTTCTATTAAATTTAAGAAAAATAAAATATTAAAGTTGAAAAATTATTATAAATAAAATATTTTAAAATGAGTGTATAATATATTGTATGAAGATGCATTGTAACAAAAAGAGTAAGTGCCATTGCTGGTGGGATGGAGATTAAGAAGTAAATTTTAAGATTAAGTAATAAATTTTTTTTAATCAAATTTTAACTTTTTATCAAAAAAATTTATTAATTTTTTCTAAAAGGAGGAATATTATGAACAAAGAAAAATATCAATTATTATCACATTGTTCAAAAGATGCTAATAACTTGGATATAATACTTGCCTGTGATGGGGCATCATCAGTTGGGCAAGTTGGACATGAGGTGGCTGTTAAATTAACAAAAAATGGAAATGGAGCAAGAATGTGTTGTGTTACAGCAGTTGGTGCAAATAGTAAAACTCATGTTGATATCGCAAGAAATGCAAAAAGATTAATAGCAATTAATGGTTGTGCAATGGAATGCACATCTAAAATATTAAAAAATTTAGGAATTCAACCTGATTATGAGATAACAATTGCTAAAGAAGGAGTAGATAAATTACCAACACTTGATTTTGATGATGAAGATGTAGAGAGAATAGCACAAAAGATTATTGATGATCTAAAAAATATTAAAAAATAAATAAAATAAGGGAGGCAGGATGCCTCCCTTAAAAAATGTAACATTTTTACCTACTACATTTGTTGCATTTTAATATTCTTCTTTGCCTTTTGTTTTTTCTTTTGTTTCTTTTCCTTTAAAATCCTTATATTTTAAATACCATTCAGAACCTTCATCTTCGATTTTTAT